>Ga0164242_10000609_pt1 | contig 43437 bp, 42 predicted proteins | sample OricomgcompostMG_FD_108783 | JGI IMG/M metagenome (GOLD analysis project Ga0164242, IMG submission 108783) | Miracle-Growth compost microbial communities from Emeryville, California, USA - Original compost - Miracle growth compost (MG) ... | reverse complement strand
GGCCAGAACGCTGCTTCCGAAGAGTTCGACTACACCCCGGCCAACTGGCTGGCCCAACCCCCGGCTACCAGCAAACCCCCGACCTACGATTCGGTTACCAGTTTGCCGCCGGTGCTGTAGGGGTTGCATAGTGCCATGGTGCTCATGCTATAATCGGGGTAACCAGTCCCACCAGAGCTAGAACCGTAGCATATAACCGGGACGAAAGGGTGCGGAACCAAAGACATGTCAAAAAAACTAAAACGACCAGAGCTATAACAGATGAGTATATTGAGTGGGGTATCAGGGTTTTTCGGCCTCGACATCGGTACGACCGGTATACGTCTGGTCGAGCTGCGTACTACCGGTACCACCAAAACATTGGTAAAGTACGCCTATGTACCGGTGGATTCCAAGCTGACACAGAGTGACAGCAAAGTCGACCAGCAGAATCTGGCGAAAATCATTGCCAATCTGGTGGCTGAAGCCCATCTGACTACCAAAAACGTGGCGGTCGGCCTGCCGAGCAGCCGGGTGTTCACTACTATTGCCGATTTTGACCATTTGCCCGAAAACGAACTGAACAAAGCGCTGGCGTATCAGGCGGATGCACTGATTCCGACGCCGCCGGCCGAAAGCAAGATTGACTGGGCGCTGCTGGGCGATTCGCCGACCGACAAAACCAAAGAAGAGGTGCTGATAAGCAGCGTGCCAAACAGCTTTATTGAACAGCGGCTCGATATGATCGAGTCGGTCGGTTTGAACGTCATTGCTTTCGAACCGGACAATCTGGCACTGCCGCGGGCGATTGTGCCGGCCGGCACCACGCAACCGCAGCTCATTCTCAATATGGGGCAGCTGACGACCGATCTGGTCATGACCATGGGTGACGCGCCGCGTCTGACGCGCTCCATCCCGACTGGTCTGGACGCGATTGTCCGTTCGGCTCAGCAAAACCTGAACGTCGACGAAAAGCAAGCGCAACAGTTTGTCTACAAGTTCGGCGTTAGCAAGGAAAAACTGGAGGGCCAGGTGTACCAGGCTATCGTCAGCACTATCGACTTGCTGGTGAGCGAAATCGACAAATCTATCAAGTTTTTCCAAGCCCGCTATCTTAACACGGCCATCGAGCGGATTATCGTAACGGGCGGTGCCTCTACCATACCGGAATTTCCGCTGTACCTGGCAAATAAATTCAGCTTGAACGTCGAAATCGGCAATGCCTGGCGCAACGTCACCTTTGCTCCCGAACGGCAAAACGAATTGCTGGCAGTGTCGAATCAGTTCAGTGTGGCCGTAGGATTGGCGGAGCGGAACGAATAATATGGTCCAGTTCAACCTCCTTCCCGATGTCAAGCTGCAGTACCTGAAGGCCCGGCGCGTCAAACGACTGGTATCGCTTATCTCCACCGTAGTGGGTGCGGCCAGCCTGGCGCTGTTCCTGATTGCGCTGGTGACGGTCAACGTCATACAGAAAAACAGTCTGAACAATCTCACGAGTGACGTCAAAACCCAAAGCGCCAAACTCAAAAGCGTCAAAAATATTAACAAAATCTTGACGGTTCAGAACCAGCTCAACACGCTCACCTCTCTGCATGACCAAAAAGTCGTCGCTTCTCGGCTGTTTACGTACATCGGCAAGGTAACGCCGGCTGCGGTAACCATTAGTAACCTCAACGTCGATTTCACGGCCAACACCATGAGTATCAGCGGGGAAGCGCCCAACCTGGACGCGGTAAACACCTACACCGACACGCTCAAAGCCACCAAATACCGGACGGACACGGCCGGCAGCACGCCCGTGAGTGCGTTTTCCGACATCGTATTGTCTTCGTTCGGCCGCGATAGCAAGGCGGCTACCTATACGATTACGCTCAGCTTCGATTCACAGATTTTCGACAGCACCAACAATACCGTGAAGCTGATCGTACCGAGCGGCACCGAAAACAACACAACTAAGCTGTTCCAGCAGCAAGCGAGCAATTAACTATGGCAACGAAACACACTTCCGCCAAGCGGGTACTGATTGACAAGACGAACACCTCGGTCGTTATTATTACGAGTGTGGCGGCGTTTGTGGTGGCCTTCTCACTCATAGCCGGCAAAGCGCTCATTAGCCAGGCGGCATACCAAAATCGGGTAATCAGTGCCGAAAAGAAGACACTGGCTCAGGTAAAGAGTAATATCGTTGTTGCCGGCAATCTGCAGCACACCTACCAGGCGTTTACGAGCACCGCACAGAACGTCATAGACGGTTCGTCGGACGGCACTGGTCCGCAAGACGGCAATAACGCGGATATTATCCTGGATGCGCTGCCCAGCAGCTACGACTTCCCGGCACTGACTAACAGCTTGGAGGCCATATTGACCAGTACCGGCGTCCAGATCAACAGCATTTCCGGGACCGACGACGAGGTAGCCCAGAGTACGAATACGAGCAGTACGGCGCCGCAGCCGGTAGCGATGCCGTTCCAGATTTCGGTCGGCGGCGACTACGATGCTATACAGAAATTGATTGGTAAGTTCGAGCATTCAATCCGGCCGTTCCAGATCCAGACCCTGCAGATTTCGGGCGACCAGAACCAGCTGACGATGACCGTCAGTGCCCAGACCTTTTACCAGCCGGCCAAGTCGCTCAATATCACCTCAGAGGTAATCAAATAATATGAAGCAGAAAGACATCACCCTTATCGTTGTCCTGGCGTTCATTAGCGCAGTGGTTTCGCTCATCATATCTTCGCAGGTTTTCGTAACGCCGGCCAACCGCCAGCAAAAGGTGCAGGTGGTCGACAGCATCAACGACCAGTTCGTAAAGCCCAGTGAAAAATATTTCAACAGCCAGAGCATTAACCCGGCCCAGCAAATCCAGATTGGCGACAACACTAACACAAACCCGTTCAATGGCAGTGCTAACCAGTAGCGGGCAAAAGTTCAGATGAGCGTTTTGTCAGATACCAGTCAGGGAGAGGTCGAAGAGGCGTTAGTTGCCCAGGGGGCGCTGACGGCGCAGGATCTGGCCAAATTGAAGTCCGAAGCCGCAAAAACCAACACGCCGTTCCTGAGTCTGGTTGTCAAAAATGGCAAAGTCAGCAACGAACAGCTGACGAAGACCATCGCGCACGTAAACAAGATACCGTATGTCAACCTCAGCGAAGCCCGGGTAGATCCGAACGTCCTCAAACTGCTGCCCGAAGACGTCGCCGAACGCTATATGGCCGTACCGCTCGGTGAAATGCAGCACCGGCTGGTGGTGGCTATGCTCGATGCTGACAATGTACAGGCGGTTGATTTTCTAAGCAACCGCATCGGCCGGCCGCTTAAAGTCTATGCCGCTTCCGAAGAAGGTATCCGTCAGGTGCTGCGCCAGTATCAGGCAAGCCTGTCAGAAGACGTCGTCGGTGAAATAAACGCCATGAGCGCAGCGGGCGAACCGGGTCAGGGCGGACAGCCGGCTGCCGGCCAACCCGGCAAAGACGGTAAGAAAGCTGTCAATATCAAAACCATCGTTCAGGATTCCCCGATCAGCAAGGCATTGTCGACCATTCTGGATTACGCTGCTAAAAACCGGGCCAGCGACATCCATATCGAACCGCTCAAAGATACGCTGAAGATCCGCTGCCGTATCGACGGTATCTTACGCGAAATCATGAAGTTGCCCAAAAGTACCGAGCCGCCGCTTATCTCGCGTATCAAAATCCTGGCCAACCTGAAGATTGATGAGCACCGGGTCCCGCAAGACGGTGAGTTCAGCATAAATGCCGCCGGCAAAGACATCGACCTGCGTATTTCTATCAGTCCGGTCGTGTGGGGCGAGCAAGTGGTTATCCGTTTGCTCGACAAAAGCGGCACCAGCCTCAAGCTGGAAGACATGGGCTATGCCGGCCGTTCTCTGCGGACCATCCGCGAAGGACTGGAGCAGACCAGCGGCATGATCCTTACCAGCGGTCCGACCGGTTCCGGCAAATCGACCAGTCTGTACGCTCTCCTGCAAGAGGTCAAAAGCGATGGTGTCAACATCGTCACGCTGGAAGATCCGGTGGAGTACAAAATGGACGGCGTCAACCAGATACAGGTAAACGGCGACGTGGGGCTGACGTTCGCGAGCGGTTTGCGTTCTATTTTGCGTCAGGACCCTGACATTGTGATGGTAGGGGAAATCCGCGACAAGGAAACCGCCGAATTGGCGGTGCAGGCGTCCCTAACCGGCCACCTGGTGTTTTCGACGCTGCACACCAACAGCGCCGCCGGCATTCTGCCGCGCCTGCTCGATATGGGGGTGGAGCCATTCCTTATCGCCAGTACGGTGCACACGGTCATTGGTCAGCGGCTGGTGCGTCGGATCGGTCCCAAGACCGAAACTTACCAATCGAGCCCGGCCGAAACAGTGGCCATACAGGAAGCGCTAGGTTCGCTGTTGCCGCCCGATGCCGAAAGCATGGCTGCGACCGCCGAAGATCTGGGCTACGAAAGCTTGCCATTACGTAGTGATACCGCTTATACTTTAACTAAGGGCAAAGATAGTCCTGATACACCTGGCGGTTACCGCGGACGGATGGGCATTTACGAGGTATTCAGCGTCAACGAACAGATACAGGAGCTCATTCTCAAGCGGGCAACCAGCTCGGAAATCCAGGCTCAGGCCCAAAAAGAAGGCATGGTCACCATGCGCCAGGACGGGTACCTGAAAGCTTTGGCGGGTCGTACGACCGTATCGGAAGTAAACAGGGTGGCTTCGGCCGACAGTGCGTAAAGGGCAGGGCAGCAGTAAGGGACGAAAGTTAGAAAATGAACAGCATAAACATCAGGAGAGACAAACCGAACCGTGACCTGCGGCTATCGAAGGGTCTGGCGGGCTCTCGAGTGCGTGGGGCCACTCGCGGAGCGTCGCAGTTGGAAGGGGCTGTATAATGTCGGGCCAGCCGCGTATCGAAATCCTTCTCGAAGAAGTTATCAAAAAAAAGGCTTCTGACTTGCATTTGCAAGTCAGTCTGCCGCCCATGATACGCGTGGACGGCTCGCTCGTGCCGGTCAGCGGTGCCGAGGTACTGACCGAAGAGACGGTTGAGGCGCTCATTTTTGCCATATTGGACGAAGACCAGAAACAGATCCTGCTCAAAGACAAAGAGTTCGACTTTAGCTTCGCGTTTGGCGACCTGGGTCGTTTCCGTGTCAATGCCTTCCACGAACGGGGCAACCTGGCAGCTGCGCTGCGTCTAATTCCGAACGAAATTCTGACTATCGAACAGCTGGGGCTGCCGCAAATCGTGAACAAATTTGCCGATTACCCGCGCGGCTTGGTACTGGTGACCGGCCCGACCGGCTCCGGCAAATCGACCAGCCTGGCAGCGTTAGTGCACAAGATAAACGTGGAGCGGGCCGCCCACATCATTACCATCGAAGACCCCATAGAATACACTCACAAAAGCAAGAAATCAGTCGTCGTCCAGCGGGAAGTCCATTACGACACCTATAGTTTTAGTGCGGCGCTACGCTCAGCTCTCCGCGAAGACCCCGACGTGGTGCTGGTGGGTGAGATGCGCGATCTCGAGACTATCGCTAGCGCTATCACCATCGCCGAAACCGGCCACCTGGTGTTCGCCACGCTGCACACCAACAGTGCCGCTCAGAGTGTCGACCGCATGATCGATGTCTTCCCGCCGCACCAGCAGGCACAAATCCGGGCCGAACTGTCGAATATCCTTATGGCTATCGTGTCGCAGCGCCTGGTTCCGTCCATCGGTGGCGGCCGGATTGCGGCTGCCGAGATTCTGGTGGCCACGCCAGCAGTGCGCAATATAATCCGCGAGGGCAAAACGCATCAGCTCGACGCCGTTATCCAGACCGGCGGCGAATTTGGCATGCAGAGCATGGACAAGACGCTGGTCAGTCTGGTGCATGCCGGTACCATCAGCTACGACGAAGCCCGTAATTTTGCCGTCGATCAGGACGAACTAGACAGGCTTATGAGGGATTAAGATGCGGAAGTCTCACCGTTTTGCAGCCGTACCGTCAGATGGCACACGAACAGCCATCCGACTATCGGGCTGCCTGAACGGTGACTCCGTACCGGAGGTAAAACCATGCTAAATTATCAGTACACCGCCCGCAACCCGGCCACCGGCCAGCAGGTAAAGGCGCAGGTGCAGGCCGACAGTGAGGCTGCGGCCGCCAAGCTTATAAGCCAGGAAGGGCTGGTGGCGACCGACATTCACCTGATGGACGCCGGCCGGGGTGCGCTCGGGTCGCTCACGAACCGGGTATCCGCCAAGGACCGGGTGCTCTTCAGCCGCCAGCTCAGCACGCTCATAAACGCCGGTCTGCCGCTGCTGCAAGCCCTGCGTAGTGTCAACGAACAGACTACCAGCAAGCCGCTTAAAGTAGTGCTCGCCAAAATTATCACCGATGTCGAAGGCGGCAGCACGCTCTCCGCGGCTATGGCCAAGCACCCCAGGGTGTTTAACCAGGTGTTTATCAGCCTGGTTGCCGCCGGTGAAACCTCCGGTACGCTCGACGCCACGCTCGACCGTCTGGCGATTCAGCAGGAAAAGGATGCCGACCTGGCCAGCAAGGTGCGCGGCGCGCTCACATACCCGGTTATCGTCGTCGTGGTCATGATAGCCGTCGTCGGGTTTATGGTTGTTAAGGTGCTGCCGCAGGTCAAACTGCTGTATAACGGCGTGCAGGGCGTTACGTTACCGCTGGTAACGCGTATCCTGCTGTCTATTTCAGACTTTACTGTCAAGTACTGGTGGGTCGTGCTGCTGGCGGTCATACTGCTGATTTTCTTCTCGACCCGTTGGGCGCGCACCGGACCGGGCAAAGAGTTTGTCGATAAGTTCAAGATGCGCGGTTGGCCCATCGGCCGGCTGTTCATGAAGATGTACATGGCACGGTTTACCCGTACCGGGTCGACGCTGGTGGCGAGCGGCGTGCCGCTCTTGCAAATGCTCGATATCACGAGCAACGCCGTCAACAACGTACACATCCAGCGCGCAATCCTGGGCGCGGCCGAAAAGGTCAAAGGCGGTAAATCTCTAGCGACTGCCCTAGAGGGCGATCCGAACTTTTTGCCGCTGGTGCCGAACATGCTGAAAATCGGTGAGCAATCCGGCTCCATAGAACAGATGATGGGCAAGACGGCCGACTACTACGAAAAAGAGGTCGACAACGAAATCGCCGCCGTTTCATCCATCATTGAACCGGTCATGATGGTAATGCTGGGCGTAGTGGCGCTGATAATCGTGGCGGCAGTCCTATTACCGGTGTACGGCCTGGCGGGCAACAGCAACTTTACCAACAGTGTCGGCACATAGGGAAGCCTGTGGATAACCGGTTGCTTTTTGGGCGGCTTGGCCGTAGTATGCAAACGTAAGTATTTTCACATAACAACGCAAAGGGGCACTTGCACTATGTTACAAAAACTCAAACAACAGAAATCAGATGGCTTCACCATTATTGAAGTCCTGATTGTGCTGGCTATCGCCGGCTTAATCTTGCTGATCGTCTTCCTGGCGGTCCCGAACCTGCAGCGCAACTCGCGCAACACACAGCGTAAAAATGACGTCCAATCAATTTTGGGTGCCATAAGCGAGTACGAAAGCAATAATGCCGGTGGTTTACCGACAGCTTACTCCGACGGTAACATTACCGGTACCGGTAGTGCCTCGGCTGGCGTTAAGCTCGGTTATTACACCGATGTTGCGTTTGCTGATGGTAAATCTTCGGCAGTCGGCCCGCTTTCGGGTGATACGGTAGAAATTGTTACGGGCGCACAGTGCGATACTGGCGGTAAGACAAAGGCTGGCTCTGCACGGCAGGTAGCGGCCCTGTACCAGACTGAGACTTCAAGTGGCTTCAGCGCTACTTGTCAGAATAGCTAGCATAATCGTGCAGTCAACCTAATGAAGGCCCTCCTCCGAGGGCCTTCATTTATGCCGCTATAGCGGTAATGATTTATCGTTTTAGGGCTGATGCTGGCAAGGTGCTGCCGTGTGCGGCACTCGTTTGAGTCTATGCCGGGTAAAATATGGCATAACTGTCTCTGTGAAAGTAAAGCGCAAAATTTTGCTTTACTTTTTGCAGCGCTTTACTTTTCTGTCAAGGTTTGCTACACTTGTAGGCATGAAAGACCTTACGCTCACCGTATCCAGTAAGGGTCAGATAACTATCCCGAAGGCTACCCGCCAGCGCCTGGGTTTACGGGCGGGCGACCGTTTGCAGCTTATCGACGAGCGGAGGGGTGTGGTGCTAAAGAAGCAAAAGTCTTTCAAGGACTATATCGGTGAGTTCTCGGACGTACTGCCGCAAGACGCGGTAGCAGCTGTGCGCGAGCTGCGCGACAGGGAGTAGCCAGTGATAGCGTTCGATACCAACATAGCCACCTATGTGGCCGAAAATAACCCGGAATTTGCCAATCGTGCCGTACGGGTTATCGAACGTGCCGAACAAGAAGGCTGCCGCCTTTCGGTTGTGCTCGTTACGGAACTGCTGAGCCTTGTGGCGCCACATCACCCTCGTAGCATTTCGGAGCTCGAAGCGTTCCTGGGCAGCATAAAAAATACCGAGTTCATCGCCTGCACGGCGGAAATTGCACGACGGGCGACGGGTATTTTACGGGCACATCGGGGTATTCGCCTGGGTGATGCGATCCATCTGGCAACTGCGGCCGAAGCGGGTGCTTCAGAATTTTGGACGAACGATGTCAGACTTGTCAAAGTCGCAGTACCCGGTGTGCGGGTTCGTTTGCTAGCTGAGGCCGAATAGCCTGAGACGTTTTGTGGTACCATAACGGTAATGATTATTGCCGCGCTTATCGTTTTAGGGCTGATTTTCGGGAGTTTCGTAAACGCGCTGGTGTGGCGACTATACGAGCAGGACAAACGTGCTCGAAGCATCATACATAAGGCGCCGGGAACCAAGAAGAAAAAACAGTCAGGCACCGAAGACCTGTCAATACTAAAGGGGCGCAGCATGTGCCCGCACTGTCACCATACGCTGGCTGCCAAGGACCTGGTGCCGGTGCTGAGCTGGCTGATGCTCGGGGGTAAGTGCCGCTACTGCCGCAAACCCATAGCGTGGCAGTATCCGCTGGTGGAACTACTGACGGCCGGCCTGTTCGTGTGGTCGTATCTGGCCTGGCCGCTTGGCTCCCATGGTGCTGGTCTGTTCCAGCTTGTTGTTTGGCTGGCGTTCGTAGTGGCGTTCGTGGCGCTGGCCGTGTACGATTTACGCTGGTTTGTGCTGCCCGACCGAATTGTGCTGCCAGTGTGCGTGCTGGCGGTAGTAGAGGTCGTAGTGGTGGCGCTGTGGCACCGCAGCTGGATGGATGTGTGGCAACCGGCGGCCGGTATGGCTATTATCTTCGGGTTGTTCTGGGGGTTGTTTCAGGTTTCGAAGGGCGGGTGGATTGGCGGCGGTGATGTCAAACTGGCCTTTGCGCTCGGTTTGCTGGCGGCAACTCCGCTCAAGGCGCTGCTGCTGCTGTTTTTGGCTTCGCTGCTCGGAACGCTAGTGAGCTTGCCGGCTCTAGGCAAGGGCAAACGCGCCTTGCGGGCCCAGGTACCATTCGGTCCGTATCTATTGCTGGCAACGTTCATCGTGCAGCTGTACGGCACGCATATCGTTACTTGGTATCAAAACCTGCTGGTCGTTTAGCTGTCGTTACGCTTATGGTATACTTGGGGCATATGAATCAGGGTGGCGCCAACGGCCGAAGCGCAGGGTTTACGATAGTTGAAACCATGATTGTGCTGGCTGTGACCGGTGTAATGCTCATAAGTATCATTGGGCTTATCAGCGGCAAACAGAACAAGACCGAGTTTCAGCAGGCCATTAACGATGTGGTGACCCGGCTGCAGCAGTCCGCCCGCGAAGTTTCTATTGGCTACTATCCGGGCCTGGCCGGCAGACAATGTACAGCGGTGGGTTCGATTAGCTTTGGCGGCAGCGGCAGCGAGCAGGGTGCCAACGGGGGCTGCGTGTTCCTGGGCAAAATACTACAGTTCAGCCCGACCGATGCAGCTCATAATAAAGGCAACGAAGAGTACGGCGCGTATACGCTGGCCGGCTGCCAGTTCAAGGACTGTAGCACAAACCCGTCAACGCCCATAGCTTCCTCCTTCGAGGAGGCGCAGCCGATTGCCGTGCAGCAGGTAGCGACAAATCCCATCACCAGTAATTTTCCCGATGCCACCGACTGGTATACGCTGGCAAACGGACTTTCGACCGTCTCTATGTCATATACGTGCGATCCAAGCGTGGACACGTGTCCGGGCACTAGCCCGAATGCCACCCGGGCCTTCGGTTTGCTGCAAAGTCTGGGTACCTATAGCGGTTGTAGCGGCTTGTGCTCCGGTTCACAGCAGGCCGGCCTATACGGAGTGAAAATGCCGGATCCCGCAAACTACAACGATATGAATACCGTACTGACCCAGGTCAATGCGGCAGGTGCGGTCAATCTTGTTCCTGCCCAACAAGTCACGATTTGTCTCAGGAGCGGCACGACCAATCAATCGGGCCGGATTACCATTGGCGCAGATACCAGTTCGGTCAGTCTGAAAATATTTGATGGAGGGGGTTGTGGTGCGTAGCAATCTGAAACAGCGGGGAGATACCATTGTTGAGGTGCTGATAGCAATCGGTATCATAAGCCTGGTGCTGACCGTTGCCTATGTGACGGCCAATCACAACTATCTTTCCATGCAAGATGCGCAGGAGCGCGGCAATGCCCTGAAGCTGCTGGAGCGGCAAACGGAGGCACTCAAGGCCTACAATGCCGAACACCATGGCACCTTGGCGGGGCTGCCGTCGTTTTGTATGACGATTGATACGACCGGCAATATTGCCACCGCCACCCCGCCCGATATGAGTCAGAAAAACCCGTGCGTAGTCGATTCGGACGGGACTCCGGCAGAGGTGGGGCAGGAACCGGCGTACACGCTTACCATAACCAAACCCAATCCCGAGGTCTCCATAGGTACGGGCCGGGTGTTTTTGGTGACGGCCCAGTGGGACAGTATTCTTGGTGACGGCAAAGATAAGGCACAATTGGAGTACGGGTTGTACTAACTATGGGTAACAGTATGCGCAAACGGAATCACCGCAGGGCACAGGCCGGTTTCACTATCGTTGAGCTGATGGTGGCGACGGTGGTGTTTTCGGTTATCCTCATTATTATTACCACCGGCGTCATTCATATAACGCAGACGTACAACAAAGGTATCAACCTTATAAACACCCAAAACACCGCTCGGAATATCATGGATTCTATTTCCCAGTCGATCCAGTTCAGCGGCGGGGTGGTCAGCTGGCCGCAGCCATCCGACAACCCGGTCGGTACTTCCGGTCCCGTTACCGCCGGCCGTGGCTGCATCGGCAGCCAGCAGTACGATTTCCAGCTGGGCTACCAGGTAGACGATAACCCGGATGGGACCATAAAGCAGGCGAAAGACGCGCTGACGCTGCGGTCTGGCGTCGCTGGCTGCAGCAAAAATCCCGTGGCCGCGGTACCTGCCACCCCGACCGCGCCGCAAATACCGGCCGTTCCCGGTTCGTTCTCACCTCCTGCCAAAGACTTTTCGGAGCTGATAGGGCAGCATATGCGCCTGACTAAACTGACGGTTAACCGTCTGTCCGGCGATGCGAACACCGATAATCTGTACGCGGTGGCGGTAACGGTAGTGTACGGCGACTACGATTTGCTGTGCGATACTACGTATACGGTCGGCAGCCCCGGCAGCTGCGGGGTAGATGCGCCGGCTATGCAGCCGACTGACCCGAATTTTTACAAATTTCTGATTAGCCCGAACTTGACCTGCCGGGGTAGCGCCGGGTCGCAATATTGTGCCGTTTCGGCGCTCAGTACCGTGGTGCAGCAAAGGCTGACCGTAAAAACGTAAGCAGGGTATATAATAAGGAAAACTATGAGTGTAAGACACGAACAACATCGGCCGCAAACACGGACATGGGTGAACTTCCGCCGTGATCAATCGGGCATAGCGTCCTTTATGGTGACCCTGGTGATGATGCTGGTGATAACGCTGGTAGTTATCGGCTTTGCCCAGATAGCCCGGCGCAACCAGCGCGAGGCGCTTGACAACCAGCTGAGTACCCAGGCGTTTTATGCGGCCGAAACCGGCGTCAACCTGGTATCGAGCCTGATGCAGACACAACCTGACGTAAATAGCTTGAAAAAGACGGCCTGCCCGGCTCAGGCACCGCCTTACAATGCGCAGCTGAACGACACGGTGACCGCCGTCGCCAACTCCTGCCTGCTGGTCGATACCGCGCCCAGCTCGCTGGTGTATGACGATATTGGTACCGACAGCACGGTGGTCCCGGTGCGGTCGAGCACCGGTACAGGCTCCGGTACGCTGGAGCTGACCTGGTCGCCGCAGTCGGCCCAAACTGACGATAAGCTCAGCAATTGTCCTAATCTTTCTTCCTATGGTACGTTCCCGGCCAGTTCCAACTGGAGCGCGCACTGTCCCTTTGGTGTCTTGCGGTTCGACATGGTAGATGTCAGCGCGGCGGGCTCCCTGACGGCGGAGAATTTGGAAGGGCAGACGATTACGGTGTTTGCGCCACCTACCAGTTCACACAATGCCCTCGTCAGACAGGAAGGCACTTTTTCGCCTGGACTGAGTGCGGTTACGTGCAGCGGCGAGGGTCCTGCGGCAAGCTGCAGTTTGACGATACAGAACGTGAATTTCTCGCACACTTACTATTTGCGTGTGACTTCGCTGTATAAGCATGTGCGCCTGCATGTTACCGGCACTGCCGGTGGCAACGAGGTTCATTTTATCAATGCACAGATTTTGGTCGATTCGACCGGTAAGGCGGTCGATGTATTGCGCCGGGTGCAGGTCAGACTCGACCAGAACAGCCAAATGGCACCAGCGAACGCTATCCAAGCCCAGAGCGGTATATGCAAACTGTACACTTCTACCGGAAGCGGGACGACTGATCTCACCGGTTGCCCTTAGCTGTAAATGGTGCCGGCCTAAGTTTTGTTGGCTCGGGCGTTACAAGTGGTGGAATTGTTCGTGAATCTTACGAAGGTGCGGGTCGGTGACATGCGTGTATATCTGGGTGGTAGCGATGTTGCTATGGCCAAGCATCGCCTGTACGCTGCGCAAATCAGCCCCGTTCATAAGTAAATTGGTCGCAAACGAATGCCGCAGCGTATGGGGGCTGACGTGCTTGGTTATGCCGGCCAACAGGGCGTAGTGTGCCACTAGGCGTTGTATGCTGCGGGCTGTCAGGCGGTGATAATTACCGCTGAGGTCTACGGCATGCCGGCCGCCGAAACGAATGAAGAGGGGTTTGGTGTTGTCCTGGCGCAGGTCCAAATACTTCTGAATCCATTCGGCCGCCTCCGGACTTATGAATATCGGCCGGTCTTTCTGACCTTTACCACGTACCATAAACTCGCGCCGTTTTAGGTTAATGTGTTCACGATCGAGCCCGACTAACTCCGATACGCGCAGGCCTGAACTAAAAAGCAGCTCCAATATTGCCCGGTCGCGGGCGCCGGCCAGTTTGCTGGTATCGGGCTGCGCAAACAGCCGCTCCAGCTCATCCTCCTCCAGGAACGTGACCTGCTTACGCTTGCTGCGGGCCAGCTCGATCTTGTCGGCCGTGAGGGCGGGGATATCCCGCTTCGCACAGAACTTCAGGAAGCTGCGCAGGGCTATCAGATGGTAATTGAGCGTAGCGGTGCCCAGCTCGTCGCTTGTGTTGGTGCCGAGCCGGTTCAGCCAGAGGCGCCACTTGCGTACGAGTTCGGGTGTGATGTCCGCCACCGTAATGTCGCCGGCATAGTCAAGCAGGCGGGTCAGATAGTGGTCGTAGTTGCGGATGGTTTTTTGCGAGCGGTTCTGTTCTATTTCGAGATATTCCAGGAAGTCGGTTTTGGCGCTACTGAATCGCATATGCTTTTAGTATAGCATTGTGCGACGTTGGATCGAAGCTAGGAGCAGGGGTGTACATCTGTTAAAATACTTCCAGGTAAACAAGGAATCATATGGAACGAACATTAATCATTCTTAAGCCGGACACCATTCAGCGTGGTCTAGTCGGAGAAATTATCACTCGCTTCGAACGTGCCGGTATCAAGATTGTGGGCATGAAAATGGTGTCACCGGACGAAGAGCATTTTCATAAGCACTATGAGGGCATCAGTAATCTCATTAGCCGGTGGGGCGAAGACATCTACCAAGTCACACTGAGCCAAATGACCGAAGCACCCGTCATTGCGTTTGTGCTTGAAGGAATCGAAGTCGTGCAGCATGTACGTAAAATGGTCGGTACGACAGACCCGAAAGATTCAGCGCCCGGTACCATTCGTGGTGACTACACGCATATCACTCGTGCGTACTCTAATCCACGTGGTTCCACACTGCCCAATCTGCTGCATGCTTCGGGCAACCCGGAGGAAGCGGAGCAGGAAATCGCGCTTTGGTTCAAAGAAGACGAACTGTACAGTGAATACGACACTGCACAAGGTCCGATTGTACGCGGCCACGTACCCGAAAAAAAGAAATAATTTAACGCACGTACCTCTGTTAATATTGAACACTTTATGTGTTCAACAAGCCCCCATAGTTCAATGGATAAAACAACTCCGTCCTAAGGAGAAGCTCTACGTTCGAATCGTGGTGGGGGCACCAATTTTAGGAGGGCCTTGCCCTCCAATGTAATACCGAAGTGAATTCGTTATTACATCTCCTCCCGCCTGAAGGTCGGCCATCGCCTCGTTTTTAGCTTCTGGCGTAATGGCGTACCAATATCTATTACTGATACAATACGCACATGGCAAAAGCCGAAGAAAAACAACACGGTCCGGAACCGAAGGTCAAATATTTTCCCGACCAGTTCGACGACGAAGAGGTGCTGTATGTGTTCCGTAAACATCCTGTCGTGATGCGCCACGGCATCGTGTGGGGTTCGCTTGGGCTGCTTGTAGGGCCGGTTTATACGCTCATCCTTACTTATGTGAAGCCTCCGGACCAGATACCGTCCATGACGTTTTTTTACGTCAGTTTCCTGGCAAGCTTGTTGCTGTCGGCCCTGCTGTTTTTTCCGAGCTGGATGAGCTGGTACTACAGTGTGTTCGTGATAACTGACCAACGGTTCATACAGATTACGCAGAAAGGGTTTTTCCATCGCAGCGTGGTCGACATGTCGCTTGGCCAGATACAGATGATCAATTATGAAGTCAGTGGGCTGCAGGAAACACTGCTCGGATATGGTACGATAATGATGCAGACATTTGTGGGCGACTTGGTCATACACTACATACACCACCCGGCCAAAATCCAGAAAAAGTTGCTGGAGATACTTCGTAGTGAAGGTGTGACAGTAACCGGATCGCCTGCTGCGGGTCTGAACTGACATACGTATGAAAACACCTCATCGTCCCCATATTGATACCCAGAAGTTGCGCCAAGTCCGCAATGTAGTGCCGCCTGTGCCGAAACGCTTCAAGAAGGTGAAGAACGAAGAGCGCATTCAGGAAGCGTTCCAGAACATTCCCAAAATCACCAATGAAACGGTTGCCGAACATCGCGAAGATGTACTGAAGGGCGCACGTAAGTACAAATACCCCTTGCAACACTCTAAACACCGCATCGTGGTCGTATCTTCGGTATTGCTGGTGGTGGCAATTGTGGGATTCTTTGTGTACACCAGTTTGGCGCTGTACAAATTCCAGCAGTCATCGGGCTTTTTGTACCGGGTGACCCAGGTAGCGCCGTTCCCGGTCGCGAAAGCGGGGAGCCGCTATGTGGCGTACGAAAATTATCTGTTTGAACTTCGCCGGTACGAGCACTACTACCAGAGCCAGCAGCGCGTGGATTTCAATAGTCAATCCGGTAAAGATCAGCTCGCCAGCTATAAGCCTAAGGCACTCGAGGAGGTGATGCAGAACGCTTACGTGCGTCAGTTGGCGGACGCGAACCATGTCAGCGTTTCGAGCGCCGATCTGAACGATGCGCTGACGACGTTGCGTGCACAGAACCATTCGACCGAACAGGAGCTGGCTGATGTGACGCGGAAATTCTTTGGCTGGTCGCTCGACGACCTGAAGCGCGAGATTAAGAGTGAGTTGCTTGCGCAGAAGGTAGCGACCAAACTCGACACCGCTACCGCGAAACAGGCGGCTCAGGTACTCACACAGCTGCAGAGCGGAACGGATTTTGCGGTACTCGCTGCTCAGTACTCCGACGATACGGCCACCAAGGCTCAAGGCGGTGAATACGCCAACCAGACTATCACCAGCGCCAGTACCGATGTGCCGCAGGCGGTCATACGGGCGCTTCAGCAGCTGCAGGTGGGGCAGACGAGCGATGTTATTCAGGCCGGCGATACACTGGAAATAGTAAAACTGCTTGCGGATGATAACGGCAAATTGAAGGCGGCGCACATCTCGTTCAATATCACGCCGGTTTCGACGTTTGTAGCCCAATACGAAAAGACCCATCCGCAGCACGTCTATATCAGCGTCAAATAGCAGCTGGACCTACTGCCGTATTTGTGTATGGACGCTGAAACTGCTTATGCTAAAATGAGACTGTTGTTATGAAAAACCTACTGTCACTGCGGGCTTCGGTACTCCTTCTGGCTCTGACGTTGCTGTTCGCGGCCGCGCATGTTGCGACGGCGCTAGCACTCGGCACGCCGGCGGATCCCCCGGGAGGTAGTACGTTCGACCAGCGGCTTGCCCAGCGTAAAGCGGAGCAGCAAGAGCAGCTCGATGACAAGACAGCCAAACACGTCCAAAGCGTATGCGCTACGGAGCAGTCAGCGGTACGGCAAATGCAGCCCAAGGCAACTTCGGTAGCAAACAACCGCACCGCGACGTACCAGAAGATTGACGGCATTCTGCTTATCAGTATTGGTCAGCTGAAACTCACCTCGCAAGATACGTTCAAACTGGAGCAAAACCGTGCCGCTCTTGTCCAAAAGATTACCGCATTCCAAGATACGTTTGCGAATTACCAGCAGACGCTCGGCGATATCCTGGTCATCAACTGCCAAGCCGACCCCACAGGCTTTCAGGCACTGCTCGATACAGCCCGAGCATACTACACCCAGCTCAGTACCGAGTCCGGCGACATTGCCAGCTATGTCAAAAATACTATCCAGCCCGCCATGCAGGACTTTGCCAACCGGCTGCAGCTAAAATCTGACGACGGGAACTCTTAGATGAATCCTCAGGACCCCAACTACCCATCATCACAACCGTACCAACAACCGGAGCCGCAGGTGCAGCCGGCCGGACCGGTCATATCGCCGACTGTACCGGGTCCGGAGTCTGCAGTCGTATCGCCGCCGCAGGCCGCCGTAGTGGGCAGTGATGACAAGAAAGCGAGCGGACCCAATCGAAAGCTCATCATCGCCATTGCCGGCGGCGCGGTGCTGTTACTGGCCATCGTTGTGGTAGTAGTGTTGTCACTTTCGTCCCAATCGGGTCAGAAGAAACCTCAGGAAACCACCAAGGACACGAGCCAATCGTCCGGCCCCACTCCGGCGACCTACTTAACTCAGCAACAGGATATCGATTCTATAAACCAAAACCTGAGTAGCTTGAGCGACCCCAACGATTTTCCGCCAGACGCGTTGAGCGACACCGCGCTCGGCGGCAATTAGTCCTAAACTTGCGTAGGGGATTGCTTTTTTGGTGGTCGCTTGGTACACTTACCCCTGTTACTTTTGCAAACAGTAATGGGGGCTCGTAGTGAAGACGGCCTATCACGCCTCCCTGTCACGGAGGAGATCGCCGGTTCGAATCCGGTCGGGCCCGCCAAGAAAAATGCATCTGCCGTAAGGTAGGTGCATTTTTCTTGCTCTGGCGCAGCTGGATTTGAGCCAGCGATCAGCGAACGAAGTGAGCATAGATCGCCGGCTCGATGACAAGCCGCACGCGCAGGAGCTTGCTCCGAGCATGCGACGCAGGCAGTAGCGCAGCGTTCATCCGGTCGGGCCCGCCAACTAAGCTTTCTTAGGCTTACTAACAGCCGTGCAATATTTGCAGCGCTTGGCAGCTGCCGGGATAGCGCTCAGGCACTCGGGGCACTCACGTTCTGCAGGGCTGTCGATTTCCTCCTTCGGGTTGAGGCGGGACATCAGTTTGTTGAGAGGCTGGACAACCAGGAAGAAAATTACCGCAGATATAATCAGGAATGACACGACCGCGTTTATGAAATCGCCATACAGGAACTTGCTGTGATGTATGGTAAACGTCAGGCCAGAGAAGTTTGGCTGACCACCTATAGCTGCGATGAGCGGCGTCACCAGGTCTTTGACAAGTGCGGTGACGATAGCGCCGAATGCCGCACCGATGACGACTGCTACGGCTAGATCTACGACATTGCCGCGCAAAATGAATTTTCTAAAGTCTTTAAGCATTCTCCGGAACCTCCCTTTGCTAATAAAAACCATTGTACACCTCATTATCCCTGTTGGTAAGAAGGGCATGTTTGCTATAATGATTCGGTCACGCCATCTTAGCTCAGTTGGTAGAGCATCTCATTCGTAACGAGAAGGTCGCCGGTTCGATCCCGGCAGATGGCTCCACGATTTTTCAGGAGGGCCTAGCCCTCCGGCACTAATTTCGAAGTAAATTCGAAACTGCGCCTCCTCCCGCCTAAAGCTCGGCTGGCGCCTCGTGTGCGAAGTCCGCGGGTGCTGATTTACCGCAGGTTTCCGGTCGCGGAGAGGGAAAAGAGCAGCCCGACAAATTATCAGCGGGTGTCGTATAACGGCCATTATGTGACCTTCCCAAGGTCGAGACGGGGGTTCGACTCCCCCCACCCGCACCACTAACAGGGGAGCCTTGCTCCCCAAAGGGCTGTAACGAAATGAATTCGTTACGCCATTTCCCCTTGCACTAAAGCTCGGCTTACGCCTCGTTTCTCACGGTGGGTGCCACGGTGCATCATTTTCTTATTCGACCCTTACTCGCCGGCTCTGCTACAATAGACAGTGAATAACGCTATGGCTAAGAACACACACTTTTTGCACGATAGAACAGCGCTGGCACTAGTAAGTGCGTTGGCGTTTTTGACCCTGACGGCCGTGGTCCTCATAGGTCTCAAGCTGGGCAGCGGACAGGGAACCAGCAACTACATCGTGTCGTACCGCGCTTCTTTAGGAATTGATCGCTATACGACCGGTACCTCGCGTGATATCGCCAGTTTTATCGTGGCGGCGCTGTTGATATTCGTTTGCAGCGTGGCCATGGGCGCCCGTGCGTACAAGGTACGGCGCGAACTTTCGCTGGCGGTGTTGGCACTGACCATCCCGCTCCTGCTGTTCCTGATAGTCGTTAGTAACGCGCTGCTGGTCCTAAGGTAAGCCAAGTGTCTGCCCGGGCCGACATCGAGATACCGTTCGAGAAAGACCGCCACGGTCATTATCGTTTCTTTGAAATCCTGCCCGGCCTGCTTTCGTACTTCATGCTGGCGCTGCCGGTCATCTTGAGCATTATCAACGTCACGCTGGCGGCCGTGTTCATCTTTGTCTATTTGCTTATAAACTTTACCCGCGGTATCGCCGGTGCGATACGCGGCCTCCACGGCTTTCATGTCATGCGCACGCACCAGAAACTGCCATGGGCGAATATGCTGCACGAGCTTGAAACAGGGGAAGTCGACCCGCGGGCCAAGCGGCTCAAATGGCACCGTGCAGAGGTTAGGCGCGCTCACGACGGGGAACGTCCGTTGCTTATGCCGCCGAGCGAAGTCATCCACGCGATAATCATCGCGACTTACCAGGAGTCCGAAGAGGTCCTGCGGCCGACTATCGAATCGGTGCTGGCCAGTGATTACGATATGAAAAAGGTCATCCTGGTGCTAGCGTACGAAGAGCGGGGCGGCCCGCAGACCGAAAAGCAGGCCCAGCGCCTCATGGCCGAGTACCGTGCCTCGTTCAAAGACACTTTGGCGATAAAACACCCGGCGGGCATGTCCGGCGAGATAATCGGTAAAGGTGGCAACGTTACCTACGCTGGCCGCGAGCTACAAAAATACCTTAAAAAGCGCAGAATAGACCCGGTACGTGTCATGGTCACGACGCTTGATGCCGACAACCGGCCCGACAAGAACTATCTGAACGCCTTAACCTACGCGTATACCGCCGCACCCGACCCGATCCACGCATCGTACCAGCCGGTGTCGATCTACACCAATAACATTTGGGATGCACCCGCGCCAATGCGTGTCATTGCCACCGGTAACTCGTTGTTCAATCTTGTCGTATCCCTGCGTACCCATGCGCTGCGCAACTTTTCCAGTCATGCCCAGCCAATGGCGGCGCTTATCGAGACCGATTTCTGGAGCGTTCGTACCATCGTGGAGGACGGGCACCAATTTTGGCGCTCTTATTTTACGTTTGAGGGGCGCTATCGGGTGCTGCCGCTGCATCTGCCCATATCGCAGGATGCGGTGCTGGCGGAGGGTTATCGCAAAACGCTCCGCGCCCAATTCGTCCAGCTGCGCCGTTGGACCTACGGTGCCTCAGACGTAGCATATGTGGTGGAACAGGGCTTTTACCGCAAGAATAACGTTCCGAAGTTCGATCTGTGGACCAAGTTCTGGCGCCTGCTCGAGGGACATGTTACTTGGGCGGTCGGACCTATATTGGTGGCAGTCAGTGGTTTCGTACCATCGTTTTTCAACCACAAAAACATTGCAGTGTACGAAGTACCGCTCATAGTCAGTCGAGTGCAGACAGTTGGTATCGTGGCACTTATTATTACCGTGTTCATGGCACTGCGCACCTTGCCGCCAAAGCCGACGCGCTACAAACGTCACCGCACTATCTTTATGGTGTTACAGTGGGTCTATTTCCCGATCACTACGCTGTTCTACAACTCGCTGGCAGCGTTCAATAGCCAGACCCGCCTTATATTCCGGCGTTACCTCACCAAGTTCGACGTGACCGAGAAAGCCGTAGTGGTTGAGACCGCCGGCAAGAAAACAGGCTTCAAAAGCTAAACGAGTATCTCGGGCTCGGAGGGCGCACGATGTGATGGTTTTTTACCGCACCGCCATGCGTAGGTGAAGCTCAAGAAGACGACAAAGGTCAGGATCCATACTGCCGAGTACGAGACGGTTAAAGCATTATATTTCTGTAGCGCGACCAAAATAAGACTCAGTTTCAGCATCAGCAGGTAGTAGCTTGGTAATGACTCGGAATAAGGGTCGTTATGCGTCTTGCGGAAGGTCGGAAAGAACGAGATAATCTCGGCTGCGGTGACGATCCCAAGTGCTACGGTGGCGTGTTTGTTCAGAATGATGTAGACAATGACGCCGGCGACGGATATACCCAGACAGACTTTGTCTATGGGTACGACATCCTTGGTACCGAACCGGAGACAGTAGAACAGAATGATTCCATCTACGGCTACTCCCAAAATGGTTGGAATCGCGCCCACCCCGGCACCGCCTATCACTTGGATGTAGGCTACGACTGCGGTAATAAGGAAAATACTGATCCAGGTGTAGAGATGCGGCCGGTTCTTGCCCCGGAACATATCTATCAGATAGGGTACGTAGGCAACGAGCGCTATGGCCGTAGCGAGGATAGAAGCGGTGATTTTTACGGTATGAGGCATAGCTGGTTCAATGATATCACCTAGGCTTTGTGATAGGCGGCGTATTGGACGGCGGCTGCGGTGTCGAAGCGTTCGAGGGTTATATGAGCTATTTTGATGATTTCTGAGGGGCTGATTGCCGGTTTGCGGTGTTCACGCACCAAATGTGCAACGATGGTGGCTGTAAGCGCTCCTGCGTCGTCTACGGCGGTCGGCCGATGGCCTAGGCTCTGAAGCAGGCTGGAAAACAGCTTATCGCGACTAAAGGGACTTATGGTGCCGTTCTGGCTTCGCACCACAATACTACCGCTGTAATCGGCGGCTTCTTCGGTGGTGAATATGGCATGGCACTGGAGACACTCCCGGCGCCGCCAGACGTGATTCAGACGCTTTTGGAGTCTGGAGTTCGTTACCTGTGTTTTGCCGCCGCAATATATGCAAACCATGTGTCCTCCTGTGTTCCGGGAAGAGCAGCCGGACAAAATCTGTTCGATTTTGCCCGCGCGATGGGAAACCCGGGACGGGTGTCCCATAAGGCGAAGCCGCTACAAACCATGTCAACATATTGACATAACGCTGGTAAAAAGGCTAGTGGAAAACTTAGTGAAATTTGTGGGAAAAGAAAAACCACCAATGCGTCTGGTGGTTTTTCTTGGTGGGCGATATAGAATAGCGTGCTTCGCACTTCTCCGAAAAGTTGTGCTCGGAGCAAGCTCCTGCGCGCGACTTTTCTGCGCCGACCTCCGTTCGCTACGCTCACTTGACGGTTCGAATCCTATATTGCTCCCGGAACCAATACAAAACCACCTCTTTCGAGGTGGCTCTGTATTGGTGGGCGATAAAGGATTCGAACCTTTCACCTCCACAACGTCAATGTGGCGCTCTAGCCAAATGAGCTAATCGCCCTCCTGGGGGTAATGAGACAAACCTACGGTTTTTCCCATCGCGCGGGGCTTTGGCGAAGCCAAAGTCTCCGGCTGCTCTTTTCCCTTACGCAGGACCAAAGCTCTGTGTAATATATAGGATTACACGGTATAAAGCAAGAGCTGCGCCCCTGTTAAAGTGGTTATGTTTATTAGCTATACTATTGACAATGCATGATGTCAAGCGTACCATGGGTACGTTAAACGAGGTGTTTTGGTGAGTACCAAACAGCAAGTGGACTCTTTAAAGAGTTTTCAGTTGTTTTATGAGGAGCTCCCAGCGGTCAAACGCGTAACTCGCGTTCGTCGTGTGCGGGCTGCGGCATAAAACAGCGAACCAGCGATAGCAAGCTATAGCCGGAGATTGCACGATCTCCGGCTTTTTCATTGTTGGTGGGTAATTATGCCATAAGAGAGTGTAAGGAAGAGGCAAGGGTAAAAGATACACATATGTCACAAATGATATAAAACCTCGTAAAACAGTTTTCCACATTATCCACAGCTGTGGATAGACATTTTGCAAAAAAGTACTAGCCAAATGCGGCTAGGTACTTTATGCTAGTTATGTGAGGCGAGGTTCTGCCGAGAGGTTTTAACCAAGCTAAAAAGACTTCAGTGTATTTGCGAGAGCACTGAAGTCTTTTTTATTGGCGTAGCGTGCGCGGGAGCGCACCTCGAAAGGCCCTCATCGTGGCAATCGGAAAAGCCCGAAAAACCCTTCAGGGCTTGTCGGATAACTATGGCATGCGGCGGGCCGTAACTTCGCGGTGCGAAGCAGCGAAGGAGCCGCCCAAGTTTGGTGAGGATGTGATACACTTATACGCGTAAGCCTTGATGTGGACTCACCAACCACGGAGCTTCTACTGTAAGGCGCAGTAGTAAATAACGCCTTATGAGTGCTCCCCTGCCGGGGAGAAGTCCGGTGGAACCGCCCCTACGTAACAGGGGTCCGAGACGTGAGATATGTATAGCGATGCTATGTATGTCCCACGTCTTTTTTAGTAGCTAACAAAGGAAGGGAAGTATATGTCCGACCAGAAGCAAGACAATTTATATGCCATGCGGCACAGCTTGGCGCACATAATGGCGAGTGCCATCCAGCACTTGTGGCCCAACGTAAAACTGGGTGTAGGGCCGGTGGTGGAAAATGGGTTTTACTATGATATTGACCTAGTCGACGAGCAGTTGAGCGCCGATGATTTTGCGCGCATTGAAGCCGAGATGCAGAAAATCATTAAGGCAGCAGAACCGTTCGAGCGATTCGAAATGCCGGTATTGCAGGCTATAGACTGGGCGCGTAATAACGAGCAGCCGTACAAAGAAGAGCTGTTGAACGACCTGCAACGCGAGGGCACCACATCTGCGAAAGATATCGATGCAGACACGCTGGGCGTGGCAGCGGAGGGTGAAAGCAAAATCGAAAATGTTTCCTTTTACCGTAACGGCGACTTTACTGATTTGTGCCGTGGTCCGCATGTAGAGGCGACGAGTAAAGTGGGTGCATTCAAACTTATGCGCGTAGCCGGTGCGTACTGGCGGGGCAAAGAAGGCAATCCGCAGATGCAGCGTGTCTATGGCGTTGCCTTTGCAACTCCAAAGGAGTTGCGACAGTATCTCGACATGCTCGAAGAAGCCAAAAAGCGGGACCACCGCAAACTCGGTCAGGAACTCGATTTGTATGTGATGAGCGATCTAGTTGGCTCCGGCCTGCCCATATTTACACCGCGCGGCACGGTGCTGCGCGAAGAACTGGCCGCATTTAGCAATGAGCTGCGCGGTCGCTACGATTTCCAAAAAGTCTGGACGCCGCACATGACCAAAAAAGATCTGTATGAAAAGAGCGGGCACTGGGCGAAATTTGGTGATGAGCTGTTTCTGGTAAAGAGCCAGGAAACAAGCGATGAGCTGGTGTTGAAGCCCATGAACTGCCCGCATCACACCCGTATTTATGCATCTCGAGCACGCAGCTACCGGGACCTGCCGGTGCGCTATTTGGAAACCACGACCGACTACCGCGATGAGAAGACGGGTGAGCTGGGCGGTCTGAACCGCGTACGTTCGCTGACGCAGGACGATAGCCACGTATTTGCGCGACCCGACCAAATAGAAACTGAAATTAATCAGCTTTTGGCGTGTGCCAACGAGCTCTATGGCACCGTTGGTATGAAGTTGCGGGTGCGGCTGAGCTACCGCGACGGCTCAGATGGCTATCTGGGTTCGCAGAAACTATGGGAAAGCGCGCAGACTCAGCTAAAGAATGCAGTGCTTGCCAACGAACTTGAATATTTCGAACAAGAAGGCGAGGCGGCGTTCTATGGGCCAAAAATCGACTTTATGGCGACTGATGCGATTGGCCGGGAGCACCAGGTCGCGACGGTGCAGCTGGATTTTGTGCAGCCGGAGCGGTTCGAGTTGGAATACGCTGCGGAAGACGGCAGCGCCCAGCGCCCGGTAATGATTCACTGTGCATTACTGGGGAGTGTCGAGCGTTTCTTGAGCGTGTTCATTGAGCATACTGCCGGACGTTTTCCAGTGTGGGTAGCACCAGAGCAGGCCCGACTCATTAGCGTGAACCAGGAGCCGGCAACAATTGCGTTCGTCGAGAAGATTGTGGCGCAAGCGAAAGAGTTGGGGCTGCGCGTGAGTGTCGACAATAGCAACGAGTCGGTCGGTAAAAAAATCCGAGCTGCCGAAATCTGGAAGGTGCCGTACACGGTCGTCTTGGGCGAAAAAGAAATCGCCGGCGGCGAGCTGGTGCCGCGCATTCGTAAAGACTTGGCGGTTTCGGATGAGACTAAAGGCTACACTGTGGACGAGTTCCTGAAAACGGTTGCCAACGAAGCCAAAACCCGTGTCAGCAAAACCTCTCTCTAGCTATGGATACTGTTGACCCGAATTTCCGGGAGCGGGTGGAGGCGATTGTGGCGCAGATTCCGCGTGGGCGGGTGATGACGTATGGGCAGCTGGCGGCGCTGTGCGGTAACGCGCGAGCGGCGCGGATTGTCGGTGGTATTGCGCATTTTGGTGACCCGGAACTGCCGTGGCAGCGGGTGGTGAATAAGAGTGGGGGGCTAGCGGCAGGATATCCGGGCGGGCGGCACGGGCATGCGGAACACCTGCGGGCAGAGGGTGTCGAGGTAAACGATGGCCAGGTGGACGTGCATGCGCTGCTGTGGTGGCCGCCGGGCATGGAGCCGAATCAACAGGAGTTGTTTTAGTGCCACCTCTAGTTGTTATCGTTGGCGAAACCGCCAGTGGCAAGTCTGCGCTGTCTATGGATTTGGCTCGGAAGTTCAATGGCGAGATTATTTGTGCCGATTCGTGGACGGTGTACAAAGGTTTCGATATTGGTACTGCAAAGCCAAGTGCGGATGAGCGAGCAGAAGTGCCACACCACTTGTTGGACGTTGCAGACCCACGAGATGGGTTCAGTGCGCCCTTGTTTCAGCGGCTTGCCGGGCAGGCCATAACAGATATAACTAGCCGTAAACGGCTACCGATTATGGTCGGCGGGACCGGTTTGTATATAGATAGCGTGCTGTACGATTATAGCTTTCTGCCGGCGACCAATCCCGCGCGTCGGGCGGAGCTGAGTGCAATGAGCCTGCCGGAGCTCCTAACATTGTGCGACACACTTGGGCTCGACATGAGTCACGTCGATACCCGCAACAAACGCCGCATTGTGCGACATATAGAAAATGGAGGCACGCGGGCCACGCGGAGCGCGTTGCGCAGCAATACATTGATGCTTGGTTTGGCCACGGACCGCTCGGAACTACGCGAACGTGTCGCGCAGCGGGTTGATGTCATGCTTGCAGCCGGCTTGGAACGTGAAGTGCATGACCTTGCAGCGGAATATGGCTGGGAAGTCGAGCCCATGAAGGGCATTGGGTACCGCGAATGGCGTGAGTATTTCTCGCCGGACCATGTGCCGGGCGAACTGCAAAATTTGCACAAAACTCGCGAGCGAATCATTAAATCGACCATGGATCTAGCCAAGCGGCAGCGCACTTGGTTTAAGCGCAATGATAGTATTCAGTGGCTAACTGACCGAAGTTATACTGCAGATATTGTTACAACGTTTTTGAACACGGAAGATTAGTGTTCACATAGAACTGTGCTATAGTGTAGGTATGATTGAACAATTGTTCGGAAGCAAAACGAGGGTTAAGCTGCTGCAGCTGTTTTACAGTAACCCGAACCGTTCGTTCTATGTCCGCGAAATCACTCGTAAGATTGATGAGCAGATCAACTCGGTCCGGCGCGAACTGGCGAATCTGCTAAACGTCGGCATCATTACCAGCGATACCAGCAACAATAAGGTATACTACGAAGTAAATCAGAAGTATGAATTTTACCCGCCGCTCGAGCAGATATTTGGTACGGGCGGCACAAAGACGCGAAAGAGCGTCAAGGCGAGCAAGGCCATAGACCTCCCGCTTGCCGATGAGGCGGCTGACCTGAAGGCGCTCGGTAATGTGGAAGTCGCCGCGCTTATGGGGCAGTTCACGCGAGACGATACTACGGGTGTAGATGTGCTTATAGTGGGCAACGTGAACCAAAATGCACTGACTAAATACGTGACGGAGCTTGAGAAGCAGGAGGGCAAGGACTTGCGTTACACTGTTTTCTCCTTGGACGATTTCACGTATCGCATGCAAATCAAAGACCGGTTTATGAGTAACGTGCTGCGCAGCAAAAAACAGGTGCTGCTCGACAAGCCTGGTTTACTGAGTTAAAGAAGGAGTAAGAAGTGGATATACAGTTTTATGGTGCGAACTGCCTGGTGCTCGCCAGCAAACAGGCTCGATTGGTGGTAGACGATATGCTCGCCTCGCTCGGTGGTAAGCCGGTGACGAAAGAGGGCGATATCTGCCTATTCACCGGTGCACACGAAGCGCCTGCCGGCAGCCCGAAGCTTGTCATTGATATGCCGGGTGAGTATGAGGTCAGCAACATATCTATTGTTGGCCTTCAGGCCCGGTCGCACATGGACGAAGAGAATCAGAGAAACGCGGTTATGTATAAGATTACCTGGGGAGACACGAAGGTCCTGGTGACCGGGCATGTGTTCCCAAGGCTGACCGATGACGAGCTTGAGGCTATCGGCATCGTAGACGTCATGTTCGTGCCGGTTGGCGGCAATGGCTACACGCTTGATGCGGCTGGTGCGCTGCAGCTTATCAAGGCAGTGGAGCCGAAGATTGTAATTCCTACACACTATGCCGACCAAAAACTGAAGTACGAAGTACCACAGGCGACGTTGGAGGACGCATTGAAGGGGCTTGGCATGGACCCCAAAGATACGGTCGGCAAGTTCCAGTTCAAGCCGGCCGAGGCAACGGATACGACACAACTTGTTGTGCTTGATTCAACGAAATAACAGAGGTGAAGTAGCTATAAAAATCTCCAGTATCACGGAGGTTTTTATATATATGCGTTCATTTTCAGTAATAAAAAATCCCTCTCGATATTCCGGGAGGGACCTTGTACAGTTGTAGCGGTTACAACTAGTTAAACCAGTAAGCCCTTTTTCTTGAGCGTGCGGATAGCCTGCGTGCTAATTTGCAGACGCACCTTGCGGCCGTCTATCGTTACGGTTTTAGTCTGCAAGTTAGGCTTCCAGACTTTCTTAGTGTGGCGCTGGCTGAAGCTGACATTGTTGCCGAACTGTTTGCCTTTGCCGGTAAGTTCACATTTATTCATAGGTAATTCCTTTAATTCAATAGCGTATTGTACCTGAATAACAGGGAAGAGTCAACCAGCCATAAGGAGTGTGTTATTTTATCTCCTGAATGGTGTTAGGAAAAACACGTACAAATCTCATCTAGATTCGTTTCTGCGCTATACTTGACAGTATAGTGTTTACGGATTTTTCCCTTACTACCATTGTTATCGTCATCGCATGCCTACTTGTAAGCATGACAATTCACGAATTTATGCATGCCTATGTGGGATTCCGGCTTGGCGATGATACGGCAATGGAGCACGGGAGGGTGAGTTTTAACCCGCTTCATCACATAGATCCCGTTATGACTATCTTATTGCCTGCGGTAACACTGTTATTGTTTCACGCGCCCATCTTAGCGGCCAAACCGGTGCCGTTCGATCCTCGTCGGGTTAAATACGGTGAATACGGATCGGCCTTGTTGGCGTTCGCGGGCCCATTTAGTAATCTGGTACTCGCCTTTCTTGGGGCTATGGTGTTGCATATTGTTATGTTCGGGACGCTGCTCCAAGAAATTTTTGTGTTTTTCGTAGAGCTGAACGTGGCACTTTTCGTGTTTAACATAATACCCATACCACCCCTGGACGGATCCCGGATATTGTATGCCTTTGCACCGGAGCCAGTGCAAGATTTTATGGACCGGATCGAACCATACGGACTGTTTATTATCTTTGCACTCGTGCTATGGGGTGGGGCATCGAGCATCTTAGGCAATCTCAATAGCTTCGTTCTGAATCTACTGCCATAACGCGGTATACTAGTAGGCGCTGGGCAAGGAATGCCCCACGTGTTCCGCCGACTAATGATTAACTGAATACTAATCATTAGGGAACCTTGAAATACGTAACCGTGGTTGCGTGTGGTAGGTGCCCACCTGGATCCTTTCAGGTTAATCCCGTCGGCACCCAGCAAAGAAGCCCCGATTACTCGGGGCTTCTTTATCTTCACAGCCTATGATTACATCTTAAGATGAGGTATAATTTGCGAGACGCACAGAGAAACGGGGTTGTGGCGCAGCTGGCAAAAGCGTACGGCTGGGGTGAGAACTGCCTGTGGCAGTTCGCAAGGGAGTCAACTCCTCAAAACTTGTTTTGAAAGAGGTTGCAACGGGGTCGCCGGAGATGACCGTGAGGCTCACGGCCCCCAACGTTTTATCTGGTACAATAGCACCTATCGGGGTGTAGCGCAGCTGGTAGCGCGTACGGCTGGGGGCCGTGAGGTCGCAGGTTCAAGTCCTGTCACCCCGACCAAGCAAAAGGCCCGAGCATTCGCTCGAGCCTTTTGCATAGTGTAAGATAGTGCGTATGTGGCAAGAAACAAAACATGGGCTTTATAAACAATTTGCGTTTGATAGCTTTCGTGAAGCGTGGGCATTCATGGGCAGGGTGGCGAGTGTCGTGGAACGACTCGACCATTATCCGCGGCTGCAAAATGACCGCAATGTGGTAGATGTGTGGATCAATACTCACGACGATCACGTAGAAATCACCAACCAGGATCGTGAGCTTGCAGACACAATCGATACGCTCGTCGATGGCAGTCAAAAAAACAATGTAGAAAATAGCGTTGTCGATAAGCCTACGATAATAACAGAGGTGCAATTGTACGCAGATGGGGGTTCACGTGGTAACCCCGGACCGAGCGCAAGCGGCTATGTGCTGCTTAATATGAACAATGAAGTGTTGGTACAGGCGGGCGAATTCATAGGCACTACCACCAACAACCAGGCAGAATACCAGGCCCTGAAGCTTGGCCTAGAACACGCGCTCCATGACTTCCGGGCACGTGAGGTACACGTGTACATGGATAGTATGTTGGTGGTGAATCAAATGCGAAATATCTTCAAAATAAAGAATCGTGATTTATGGCCGATACACCAGGCTTGCCAGCAACTAGTAGTGAAGTTCCACAAAGTGACATTTGACCATGTTCCACGTGAGCTTAACAGAATGGCTGATGGGGAGGTCAATAAAGCCTTAGACGCTGTTGTGCGGGATTAAAACTAAAAAACCGCTCCAAATGGGCGGTTTTTTAGTGTCAGATCATCGGTAAGCCGGGTTCTGTCGTGACTGGTCATCTATCTAGGGCTACCGTTGCCGGTAGTCTCCAGCGGTATACTTGTTGATGGACTCGAGCGGGACGCTTCTGCCCTTTGCGGGCAGTAGAGCCATCTCCTTGCAGCAGACAGGGTTTACCTCTCACCAGTGTCACCACTGGTGACTACGAGCTCTTACCTCGCGCGTTTCATCCTTGCCCCGAAAGGGGTGGTTTCGTTTCTGTGGCACTTTCCCTAGGATCACTCCCGGTCGCCGTTAGCGACTGTCATTCCCTATGCTGCCCGGACTTTCCTCGTGAGCCTCTTAAGCCGCGGTGGTCGGCGGTTTGCGGGCCTTGTCCAAAGGTCCCACCTCACTACGTGACCTAAGAGGCTCACGCGACCAGTTAATGATCTGACAGGGGTGTATTGTACGCGAAAGCGTACCTTTTTTCCAGCTCTGACATGAAAATACCCCAGTAAAACCAGGGTATCGAGGGTGACAGCCCAGTATGGGCTTATTTTGCGGCTTTTACGACTGCTTCAAATGCCTTGGGCTCGTTTACTGCCAGTTCGGCCAATACCTTGCGGTCCAGGTCAATTTTGGCTGCTTTGAGGCCGGCAATCAGCTTGCTGTAGGTGGTTCCGTTCAGCCGGGCGGCTGCATTGATACGGGCGTTCCACAGCTGACGGAAGCTGCGCTTGCGGTTGCGGCGGTCGCGGTACGCGTACTGCAGGCTCTTGGTTACGGCCTGCTTGCCGCGCTTGATACTGACGCGGTTCGGGTGGCTCATGCCCTTGGTGGCACGGCGGATTTTGTTATGTTTGGCGTGGCTGGCGACGCCTCGTTTGACTCGCATCTCTGTTAGGCTCCTAAGTTCTTCTTAATATTGTCGCTGTTGCTCTTGTTCATGGTGAGCAAACCGCTCATCAGGCGTTTGCGGCTACCGGTCTTCTTCTGTAGGAAGTGGCTCGCGTGTGATTTGCGGGCGCGTACGACACCGTTCTTGGTGACTTTTACGCGGTCTTTCGTACCGCTGTGGGTTTTGAGTTTGGGCATGTTAATTCTCCTCTTGTTCTGCCGGTTTAGCGGCTGGCTTGCCGGTTCCTCGTATCACGAATGTCAGCTGTTTGCCGTTCAGTTGCGGCTGCTGATCGACGATAATGCTTTCACCAAAGTCAGCGATAACGCGCTCCGCCAGTTTGAAGCCGATGTCTTTGTGAGCCAGCTCGCGGCCGCGAAAGACTAAGGTTATCTTGACCTTATGGCCGGCTTCTAAAAAGCCGGTGACTTTCTTCATTTTTACCGCTAGATCATGGTCGCCAATCTTGAGTCCGAAGCGCATCTGTTTAAGCTCTTGGGCTTTCACATTCCGCTTGTTGGCTTGCTGCTGCTTTGTCTTCTGGTAGTTATACTTGCCCCAGTCGACAATCTTGACTACCGGTGGGTCGGCGTTGGGAGATATCTCTACCAAATCCAACTCTTGCTGTTCGGCCAGACCGAGGGCTTCAGAGCGACTCATGATGCCGAGCTGCTTCCCGTCGCTGTCGATAACCCTGAGCTGCGGTGCCCGAATGGCGCCATTCAGGCGAGTGCTATTGCTGATAGAGGAATCTCCTTATCGTTTACTGTTTTACCGCACTGTATTGTAACAGATGTGGTAACAGTGGTCAAACATTTGTGTTTTATTGCCCGTGGTAGGCGTGGGGGCGGTATTGGAGGGCTTCGGCGATATGCGGGGATTGAATCGTCTCTGAGTCGCCCAGGTCAGCAATGGTGCGGGCTACTTTAACCGTTCTCATGTAAGCACGGGCACTGAGCTCGAATTTGGCGGCTGCCTGATCAAGCAAGTTTTTGGCCTCAGGCTCCAGCTGACCATGTGTCTGGATATCGCGATTAGTCATGTCGCTATTGAGCTTGGCATTGATACTGAAGCGGCGGGCTTGCCGGGTACGGGCAGCGGCGATGCGTGCACGCACCGTATCACCGGTGGTGCTGCCAGGGGTACGTCGGGTAAGCAGTTGGCTGTTATCTATTTCGTGTACATCTACATAGAGGTCTATACGGTCCAGAATGGGCCCGCTCAGCTTCCGGCGATACTGCAATATCTGGTGCGGCAGACAGCGGCAGGGCTTCGATGTCCCGTAGTGGCCGCAGGGACAGGGGTTGGCTGTGGCCACAAAAATAAAATTAGCAGGGTACTCTGCGGTATCTTTGGCTCGGGCTATGGTGACGCTGCGTGTTTCGAGCGGTTGGCGCAACGCCTCCACGGTCACGCGCGCGAATTCCGGCAGCTCGTCGAAAAGCAGTACACCCCGGTGCGCCAGGCTCATTTCACCCGGCCGAATAACATTGCCGCCACCTATGATAGCGACATTGCTGGCGCTGTGGTGAGGCGCCCGGAAGGGACGAACCCGCACGATACGGTTGAAGTCGTTGCTGGCCAGCGAGTGGAGATGGGTGACCTCCAGCATTTCTTCGCGGCTGAGTTCAGGCAACAGACCGGGCAATACCTTTGCAAGCATGCTCTTGCCGGTACCGGGCGGGCCGCCAAGGAGCAGGTTATGGCCACCGGCGGCGCTTATTTCTACTGCCCGCTTACCGAGCTCCTGCCCGATAACATCTTCCAACTCCAGCTCTGTATCCGGTTCGGTGACCGTCTGCCCGCTGTCCATCAGGAAAGAATTGGTATCTACGGGAGAAATCGTGGAAGAATCATTCAGGTACGCATAGAGCTGCTTCAAAGTCGCAACGGGAATAATCTGAACTCCGGGCACCAGTACCGCCTGGTTCAGATTATCGGTGGGGATAATGAATCGTTCTATGCCATAGCGTTTACCGACCATGAGCTTACCGATGATACCGCGGATGGGCCGGACATCGCCCTCGAGTCCCAACTCACCCATGATTGCGGTCTTATGCAAGGAATCGGTAATCTGTTTGGTGGCAGCCAGGATGGTGGTTGCTACGCCCAGATCGAAGCTGGTGCTGTCTTTTGGAATATCCGCCGGAGCCAGATTGATGATGATGCGTTTGGTAGGCAGGGAAAGGTCGCTGGCGGCAAAGGCACTCCGGATACGTTCGCGGGCTTCATCGACGGCTTTATTGGCATAGCCCACTATAACAATGTTGGGCAGGCTGTTACTTAGCGAGCACTCTATGGTTACGAGCAGCCCGCTCGTACCCGTTTCAACCAAACTGGTTACGCTCCGTCCGGTCTTCATGGTGCGGCAATTGTACACCTGGTTCCGACAAAAACAAACCAAAATAAAAAACAACCCGGTTGAGTAGCTGGACCGGGTTGTTATAGGTTGTAATTTTGAGGTTTGTCTGTTGGTTTTTTCAAGAAACAACGGCTTGCGAGAAGCCGTTGTTTACATTTGGTCTTTTTGTTTTTGAGCACTTTTTTTATTCAGTGCTACAGATATAGTAGTCGGTCTGAGGCGGGCTGTCAACAGCAAAATATAAGCATTTTATCAGGGGCCTGTGTATAACTTTTGCTTGCAATTTCCGAGTCTCTTTAGATGCGGTGAAAAGCCAAGGTAGAAAGGTCCGCGTGACCTATTTGCAAGCATAGGCATATTGACAAAACAAAGCATGTGTAGTAGACTTGAAAGTGAGTCAAGCAAAAACAAAAACAACAAAACAAACAACTTGTCTCAATTATCGCTCGAGCTGCCGAACGGGCAGTAAGAGCGGTCAGTCATAGCCACCTACCGGCGAGAAGCGCTAAGTAGTCTATATAAAGAGCGGATTTACTTGCCAGGGTGGCACCTTATCATCAATGACGCGCTCCCGAATGGCTCTCTGGCCGACTGGGGCGCGTTTTACTCAAGTAAAACCTGAGGGAAAGTGGGCGCTTCATCATGCAACTACGAAAGCAACTTATCAGAACCGGCGCATCTTGGGTCCTTCTGGCGGCGTTTCTCATGCTTTTCCGGCCGGATAACCTGCCGGTCGTGGTGCTGATTGTGCCCTTTGTGCTCTTGTTTGCGGCACTGTATAGCCTATGGAGTCTAGTATATGCGGTGTGGCTTTTAATTAGCGGCGGTAAGAGCCTGGATCGGTACCGGCAGCTTGGCTTCGTGGTGTGCCTCAGCAGCGTCCTGCTGCTTATCCTGCAGTCATTGGGACAGCTGAGTCTTCGCGATGTCGTTACGCTCATAGCGATAGTGGCCCTAGGGTATTTGTATGCGGTCAGAGCGCGTGTGGGACTGTCACGACAGAGGTAGACTCTGCCTGCGAAACTTTGTCTACACACGGACTGTGCTGTTTAGTATGACGGGCAGTATCTTGAGAGGCATATTTAGGGGTACAGCGGCATAGGCTGATAAGATATAATAAAAGTATCTATGTTTCCAAATACGTCTCCACAACCGCCCGTGCCGCCTACCGGCCTGCCGCCAGCGCAGGTGGGCCAGCGCATGCAGCCGCCCGTACCGTCTGCTCCGGTGGCCCCACCGTCCGCTTCCGAAGCTGCCGTCGCAGAGGCGAAGCATCTGGCTGCGCAGTATGCACATAATCCCCGCCAGTTCAGTGAGGCGCTGGGACAGCTCAAAGCAAATTATATAGCAAGCCAGTTCGGCGTTAACGTGCAGGCGAGTGAGCAGTAGATGGGCGCGGTGCTTATAATTGGCGTCATTTTCCTGGTAGCACTCGTAGTGCTTGGTCCGGTGTTGTTTATAAAACTACGTAATAACAAGCAGGAGACCATAGATTACGAGCGAGGAATCGAGCTGGTACCGGTCCTCATACATCTACCTCCCGCCAGTGATGATACAGAGGCGAATGGCCGAGATGTGCGTGATGTTGTTGACGAAAATATCTCAAAAGCACAAATTATTTACAACATTATTGAGAGCACCACGCAGAAAAATTATAAGACCCGTTGGTTCGGCCAGCGGCATTTTAGTTTCGAAATCGTGGGCACGAAAGGCTTCGTGCATTTGTATGCCGCCGTGCCGGCCGACATGCTCGATGTGCTGAAACAGGCAGTGACGAGCGCATATCCAAGCACGCGGTTGGAAGTAACGAATGAACACAATATTTTTAGTGAAGCAGGCGGCATCAACGGTGTCGTAGGGGGTGAATTCAACCTGAAGGAACCGTTTGCATACCCGATTGCGACGTACCAGGATCTAAAGCGTGATGCACTCCAGTCTATTTTAAATGCACTCTCGGCGCTGGAGGCCGATGACGGCGCTGCCATACAGATTATATTCCGTCCAGCCGAGTCCGGTTGGCGCAAGCAGGCGAACGCGCATGCCAGCAAGAAGCGTAAAGGTGACAAAGACATGAACGCGAGTCTGCTTGCCAAGCAGATGATGACGGCTTTCGTAAAACCCCCGGATGCGAAAGAAGAAGGCGGCGCGTCCAAGAAAGAGCTTTCCAGTCTTGAGCAATCGGTGCTTGACGCCATTGACGACAAAACGCGGTATGCGGGCTTTGAGGTAACCATACGGCTCGTAGCCAGCTCCAATATATCGCAGCGTGCGCAGGCTATTATACATAATGTTGTAGCCAGTTTTTCGCTGTTCGATAGCCCCGGAAAAAACGGGTTTAAGTATGAACCTGCCAAAGACGCGACTGCCTTGGTGCATGAATACCTGCTGCGTACGTTCTCGCCCCAGGCCAAGCACAACGTTATGAACTCGGTCGAGCTGGCGACCTTGTTCCACTTTCCCGACCAAAGCAACATACCAACCTCGCAGCTGAGCCGTCAGGAGTCTAAACAGGTTGACGGCCCGCGCAACATGCCCGATAACGGTCTGTTGCTCGGGTATAACGTGTTCCGCGGGGTCAAGAAGCCTATCAGGCTAAGTCTGAAAGACCGGCAGCGCCACATGTATGCGGTCGGACAGACAGGTACCGGTAAGTCGACCTTCCTGGAGAATCTGGCGCTGCAGGACATGCTGAACGGTGATGGCTTTGCGTTTGTGGATCCGCATGGTGACACGGCCGAGAAATTACTCGCCATGGTACCCAAAGAACGCACGGAAGATGTCATATATTTCTCACCTGCTGACATGGATTACCCCATGGGCCTGAATTTGTTCGAGTATGACCAGCCCGATCAGAAAGATTTCCTGATTCAGGAAACACTTAATATGCTGCAAAAGCTGTATGACCCACAACATCAAGGTATCATGGGGCCGCGGTACGAGCACATCTTCCGTAACGCGGCGCTCGTTATAATGGCTGATCCGAACGGGGGTACATTCGTGGATGTACCGAAATTGTTCCGTGACCCGGAGTTTTTGAAGGAAAAGCTACAACACGTGACTGACCAAAACGTTCTCGACTACTGGCAAAAAGAATATCCTGCAAGCCAGCGTTCCAATGAATCAGGTGAAGTCACCGCGTGGTTCGTGAGTAAATTCGGTGCCTTCCTGAGTAACGAAATGATGCGCAACATCATCGGGCAGACCAAGAGTGCCCTGAACTTGCGCAATATTATGGACAATAAGAAAATCCTGATTGTCAACCTGAGCAAGGGCCGCACGGGAGACCTCAACAGCAAGCTGCTGGGTATGATTTTCGTCATGAAGTTCCAGGCCGCCGCTATGAGCCGCAGTGATACGCCCGAAGATCAGCGCGTAGATTTCTGCTTGTACGTCGACGAGTTCCAGAACTTCAGTACGGATAGCTTTGCGACCATCATGAGCGAGGCGCGTAAGTATCATTTGAACCTCATCGTGGCAAACCAGTTCACCACCCAGCTGACCGACGAAATTCGTGATGCGGTGTTTGGTAACATCGGTACCATCGTCAGTTTCCGTATTGGCCAGAACGATGTCGAGGCGCTGGGCCGCTACTTCCAGCCAGCGTTTGACAGTGATGACCTGCTACGCGTACCCAACGCCAACACCATCGTTCGGACGCTTGTAAACGGTGTACCTACCCAGCCGTTCAGCATGGCGACGCTGCCGCCGTTAGGGAACCCGAACGCCAAGCTGGGTGAGGCGCTCAAACAGCTTTCTGCCGCGAAACACGGCAGGCCGCGGGCGGTCGTGGAAAAAGAAATTTTTGAGCGGATGGCCACCAAGACACCGGCCGCGCCGCGCCCATCACCCGGTAATCCGTTTGGTGCGCCGCCATCGACGCCGGGACTCAGGACCGGTAGTCTGCCGCCTACGCCGTCAACACCCGTCGGAGGCGGTTCATTCCTGGACGAATGGCTTGCAAAGCAGCGTGCGCAGACTCCTGCGCCGGTCGTTTCGCCGGCACGCACCCCGTTGCCGCCCGCGCCCCCCGCCGCGCCCGTCTCATCGGCTCCGCTGGCCCCGTTCGTGCCCCAGACAGACTCCCTGTCGCCTGCGCAACCCGTAGGGCAGGAAAGCGGTAACGTGTCGAGCGCACAGCTGGACCAGGCCGAAATCAGCGATATCGCCGCAGAGCTGAAAAAGGGCCTCAAACCCTCAACGCCGCCTGCTACCGATGTCCTGCAGCCGCATTTCCAGCCGGCTCCTTCGCCGCAACCCGACACCGATACGATTACCATCGACGCGGAAGGGCAGCTGCACATCCGTCAGGACGATGACAAGTCTCCGGCGTAGCCCGGGCCGATCAGGTACGTATCTGCGGCCGATGCTTGGCTATACGTCGGTTAGATGATATACTAGTCGTAGTTACTAAGGTGTGAACCAAAAATCTGAAGTGAGGGAAGAAGCGCGTGGCAGAGAATAAGGGATATTCGGCTGATCAGATTCAGGTGCTCGAAGGCCTGGATCCGGTGCGGAAGCGCCCCGGTATGTACATTGGGAGTACTGGCGTGGAAGGCTTGCACCACATGGTGTGGGAAATAGTAGACAACGGCATGGACGAAGCACTGGCCGGTTATGCCACCCATGTACAGGTCGAAATGCTGCCCGACGGCGCCATAACGGTGTTCGATGATGGCCGCGGTATACCGGTAGATATCCACCCGAAAACTGGCAAGAGCACCGTAGAAACGGTGCTGACCGTACTGCATGCCGGCGGTAAGTTCGGCGGCGGTGGCTACAAAGTATCTGGTGGTCTGCACGGTGTGGGCTCCAGCGTGGTAAACGCGCTGTCGACCCGGCTTATCGTCAACATCTACAAAGACGGGAAAATCCACCACCAGGAATACACCAAGGGCGTGCCCGATGGCGACCTGGCAGTAATCGGCAAAGCTCCGGCCGACAGGCCTCACGGTACCGAGATTACCTTTTATCCGGACACCTCTATTTTTACCGAGACAACGGCGTTCAGCTACGACACCATTCTGGACCGTCTGCGTCACGCAGCATATCTCACAAAAGGTATACGTACTACACTTATTAACCACGCGACCGGTCAGAAATATAGTTTTTATTTTGAGGGTGGTATACAAAGCTATGTAAAACATCTTAACGTCGGCAAAGAACCGGTCGACGACGACGTATTTTATGTAGACAAACAGGTCAAAGACAGTCAGGTGGAAATTGCGCTCCAGTACACCGACAGCTTTACCGAAACCATCAAACAGTTCGCCAACAACGTGGTGAATCCCGGTGGTGGCTCACATTTGACCGGTTTCCGCAGCGCGCTTACTAAAGTCATAAACGACTACGCCCGCAAAAACGGTCTGCTGAAGGAAAAAGAAGAAAACCTGAGTGGCGAAGACACCCGCGAGGGCCTGACGGCTATCATTCTGGTAAAATTGCCCGACCCGCAGTTCGAGGGTCAGACCAAGGACAAGCTGGGTAACCCGGAAGTACGCGGCTACGTCGAAGGCGTTATGAACGAATACCTTAGCTACTATCTGGAAGAACACCCTGCCATCGCGAAGAAAATCGTCGGCAAGGCACTGCTGGCTGCCCGCGCCCGCAAAGCCGCGCGCGCCGCCCGCGAGAACATCATCCGTAAAGGTGTACTGGACGGCGCGAGCATGCCCGGCAAGCTGGCGGACTGCAGTAGTAAGGACCCGGCGGCTTCCGAGATATATCTGGTAGAGGGCGACAGCGCCGGCGGTAGCGCCAAGACCGGCCGCGACAGCAAGACGCAGGCTATATTGCCGCTGCGCGGCAAGGTGCTGAACGTGGAGCGCGCCCGGCTCGACAAGATGCTGGCTAACAACGAAATCCTGAGTCTCATTAAGGCGCTCGGTGTCGGCATAGAGGACTCTTTCAGTATCGACGGCCTGCGTTACCACCGCATTATCATCATGACCGATGCCGATGTCGACGGCAGCCACATCGCGACCTTGCTTATGACGTTCTTCTTCCGTTATATGAAAGAAGTGGTAGATGGTGGCCATGTGTATCTGGCCAAGCCGCCGCTGTTTGAGCTGGTGAAGCCGGGCCGCAAGACCAGTGAGTTCATCTACGATGAGGCGGAGCTGGACAAGGTGCTCGACGAGCGCATCGCCGCCCGCAAAAAAGAAGGCCTAAAGGTGGACGAAAACGCCGAGCGCTTCCGTCAGGCCGGCTTTATCGAGCAGAAGCGCTACAAGGGTCTGGGCGAAATGGACGCCGAACAACTGTTCGAGACGACCATGAACCCCGAGAAGCGCGTGCTGGTGCAAGTAAAAGTAGCGGACGCCGAGAAGGCCGATGCCATCTTTAACAAGCTGATGGGCACCGAGGTTGAATTACGTAAGAACTTTATCCAGGCAAATGCGAAGTTCGTGAAAGATTTGGACATTTAGTATGGCAGACGTTGATAACACCCCAAACACAAGCGATATGAACCCCGAAAAAGGGCCTTCTGACGCATCTACGGGCCCTGTAGGCCCTGCCGAGGCGCAAGTAGAGGTATTGACCGGTCTGGACCACAGCCGGCTTGTAGAACGCCGTACGGTCGAAAACGTCATGGAAGACAGCTATCTGCGCTATTCCATGAGCGTCATTATTGACCGCGCGCTGCCGGATGTGCGCGACGGGCTCAAGCCGGTACATCGCCGTATTCTGTACAGCATGAACGAAGACGGCCTGCGCAGCTCCAGCCGCCACCGCAAGAGTGCCAACGTGGTCGGTGCGGTCATGGGTAAATACCACCCGCACGGCGACGCGTCCATTTACGACAGTATGGTCCGCCTGGCCCAGCCGTGGGCGACCCGTTACCTGCTGGTGAACGGGCAGGGTAACTTCGGGTCTATGGACGGTGACCCGCCGGCTGCCATGCGCTACACCGAGGCCAAAATGCACCGCCTGGCCGACGAGCTGCTGCAGGATATCGACAAAGAAACGGTAGATTATCGCGACACGTACGATGGTGAAAACCAGGAGCCCACGGTACTGCCGGCCAAGCTGCCGAACTTGCTGCTGAACGGCCAGCTCGGTATCGCCGTAGGTATGGCTACCAATATTCCGCCGCATAACCTGGGTGAGGTGGTGGACGCCACGGTCTACAAGATTGACCATCCGGACGCATCGCTGGACGACCTGCTGCAGTTCATAAAGGGTCCTGATTTTCCGACCGGCGGCATCATCTATGGTGCTGACAGTATCCGTACCGCTTACGCGACCGGCCGTGGTGGCGTGGTCACGCGCGGTGTGGCCGAAGTGGTAGAAGGCAAAAAGGGTCGCCATCAAATCGTCATTACCGAAATCCCGTACGCGCTCAACAAAGAGAGCCTGGTCATCAAGATTGCCGACCTGGTGAACAACAAAGTTATCACCGGGGTCAGCGATGTTCGTGATGAATCTGCCCGCGGCAACGTGCGGATTGTCATCGACCTAAAGAAAGACGCGTATCCCAAGAAGCTGCTCAACCAGCTGTACAAGCTGACGCCGCTACAACAGAGCTTCCATTTCAACATGATGGCGCTGGTGGACGGTATACAGCCGCGCGTGTTGGGCTTACAGGATATCCTGGGCGAGCATATTAAGCACCGTCAGAGCGTGGTGCGCCGCCGGACCGAGTTCGAGCTGCGTAAGGCCAAAGACCGCGCCCACATCTTAGAGGGGCTGAAGATTGCGCTTGATAACATCGACGAGGTCATTAGCACCATCCGTGCCTCCGAGACGACCGAAGAAGCTCAGGCGAACCTCATAAGCAAGTTCAAGCTCAGCGAGATACAGGCGCGGGCCATCCTGGCCATGCAGCTGCGTACACTGGCAGGCTTGGAGCGCAAGAAAATCGAAGACGAGCTGTCCGAGCTGCGCAAACTTATCGCCGAGCTCGAAGCTATCCTGGCCGACGAACAGAAAATATTGGACATCATTAAAGACGAAATGCGGGAGCTGAAGCAGCACTATGGCGACGAGCGCCGCACCCAGGTCGTCCGGAACGAACTGAACCGCCTGAGCGACGAAGACCTGGTACCGGACGAGCAAGTCGTGGTAACTTTGACTGCGAACAACTACATAAAGCGCAGCCCGATTGCCGACTACAAGCGCCAAGGGCGGGGCGGCAAGGGCCGCCGCGGTATGGCCACGCGCGAAGAGGACGTGATTGAAAAGGTTGTAAATGCGTCTACGCATGATTATCTGTTATTCTTTACGAATCGGGGCCGTGTGTTCCGTTTGAAGACGTACGAAGTACCGGCTGCGGGCATGGGTGCCAAGGGTGTCGCTATCGTGAACCTGCTGCAGCTGCAGCCGGAAGAGACGGTGAGTAGCGTCATAAACGTCAGCAAGACCGATAAGGCTGCCAACCTGCTGATGTGCACCGTACGGGGCGTGGTTAAAAAGACGCCATTTGAGCAGTACGGGAACGTACGCCAAAATGGTCTGAATGCCATACGGTTGGACGAGGGTGATGAGCTGAAATGGATCCGCATGACTTCTGGTGACAACGAAGTGGTCATAAGCACCAGTAATGGTCAGGCCATTCGTTTCCACGAGCGCGATGCCCGGCCGATGGGCCGCGTCAGCCGTGGGGTGCGGGGTATACGCCTGCGTGCCGATGACCGCGTGATTGGTATGGATATCGTGGAAGAGGGCTCGAGCATCTTCGTCATCAGTAAATACGGCTATGGCAAGCAGACCAAAGTGAACCAATTTACGCCGCATGCCCGCGGTGGGGTAGGTATCCGTTCTGCGGTCGTAAACAGCAAGACCGGCGAGCTGGTGGGCGTGAAGACGCTTGGTGATACCGACGAGCAAGAGGTGATCATCATTAGCAAAAACGGTCAGACCATCCGGCTGAAAATTAAGGATATACCAAGCCTTGGCCGCGCGACTCAGGGTGTCCGCATCATGCGCCTGAATGATGGCGATGAGGTGGTTTCACTGGCGCTGGTAGACAAGAGCGAAGAGCCCGAAGACGAGGATGAAGTCATCCTTGAACCCACTGCCGATACTACGGCGAAGTAGATGTTGCGCGAAAAACTACAAAGTTGGCCAAATATATCCTTGACGTAAGGGGTGCGAACCTGTACAATCTACTCCCAGTGCTTTAGAGGTGCTATTCATGTGTCTCTAAAACCGGACGTTAAAAATTGAATAGTGCAATTGGTAGCTTGCGTACCCCGCAAGTTACCGTGGTTCGCTCCTTTCGGGGAGTGAACTTCCAACGTCAGTTCTATGCACCACTTATATAATTGATTATATAAGTTTGGTGCTATGAATTGTTTTAATATGTTTTGTTAAACAGTAATTTCTAGCGATAGAAAATATAGTCAGTTTCGACTGAAGTTAAGACAAATTCTACGGTACGAGAAGAAGCGCGCAAGCGATTCCTTTAGGGGGAGAGCCGGTTGGACGAATTTATTTTGGCCAATACCGCGCGTGAGGGGTAAAACCCCTCGTACATTTTTGGAGAGTTTGATCCTGGCTCAGGATGAACGCTGGCGGCGTGCCTAATACATGCAAGTCGAGCGGTAACAGTATGAGAGACCCAACCCACGGTTTCCTTATCGCAATGCCCGGACTCCCGAATGAGGGAGAAAGGAGCAGCCCGAGCAAAAATCGCATTTTTTGCCCGGCGCGATGAGGGAAGAACCGTAGGTTCGTCTCTCATAGCTGACGAGCGGCGGACGGCTGAGTAACACGTAGGAACGTACCCCAAACTGAGGGATAACTGCTCGAAAGAGTAGCTAATACCGCATGTGCTCTAAGGAGTAAAGCTACGGCGGTTTGGGAACGGCCTGCGTCCGATTAGCTAGATGGTGAGGTAATGGCTCACCATGGCGACGATCGGTAGCTGGTCTGAGAGGATGATCAGCCAGACTGGGACTGAGAACGGCCCAGACTCCTACGGGAGGCAGCAGTAGGGAATTTTCCACAATGG
>Ga0164242_10000608_pt1 | contig 43443 bp, 49 predicted proteins | sample OricomgcompostMG_FD_108783 | JGI IMG/M metagenome (GOLD analysis project Ga0164242, IMG submission 108783) | Miracle-Growth compost microbial communities from Emeryville, California, USA - Original compost - Miracle growth compost (MG) ... | reverse complement strand
GTCGGCCCGAAATCCGCATAGCGCCCACGAATGATCGCCAGCGCGCGTCGCGCCACGCCATCGGACAACTGATGGTTGCCCGGTCGCCCGCGTTTGCCTGACACCAGTCCGGCAACGCCCGCGGCCTGATAGCGCTGCACCAGACGCTCGACTTGCCGCACGCTCAGCGCAAGGCGGTCCGCTGCCTGACCTGGCTTCAGACGTCGCTCGCAAACGGCCTGTACCACCTTCAACCGGTCCAGCCCGGTCATCGACATGGTGATCGTCCCAGTTGCGTTCATGGCCAGCGCTCCTCAAGGCATGCTGGCCAACAGCCTGAACCCGCAAACACGACATTTCAATTTAGCGGAAACACGACATCTGAACTTTGGACTAACGCCCAAATCGTTGATAATTTATCTTATGTAAAATTTCCGATAATCAGCGAAGGCTGTTCTCATCGCGCTTCGCCCGCGCGTCACCTCGGCACCGATATCATCGTCACCCCATCCGCCTCGCCGACCACTCGCCCCTGAAGCCCGCGGATGATCGCCTGCGCGATAACACTGTCGCCTGAGCCCGGACACCCGACGAGTATCGCCCGATGATCGAGGTACGCGGACGTCGCCGGCGACTCGCCCAGCCGTCTGCATGGATCGCCGGAACGCGGAAAGCCATCGCCGAACGCGGCAACCGACGTCGGCCACGTGAACCGCGTCGGGCCGCCGTCAGGCGCCGAATCCGCAAACTCGCTGCCGCAGCCCGCAGCGGCGACAACCGCCGCCGCGAGCGTCGCGACCGACCGGCAAACCGCTGTCGTGTTTCGCATCGGATATCTCCGCCGCATCGGCGTCGCCGCAAACCGGCCGGCTCGCATCGGCGCTCCGGCGCGCATGATCCGACTTTCCGATACGAAACAACCGCCGCAATCATCCGGTCATTGGGCTGTCACCTCGAGCTTCGCCGCCAGTTGCTGCGCCTTCTGGTAATGGTCCTTGATCGTCGGCAGCGCCTTCTGCGCGGCCTTCTTCAGCGAAGCATTCTGGCCGTCCGAAATTTCCTTTTCGAAAGCCGCAATCGCCTGCTTGTGTCCTTCCAGTCCGACCTTCTGCACGTACATTTTGTCGAACTGCGCGCCCTTCAACGGCCGCAGCGCGTCGAGCACCTCCATGTCCGAGTTGTCCTTCGGCACCGTCACGCCGTGCGGCGCAGCCATCTTCAGTTCCAGCGTCATCTTCGTGTGGTCGAGAATCATCTCGTGCGCGAAGGACTTCACGTCCTTGTTGTCGGTATTGCTGCTGGCGAGCTTCGACGCGTCGATTTCCGTCGACGATGACATCGACGCGGCCTGCACGAACGCGCGGTCGACCGGCGGCAGCGGATTCGCCGCCGTCGTCGAGGCGGCCTGGGTGGCGGTCTGGGCGTAGAGCGCGGGCGCCGTCAATACGAGCGCGCATGCGCATGCAGCGGTAGTCAGTTTCATTGTGATCCTCCGGTTCGTTTTCTTGAGCCGTGCCCCGTGCCGGGCGGCACGACGACGGCGGCGGACGACGCCGACGCGCCGCCCCGAGCGCTGCTTTCGCAATCGATGTGCCCCGCCGTCGAATATCACGGTGCGCCCACTCCAGGCACGGCATCTGCTCCTCGCACGACGCGGTGCACCCCGCTTCCGCATTTGCCGCACGAACGAAGGTGAATTCGATGGCCGTCTCCCCCACTCCACCCGCGCGACCCGACCGCGACGCATCGTCTTCGACGCCCGCGCGCCACACGCCGTCGCCGGCGGACGAGCAAGCCGATGCACTGAAGCAGCGCGTGCTCGATGCGATCGCGACGGTTTCCTATCCGGCGCGGCGCGACACGCTGGTGGACAGTGCGCGCGAGCATCGCGCGGCCGACGACGTCGTCGATGCGCTGCGCGCGTTGCCCGACGAGTCGTTCGGCAGCTTTTCGGAGGTGTCGGCATCGATCGCCGCCCGCGAATGAACCCCGAGCCGCGCGCCGGCGCTGCCCATGCGCCGGGCCGGCGGACCACACTGAAATCGAGCAATACGATGAGAACCCAGCGCATTCTGAAAGGCCATTTCCTGATTCTGCCGACCGCGATCGAAGCGGCGGACGGCGGCTTCGTCTGGTGTGTGAACGTGATCGAGCGCGGCGCCATCGAGCGTGTCGTATCGACGACGAAGGGCGACGCGAGCATGCCGCGCGAAGCGGACGCGCTCGATATGGCCGCGCGAATGGCCGAGCAGATCGCGGCGACGTTCGAGCCCGATCGCGAACCCGCACACGAGTCCTGAGTGGCGATGCAACGCGGCGATGCAGCGAACCGGACCGCGCTTCGATGACGCCACGCTTCGCATCCGTTTGCCTCGCGATCCTGGCCGGCGCGGCGGCCGACACCGCCCGCGCGGCGACACCGCTCGCGTACTTCCTGCATAGCGACGGCCCGGCCGCGCAGCCGGTACGCACGCTCGGCTGGGGCCTCGCGGCGCTGTGTGCGTTCGTCGTCGCCGTGATCGCGCTGCTGCTGGCTATCGCGCTCACCCGCCGCCGGACGGCCGGCGCCGACGGCGAGCGCGCGGCGAATAAGATCGTCAGCATTGGGTCCGCCATTTCGACGGTGCTGCTGTTCGGCGCGCTCGTCGCGATGCTGCGCGTGCTCGTCGCGGTCGCCGAGCCGCCCCATCGACCGGCGTTCACGCTGCACGTCACCGCGTACGACTGGTGGTGGAAAGCGAGCTATCCGCAGAACGCAGGCACCGACGGCGCCGCGTTCGACACTGCCAACGAGATTCACATTCCGGTCGGCGTGCCCGTGCGCGTCGACCTCGACAGCGCGGACGTCGTGCACGCGTTCTGGGTGCCGGCGCTCGCCGGCAAGACGCAGACGATTCCCGGCCAGACGAATCATCAGTGGCTGCAGGCGGATCGTCCCGGCGTCTATCGCGGGCAATGCACGCAGTATTGCGGCGCGCAGCACGCGCACATGGCGTTCGAGGTCGTCGCGGACACGCCCGACCAGTTCGCGCACTGGCTCGATGCGCAGCGCCGCCCCGCTGCCGCGCCGACGACGCCTGCCGCACAGCGCGGCGAGCGCGTGTTCGACGCGCGTTGCGCGGCCTGCCACACGATTCGCGGCACCGATGCGCACGGCGCGCAGGCGCCCGATCTCACGCATCTGCTGTCGCGCCGTCTGCTCGCGGCGGGGATGCTCGCCAACACACCGGCCAATCTCCATGCGTGGATCGCGCACGCGCAACAGATCAAGCCCGGCACGCTGATGCCCGACTTCGCTCTCGCGCCGGCCGACGCGCACGACCTCGACGCCTGGCTCACGACGCTGCAATGAACGACACGCCATCCTCCCCTGCTTCGGGCGCGCCGGCACCACGCGCCATTCCGTCGTTGCCCGGCCGGCGCCGGCGCACCGCGCGCTTTTCGCGCGTGCCCGAAACCGGGGTCGAGCCGCTCGACGCCGACGCGTGCGACCGCCTGCACGAATTGTGGGAAACGGAGCCGGGCTGGCGCGGCTGGCTGTCGACCGTCGATCACAAGACGATCGGTCTGCGCTACCTGGTGACGGCGTTCGTGTTCCTGCTGCTCGGCGGCGCCGAGGCGCTCGTGATGCGCGTGCAGCTCGCCCGGCCGAACGAGACGCTGCTCACGCCCGAACAGTACAACCAGTTGTTCACGATGCACGGCGTGACGATGATTTTCCTGTACGCACTGCCGGTGCTGAGCGGCTTTTCGAACTATCTGTGGCCGCTCGTGCTCGGCTCGCGCGACATGGCGTTTCCCCGCCTGAACGCGCTGTCGTACTGGCTGTTCCTCGGCGCGGGCGTGTTCCTGTACGCGAGTTTTCCGTTCGGAAACGCGCCGAACGCGGGCTGGTTCGATTACGTGCCGCTCGCGTCGGGCGACTACGACCCGGGGCTCAACATCGACGTGTATGCGCTCGGCATGGTGCTGCTCGGTATCTCGACGACGGTCGGCGCCGCGAACTTCGTCGTCACGCTATTCAGGATGCGCGCGCCCGGCATGTCGATCGCGCGGCTGCCGATTCTCGTATGGGGCACGCTGACCGCTTCTTTCGCGAACCTCGTCGCGGTGCCGGCGGTGAGCCTCGCGTTCTTCCTGTTGTGGCTCGACCGCCAGGTGGGCACGCATTTCTTCGATGTCGCAAACGACGGCCGGCCGCTGTTGTGGCAGCACCTGTTCTGGATGTTCGCGCATCCGTGGGTGTATGTCGTGGTGCTGCCTGCGATGGGCATCGTGTCCGACGCGCTGCCGACGTTCTGCCGCCGGCCGATCGCCGCGTACGCGGCGGTCGCGCTGTCGACCGTCGCGACGATGCTGATCGGCTTCGGCGTCTGGCTGCACCATATGTTCGCGACCGGCCTGCCGCCGCTGATGCTCGCGTTTTTCGGCGCGGCCAGCATGCTGGTTTCGGTGCCGAGCGCCGTCGCCGTGTTCGCATGGATCGCGACGATCTGGACCGGCCGTCCGATGTGGCGCACGCCGTTCCTCTACTTCGCGGCGTTCGTGCTGATGTTCGTGATCGGCGGCGTGTCCGGCGTGATGACCGCCGCGGTGCCGCTCGACTGGCAACTGACCGACACCTATTTCGTCGTCGCGCATCTGCACTACGTGCTGCTCGGCATCAACGTGTTTCCGGTGCTCGGCGGCATCACCTACTGGTTTCCGAAGTTCACCGGAAGGATGATGAACGAGCGGATCGGAAAATGGACGTTCTGGATCGTGCTGACCGGTTTCAATGTCGGCTTCTTTCCGATGCACATCTCCGGGCTGCTCGGCATGCCGCGCCGCGTGTACACGTATCCGGCCGACATGGGCTGGAATACGACGAACATGATCACGTCGATCGGCTCGTTCGTGCTCGCGATCGGCATCGCGATGTTCGTCGTGAACGCGCTCGTGTCGCTGCGCCGCGGCGCGCGCGCCGATGCGAACCCGTGGCGCGGCAGCGGCCTCGAATGGTCGACCTCGTCGCCGCCGCCGCCGTACAACTTCGCGGTGCTGCCGTCGGTGCACTCGCGCGACCCGCTGTGGCAAGCGGATGCCGCCGCGCCGCGCGCCGGCTTCCTGCTGCACCACGGCCGCGAAACGCTCGGTGTAACGCCGCTCGGCGGCGATCCGGACGTGATCCTGAAGATGCCGTCGGATTCGTATGCGCCGTTCGTGCTCGGCGTCGGTGCGTCGCTGGTATTCGTCGGACTGCTGCTGAAATCGCCGGCGTTCGTCGCCGCGAGCGCGGTGCTGTGCGGCATCGCGTTGATCGTCTGGTTGTGGCCGGAGCGCGCGCTCGCGCAGCGCGAACCGCCGCCGGCCGACGCCGCCGGTGCCGCCGGTGCCGCCGGTTCCGCCAGTTCCGCCGGTTCGATCGCCCCGCCCCGCGCAGCGCAGCCGTTACCGGTCGGCAGCGCCGGCGAGCACGCGGGCGGCTGGTGGGGCGTGCTCACGCTCGTCATCACCGAGGCCGCGCTGTTCGGCTATCTGCTGTTCGCGTACCTGTATCTCGCGTCGCAGAGCGGCCAGCGCTGGCCGCCCGAGGGCTTGCCGAAACTCGGCATGAGCGGACTGAACACTGCGTTCCTGCTGGCCAGCAGCGTATTCGTGTGGCTCGCCGGTCTGCTGGTACGGCGCGCGCGCCGCGGACTGGCGTTCGCGATGCTCGCCATTGCGATCGCGCTCGGCGTCGCGTTCGTCGTGATCCAGTTCGGCGAATGGCGCGACCACCCTTACGGCATCGCATCGAATTTATACGGATCCCTGTATTTCACGATCACCGGCTTCCATATCGCCCACGTGATCGCGGGGCTCGTGATGCTCGTGTGCCTCGCGGTGTGGACCGCGCTCGGGTACTTCGACGGCCGCCGCGACGCCGCGCTGACGATCGGCGGCCTTTACTGGCATTTCGTCGACATCGTATGGCTGTTCATCTTCGGCGTGCTGTACGTGTCGCCTTACGTGTTCAGGGGGCATTGATGGAGTCGCGCGAACCGTCTGTCGAGCCGCAACGTCCGCCGCGTCCGCCGCTGTCGCAGCGCGTGGCCGCGTGGGCCGGCATCCTGGCTGTCCCGACGATCTGGATGATTCAGCTGCTGATATCGGTGATGCTGATCGCGACCACCTGCGCCGGCGGCGTGCAACAGCGCAACGCGCTGTCCTGGCCGGCGGTCGAAATCGCGGTGCGCGGCGCGTCCGCGCTCGCGTTCGCGATCGCGCTCGCGTGCACCGTGTTCGCGTGGCGCGCATGGCGCGCGGCCGCGCATGCGGCACACGCGTATGCGCACCAGAACGACGGCGACCACGGCAAACACCGTTTTCTGACGCTGTGCGGCGCGATGGTGTCCGCCGGCTTCACGGCCGGGCTCGTGTTTACGGCGAGCGTGATGATCGCCGCGTCGCCGACGCAACTGTGCGAGCCGTTCCGATGAGCGCCGCCCGCTGCCGACACCTGCGCCAACGCGTGCGCACACGCATCCTGACGCTGCTCGCCGCCGTACTGACGTTCGCGCTCGCGGGCTGCGAGCAACACAGCACGTTCGCGCAGACGCGTCCGCCGCCCGACGCGACGATGATCGCGCACGGCGAATATCTGGCGAAGGCCGGCGATTGCGCCGCGTGTCACGACGCGGCGAACCATGCACCGTTCGCCGGCGGCATGCCGGTCAATTCGCCGTTCGGGCCGATCTACGCAAGCAATATCACGCCGGACCCGGTGCATGGCATCGGCCGCTATACGCTGCAGCAGTTCGCCGACGCGCTGCGCCTCGGGCTGTCGCCGCGACACGGCCATCTGTATCCGGCGATGCCGTATCCGTCGTTCGCGTCGCTGAACGACGCCGATGTGACCGCGCTTTATCAGTACTTCGAATATGGCGTGAAGCCGGTCCCGAATGCGGTGCCGCCCACGCGGCTGCCGTTCCCGTTCAATCAGCGCTGGGTGCTCGGCATGTGGCGGATCGCGTTCTCGCGGCACGAGCGCTTCACGCCGCAGGCCGGGCGCTCCGCGCTGTGGAATCGCGGCGCGTACCTCGTGCAGGGACTCGGCCACTGCGGTGCCTGCCACACGCCGCGCGGCCCCGGCTACAACGAACTCGGCTACGACGAACAGAGCCCCGCGTATCTGACCGGCGGCATCAACGATCACTGGTTCGCGCCGAACCTCACCGGCGACCCGGCAAGCGGTCTCGGGCGCTGGACCGCCGCCGACATCGCCGCGTTCCTGCGCGACGGCCACAATGCGCACTCGCTCGCGTTCGGCGCGATGGCCCCCGTGATCGGCGAAAGCACCCGCTACATGACCGACAGCGACCTCGATGCGATCGCGGTGTACCTGAAGTCGCTGCGGCCGCGGCGACCGTCCGGCAAGTACACGGACAATCCCGACGTGCGCGCGGCGACCGCGCGCACGCTCGCGACCGGCCTGCCGGAGCGGCCCGGCGCCGGCGTCTACCTCGCGTTTTGTGCGCGTTGCCACGGCGCGGACGGACGCGGCCAGCCGGGCAAGGCGTCCGCGCTGGCGGGCAGCGCGCTCGCGTTGTCGCGCGACCCGACCAGTGCACTGCGCATCGTGATCGAAGGCAGCGAGAGTCCGGGCGTTTCCGATCAGAAAATGCCCGGTTTCCGCGGCCGCTTGACCGATGCGGAGATCGCGCAGGTGATCAGCTTCGTGCGCGGCGCGTGGGGTAACGGCGCGGCGCCGGTTTCGACCGCCGAGGTCACGCGGCTGCGCGACGCGATTCATCGCTAGCCCGGGGCGCCGCGCGCGGATCCGTTCCATTTTTCCCAACATGCCGGTAAAGGCCGCCGCGCCGCGGCGGCCCGCATCGCGCCGCGTGCGCATCGCGCGTGCCGGGTGCCGCCGGATCGGCCACGGCGCGCCGTGCGAAGCGGCTTTGCGGCACGGGAACGGTCGTTGCTTTAACTGGCGCACGACATTTATCCGATCCGCGTCTCAGCGAACAAGGTTAAGGAACGTCATGCCGCCCCCGACTCTCGCATTGCACACCCGGCAGCACCTCGCGCTCACCCCGCGACTGCAACAGGCGGTGCGCCTGCTGCAACTGTCCGCGCTCGAATTCCAGCAGGAACTGCGCGAGGCGCTGGAAACGAATCCGTTCCTCGAATATGCCCCTCCTTCGCAGGACGAAGTATCGTCCCCCGGCGATACCGCGTCGCCGTCGGCTGACGCCGCCGCGGACGCCCCGGTCGACGACGGCGCGGGCTTGCGTGAAGCGACCGAATCGTTGCCCGAAGCGCTGCCGGAGGAAGGTGGCTATGCGGAGCAGTCGGACGTGCCGCTGCGCGCCACGTCGTCGTCGGCGGTCAGTCGCGACGGCGACGATTTCGCGACCGACCCGTCGGACTGGACCAGCACCCAGTTGACGCTGCACGAGCAACTCCACGCGTCGCTGCGTCTGTCGCGGATGCAGGGGCGCGATCGCGTCGCCGCGAGCGTCGTGATCGAGGCGCTCGACGACGACGGCTATCTGCGCCAGGACCTCGCCGATCTGGTGTCCATCGCCGACCTGATGCCGCCGCTGACCGAAGCGGAACTGCGCGTCGCGCTGCGTGCGGTGCAGTCGCTCGACCGGCCGGGCATCGGCGCACGCTCGCTCGGCGAATGCCTCGCGCTGCAACTCGACGCGCTGCCCGCGTCGACGCCCGGGCGCGACCTCGCGCACGAGATCGTCACGCACCATCTCGAACGCCTTGCGCGCCGCGAGCACGGCGAGTTGCAGCGCCACCTCGGCTGCGATGCGGAGACGCTGCGCGTCGCGACCGCGCTGGTGCGCCGGCTCGATCCGCGTCCGGGCAACCAGTACGGCCACGCGGACGGCGGCTACGTGATTCCGGACGTGATCGTCCGGCAGATCCGCAACCGGCTCGTCGTGTCGATCAATCCGGCGGTCATGCCGCGCGCGCGGATTCATTCGTTGTACGCAGAGCTTTACGCGCAGTCGGGCGACGGCGCGCGCACGCCGCTCGCGCAACAGTTGCAGGAAGCGCGCTGGCTGATCCGCAACGCGCACAAGCGCTGCCAGACGATCCTGCGCGTCGGCGAATGCATCGTCGCGCGACAGAAGGCGTTCTTCCAGTACGGCGAAATCGCGCTGCGTCCGCTGCAACTGCGCGACGTCGCCGACGAACTGGGGCTGCACGAATCGACGATCTCGCGGGCGACCGGCAACAAGTACATGGCGACACCGCGCGGCGTCTTCGAGTTCAAGCGCTTTTTCCCGCGCGAACTGGAAACGCAGAGCGGTGGCACCTGTTCGGCGGCGGCGGTGCGTGCGCTGATCACCGAGATGATCGCGGCCGAGGACCGGCGCGAGCCGCTGTCGGACGTGGTGCTGACGCGCATGCTCGCCGAACAGGGCGTGGTCGTCGCGCGGCGCACCGTCACGAAATACCGTCAGTTGATGAAGGTGCCGCCGGCGGACCTCCGCCGGCAGCCGTAACCGACTCGCGACTCCCTCTCCTTCTGCGGCGTGGCGGAGGCAACATGCGTGTGGCCATTCTCGTGAACAGCGCCGAACCGACGGCATGCCACGACTACGCGGTGCTGTGGCTCGACCCGGCGCAGCATGGGTGGACGCGGCAGACCTGCGTCGGCATCGATCTGCCGGCCGAAGGCGTCATCGTCGAAGCGTGCGACGCGACGCTGCTCACCGGCGCGGACGCACCGGAAAGCGTGATGTTGACGCTCGGAAACTTCCGTCTCGACGCGCGCGAGCAGTTGCTGTCGATCGCCGGCACCGCGAGGTGGTTCTCGTTGACGCGCCGGACCGCCATCGAGGGGCGATGGCATCTGCGGGCGATCGAGCGCGCGCCGGATCCGCCGCGCCGGCGCCGCGCCGCGATGCGCGGACAGCACGAATATTCCTGACCGGAAACCAGCGTCACGACGATGCGGATCGACACCTCCTACTCCGAAATCGGCCCTGCTCCGGGCAATGCCGGGGCCGGCGCGCGACGGCGCCGGTCATCCCGTTCGCCGCGGTCGGCGGCGACGCCTCCCGCCGCGTCGTCCGGCAAGCCGAAGCGCCCGCTCGCCCAGACCCGCGCGGCGATTCCCGCGCCGCTACCCGGCGGCAATGCGCGCAACGCAGGCCGGGGCGCAGGCGCATTGATGCGCAGCAGCGACGACGCGCCCGGCTACACGCGGCGGCTCGTCGGCAAGCGTTTCGCGTATTTCGACAGCAACGGCGTGCGCATTCGCGACCCCGGGACCATCGCGCGAATCGATGCGCTCGCGATTCCGCCGGCCTATACCGACGTATGGATCTGCGCGGACGAATGCGGCCACTTGCAGGCGACCGGCCGCGATGCGCGCGGACGCAAGCAGTACCGCTACCATCCGCGCTGGCGCGACCAACGCGACCGCGACAAATTCGGGAAGCTCGCCGACTTCGCGCAGGCGCTGCCGCGCATCCGTGCGCGCGTCGCCGCTGATCTGCGGCTGCGCGGACTGCCGCGCAACAAGGTGGTCGCCGCGATCGTGCGGCTGCTCGACAGCACCCTGGTGCGGATCGGAAACGCGGAATACGTGCGCGAAAACGCGTCGTACGGGCTGACGACGGTACGCAAACGCCATCTGCGCGAGGAAGGCCGTACGCTGAAGCTGTGCTTCAACGGCAAGCACGGGATCGAACACGAGGTGCCGATCAACGATCCGGCGGTCGTCACTGTCGTGCGCCGCTGTGCCGCCCTGCCGGGGCGCGAACTGTTTCGCTATGTCGAGGCGAGCGGCAACGGCACGCACAAGGTCACGGCCGCGGACGTGAACGCGTGGCTGCACGAAGCCGGCGGCGATGCGTTCACGGCGAAGGATTACCGGACATGGGCCGCCAGTGCCGTCGCGCTCGCGCTGCTGCGCGTGGCCGAGCCGCCGCGCAGCGCCCGCGCCGCGCGCAGCACGGTGGCCGGCGTTGCGCGCGAAGTGGCCGCACTGTTGCGCAACACGCCGACGGTGTGCCGCAACAGCTATATTCATCCGGCAGTCGTCGAAGCCTTCGCCGCGGGCGAACTGGCGTCGCTGCGCTGCCGGGTGCGACGCGCGGGGCTCAGCGCCGAGGAGCGGATGCTTGCGACGCTGCTCGACGTCTGCGCCGGGCGTCAATCGTAGCGGACGGTCGGCGTACGACCTCAGGCCATCGGCTGGAGCAATGCACGTCAGTCCTCGTAAGCGGCCATCACGAGCCACATGTCGCGGCCGTCCGCGCGGACCTCGGCCGCGAGCGCAAACGGCGCATGCGGGTCGCACATTTCGCGCAGCATCGCCTGCCCGACCTCGCCGTCGCCGACCACCCGATCGGTGGCCGGCCTCACTTCTTCCTTCCCTTCGAACATGCAGTGGCTGCTCCAGTACACGAGTGGTTCTTCTTTCCAGCGCCGAAAGCACGCCTTCACGTGCTCGAAATCGCCACCGCAAATGTTGACCTGATAGTGGACCGTGGACGGACGGCGCGGCGTCCCGCCCGCCGACGTCGGCCCTGCTGAAGTAAAACGCACAGTCATCGTTAGCCTCTCCTGCGCCGCGCCCGCTACGCGACGCTGTAAATCGTGCAACGCCGGTTTCTTCGCTTACCAGCCGGCCGGATATTCGCGTGGCCATCTGGTCGCGGCCCGCTGCGGCAGCGCCGACCGGCCGCCCGCGCGACCGGTAACGCAATGCGTACGGGCCCCGCTAACACGGATGCGCGTCGCTATATCCACATGTGTCACCGTTTCGACCGCGCATCGCGCGGGCCCACGACGCAAAACCATCAGTACCCCGCAACGATGCTTCGTTCCGGTTGGGCAAACGCCGGCAGCACGGGGCTCGATGCAACGTCCATACCCGCGTGCGAGCGTCCGTGGAATGGTCGCTGCTTCAACGCTATGGCATGTTCCACTTTTATGTCACGGAGGATCGCATGACCCACGTACGCGAAATCATGTCGCTCGACGTCGTGCACGTCGCGCCTTCGTCGACCATCCGCGAAGCCGCGGGCCTGATGGCCCGCTACGACATCGGTGCGTTGCCGGTGTGCGACGGTCAGCGGATGGTCGGCATGGTGACCGACCGCGACCTCACGGTGCGCGCGCTGTCGGTCGGCGCGTCGCCGGAAACGCCGGTCGGCGAGGTCGCCACCGCCGCCGTCGAATGGTGTCACGCGGACGACGACGTCGACCTGATCCAGCAGCGGATGGCCGGCGCGCAGATACGTCGGGTGCCGGTCGTCGACGACGCGAGCCGGCTCGTCGGCACGCTGTCGCTCGGCGATATCGCCACGCGCGCCGATGGCGCGTCGCGCGACGAAGTCGCCAACACGCTCGAACGCGTGTCGCAGCCGCGCAGCGCGCGCTGACACCGCGCGCTTCGATCGCGAAGGATCCCAAACCATTCACCGTTAACCGAACCGGAGCACGAACATGAGCCAGCATTCGAAGTCCCATTCCAGCACCCACGCCCAGCATGGCAGCCACGCGCAACACCCGACGCCGGTCGAAATCCAGAAGGCGCTCGGCGGCGTCGATTATCCGGCGAGCCGCGAAAACCTCGTCGACACCGCACGGCACCACCACGCGGACGACGCGATCGTCGATCTGCTGGGCCGCTTGCCGTCGCATCGCTACGAAAGCCCGGCCGACGTGTCGAAGGACATCGCGCGGCTGCGCTGATCGGTGGCGGACGGCCACCTCGCGTGCCGCCCGCGCACTCCCGTTACCGGCAATGCCATCGATCAGGAGGCCGATATCATGACCACGGCGACCGCCACCCGCCATCGCGGCACTTCCGCACGCCATCGACGCCGCCGCCACGCGAGCCGCGCGGCGCCAGCCAAACGCTGGTCGCACGAGGTCGCCGAGCACAGCGACGCGATGGACATCGAACACGACATTTTCCGGAACGGCAACGCCGGCGAAATTGCGGCCTCGCTGAAGCGCTCGTCGACGAAAAGCCGCCGACGCAAGGGCACGCCGTTCCAGTCGGCGATGTCGATGCTGAATTTCTATATCAACCGCGCGGGTCGAAATCTGCCGAAGGAACGGCGCGACACGCTGCAAACCGCGAAGCGCCAGTTGCGCGTCGCATTCGGACGGAAACCATGAGTACGCACACCGGCGATACGGACGACGCGCCGCGGCGGCCGGGAACGCGGCTTGCTGACGCGACCGTAATGTCCGGGCGACGCGTAACTGCGCGCTCGGAGCGGGAACAACGGCGCGGCGCCCACGCAGGCGGCCGCGCACAGCTGCCGGAATCGCGGTTCCGTGCGGACGCGGCCGCCCACAAGGCCGCCTTGGGGAGCGATTGCATGGCAACAGTACTGCTTGTCGACGACGATACCAATGCGTTGTGCGCGCTGAAGGAACTGGTCGGACAGGAGGGCTATCGAGTCCAGACCGCCGCGAACGGCGCGCTCGCGCTGCGCAGCGCGAAGGCCGAGCGACCCGACGTGGTCGTGACGGACTGCATGATGCCCGAAATGGACGGCATGGACTTGTCCCGGGCGATGCAGCACGAACGCGCACTCGCGGATGTGCCGGTCGTACTGGTCTCCGCGCTGGTCACGCCGCCGCCGGACCTGCACGCGGCAGGATTCCTGCGCAAGCCGTTCGCGGTGTCGCAACTGCTGGAAATCCTCGACAGGCTGGTCACCACGACCTGACAAAAGAGCGGAGGACTCCCGATGATGAATGACCTGCAAGAACGCTGCCGCGACGCGGCGGACCGCTGTGCGGCCGCGTGCGTACAGTGCGCGTCGGCGTGCATCGCCGAACATCACGTCGCCGAGATGGAAAAGTGCATCCGTCTCGATGCCGACTGCGCGGCGATCTGCCGGCTGCTCTCCGATGCGCTCGCACGCGACAGCGAGTTCGCGACCGATTACGCAGAACTCTGTGCGCGGCTGTGCGGACGCTGCGCGGACGAATGCTCGCAGCATGCCGCGGCTCACTGCCAGGCGTGCAGCGACGCCTGCCGTGCCTGCGCGGAGGCATGCCGGGCCATCGTCTGAGCGCCGCGGCGAGGCACACGCGATGCGGCTCCCACGATACCAGCCGTTCTTTTTGCTGTTTTACGGGTTGCTGGCCATTTTGGGAGAAACGTCGTGAATATTTTGCATGGACGTCACCGCGCGCTCGAAAGCGCGCTGTCGATCACCGGCCTCGTCGCGTTCGAATGCGCGCTCGTTGCGGGCGTGCTGCTCGCGCTTCATATCGATCCGGGCTTATAACGCCTATAGCGTTTTAACGGCGCCGCCGCGGTCCGCCGCGTCGGCGATCGCATCGACCAGCGTGTCCGGCGGCACCGGTTTGCGCAGATGGCGGACGAACTGCGCGTCGAGTTCGGGCCGCGCACCGCCCGGTCGCGCATCTTCCGCGTAGCCGGTCAGCGCCACCGCGGGCAGCCTGCGGTGGCGCCCGTCCACGCGCGATTGTTCGCGCTGCGATTCGAGCACGCGCACCGCAGCCAGCACGTCGCGTCCGTCTTCGTCGCCGAGCACGAGATCGCACAGCAGCACGTCGGGCCATGCAGCCCGCGGCGCGTCGCGTAGCCGTCCGAGCACATCGGCGCCGGACGCCGCGACGCTGACCGTCGCGCCGTGCAGTTCGAGCAGCGCTTCGAGCGCGTCGCGGGTCTCCTCCTGATCGTCGAGCACCAGCACCGACAGGCCGTCGAGCGCGCGCGGCGCCGGTTGCGCGCCGTCCGTCGCGGACGCGACCGCCGCCGCCGGCAGCACGACCGCATAGCCGATTCGCGTGCCCGCTTCGTCGGGGTCGAGTGTGAACGTCGCGCCGGCATCGCGCAGCGCCGCTTCGATGCGGTCCGCGTCGCGTTCGTCGAGCGGCGCCGGCCGCCCGCTGCTGCTGGCCACGCGAATCACCGCGTGATTCGCGTCGCGCCGCGCATCCAGTTCGATGCGCGCGCCGCGCGGCGCGTGGTCGATTTCGTTCGCGACCAGTTGCAGCAGCGCTTGCCGCAACGCGTACGCGTCGGCGGCGACGAACGCCAGGTCGTCCGGCGCCGCGAAGTGCATGGCGGCGCCGGACGCCGCCGCGTCGTCGCGCAGTTGCCCGGCGATCCACGCGAGGAGTTCCGTTGCCTGCACCGGCCGCGACGCGAGCCGCCGTTCCGCGTGTTCGAGGTCGCCCTGCTGCCACTGCATCGCCCACATCTTCGCGTATACGCCATCGCGCGCGAGCAGATCGTCGTGCGTGCCGTGCTCGACGATGCGTCCATGTTCCATCACGAGGATCAGATCCGCGTCGACGACCGTCGACAGCCGGTGCGCGATCACGATGGTCGTGCGGCCCTCGGCGAGCCGCGTCAGTTCGCGCTGGATCGCGCGTTCCGAGCGTGTGTCGAGCGCCGACGTCGCCTCGTCGAACACCATGATCTTCGGGTCTTTCAGGATCGCGCGCGCAATCGCGATCCGCTGCCGCTCGCCGCCCGAGAGCCGCACGCCGCGCTCGCCGACGCGCGTGTCGTAATGGTCCGGCAGCCGCTCGATCAGTTCGTCGAGCTGTGCGGCCCGCGCCGCGCGCACCACGTCGGCGCGCGTCGCGTTCGGCCGTCCGTACGCGATGTTGTAAGCGATGGTGTCGTTGAACAGTACGGTGTCCTGCGGAACGATGCCGATCGCGTCGCGCAGGCTCTTTTGCGTGACGCCCGCGAGATTCTGGCCGTCGATCTCGACCGTGCCGGCGAGCGGCCCGTAGAAGCGGAACAGCAGCTTCATCAGCGTGGACTTGCCCGACCCGCTGCCGCCGACCACCGCGAGCGTGCTGCCGGGTGCCACCGTGAAGTCGATGTCGTGCAGCACGAGCCGCGCGGGATCGTAACCGAAGTCGACGTGCCGAAAGCGCACCTCGCCTCTCGGGACGACGAGCGGATGCGCGGCCGGCGCATCGACGTCCTCGCCGGACGTGCCCTTGACGAACAGGATCGCGAACATCCGCTCGATATCGACGAGCGCGTCGTTGGCCTCGCGAAACACGAAGCCAAGCGTGTTCAGCGGTGCGCACACCTGAATGATGTACGCGTTCACGAGGATCAGGTCGCCGACGGTCATATGGTGAGTCGCGACCTGCTGCACGGCGAACAGCATCGTCGCCGCGATGCCGGCCGCGATCACCACGCTCTGCCCGACGTGCAGCGTGGTCAGCGCGCGCTGGTTCGCGAGCCGCGCGTCGGCCCAGTGATCGAGCACGCCACGCAGCCGGTCCACCTCGTGCTGCTCGCTCGAAAAATACTTGACGGTGTCGTGATTGAGCAGGCTGTCGACGAGCCGGCTGTCGGCCTGCGCTTCGAGCCGGTTCACCTCGCGCTGGAACACGAGCCGGCGGCGCGCGAAGATCGACGTGTGCACCGCATAGCAGCCGAACGTCGCGCCGATCACGAGCACGAACGCCGACGAATAGCGGCCCGCGACGATCGCGACGACGACGCCGATTTCCAGCAGCGTCGGCAGCACCGCGAACAGCGCGGTGCCGAGCAGAAAGCCGAGCCCGTCGGCGCCCTTCTGCACGTCGCGCACGATGCCGCCGGTTTCGCGCGCCGCGTGAAAGCGCGCGCCGAGCCGATGCAGATGGGCGAACGTGCGTTCGCGAAACGACGCGACCGCGCGCTGCGTGACGATGCTGAACGCGACGTCGCGCGCCTCGCTGAGCGCGTCGCCGAGAAAGCGCAGCAGCGCATACGCGAGCACGAGGAACACCGGCACCACGACCTGGACCGGCACGTGCGACAGGCCGTCGACCAGATGCTTCAGCGCGATCGGCACCGCGACGGCGCACAACCGCCCGACGATCATCAGCGCGGCTGCCGCAAAGGTCGCGCCGCGGTATTGCCACAGCGCGTGCGCGAGGTCGCGCGCGATCTGGCGCTTTACCGCGCGCCGCGTCGCGCGCTCGCTTCGTTCGCTTCGCTCGGATGCCACGGTCATCGGCACGCTCCTCCGTCGGCGGACTGGACGGACGAGCGCAGGCAAGGCCCGCGCCCGCCCGCCGTCGCGCGCGCGATGCGCCGGCCGGCGCGGCGGACCGCGTATTTACAAGCGCCGTGTAAAAACAGGGAATGCCACAGCGCTTCTCTGCGCGCGTCGCGCGTTGCATTGTGCATGAAGCCGTCTTCAAACCCTTCGAACGACGCGCAAAGCCGCATGCAGCGGGGTTTCCGGCGGGTGGCACACCAAGTGCTCGACGCTTCTCACGCGCTGTCACGGGACCGCGCACAACTGCAGCTTTCTCGCGAAGGAACCGCCAATGAAAATCGCCCTCGTCAGTGAACATGCGTCGCCGCTCGCCGTCGCGGGTGGCGTCGATACCGGCGGACAAAACGTTTATGTCGCTCACATCGCGCGTCAGTTATATCGCGCCGGACATCAGGTCGACGTGTTCACGCGGCGCGACCGGGCGCTGCTGCCGCTCGTGTCGGACATGGACGGCGTGCGCGTGATCCATGTGCCGGCCGGCCCGCCGATGCAGTTGCCGAAGGAACGGCTGCTGCCGTATATGCCCGCGTTCGCGGACTTTCTGGTCGGGTTTTGCCGCAAGGAGCGCCGCCCGTACGACGTGATCCATGCGAATTTCTTCATGTCCGGCCTCGCGGCGCTGAAGGTGAAGGACGCGCTGAACGTGCCGCTCGTGACGACCTTTCATGCGCTCGGCCGCGTGCGCCGCCAGCATCAGGGCGCGAGCGACGGCTTTCCGGACGAGCGCTTCGCGATCGAGGACGAACTCGTGCGCCGCTCGGACCGCGTGATCGCCGAGTGCCCGGCCGACGAAGCGGATCTCGTCGCGCTCTATCATGCGGACCCCAAACGGATTTCCGTCGTGGCCTGCGGTTTCGACCCGAACGAGTTTCATCCGGTCGCGCGCGACGATGCGCGCGACGCGCTCGGCTGGCCGCGCGACGCGTTTGCCGTGCTGCAACTCGGCCGGCTCGTGCCGCGCAAGGGCATCGACAACGTGGTGGCCGGCGTGGCCGCGCTGCGTCAGCGCTACGAATCGCGCGCGCATCTGTACGTGGTCGGCGGCGATTCCGAAACGCCGAACGAATTCGCGACGCCGGAGATCGCGCGGCTGCGCGGCGTCGCGCACCGCAACGGGATCGACGACCAGGTGACCTTCGTCGGCCGCCGCGACCGCTCGCTGCTGCGCTACTACTACAGCGCCGCCGACGTGTTCGTGACGACGCCGTGGTACGAGCCGTTCGGCATCACGCCGGTCGAGGCGATGGCCTGCGCGACGCCGGTGATCGGCTCGGACGTCGGCGGCATCCGCCACACGGTGCGCGACGGCGAGACCGGTTTTCTGGTGCCGCCGCGCGATCCGAACGCGCTGGCCGCGCGGCTGGAGGCGCTGCGCGCGGACCCGGCGCGTGCGCGCGCGATGGGCGAGGCGGGCCGCGAGCGCGCGAACGCGTACTTCACGTGGCGTGGCATCGCCCGCGAACTGGAGGACGTCTATCTGCAGGTCGCGCCGGTCCGCGCGGACACGTCGCGCGATGCGCGCGTCGCGGCGGCGGGCGGCGCGCGTCTGCGCGCGGTCGGTTGAACGGAGCGCCATTGATGCTCGCTCCGTTCTCCGCCGATGCGCCGTTGCAGCCGGCCGTGTTCCTCGACAAGGACGGCACGCTGCTCGACGACGTGCCGTACAACGTCGACCCCGCACGCATGCGCCTCGCGCGCGGTGCGGCCGACGCGCTCGCGCTGCTCGCGCGCCATCCGCTGCGGCTCTTCGTGGTCAGCAACCAGAGCGGCGTCGCGCTCGGCCGCTTTCCATACCCGGCGTTGCAGCCCGTCGAGGCGCGGCTGCGCGCGATGTTCGCGGCCTGCGGCGCGACGCTGTCGGGCGTCTACTGGTGCCCGCACCATCCGCTCGGCCACGTGCATCCGTACGCGCGCCGCTGCGAGTGCCGCAAACCGGCGCCGGGCATGCTGCTGCGCGCCGCGCGCGAGCACGGCATCGACCTCGCGTCCAGCTGGATGATCGGCGACATTCTCGACGACGTCGAAGCCGGCAACCGCGCCGGCTGCCGCACGATCCTCGTCGATTGCGGAAACGAAACCGAGTGGCAGGCCGCGCCGCGCCGCGTGCCGTACGCATTCGTGACGAACCTGCGCGATGCCGCGCAGATGATCGCCGACACGTTCGAATACGAACGCGAACGCCGGATGCCGCGCCGCTCGCAGCCCGCCGCGGAGGCCGCATGGCGTTGACGAACACGACGTCGTTCGCGATCGTGCCGGGCGCGCCGCATGCGGGGCCGCGCGCCATGCCGGCCGCGCGCGCGCCGTGGGGGCCGGACGTGAAGCGGATTCTGTGCGTGCGGCTCGACCACATCGGCGACGTGCTGATGACGACGCCCGCACTGCGCGCGTTGCGCGAGTCCGCGCCGGGACGGCACCTCACGTTACTCGCGTCGCCGGCCGGCGCGGCGATCGCGCCTTATCTGGACGACGTCGACGATCTGCTCGTCTACGACGCGCCGTGGGCGAACCCGTCGCCGCGCGGCACGCCGGACGACCACCTGGCGATGGCCGCGCGACTGCGCGACGGCGGCTTCGATGCGGCGGTGATTTTCACCGTGTACAGCCAGAGTCCGCTGCCCGCCGCGACGCTGTGTTTCCAGGCCGGGATCCCGCGCCGGCTCGCGCATTGCCGCGAAAACCCGTACGCGCTGCTGACCGACTGGGTCGTCGAGCCGGAGCCGCATGCGAGCGTGCGCCATGAAGTCGAGCGCCAACTGGCGCTCGTCGAAGCGGTCGGCGCACGGGTTTCCGATCCGAAACTGCGGATCGCGGTGCGCGCCGACGACCGCCGCGCGCTGCGCGAGAGGCTGGCCGCTCACGGCATTGCGCGCGACGAGCGTGTCGTCGTCCTCCATCCGGGCGCGACCGCCGCGTCGCGGCGCTATCCGGGCGCGCACTACGCGCGCGCGCTCGACCTGCTGACCCGCGAAACCGCGTGCCGCGTGCTGCTGACCGGCACGCGCGACGAGGCCGCGCTGACCCGCGCGGTACTCGACGCCGCGCAGCCGGCGACGCGCGCGCGGCTCGTGGATTTCGCCGGCGCGTTCGGCTTCGGCGAGTTCGTCGCGCTGCTCGACGCCGCGGACCTGCTGATCGCGAACAACAGCGGCCCCGTGCATATCGCGGCCGCGCACGGCACGCCGGTCGTCGATCTGTACGCGCTGACGAACCCGCAGCACACCCCGTGGCGTACGCCGCACCGGCTGCTGTATCGCGACGTCGCGTGCCGCTGGTGCTATCGCGGCGAGTGCCCGGTCGGCCATCACGCGTGTCTGCTCGGCATCGAACCGCAGGACATCGCGCGCGCCGTGCTCGACCTGCTCGGCGACGCGCGGCAACCGCCAGTACCTGCAGTACCGGCCGCGCAGGCCGACGAACGCCTCGCGTGAAACGATTCAACACCTCGACCTCGATCAGATGGGAACGCCTATGTACACGCTCGGAATCAATGCGGTCTATCACGACAGCGCGGCCGCGCTGATACGCGACGGCGTCGTGCTCGCAGCCGCCGAAGACGAACGTTTCACGCACGTCAAGCATGCGAAGCGGCCGGTGCCGTTTTCCGCGTGGCAACTGCCGTTCGACGCGATCGACTATTGCCTGAAGGCGGCCGGCATCACGCTCGCGGACGTGGACCACGTCGCCTATTCGTACGACCCGGGGCTCTTTCCCGGCATGCCGTCCGGCAAGCCGCCGGCGACCGTCACACTGCCGCTGGATCCGTCGCGCGCGACGACCCAGGCGCCGAACGGCTCGCCGTGGGATCCGCTTTTTCTCACCTACATCATGAATGCGAAAGCGCAGCTGCTCGACGGCGCGCCGCACCATCTGCGCCGGCGTTTCGCCGGCGTCGACCGCGAACGCGGTTTTCAGTGGCATTTCGTCGAGCACCATCTGGCGCACGAGGCGAGCGCGTTCCTCGCGAGTCCGTTCGACGAAGCCGCGGTGCTGACGATGGACGGCCGCGGCGAAGGCGTGACGACGAGCCTCGGGCAGTTCGCGAACGGCGAGTACCGGCGGCTCACGCAGGTCGAGTTGCCGCATTCGCTCGGGCTGCTGTACGAGCAGGTGACCGACTGGCTCGGCTTCCTGCATTCGTCCGACGAATACAAGGTGATGGCGCTGGCGTCGTATGGGAAACCGGCATACGCGGACGTGTTCCGCGAGATCGTCCGCTATCGCGGCAACGGCCACTACACGGTTTCCGATCCGCAACTGGTCGCGCGCTTCGGGCCGCCGCGCGAGCGCGGCGGCCCGCTCGAACAGCGCCATTTCGATATCGCGTGCTCGCTGCAGCGCGTGCTCGAAGAGACGGTGCTCGAACTCGCGCGCTGGCTGCACGAACGCACCGGGCTCGACAAGCTGTGCATGGCCGGCGGCGTCGCGCTGAACTGCGTGATGAACTCGTTCGTGCGCGATCACGGGCCGTTCGACGACGTGTGGGTGCAGCCGGCCGCCGGCGATGCCGGCACCGCGCTCGGCGCCGCGCTGTGGACCGACTACCGGCTGCGCGCCGACGCGGCGCCGGGCGGCAAGCCGGTCCGGCACTGGACGATGGATCACGCGTACCTCGGCCCCGAATACGGCGACGACGAAATCGAGGCGTTTCTGAACTGGTCGAAGACGCCGTACACGCGTCTGACCGACGTGGCGAACGAGACCGCGCAGTTGCTGGCCGACGGCAACGTGATCGGCTGGTATCAGGGGCGCACCGAGTTTGGCCCGCGCGCGCTCGGCGCGCGCTCGATCCTCGCGTCGCCGGTCGATCCGGCGATGCAGGCGAAGCTCAACGAGATCAAGGATCGCGAGGATTTCCGGCCGGTTGCGCCGGTCGTGCTCGAAGAACAGGCATCCGAATGGTTCGTCGACGCGCGCCGTGCGCCGTTCATGCTGTTCGTGTTCGACGTGCGGCCCGACAAGGCCGAGCGCATCCCGGCGGTCCGCCATGTGGACGGCACCGCGCGCGTGCAGACGGTGAACCGCGCGCAGCATCCGCTGTATTACGACCTGATCACCGCGTTCTACGCGCGCACCGGCGTGCCGGTGCTCGTCAACACGTCGTTCAACACGCGCGGCGAGCCGATGGTGAACTCGCCGCGCGACGCGGTCGAATCGTTCTGGACCTCGCCGCTCGACGCGCTCGTAATCGGCCCGTTCCTCGTGCGCAAGGCGCACGTGGGCGCATGAGGGCCGCGATGAACGCCGCGGTGAAGCCGACGGTGCGTCCCGCCGACGTGGAGGCGCGCGAGCCGCGCACGATCGGCGCCGAGGAGCCGGTGCACGACGGCTATCCGGGCGCGCTGCTCGCACATCTGGACGTGTCGGTGGTCGTACCGACGTGGAGGCGCCCCGACCTGCTGCGTACCTGCCTCGATGCGCTGGTGCGGCAGGACTATGATCCGGCGCGCTACGAGATCGTCGTCTGCGACGACGGCCCGGACGACGCGACGCGCGCGACCGTCGACGCGTTCGCGGCCGCGCAGGCCGGGCGCGGCCTCGCGATCCGCTACGTGCCGGTGACGGCGACGCAAGGGCCGGCCGGCGCGCGCAACGCCGGATGGCGGGCGGCGCGCGCGCCGCTGATCGCGTTTACCGACGACGACACCCAGCCGGCGACCGACTGGCTGCGCGCGGGCGTCGCCGCGCTCGAGCGCGCGGACGCGGCCGCCGGCCGTATCGTCGTGCCGCTCGGCGACGCACCGACCGACTACGAGCGCGACGCGAGCGGCCTCGCGCGCGCGGAGTTCGCGACCGCGAACGCGTTCGTGCGGCGCACGCTGCTCGCGCAAACCGGCGGCTTCGACGAACGCTTCACGGCCGCGTGGCGCGAGGATTCGGACCTGCAATTCACGCTGCTGCGCGCGGGCGCGGAGGTCGTGCGCGCGGACGACGCGCTCGTCGTGCACCCGGTCCGGCCCGCGCGCTGGGGCGTGAGCCTGTCGCAACAAAAAAAGAGCCGTTACGACGCGCTGCTGTTTCGCAAGCATCCGGCGTTGTATCGGCAGCGGATCGCGTCCGGCCCGCCGCTGCTGTACTACGCGATTCTGTGCGCGGCGCTGTGGGTGCTGGTCGCGTTGCTGTTCGACCGCGCGGACGTGGCGGCTGCCGCGGCCGCGGTGTGGTTCGTGCTGACCGCCGGATTCTGCGTGTACCGGCTGCGCGGCACGCGTCTGTCCGTCGCGCACATGGCCGAGATGGCGTGGACGTCCGTGTGGATTCCGTTTCTGTCGATCTACTGGCGGCTCAACGGCGCCGTCCGCTACCGGGTGTGGTTCCTGTGAGGCTTGCGATGACGACTTTTATAGAAAACGTTTCACCCCGCCGGATCGCGGTGTTTCGCGCGTTGCAGCTGGGCGATCTGCTGTGCAGCGTGCCGGCGCTGCGCGCGCTGCGGGCTGCGCTGCCGCACGCGCACATCACGCTGATCGGTCTGCCGTGGGCGCGCTCGTTCGCCGATCGTTACGCCGAACTGATCGATGCGTTCGAGGTGTTCCCCGGCGCACGCGGTTTTCCCGAGCAACCGGAGGACGAAAGCGGATTGCCGGCGTTCGTCGACGCGATGCGCGCGCGGCGCTTCGATCTCGCGATCCAGCTTCACGGCAGCGGCGGCATCGCGAACGCGCTGGTCGCGAGCTTCGGCGCGCGCGCGCTCGCCGGTTTCTCGCAGCCCGGCGAGACGCCGCCGCGCGGCTGTTTCGTTGCGTGGCCGGACGCGCTGCCGGAGCCCGAACGTTACAACGCGCTGATGCGCGCGCTCGGCATCGACGCGGCGAGCGCCGACCTGTGGTTTCCGCTTACCGCGCAGGACGTAAACGACTACGACGCGCTCGTCGCGCGTCACGGTCTGCATCCCGAACGGTTGGTGCTCGTGCATCCGGGCGCGCAGTTACCGTCCCGACGCTGGCCGCCGGAGCGCTTCGCGGCCGTGGCCGACGAACTCGCGGCGGACGGCTGGCAGATCGCGGTGACCGGCACCGCCGGCGAAGTGGAACTGACCGCGCGCGTGGTCGGCGCGATGACGCAGCCCGCGCGCCACCTCGCCGGCGAAACCTCGCTCGGCGCGCTTGCGGCGCTGGTCGCGCACGCGCGGCTCGTGGTCTGCAACGACACCGGGCTGTCGCACGTCGCCGCCGCGATGCACACGCGCAGCGTGGTGATCGCGTCCGGCAGCGATACGCGGCGCTGGGCGCCGCTCGACCGCGACCGCCATCGTCTGCTTGCCGACTGGCCGGCGTGCCGGCCGTGCATGTTCCGCGAATGCCCGTACGGCCATCCGTGCGCGCTGAACGTCGGCGTCGCGCCGGTCGCCGGCGAAGCGCGCGCGCAGCTCGAATGCGCGCTGGCCGAATCCGGCGCCGCGAGGCCGGCCGCCGCGCCGGTCGCCGCCACCTTCCCGGCCGCGTTCTCGACCCGCGCGGCGCGCGTGCCGGTGCGCCGCGCCGAACCCCAACCGCACGGAGGACGCCCGCGATGCTGATGCACCGTTCGAAACCGCTGCGCGTGCTGACCTGGCACGTGCACGGCAACTATCTGTACTACCTGACCCAGGCGCCGCACGAATTCCACGTCGTCACCAGGCCCGGCCGGCCGCCCGGCTATGCGGGCCGCGCGGGCGTGCTGCCGTGGGGGCCGAACGTGCACGAGGTCGACGCGGCCGACGTCGCGTCGCGCGAGTTCGACGTAATCGTCTATCAGCACCGCAGCCACTGGGACGACGATCGCCTGCACCTGCTTTCCGATCGGCAACGCCGGTTGCCGCGCGTGTACATCGAGCACGACCCGCCGCAGGAAGAACCGTTCGCGCAGCGTCACTGGGTCGACGACCCGGGCACGTTGCTGGTCCACGTCACGCATTTCAACCAGCTGATGTGGGACAGCGGCGCGACGCCGACGCGCGTGATCGAGCACGGCGTCGTCGTGCCCGAACATGTGCGCTATACCGGCGACACGCCGCGTGGCATCGTCGTCGTCAACCATCTGCGCGGCCGCGGCCGGCGGCTCGGCGCCGACGTGTTCGAAGCGGCACGCGCCGAAGTGCCGCTCGACCTCGTCGGCATGGATGCCGAACGCCTCGGCGGGATCGGCGAGATTGCGAACCTCGACCTCGCCGCGTTCAGCGCGCGCTATCGCTTCTTCTTCAACCCGATCCGCTGGACGAGCCTCGGCCTCGCGATCGTCGAGGCGATGACGATCGGCATGCCGATCGTCGGTCTCGCGACGACCGAACTGGCGAGCGTGATCCGGGACGGCGAAAACGGCGTCGTGGATACGCGGCTCGACCGCCTCGTCGACGCGATGCGCCGGCTGATCGACGACCCGGCCGAAGCGCGCCGGCTTGGCGACGCGGCGCGGCAGACCGCGCTCGAACGCTTTCATATCGACCGCTTCGTGTACGACTGGAACGATGCGCTGCGGGCCGTCTGTGCATGAACGTCTGGCGAGGACCGACACCATGAAGGAACTGATTCGCAAGCGCATTCTCGTGACCGGCGGCGCCGGTTTTCTCGGCTCGCATCTGTGCGAGCGGCTCGTCGCCGACGGGCACGACGTGCTGTGCGTCGACAACTTCTACACCGGCACGAAGCGCAACGTCGCGCATCTGCTCGACAACGCGAATTTCGAGCTGATGCGCCACGATGTAACGTTTCCGCTCTATGTCGAGGTCGACGAAATCTACAACCTCGCGTGCCCCGCGTCGCCGATCCATTACCAGTTCGATCCGGTGCAGACCACGAAAACGAGCGTGCACGGCGCGATCAACATGCTCGGCCTCGCGAAGCGCGTGAAGGCGAAGCTGCTGCAGGCATCGACCAGCGAAGTGTATGGCGACGCGCGCGTGCATCCGCAGACCGAGGACTACTGGGGGCACGTGAATCCGATCGGCCCGCGTTCGTGCTACGACGAGGGCAAGCGCTGCGCGGAGACGCTGTGTACCGACTACCGCCGTCAGCACGGGCTGGATGTGCGGATCGCGCGGATCTTCAACACGTACGGGCCGCGCATGCATCCGCGCGACGGCCGCGTGGTGTCGAACTTCGTGATGCAGGCGCTCGCCGGCGAACCGCTGACCGTCTATGGCGACGGCACGCAGACGCGCTGCTTCTGCTACGTGGACGATCTGATCGACGGGCTGATCCGGCTGATGAACGCGCCGGACGATCCCGGCGGCCCGGTGAATCTCGGCAATCCCGACGAAATCTCGATGCTCGACGTCGCGAAGCGGATCATCGGGCTCGCGGATTCGTCATCGACGGTGACGTTCCGGCCGTTGCCGGTCGACGACCCGTGGCACCGCAAGCCGTCGATCGAACGCGCGACGCGACTGCTCGGCTGGGAACCGCATACGGCACTCGACGACGGGCTGACGAAGACCATCGACTATTTCCGCCGGGCGATCGCCGCCGCGCAATGGCGCGACGAGCGGCACGCCGCGCCGGTCGGGTCGTGACGGAATGAACGCGCAATCGAGCCGCGGCGGCCGCCACGGCCGTTTCACGGCTCCAGCTTCACCTTGATCCAGCCGGGCTCGCGCGTATCGAACGCTTTGTAAGCGTCGATCGCGTTCGTGATCGGTTCGCGCTGGGTGAGCACCGACAGCGGATCGAACGAGCCGTTCGCGACGAGTTCGACCAGCTTCGGCGTGATCGCGCGATGGTTGCAGTTGCCCATCTTCACGACGAGGTTGCGGTTCATCGCGTTTCCGATCGGAAAGAAACGGTCGTTCGGTGGATACACGCCGATCACCGCGACGGTGCCCGCTTTCGCGACCGCGCGCACCGCCCACTGCAACGCCTGCGACGGCCCGCTGCCCGGCCGCCATTCGCCGTGCGCCGGATCGCGGCCCGGCGCGATCTCGCCCAGTTCCTCGTCGAACTGCGAATTCTGCTGCTGCGGCGCTTTCGCGGCCGGCCCACTGGTCGCGCGCACCGCGTCGACGCCGACCGCGTCGATCGCGCGGTCCACGCCGATACCGCCCGTCAGTTGCATCACGATCTCGACCGGATCCTCGCGGTCGAAGTTCACGGTTTCCGCGCCCTGCCGGCGCGCCATGTCGAGCCGCGAGTCGATCCGGTCGATCGCGATCACGCGGCCGGCGCCCCTCAGCTTCGCACCGGCAATCGCGAACTGCCCGACCGGCCCGGCGCCGAACACGGCCACCGTGTCGCCGCCACGCACTTCCGCGAGTTGCGCGCCGAAATAGCCGGTCGGAAAAATATCGGACAGCAGGATCGCGCGGTCGTCGTCCAGTGCGTCCGGCAGGCGGATCAGGCTCGCATGCGCGAGTGGCGTGCGCGCGTACTGCGCCTGCAATCCATTGAACGGTCCGGTCGATTTCGGGCCGCCGAAAAACGCGGTGCCGGCCTGCGGTCCGTTCGGGTTCGCGCTGTCGCACTGCGCGGTGTAGCCGGCGCGGCAATACGAGCAGTAGCCGCATGAGATCGTCGACGGAATCAGCACGCGGTCGCCGCGACGCAGGTTGCGCACCGACGTGCCGGTATCTTCGATCACGCCGACACCCTCGTGCCCGAGTATCGTGCCCGGCTCCATCCCGCCGAACGTGCCGCGCACCATGTGCAGGTCGGTGCCGCAGATCGCGCTCGACGTGAGCCGCACGACCGCGTCGGTCGGCTGCTCGATGCGCGGGTCGGCGACCGTATCGAGCCGGATGTCTCCGACGCCGTGAAAAACCACTGCTTTCATCGGTCGTTTCCTTCAGGAAAAAAACGTCATTCGCCGCGCGTGACGACGAGCTTGCCGCGCAGATGGCCCTGTTCGAGCCGCGCGAACGCGTCCGGCACGCGCTCGAACGGATAGCGGTCGACGATCTCGACGCGCACCGCGCCGCGGTCGATCCACTCCGCGATGCGGCGAAGCTGCTCGCCGTCCGGATGCGCGGTGTAGCGCGTCGCGCGGGCGCCGTGCTTCGACGCATCGACCTGCGACGGCTCGTTCAGCGTCGACACCAGTGCCCCGCCCTGGCGGATCACGGCCCACGAGCGCTGTTGCGTGTCGCCGCCGATCAGGTCGTATACGAGGTCGATATCGCGCGCAACGTCCTCGAAACGCTGCGCCCTGTAGTCGATAGCTTCGTTTGCGCCGAGCGCCTTCAACGATTGGAGCGATTCGCCGGAGCCCGTCGCGTACACATACGCACCGGCCTCGCGCGCGAACTGCACCGCGAACTGCCCGACGCCGCCGCTCGCGCCGTGGATCAGCACGCGCTCGCCGCGTTCGAGCTTGCCGTGCTCGAACAGGCCCTGCCATGCGGTCAGCGCGGCGAGCGGCACCGCGCCGGCGTCGGCGGGCGTCATCGTCGACGGCGGCGTCGCGAGCGCGTCTTCGGCGACGCACACGTACTGCGCGTACGCGCCCTGCCCCTGGCCGACGAAGCCGAACACCGGCTGGCCGGGCCGCCAGCGTCCGGCGCCGTCGCCGCAGCGCACCACCACACCGGCGACGTCGCGCCCGAGCGTGTACGGCAGCGCGTCTTCACGCACCAGCGGGTAGCGTCCTTCGCGCGTTTTCAGGTCGACCGGGTTCACGCCGGCCGAGCGCATCTCGACCAGCACTTCGCCGCGCCCGCAGCGCGGCGCGGGCAAGGTCACTTCGCGCAGCGCATCGGCGCCGCCGAAGCGGTCGATGCGCCACGCCTGCATCGTTTCATTCAGATCGTCGGTCACGGTTCGCTCCGTTGTGCGATGCCGTCGCCGCGCGCGGGGTCGTCGCCATCCGCGAGCCAGTGCTCGACCAGCGGGCCGTGGTCGCCGCATAGCGGATCGCAGCGCGGGAACGGCAGCGCTTCCATCGCGCTGGCTTCCTCGGGCGTCAGCGCCTCGCGGCGAATATCCCATTGCTGCCCCGCCGGATAGCCGGCGCTCACCTGGAAGCCGTCCGCGCGCGACGCGAGGCAATGCCCGGTGCCGGCCGGCAGCAGCAGCGCATCGCCGGCCGACACGCGCAGCGAATGCCCGCCCGGGCCGCCGAGGATCAGTTCCGCGCTGCCCGCGAACACGGCCAGCACTTCGTGCGCGGTCGAATGGAAATGGTGATAGTCGAAGATGGTGTCGCGCCACTGTGGCGGCCAGCCGTGCGCGCTGAAGCGGGCGTCGAACGCATCCGCGAGCGACGCTGCGTCCGCCGTATCCGGCAGCAACGCGCGCCGGTAGACGATCACCGGCAACGCGTGGTTGTTCGGCACCCAGCCGTTCGGCGGCAGCCGCAGCAGCTGGTACTCGACGCCGGCGCCGGCGGACGAGCGCAACCGCGCGTCGCCGCCGGGCCCGCGTTGCAGCGAGCGCGCGTCGTCCTGCGCGCCGGGCCGGGCCGCGTGGCCCGCCGTGCGCGCCGCGCTGTCGGGTTTCATCACTGACCCTTCGCGTCGCTGCTCGCGTCGGCGCCCGGCATGTTGGTCGTGTCGTTCATCGGCTTTTTCGCGTGATGGCGCATCGTCTTCTTGTGATGCGTATGCGACATGCCGGTATGGCCATTGGCCGGCACGCCCTGCTCGACGCCCTCGGTCGGCGGCTGATGAACGCCGTTCGCGGCGTCACCGCCGTTGCCCATCGCGCCGCCGTCGCTGGCGCTGCCGCCGCCCGCGCCCGCGGCGAACGCGGATCCGGTCAGGGCCAGCAAAGCGGTCATCGAGGCGGTAATCAGCGTGGTACGAGTCTTCATTGAGGATCTCCTTGAGGTTGGAACGCATTGGCGCGGTTCGCGCGTCGTCCGCTGTCGGTACAGCAATGGCCGTTCCCCGAGTTCGTTGCCATCGTCCGCGTGACGCGCGCCGGGCGCGACGCAAGAATTCCAGCCGTATTGCAATAGCTGCTGCGCCGCGCGTCCCGGCACGCGCGGCAACCGCCACCGCGAACTCCATCGAGGAACGATCGTTGCTTGTGTTTCCTGAACGAAACCCGCCGACGGAGTCGACGATGTCCACCAATCCGCGGCCCGCCGCCCGCCGGCGGCGCGCGACGCGCTGTTCAGCCGCGTTCGGTTCGCCACGCAGCGCCGACGCTCATGCATGAGGCGCTGTGGTTCATGTTGATCGGCGCGGTGCTCGTCGTGATGGCGCTCGCGGCGTCGACGCTCAAGCAGTTGCCGTGCAGCGCGTCGATGTTCTATCTCGCGATCGGCTTCGTGCTCGGCGCGCCGGTCGCCGGCTTCGTGCAGATCGATCTCGCGCACGACGCGCACGCGCTGCGCGTATTGACCGAAATCGCGCTGCTCGTGTCGCTGTTCGCGATCGGGCTGCGGCTGCGCGTCGATCTCGGCAACCGGCTGTGGCGCTTGCCGGTGAGGCTCGGCATCGTCGCGATGATGATCACCGTGCCGCTGCTCACGCTCGCCGCATGCTGGCTTCTGCCGCTCGCGTGGGGGCCGGCGCTGCTGCTCGCGGCGATTCTCTCGCCGACCGACCCGGTGCTCGCGCACGACGTGCAGGTGCGCGACCCCGGCGACCTCGACTTCGTGCGCTTCGCGCTGTCGGCCGAGGGCGGCGTGAACGACGGGATCGCGATGCCGTTCGCGCTGCTCGGCGTGGCGTTGAGCGCGCACGACCATCGGCTGCGCGAGCCCGTCGCGATCGCGGCGTTCGCGCTGCACGCGCTGTGGGGCGTCGTCGGCGGCATCGTCATCGGCGCCGTGCTCGGATGGTTGACCACGCACACGGTGGCCTATCTGCGTATGCACTACGAAAAAGCGCTCGGCCTGGAGGGCTTTTTCGCGCTCGGCCTGATCGCGCTGTCGTTCGGCTGCGCGCAGTTCGTCGGCGGGTACGGCTTCATCGCGGTGTTCGCGGCGGGCGTCACGATGCGCCGCGTCGAGCATCGCGCGAGCGGCTCGCGGCCGCCCGACGAAGTGGTCGGCACGATCGACACGACCGACCTGACCGCGACCGCATCGCATCCGGACAAGGCGCACGCGTACATGGCGCAATCGGTGCTCGGCTTCACGATCGAGATGGAGCGGATCGCCGAAGCCATCGTGATGACCGCCGCGGGCAACGTGCTCGCCGGCTTGGGCGCGGGCGCGTTCGCGTGGCCGAACGTCATGCTGGCCGCGCTGTTGTTTCTCGTGATCCGGCCGTTCGCGGTCGCGGTGACGCTCGCGGGCTCGCCCGCGTCGCCCGCGCAGCGGCGGCTGATCGGCTGGTTCGGCATTCGCGGCATCGGTTCGGTGTACTACCTCGCGTACGCGTTCGAGCACGCGCCGGACAGCCGCATCGCGCCGCTCGCCGCGCCGACGCTCGGCGTGATCGTCGCGTCGGTCGTCGCGCACGGCGTGTCGGCCGCGCCGCTGATGGGCTGGTATCAACGGCTGCGCGCGCGCGAGCGTTGAGCGGCGCAACGAGGAGCGAACGAGATGAGCGATGACCGATCCCCCGCGCCGGCACGCAAGCGCGCCGCCGCGAAGCCGCGCGGCGGCGACCCGAATCCCGACGTCGAGCCGGACCAGCAGCCGTCGACGCTCGACGCGTGCCGCCGCTGCGCGCTGTGGCGCGACGCGACGCAGCCGGTGCCGGGCGCGGGCGCCGCGCGCGCGACGATCATGCTGGTCGGCGAGCAGCCCGGCGATCGTGAGGATATCGAAGGTAAGCCGTTTGTCGGGCCGGCGGGCGCGCTGCTCGACGCGGCGCTTCAGGAAGCCGGCATCCGCCGCACCGACGTGTATGTGACGAACGCGGTCAAGCATTTCAAATGGACGCTGCGCGGCAAGCGGCGGCTGCATCGCACGCCCGCGCAGCGCGAAGTCGAAGCGTGTTCGTACTGGCTCGACCGCGAGTTGAAGAAAGTACGCGCGACGGTGATCGTCGCGCTCGGCGCAACGGCGTTGCGCGCGGTGCGCGACGAACCGGCCGCGCGCTTGCAGGACTATTTCGGTCAGCCGAGCGACGCGCGCGGCCGGCAACTGGTCGCGACGTGGCATCCGTCGTACGTATTGCGCGCGCCGGACCCGCAGGCGCGCGAGCGCGCGCGGGCCGATCTCGTCGCGGCGCTGCAGCTTGCGGCGAAACTCGCGTCGGAGCCCGCGGGCGGCGACTAGCGCGGCCGGCATCGCGAACGCGCCCGACCGTCGCGAACGACGCGCGGCACGCCGATTGCAGCGTGACAGGCATCGCCAACACGCTACTGCAAGGAACCGCCATGTCCAGCGACCGCCCCACTCCACCGATGCCGGAACAGCAGCAGTCCCAGACGCCGGGCCATACCGCGCCGCTCGATCCGCAGCCGGATCACGGCGAGCATACCTATCGCGGCTCGGGACGCCTCGCCGGCAAGGTCGCGATCGTGACCGGCGGCGACAGCGGCATCGGCCGCGCGGTCTGTATCGCGTTCGCGCGCGAGGGCGCCGACGTCGCGATCGCGTATCTCGACGAACACGACGACGCGCGCGAGACCGCGCGTCACGTCGAGGAAGCCGGCCGGCGCGCGCTGCTGATCGCCGGCGACATCAAGGACCGCGCGCATTGCCGCGAGATCGTCGAGCGCACGGTGAACGAACTCGGCCGCGTCGACGTGCTGGTCAACAACGCGGCGTACCAGATGACCCACGACACGCTCGAAGAAATCACCGACGACGAATGGGACCGCACGTTCGATACCAACATCGGCGCGATGTTCCGCATCACGCGCGCGGCGGTGCCGCATATGAAGCCGGGCGCGGCGATCATCAATACGGCGTCGATCAACGCGGACAAGCCGCGGCCGACGCTGCTCGCGTACGCGGCGACGAAGGGCGCGATCCAGAACTTCACGGCCGGCCTCGCGCAACTGCTCGCCGAGCGCGGGATACGCGCGAACTGCGTGGCGCCGGGGCCGATCTGGACGCCGCTGATCCCGTCGACGATGCCGCCCGACGACGTACGCGAGTTCGGCAAGGCGGTGCCGATGAAGCGTCCGGGCCAGCCCGCGGAACTGGCCGCCGCGTACGTGCTGCTCGCGTCGGACGAATCGAGCTACACGTCCGGCGCGACGATCGCGGTGACCGGCGGCCAGCCGCTGCTGTGAGCGCACGGCCGGGCCGCGTGGAGCGTACGCGATGAGTCCGATGCCGCTCACCGTCGCGTGGCCGGACCTCGCGCTGCGCCTGTTGCTGGCGACCGTCGCGGGCACGCTGATCGGCCTGAACCGCGGCGAGTCCGGCAACGCGGCGGGGCTGCGCACGACGCTGCTGGTGTGCCTCGCCGCGTGCGTCGCGATGATCCAGGTGAACGTGCTGCTGATCCAGCACGACAAGCCGTACGACTCGTTCGTCGTGCTCGATCTGATGCGGCTGCCGCTCGGGATCCTGTCGGGCGTCGGCTTCATCGGCGCGGGGTCGATCCTGCATCGCGACGGCCTCGTTCAAGGCGTGACGACGGCCGCGACGATGTGGTTCGTCACCGTGATCGGGTTATGCGCGGGCGGCGGCCAGTACGCGCTAGCGATCGTAGGGACCGTGCTCGGGTTGGTGGTGCTGCAGACGCTTTCGCGTGTCGAATGCTGGCTGCCGCGCCGTCATCGGGTGACGTTGACGATCGTGCGCCGCGCGGACGACGGCACCGAGCCGGGCGCCGCGCTCGCCGATGCGCTGGTGCCGCTCGGCTGCCGGATCATGCCGCGCGGACTGCGACACACGGCAGACGACGCGCGTATCGAGGCGCGCTTCGAAGTGCGCTGGCGCGCGAAGCCCGGCGATGGGCGCGTCGAAAGCGAATTGTCGCGTTTCGTCGCGCATTCGGGCGATGCGGCCGCATGGTCGGCCGAACGGTAAAACACGCGGGATTTCACGGAGCGTTGCGATGTTTTCGAAGATCAGTACGACGACGGACCCGGCCAACGGCGGGACGGCGGCATGGACCGGGATGGCCGCCATGCACCTGCCGACCGAAGACCCGGACGAGCCCGACCAGCCGCACCGGCCGCCTCCGCCGCAGCCGGCCGATGAACCGCCGCCGGTGCCGGAAGGCGATCCGCCTTCCGATGCGCCGCCGGAACGGGCGAAACGACGGCGCACGCGCGAAGATTCGCGCGCACGCGCGACCGCGCGCTGAGCGCGGCAGCGGGCGCGGCGCCACGCGCCGTCATCAACCCGCTTCCTCGCCGGTGAAGCCGGCGGCTTGATCGTCGCCGCGATCCACCGTGTCCAGCAACGACCGTCCGCTATGCGTGAGCGACAGCCGCCGGTGACCTTCCGCGAGTTGCTCAAGCGAAACCAGCTGCCGTTCGAGCAGCGTGTCGAGTTCCGCGCGATTCATGTCCACCTGATCGGGCGCGCTGCGAACCAGCATCAGCGTGGCGAATTCGTGTGGGCTAAGCATCGTTCGTCTCCAGTAAAACCTCGAAACCACCAGGAAAAAACAGTACCGGCCGCGCGGCTCGCGCGGCCGGCATGAAACGACGGGCGATCGGCCCGGACCTTCAGCATCGCTGCGTCAGATGTCGTTACGTTGAATCCGCGCAGACAATCCGGTGACCACAGACAGGGCCGCGCGCGGACCGACAGGGCAAGCACGCCGCGTGCCGCGGCCGCCTCGCATCGCGGCGGCGCGCGCGGCCGCGTTCAGTCGACACTCACGTCGATACGGCGCGGCTTCGCTTCGTCGCGGCGCGCAATCGTGAGCCGCAGCACGCCGTCGTGCAACTGCGCGTCGATTCGCGATGCGTCGAAGTCCGGGCCGAGCGCAAACGCGCGTGCGAAATGCGGCGCACGAATCTCCGCGTGCTGCACGCGCAGCCCGTCCGGCGTCGGCACGACCGCTTCGCCTTCGATGTAAAGATTGCCGTCCTGCACGCGCACGTCGAGCTTGTCGCGCGGCACGCCCGGCAGGTCCGCATACAGCGTGATGCCGCGCCGGTCCTCGTACACGTCGACGGCCGGCGCGAGACGCGGCTGGCGCTCTTTCGCGCCGCCGGTATCCCGGCGCGCGGCGACGGCGGTGCCGGACGCCGGAGCCCGTTCGGCGAGGTCGGTATGGTCGCTCATGATGTCCTCCTCGATTCGACAGAGATGGAATGAATGTAGCGCTCACTGCACCGCGATCGCGCGCGGTTTCGACGATTCGAGCCGGCCGATACTGATCATCAGGCAGCCGTTCGTATAACGCGCCTTCACGTTGTCGGGATCGGCGTGGCGCGGCAGTTCGATCACACGGCGAAACTCGCCGGTGAAACGCTCCTGCGCGTACACGCGCGCGTCGCCGTCGCGTCCGGGCGCCTCGCGCTCGCCGCTGATCGTCAGCAGCCCCTTGTCGATCGATACGTCGATCCGCGCCGGGTCGAGCCCCGGCGCGAACGCGACGATCTCGACCGAGTCGTCGGTGCTACCGATGTTGACGGGTGGAAACATGCCGGCGCGCGATGCGCGCAGGCTGGCCGGAAAGCCGTTGAACAGGCTCGCCATCTGCTTGTGCAGACGGTCGAACTCGCTGAACAGGTCGGTATTGAAGAACGGATCGCTCATGGTGAACTCCTTGCGGGCCGCCCGACGGACGAACCGGACCACGCGCTCCAGTTCGCCGTGCCGGACGCGACCCCGACAGACCAATCGAAACACGCAGCGCGCAACGCCGCGGCTGCTGAGCGATACCTAAAATAGTTCGACGCCGGCGGATTTCAAGAGCGAAGTTCGACGCTCGTCACGGCATTGACGAAAGGAGGCTGCATGGATCTTTTCGATACCCTTCACGACCAGATCGACGCGATGCAGGTGCCGCTGTACGCGGTCACGGTGACCGCGGTCGCGCGGGTCGACACGCCGCTCGTCGCGCTGCTGCATTGGCACGGCTTTCGACGCGCGACGCCGCTGCGCCTGCCCGGCATCGAACTGCCGCCGCGGCCGGTGCCGAGTTCCGCGCTACAGATCGACGCGCGCTGGCTCACGTTCGACACGATCGAGCGCGCGCTGCTCGACGCTGCGTGGCGGCTCGGCGCGTGGGACCTCGAACGCGTCGAGGCGCGCGCGTGCAACGAGATCGGCGCGTCCGCCGGCGAGGCGCTCGCGTGCCGCAAGGCGTTCGGCGACTTCGGCGGCTACGGTGACGACCGCGCGGTCCACCGCGCGGCCGACGCGCAGTTGGTCGACGGCGCGCCGGATCGCGACGCGCTGATGCATCTCGCCGCCGAGCGCGGCTATCTGCGCTGGCAGTTCCGGCCGGTCAAGGGCGGACTATGGCGCGCGCTCGACGACCCGGACGACACGCTCGACGCGGACGGCGGACGCCGGCCGCCGTGCCCGGTTGCGCCGCAGCCGCGGCGCGCCGGCGAGCGCGGTCGCACCGTGTATCGGCTCGGGCGCGTGCGGCGCATTCTGCTGCGCTGAGCGCCGCTTTTCCGATCGGCAACCCGAAACATTTTGTTACACAGTGGCGCGCGCGACCGCTCTTGAAGCGCTGCGCGCGCGCCCCTATTTCGGCTTCCGCCAACGCACGGCACGGTTGCGCCGCACGGCACTTCCCTTTTCGTCCGCGTTCTGCGCAACCGGATTCCTTTGGTGATCTGTCCAACGCTCAGGAGATGGAAATGCAGATTCGTCCCCTCTACGACCGGGTTATCGTCAAGCGAATCGAACATCAGCGCACGACGGCCGCCGGCATCGTGATTCCCGACTCCGCCGCGGAAAAACCCGAACAGGGCGAAGTGATCGCGGTCGGCAGCGGCCGGCTGCTTCAGGACGGCTCGCAGCGCCCGCTGCAACTGAAAGTCGGCGACCAGGTTCTGTTCGGAAAATACGCAGGTCAGACCGTCAAGGTCGACGGCGAAGAACTGCTCGTGATGCGCGAAGAGGACGTGATGGGCGTGCTCGAACCCGACGCGCCGGCCGCGAAGAAAGCGGCATGACCGGTCATTCCGTTCAACGACTTTTACCCGGAGCAACGAGATGAGTGCGAAAGACGTGAAGTTTCATGACAGCGCCCGCAGCCGCATCGTGAAGGGCGTGAACGTGCTGGCCGACGCGGTGAAGGTGACGCTCGGCCCGAAAGGCCGCAACGTGCTGATCGAGCGCAGCTTCGGCGCGCCGACGATCACGAAGGACGGCGTGTCGGTCGCGAAGGAAATCGAATTGCAGGACCGCTTCGAAAACATCGGCGCGCAGGTCGTCAAGCAGGTCGCGTCGAAAACCGCCGACGTCGCCGGCGACGGCACGACCACCGCGACCGTGCTCGCGCAGGCGATCGTACAGGAAGGAATGAAGCACGTCGCGGCCGGGATGAATCCGATGGACCTGAAACGCGGCATCGACAAGGCCGTCGCCGCCGTGATCGACGAACTGCGCCGCCTGTCGAAGCCGATCTCGACCAACAGGGAAATCGCCCAGGTCGCGTCGATCTCCGCGAACGCCGACGAAGCGATCGGCAACATCATCGCGCAGGCGATGGAAAAAGTCGGCAAGGAAGGCGTGATTACCGTCGAGGACGGCAAGTCGCTCGACAACGAACTCGACGTCGTCGAAGGGATGCAGTTCGACCGCGGCTATCTGAGCCCGTATTTCATCAACGATCCCGACAAGCAGGCCGTGCATCTGGACGACCCACTGATCCTGCTACACGACAAGAAGATTTCGAGCATCCGCGACCTGCTGCCGATCCTCGAAGCGGCGGCGAAGGCCGGCAAGCCGCTCCTGATCGTCGCCGAGGACGTGGACGGCGAAGCACTCGCGACGCTCGTCGTGAACGCGATGCGCGGCGTGCTGAAGGTCGCGGCGGTGAAGGCGCCCGGCTTCGGCGACCGTCGCAAGGCGATGCTCGAAGACATCGCGGTGCTGACCGGCGCGACGGTGATCGCCGAAGAAACCGGCAAGCAGCTCGAAAAGGCGACGCTCGACGACCTGGGCCGCGCGAAGCGTGTCGAAGTGCGCAAGGACGACACGATCATCATCGACGGTGCCGGCGAGCAGGCCCGCATCGACGCGCGCGTGAAGTCGATCCGCAAGCAGATCGACGAGGCGACGAGCGACTACGACCGCGAGAAGCTCCAGGAACGGGTCGCGAAACTCGCGGGCGGCGTCGCGGTGATCAAGGTCGGCGCGGCGACCGAAGTCGAGATGAAGGAAAAGAAGGATCGCGTCGACGATGCGCTGCATGCGACCCGCGCGGCAGTCGAGGAAGGCATCGTGCCGGGCGGCGGCGTCGCGCTGCTGCGCGCGCGCCAGGCCGTCGCGAACATGACCGGTGCGAACGCCGATCAGGACGCGGGCATCCGCATCGTGCTGCGCGCGCTCGAAGCGCCGTTGCGCGTGATCGCGTCGAACGCGGGCGACGAGCCGTCGGTCGTGATCGCGAAGGTGCTCGCCGGTAACGGCAACTTCGGCTACGACGCGGCGACCGGCCAGTACGGCGACCTCGTCGACACCGGCGTCGTCGATCCGACCAAGGTCACGCGCACCGCGCTGCAAAACGCGGCGTCGATCGCCGGCCTGATCCTGACGACCGACGCGACGATCGCGGAGGCGCCGAAGGAAGAGAAGGCCGCGCCGGCTGCCGCGCCGGAACTCGACTACTGACGCCTTCGACGCGCGGCGTGCGCGGCGTCCCATCGCCGCCGAAGCAGCACGCGAAAACGCGTCGCGACGGCGGCGCCCGCACGTCCGCGCGAGTCGGGTAAAGGGAACGACGATGAAGCTGACGCTGACGATCGACGGAAAAGCGCTCGATCTCGACCTCGACGACGTGATCGCGGGCCTGCTCGCCGCGCGTCTGAACCTGCCGGCCGGCGCGGATACGACCAGCATGCTGCGCGACTATCTCGGCGACGTCGGCAGCCCGTGGATGCTCGACGAAAACCATATGCGCAAGCGCATCCTGCGCCGGTTGATTCTCGACATCGCAGACCCGGCGCTGATCGTGCGCTATCTGATGGCCGAGCAGCCGCAGTAGCGGCGTCGGCAAGACGACGGCCGTGCGCCGTCACGATGGCAACTTCGGAGATGGCGCGGTCGACGGCGGCGCGCGTGCGCCGGCGGCGGCCGCATGACGGAAAGGAGAAATGCGATGAACGACCTTCATGCCGACCCGGACCGCAGCCGGGTCATCGAATCGGTGCAAAGGAAGCTGGCCGCGCTGACCGGTACTGTCGTGCCGGTCGTGCGCCGGCACTATCGTGCGGCGTCGGCGGCCGCGCGGCGTGCGCTGCGCTCGCGCGCGAAGCGCACGCTGCGGTTCTGAACGCTTCCACGCTGGCGGAGGCGCCGATGAACACCGTCAGAACCGAGCAGAAAAACGGTTATGAAATCCGCGTGAAAGCCGTGCGCGTGCATCGCGGCGCGCGTGCCGCGCCGCCGCGCGAGCATGCGTTCGACGGCTACGTACCGCTGATCGAGATCGCGCGGGACGGCGAGGTATACGTCGACTGGCACCGGCCGAAACCGTGCCCGCCGCGCACGACGCGCGACGAAGCGGAGGCCGATGCGCTCGCGTACGCGACGCGGCTCGTCGAGCGGCGTCCGTTCGGCGGACCGCCGCCCGGCCTGCCGGCCGCCGCCTGAGCAGCGCACGCGGCAACGCGCGCGGCGCCGTTTTCGTGCGCGCCGCGCGTCAGCCTTTCACATGCCGTTCCGACGCGAAGCGTCGCCGCTCGATCTCGGCGATCGCGAGTTCGATCGCGCGGTCGACCGCCTCCTCGCGACGGCCGAAGTCGACCTGCGCGCCAACCGTGTGCTCGTCGTGGTCGTACGGGCCGGTCAACACCGCCGCCGCCGTGTACCGGCCGTTATCCGTCGCCGTCACGATCGGCCGGATCATGAAGCCGCCATAGCTGACCTGAGTTTCCACGCTTACCTCCGCCGGTTGTCCGTAGGGATGCCGTAATGATCGTTCGACCGGACTCACGCGCCGGGTTCGCCGTCACGGCTGTCGCTATCGCCGTCGCGTTCGTCGAGGTCCTGCATTTCGTCGGCGTCCGGGTAGGAGTCGACGCGGTCGGGCATCACGTCCGCGTCCGGCACCAGCGTTTCGTCGCCGTCCGCCGACGCGCGCTCGCCGGTGCCCGCGCGGTCGGTGTCGCTCGCCTCCTCGGTTTCGCCGGTTTCGAGCGCGTGATTGTCGAGCTCGGTGTCGCGGTCGAAATCGTGACGCTTCGCGCCCGCGATATCGCTGCCGCTGTCCGACGAATCACCGGGACCGAGCGCGCCGGTGTCGCGGCCGGGTACGTCCGGTTGGGGCAGATCGTTGTCGGGGTCGAGTGTGCTCATGGTGTGCTCCTTCGTGTCGTGTGGTGTCGTGTGTGCGGCCTGTCGTGGCTGCCGTATCTGTGCGAGCCAGCAGTTCGCGTGCCGCGAACGCGCGAATCGCCGCGACGCGCGGCACGCGCTTTGCTGAGCGGCTGGCGCTTTTGCCGCTTCGACCGTGCGTGCTTTTTTGGAAGCGCGGTCATGTACCCGTCGTCTGGTTCGATCAAGGAGTGTCCCCGTGCACCGGTATTCGATCGTTGCTGCCTTCCCTCGTCGCGCTGCGCAACCGCGCGCGACGCCGGCCTTTCCACCCAACGGTGGCCGCCATGCGTGAGCGCGCCGATCCGTCGATCGGCGCATGGGCCCGCCGCCATCGCGCGGACGCGCGCCGGGCTCATGCCGGCCGCGGCAAAGACGGCGACAACGGCGGCAAGCAGAATGAAAAAGAGCAGGACGAAAAAAAGCAGGACGGCAACGAGCGCCACGGCCCCGGCAAGAAGCCGCTGATCATCCTCGCCGCGGTGGTCGTGCTGATCGCCGTGATCGCGTTCGTCTGGTGGTTTCTGACCCGCAACCAGCAGAGCACCGACGACGCGTACACCGACGGCAACGCGATCACGATCGCGCCGAAGGTATCCGGCTACGTCGCGAAACTCGCGATCAACGACAACGTGTACGTGCACAAAGGGCAGTTGATGGTGCAGATCGACCGGCGCGATTACGAGGCGCAGGTCGAACAGGCGCAGGCGCAACTGGGCCTCGCGCTCGCGCAGCTCGACGCCGCGCAGGCGCAACTGGACATCGCGCGCGTGCAGTACCCGGCGCAGTACCAGCAGGCGCGCGCTCAGATCGAAACCGCGAACGCGCAGTTCGCGCGCGCGCAGGCCGAGTACCGGCGGCAGCACGCGGTCGACGCGCGCGCGACCTCGCAGCAAAACATCGACACCGCCGACGCGCAGCAGCGCAGCGCCCGCGCGAACGTAATGACCGCCGAAGCGCAACTGAAAACCGCGAGCCTCGTGCCGCAGGAAATCCGCGCGGCGGTCGCGGCGGTCGAGCAGCGGCGCCAGCAGGTGAACGCGGCCGAAGCGCAGCTGGACGCCGCGCAACTGAACCTCGCGTGGTGCGACGTGCGTGCGCCGTCGGATGGCTGGGTCACGCGCCGCAACGTGCAATACGGCAGCTTCATGCAGGCCGGCACGTCGATGTTCTCGATCGTCACGCCGCAGGTGTGGGTCACCGCGAATTTCAAGGAATCGCAACTGAACCGGATGCGCCCCGGCGACAAGGTGAAGATCAGCGTCGACGCGTATCCGGCCCTGAAACTGCACGGGCACGTAGACAGCGTGCAACTGGGCAGCGGCTCGCGCTTTTCCGCGTTTCCGGCGGAAAACGCGACCGGCAACTTCGTGAAGATCGTCCAGCGGGTGCCGGTGAAGATCGTGATCGACAGCGGCTTGCCGGCCGACCATCCGCTGCCGCTCGGCCTGTCGGTCGAACCGACCGTCTATCTGCATCACTAACGGACCAGGACTCGGCATGAGCGACGCGCAGCAGGCCGGCAAATCGACGTGGCATCCCGCCGCGAATCCATGGCTGATCGCGATATCGGTCACGCTCGCCGCTTTCATGGAGGTGCTCGACACGACGATCGTCAACGTCGCGCTGCCGCACATCGCGGGCACGATGTCCGCGAGCTACGACGAGGCGACGTGGGTGCTGACGTCGTACCTCGTCGCGAACGGCATCGTGCTGCCGATCTCCGCGTTCTTCGGCCGCGTGCTCGGGCGCAAGCGCTACTTTCTGCTGTGCATCGTCGCGTTCACCGTCTGTTCGTTTCTCTGCGGAATCGCGACGAGTCTCGGCCAACTGGTCGTGTTCCGTGTCGCGCAAGGCTTTTTCGGCGGCGGTTTGCAGCCGAACCAGCAGTCGATCATCCTCGACACGTTCGCCCCGTCGCAGCGCGGCCGCGCGTTCTCGATCTCCGCGGTCGCGATCGTCGTCGCGCCGGTGCTCGGCCCGACGCTCGGCGGCTGGATCACCGACAACTTCACGTGGCGCTGGGTGTTCCTGCTGAACGTGCCGGTCGGCGTGCTGACGACGCTCGCGGTGATGCAGTTCGTCGAGGACCCGCCGTGGGTGCGCGCGATGACGTCGAAGCGGATGAACTGGCGCGACGTGGATTTTCCCGGCATCGCGCTGATCGCGATCGGTCTCGGCTGTCTGCAGGTGATGCTCGACCGCGGCGAGGACGACGACTGGTTCTCGTCGCCGTTCATCGTCACGTTCGCGGTGCTTGCGGCGGCCGGCCTCGTCGGCGCGACGTTCCGGCTGCTGTACGCGAAGCGTCCGGTCGTCGACCTCGCGTGTCTGCGCGATCGCAATTTCGCGCTCGGCTGTGTGACGATCGCCGCGTTCGCGATGGTGCTGTACGGCAGCGCGGTGATCGTGCCGCAACTCGCGCAGCAGCAGCTCGGCTACACGGCGACGCTCGCGGGCCTCGTGCTGTCGCCGGGCGCGCTGCTCATCACGATGGAGATTCCGCTGATCAGCAAGATGATGCCGCATGTGCAGACGCGCTTTGTCGTGATGGCCGGCTTCGTGCTGCTGACCGTCGCGCTGCTCTACGCGCGCGTGCTGGTGCCCAACGTCGATTACACGACGCTCGTGAAGCTGCGCAGCGCGCAGTCGATCGCGATCGGCTTCCTGTTCGTGCCGGTCACGACGCTCGCGTATCTGACCGTGCCGACGCGGCTGAACAACGACGCGTCCGCGCTCTTCACGATGTTTCGCAACGTGGCGGGGTCGATCGGCATTTCGCTGTCCACCGCGATGATCCGCGAGCGCTCGCAGGCGCAGATGGCGCATCTGTCCACGCACCTGTCGCCGTTCGCGCAGAACTATCGCGACGCGCTCGACCGCGGCGCGCAGACGATCGCGAACCTGACCGGCGAGCCGCTCGCGCAGGCGATGCAGACCGCGAACGGGCGGCTGTACGAAACCTTCGTCTCGCAGGCGACGATTCTCGCGTATATCGACGTGTTCGGCATGCTGGCGGTGTTCTGCGCGCTGTTCGTGCCGGTGGCGTTTTTCTTTTCGCCGGTGAAGGCGGCCGGCGGCTCCGGAGGGCATTGAAATGCGGGTGCGTGTGTCGATGATCGCGGGCGCATGCGCCGTGGCCGCGCTGGCCGGCTGCACGGTCGGGCCGGACTTCAAGCCGCCGCACGCGGACCTGCCCGCGGACTGGCACGACCGCCAACGC
>Ga0164242_10000607_pt1 | contig 43452 bp, 72 predicted proteins | sample OricomgcompostMG_FD_108783 | JGI IMG/M metagenome (GOLD analysis project Ga0164242, IMG submission 108783) | Miracle-Growth compost microbial communities from Emeryville, California, USA - Original compost - Miracle growth compost (MG) ... | reverse complement strand
CCAGTCATAGAGCCTGTATGTTTGTACGATAAGTACATATTATGCATAAGAAATACGTTTTGAACACTAAAATTTGACAACCTGAGAGGAAGTCTGAGAGTATGCTGACAAAAATCTTCGTTGATGATGAGCGTGAGTGCCCGGATGGTATGGTGCTGGCAAGGACCGTATCTGCTGCGTCGTATGAGATTGGCGTGGCGTTCGGTCAAGGTAGCATGGTGATTCTGTTCCTGGACCATGACCTAGGGGTGATGCCGCTAGTAGAGTCGCTAGCAGGCCTGCCTGACGTGCTACAGAGTGTCCTATGGGTTGTGGTACACTCGCAGAACCCGGTAGGTGCACAGAACATCGTAAGAGCGTTCTCTGGTACAAAGCTGAACGGGTTTGTGCTGGTCGCGCCATACGGTAGTAAGGAATACAGGGAAATCATTGAAACAGTCAAAAATTATGACTAGGGTATGCCCATACTGCTATAGGGTGTTCGATATTGACCCTAGAAGCAGTCACGATGCATTGAACTATGTTGGACATTTGGCCGAATGTGACGGTGCTAATGCCGACAGTGATACTGAAACAGAAAGCGAGTAAATTATGGGCGCAAAGTATAAGGTTGGCGATAAGGTTCGCGTGTTGCCGGTCAATGAGCGTAACGGTAAGCGCCGTCAGCAAGGTCTGGGTACGCAGACGTTCACCATTACCAGAGTAAACTATTCCGCTGTCGAGGCCGATGCTTACTATCACGGCGACGAAAAGGGCTGGGGTGTGTGGGAAGATAACCTGGCTCTTGCAGAGCCGGTCAAGACCGATCAGCGGGCGAAGATCACCAACAAAGAGACGGGTCAATTCCTCACTGGCAAGGTGGCCTACGTGGGTGGACCGGGGCTCGATATCATCGTGGATGGTACGAAGACAAACGCCTACGTACAATACGACGAGTGGGATATCGAGCCCATCGTGGAGCTTCCTAAGGCGATCAACTCGTACATTCGCGTCAGAAGTACCGGCTCGGAAATGTGGAGCTACTATCGCCGTACGGGTAACCAGTCGTGGTTTGGAAGTTACCTCACGCTATACGACGCCGAAATTATCAAGCGTTACACGGATATCGAGGTACTGTTCGTGCCGGAAGCAGAGTAATGAAGTACAAAGTTGGAGATAAGGTCGTATTCAAAGAGGAATTCGCAAAGGATGCAGCAACCGGCGTAATCACAGAGGTTGTGTCGGAAGAGGATTCCCCCTACATTGGAGAGCACTACCGCATCACTGCCACAATCAGAGGCAAGGTGTGGGATGAAAGCTGCGAATTCCATGGTCTTGTCGTGTTAGAAAAAGAGGTAATCAAACGTGTTTAACGCAGTGTACACAGCGCCGATCACCAATGAGCAAAGCGTTGTAACAGTCGTGGAAATTCCGACTGATCCTGATAAGCAGCAATTCCGTATTGTAGTTGATCAAGACGGTAACAAGTTTTTGGTCAACGTCAACCGTTTGGAGGTTTTGGCATAATGGCAAGAGAACAACTTAAGCAACACATGCAGAAATTGGCAGAGGATGATTCCTTTGTCGCAGCCGTAGAGGCACGGATTCGTAAGGCACAGCTTAAGCGCCGTAAAGTAGCTATTGCGTATAGCTCGTTCTGGGTGCTGTGGACCGTTGTGTTCGGAGTGTTCGATTTCGCAACTAATCAGCCGATCTTTGGCGCGGCGATGTTGGTTATCCTGGTTTTCTGGGTATACTGGCTTTTCCGCGATATTGACCGCTACAATGACGCTAAGAAAGGCAGGCTGTAATTATGGCTACGTTTTATCTGGGAGAGTCAAGGCTTGACGGCTCTGGCTTCAACGTGGGTGAGGCACTTGAAGCCACAAACATTGAAGACGCTAGGGCTGAGGTCAAGACTCTTATCGCGTACATGGATCGGCATCTTAAATCAGTCGAAGAGTCGATCAAGTACGCTGAGGATAACGGTATCCTGCTCTTTATTGTCGGGTGGGATGCAACCACGAAGACGCTTACGACTGACAGCATTCTGTAAAACTAAACCAAATCACAAAAGGAGAAACCATTATGGCAAACGAAAAGGCAAACAACATTAAGGCTGGACGTAAGTACACGAGCACTCTGGGTGCCAACCTCGTGACGGTGTTCCCTCGGGGCAAGCACCCTCAGCCGGAGGGTCGCCGGTTTCGTATTCCGCGTATCCGGTCGTACAGCAACTATCAGCCTGAATTCGAGATTGTCACTGTGCACCACACTAACGGTGTCGTGACGGGCAACGACAAGTATTCGCTGGTCACGGTCCGCAACCTCTCGACCGGTAACGAGCTTCTGTTGCAGATTCGTCACGGATTCCGCTACGAGGTTCCTGTGGGTGGTTGACCTCCATGACAGGTAATGTGGTACTGTCACATCATACAGAGGTAGATAACGACGACTTTCTTACGGTAATCACAGATGAATACCTAGACAACCGCGATCCCGAGCGTACCTATATATGGAAGGTTAAAGTACAAAGGTATAAGCACTCTTTCACTATTGTTGTTGCTGTTGATCCCCGGCCTGATGGATTTAAGTACGGGCATTGCATCGGGCTTAGATATGATCCTGCGTATTCGACTATAGGAATAGACAAAAGCTTCAACAACAAGGATACTAATTTCTGGTATTTTGGTGTTCCAGAGGTTGTGTTCATGGGTGTTTTAGCACGTTTCCTGTCAGAAAAGGAGCAAATGGATGCCAATTACGATAGATAAAAAGCGTGATAATGAGTTTGTCTTTAAGGACGCAGACGATGATGTTACCTGGACGGTAATTAATCAAGCCAATAAGGGCCGTTATCACGACGTTCTCATAATGCGCAATAGCGAATATTGGCTCGCACTACGTGAAGACAATCGTGATGGTTATGGAATATATACCTATAGTGAGGACAAAGACAGCGACAAATATGCTAGGTGGACAATGAAAATGCCACATGAGGTATTTGTGAGTGCAATTGCATTTCTATTGGAGAATGGAATATGAGCTATGTGGTAACAGATCGTACAATTGAGCGGACGCGAGAGATTGCGCAAGCGGACGTTGATAACGAAGTATTGGAAGGTGTCGAACAGGCACCTGACGATGTTTGGTCATTGTACGATATTGAGGATATTATCTACCGGGTAACCGGAGAGAATTACCTTAACAATAATGATGAGCAAGAAATCTTGCACGAATACGAAATTGCGTACTATGACGCATGGGATGAAAAGGAGTAACTAGTTATGGCTGATGTGTTTAGTGGACAGCATTTCGGTAACCCGGAGCGCAATGGTCGCGTGGAGAGCGAGCCTGTTCCAGGTGACGAGACTGATGAGGTCTACGTCCGTATCGACTATCTTGGCGTCAATGACGAAGATCGACTCGATTTCAAGCTCTCCGTGGCGAATGTCGCTAGGGACAAGGAAACGCTGGGAGCTATGGTTCAGGCTGTGGACAGTCTTTACTACGAGCTTTTCGCGCTCTATAAGGAAGAGTATGGTGACTAAGATGAGTGACGTTTTCGGTACACCTTCGGGTGACAAGAACACGGCGTACGACGCTAAGAATCCTACGGCTGGATATGCTACGTTGCAGGAAGCTATCGACGCTGCTGCTGACGAGGGCCGTCGAGTGTCTGAGGAATTGATCACTGCTCACGAGAGTCTGGTGGTGGAGGTCGTTAAACGATACCCTCAGATTTCTAACGAAGACCTTGAAGTGCTTGCTAGGGCTTTCAATCAGCTTGGCAGCGCCTTGGTCATGGCGACGATCAGCGTCGGCGTTGTTTCTACTGTCGCACAGTGGGAAAAGGAGCATCCTAATGAGCAAAACGGGCAGTGAGACAGCACTAGTCAAGGCGATGAACGTCTTTCGGCGTAAGCACGAAGAGGCTAAGCTGAGGCAGCGACTTGAACTTGCGGCTGAGCTTGCACCGTTCAAGGCTGACATTGGCGATGAGATTAACACTCTCCGTTCACAGGGTTACACTGTGGCTGAGATTGCTGATATCATCGGCAAGCAGAACCGGACGTTCATCTATGATACGCTCACTGAGAGCAAGCTGCGCTCGCTGGGTAAGCCTGAACCGACCAAGCCGGAGTCTGACGATGTTGTGGAAACCTACTACATCAACGGCGACGATTTGGACAATCAGGCAACCGTAACAATCGGCAGCGATGTGTATACTGTTAATATCTACGATGGTGTTCCTGAGCCGCCCGCTGAGTGGCTTGAAGACACACCTGTCAACCGTAAGCGCAAAAAGCTGTATGCGAAAATTATCGCCAAGCTGAGTTACTAGTTAGTTAACAAGAAAGGGGGCCGTGAGGCTATGAGACTAAGATCAAGTAGGCGCGGCAAGACGCCTATAGATGTGGGTGTCGTTACACAGGAGAGCGGCCCCCGTGTGCGCTTGTCGCTGGGGGACGATGCAATGTCAACACCGTCCAGGCGCAAGAACCGTGACCTTGATTTCCAGGAATGCGAAGACCTTATTGTGATGTTGCAATATCACCTTATGAAGGCTAAGGGCGAAATTCCTGATGAAACTTGATAGACCTGATAGTGTGCTAGAGGGCTATAGGCATTTTGGCTATGAGCCTATTACTGTTGACGTTAGTACCGGTATAAACGGTCTGGTCCACAAAAACGCCGTTAGGCTGCGTATTACGTCGAGTACAGGTAATAGGGCTGTTCTGCTTCTACCGGAAGAGGTCGATGATCTGATTGTGGCACTTCTGTACTATAAAAAGCGAGCAGAAGAGGGCATCGTTGAAAATTAAACGTCACGGCGAGGGCTGCACTACTTTAGAAGTAGTGCCGTTTAAGGATATGAACCCAGCATGGATAAGTTTGAGGTTGTCTACCATATCGACCCTACTGAACGAGGAAGAGCTTGATGATCTGATCACTGTGCTTAGCTATTATAAATTGGAGGTTTTTGGGAAATGATGTTTGCACTTGAATATGACGCCTTTAAGCGTAAGATGCTTAAGCAAGACCCTCCTGTGCTGCTTCGAAAAGTAGCTACAGTATCTGCTGGCACGGAAGATTATTACGCTTTCATGTCTGCTTTCGTGGGCAAGGACAACACAACACTTGAAGTGTTCCCTGAGTCTGACGGTAACACTTACACCTTCTACACCATTATCACAGATCAACACAGAATTGAGAGGGAGCTTGAATATGAGCGAAACAACAGTAGCGAATCTGCCGGAGGACGACCGACCTGGACCGGAGCCTTTGTATGAGGTTGTAAAGGTTCTGTGGGACCAGACTGGGGAGAACAACTCTTCACGTATCGGTAGGCTCGTGAAGCTGTCCAAAAAGCACTACTACCGTAAGCTTATGGGCCGCGAATTCAACATCAAGAGCACTGATCATGTTATCGTGGCAGTGGCTATCGTTAATGACGAGATTGACGGTACGCTGGTGCACTACGAAGAGACTGCCGTCGTGCCGGTTACGTCGGATGGACAGGCCATTGACGACAACAACAATCTCTTGTATTTTACGACTCGCGCACTTGATGTGTGGGAAGCCATGTACGCGATTGGAGAGATTTAATGGTTGACGTATTTGGTAACAGCGAATACTTTAATGGTGAGGACGATAGCGTTGATCGTGACCTGATTCGTAAGTATCTGGCGGACAATACCGGTGCTAACGAGAACGATGCAGACGTTAACAACATGACAGAGTTGATTCTGGCTGTCAAAGAGCTTATTGTTGATCTGATTAAGACACATGAGGCTCTGTTGGCTGATCCGAATAACAAGAAGCTGCGTATTGAGTACGCTAACAAAATCAAAATTACACAGCAAGACCTTGCTCCTATGGCCTTGCAGATGGTTATTTCTGCGGGTATTGCGGGTCTGGCATATCAGAAGCACCACATGGAAAAGGGAGATTAATTATGGCAACAGATGCAAAGCCTAAGGTTACATTGGAGGACATGCGACAGATTCTCGGTATGGGAATCACTGGCGGCCCTACCGGCAAGGAACTTGGCAAGGCCAAGGTCGAGGATGATGGTAAGGTTGCTGTCTACGACACGACCATCAAGGCTCTGAGTGACGAGCTTATCGAAACCACTAAGTCTACGATGCAACCTGCGATTGCTAAGACGATTGCAGAGTTGACCAAGCGCGAGTCTGTTGATCTTAACAAGAAGTTGCAGAAACAGCTTGACGAAACTGAGACTAAGCTTCTCGATCTGGCGAACACTGTTCGCACGGTTGAGGTTAAGACGCCGCGAGGTCGCAAGACTCTTAAGGGTGTGAATCACAACCAGTTCGAGAACCTGTTGGTTATCATGGAGAGCGGTCTGCCCGCGCTTCTGGTCGGCCCTGCCGGTACTGGTAAGACGCACGCTGCTGCTCAGGCGGCAGACGTGCTGGACCTCGCGTTCCACACGATCAGCGTCGGCTCTCAGACCTCTAAGAGTGACCTGGTGGGTTACCTGGACGCTAACCACAACTATGTGCGCACGCAGTTCCGTGAGGCGTATGAGCATGGTGGTGTGTTCCTTCTGGATGAGGCGGACGCTGGTAACAGCAACGTTCTGATTCTGCTGAACGCGGCGCTGTCGAACGGTCGTATGGCATTCCCGGATGCTATGATCGCAATGCACGATGATTTCCGCATGGTCGCCACGGCGAACACGTATGGTCATGGTGCGTCACGGCAGTATGTTGGTCGTAATCAGCTTGACGCGGCAACCCTTGACCGGTTTGTCGTGCTCAATTGGGACATTGACGACCGTGTGGAAGAGCGTCTGGCTGGTGAGCACACGAAGTGGCTTGCTACCGTCCGCGCCGTGCGTAAGCGCGTCGTAGAAGAGTTGGAGCTTCGAGTGGTGGTCAGTCCTCGTGCTACCCAGCGTGGTGCTAAGCTGCTGTCTGCGGGCATGAAGTTTGAGGACGTACTGCCGATTGCCCTGACTGGTAACATGCCCGCTAGCGAGCGCACAGGGCTTGAACACCTTGCGCGCACCGTCTACAACAAAAAGTAGTCAGTGCCGCTGATGATGGGGAGGGTACACATTAGTGCCCTCCCCCTCTGTTTGGAGGCTTAAAATGGCTATTAAAAGTACTTACAAGCATAATCACTTTGGCGATCACAGCGTTATTGAGATTAACGTAGGCAATCAAGATACTGAGGTTCTGATAGACAGAAGTCACTCAAACGAGAAGCTTATTTTTCTTTTTGTCAATGGCGCTAGCGTGCACATAAATACGGAAGAGGCCGAAGAAATTGCTTTGTCTCTGCTGATGCTTGCCAAAGAGATTAACGATGATCAGTAAAACGCGATGCAGAGGTACTACGCATGATTTTTATACGGTGAATATTAAGGACAATATTTACGAAAAAACCGTAAAGAACATGTATGTGGACCTCGATAATAGTCATTTTACTGATGGGTTGTATTTACGGGTTTCCGACTATGATGGTAGTGGTGGTCATGTAGTAGGTGTGCACGCTAGTTTAGATGAGGCAGAAGAATTAGCTTTGGTCATTTTGGCTAAAGTCAAAGAACGGAGAGAAAATGGCATACATTAGCGAGCTTAAGAATGGCAAGCTGTCTTGCAAGTTCGAGTCAGTGCCAGAGGTTTTTAAGGTTATCGACCGTTTGGGTTGGAAGCCTCAGCAGGAGAGAGCATCCGACCGTTCTGGTAAGGGTGACAGCTTCTACGGCTTTGGTTCTTTGAGCGAGGCCGTGGATATTTTCAGGAATCATCCTGAGCGCATCCGCGACTTTTCGCAGAACGACGACAAGCTTGAAAAGATCGAGTCTCCCGGTAAAGATGTTCTGTTCGATGTGACCGGAGATTACCTGGACATGGACCTTTACATGGAGGGTGTGCCGGAGGTTTTCGGTAACGCGGTCATGGGTAATCCTAAGAGCACGTTCGCGACTATCAACATTCTTGGTAGCTATGTGTACTACACTGACAAGGGTTACCAGACGGCTAAGCAGAAGCGCGTTCTGCGCCTGGTGGACTGGCTTGAAACGCAGGACATTAGGTGCCAGATTGTGCTTAGTGAGGACTCTGAGGTTAGCTCGCTACAGACGGTTGTTAAGGAATTCCAAGACCCGTTTGACCTTAACCACCTTGCCGTGGCGATGCATCCTGATTGGCTGCGCCGCGTTGAGTTTCTGATCATGGAGCAGAGCAAGACGTGGAGTTACGGTTACGGTTCCAGCGTTCAGTACGACAAGCGTATGCTAAAGTACAAGCCCGAGCCTGAGGATGGTTTCTACATCTATGTGGGTGGGTACATGCCGTACTCTGATCAGGGACCAAACGGCTCTAAGGAAATGGAGAAGGCGTTTGACGAGATTGAGGCCAACATTCGTGAGGCCATTGATCTTGGTATGACGTTCAGCGAGAAGCCGCTGGTTGTGGCGGGTAACACGAGAGGATGGTAAGTATGAAAAAGGTTCTGGCAGCTTGTTTTATTGCGGCGGGGGCATTGGCTTTGGCCGGTTGTACGTCACAGGCGGATACTGTGAGCAACAACTTGTCGCAGGATGCAGACAGCTTTAAGATTCACCGCGACATTGTGGTGCAGAATGGCATCACTGGTGCTGTGCTGTATCAGATCAGCGGACTGTGCTCGCTTGGTAACACTGATAGCGGGCATAAGCACACTGTGACGTGCAAGATTGGAAACGACAAGTACGTTAAGGAGTTGCTGTGGATTGGCGATCAGGACGAGGTTCTGTCTGTCCAGTCTAAGGCTACCCATGCCGATCCGTTCGCGTACCGGATCATTGTTAAGCCGCAGACGCTTGACCTGAACCTGCAAACAGCGGGCAACAACTAACCAACACAAAGGAGAAAATTATGGCAAAGCTTCCTGACAACGATTACGCTATTGTGCGTATCAACATGAACAGCGATGTGGGTTATGCAGATCAGACTGTTGCTATCCTCGTGCCGTTCGTGGAGCCTGGGACGAATGAAGTTTGGAAGGCTTGGCTGGTGAGTGGATTTGAGAACCCGCGCAGCACCGAGACATTCCAGGAATTCCTGGACGCCAACCCGGACGTTACTATTGATGTTCTGGCGTAACTGAGCTAAACTGGGGTGACGGGCAGGCACCGTGCTTTCGAGCGCACGGCACCCACTATTTTTCAACACGAGCACAAAACACAGAAACAGAAAGGTTGGTTTTATTATGGGATTCAGGGTTGTTAAGTTTTCAGATGAGGAACTGCTTAAGCTGATCCACGAGCACTGGGGTAGCTGTGTCTACGCCGTTCAGTATGTGCCGGATCGTATTACTGACGAGGAAAAGGGCGAAAAGCCGTTCGCATTGTTCTCGCTGAGCATTGACGCTGAGGCGTTTGCTAAGGAAGAGAATATCGCTAACCCTAACTACACTGCGGAGGTTGTTGAATATGAGCTTTGACGACATTGAAGAGTACAAGTACGTCATTGGACAGGACCCTGGCGAGACTACCGGTGTTGCCGCTCTGCGCTACACTGATTCCACCGTGCCGGAGCTTATCTATCTGACGCAGATTCCGAATGGACATGAGGGTTACCTTGACTGGTTCGAGGGCTCTATTGTTTCGGATGATCTGGATTACGTGAGCGAGTGCTGGGTTGAGCACAACGTTCGCGGTGCAAACCGTGAGCCCATCCGTATTGAGGGTGTGCAGTATGCTCTCTGGCGCGACGATATCACGTATCAGGAACCCAAAATGAAGCAGCTTATCAGCGACAACTTTCTTAAAGATCAGAATTGTTGGACGCCTGGTATGCCGCATCAGATGGACGGCCTGCGCCACGCGCTGATCTTCCTGCGTAACAACAATCATCAGCCTACGTTGGAGCTTCTGGCTGGTATGCGCCCTGATGAGACGATTGCACAGCCTGGTGAGGCTGGCGAGAAGAGCATCGACGGTGGTGAGGGCGGCGAGGCTGCGGCTGAGGCACTTGAAGCCATGCAGGAAATGGGTGCTCAGCTTTCTCCGTTGCAGGAGGCCATGCAGGAGCTTATGCGCGGTGCTCTGGGTGAGGGTGACGAAGAGGCTAATGGTTCTGGCGAGGGTGACGGTAAAGACCCCGGTTTTGGCGATAATCTGTCTAAGCCTCAGGGTGACCGTAAGCGCCGAGAGGTTGGCGGCACTTTCGCTGGCTGGGAGGCAGCAGAGGATGAGGCGGTGAGTTTGTTCGATGAGAAACTCTAACAGTAAGTCGGACGTGGCGGCAACTCTTGATGAGTTGTCGCCCATCGTCTTTTACGAGTACTTAGAGAACCCGGAAAAGTGCCCAAATGCGCCACATAGAGGTCCGCAAGGGCCAAACGAAGATATAGCCGTATGTGATTTGTGCGGCTCCCTGACACATAGTTTGCGCCCGGAGGGTGAAACGTTTGGTTATCATGCTGTGGATTGTTCATTGCCTGAACGTCACGGAGGGTATTGTGTGCGCGGCGGAAATGGTCACCCGCCAGCTAAAATTATCCGTGGATAATATGGCCCGCGTGTGAAAATTACGCCGGAAATTTTTTGGAGATTTGAAAATGGATTGGCTAAAAACGACAGAGGCTATTAATAAGTTACAGAAAGAACTTAATAAACTTGGCGCAACAATGTCAAGTATCAGTAACCAAGAAATTACAAACGCAGAGCCTACCCTTGAACACACTATTGAGTATCAAGTTTGGTTTACAGACGACGACACGGATGCTGAGTATTTTCTTAGCGGCGAATTTAAAGAACTAGCGGCTGCGCAAGTTAGAGTAGCCGTTTTAAAGCGGATAAGCAGCATTAACGATGTTTGGATAGAAGAACGTCATGTGTTCAAATCAGATTGGAGTACGATAAAAGATGAGTGACCTGAACGAAACCCTGGCCGGAATGCAGGCCAAGACGGACGCCGCAACCAGAGGACCGTGGCAGGTGGATGGTCCGGCGTATCACTTCTACGGCGACGGTGATGGCGACTTCGTTAACTCGTCCGTTGTCACGGCGGGGCCTGAACGCCTTCCGGTTGCCACAATGTCACCACCTTTAATCGGGGACGTGATCGCGTGGGGAGGTTTGGCTCGTCGCTTCGAGTCGGATGCCGCGTTCATCGCTATGGCGCGTTCCGCGATGCCTGCCCTGCTGTCCGCTGTGCAGAACGTGCTCGCGCTGCACTGGGACGATGCGGGAACATGTGGCGAATGTTCACGGGGACGGGCGGTTATCTACCCGTGTCCAACTGTGGAGGCCCTGACCGATGCGCTGGAAGGCGGCACGTGATGGGTGCACAGCGCCGAGTTTACCGTCTCGCCTGGGACGGCGAGCCGTCGATGAGCGGCAGACCACACGTGATGAGCCTTGGGAGCGAGTTCTACTCCCTCGTGACGGCTCAGGCCGCTCGTGACCGCGTGCCATCGATGAAGTCGAAGCCGAATCTTCGGATCGAGACTCGACTCGTGACCGACTGGGAAAGGTTGCCCGATGACGAGCAGCAGTAACAAATACAGCAGTGAAGCTCGCGAATCGGCGCGTCAACTACGAGACAAACTTCGGGCACGCGGCGAACAACGCGAGCTTGATGCGGGCGTGGTAGATGAGGTGCTTGCTGATCATGTGAGTCAGTACGCCGCAGTTATCGCAGCGGAAGCAATTCGAGAGGCGGGGAATCATGACTGACATTCCTGAAATTAGGGCAGCGTTCTTAGAATCGTGGGAACGTAACGGCAACGATCCTGCTAAAGGTGGAGCCGTATTCAACAGGGCTCTTATTAAGTATCGTACTGATGCTCAGAAAGAACAAATTGAAATCGACGCACGGGTTGCAGATAGCGTTGCGAGCACTGCTATTGCCTGGGATTCTGAACGTGCAAAGACCGCCGAGCGTATCGCTAAAATCATTCGAGAACGTAAGTGATTACAGTAACACCCGTAGGTAAAACTGGACACCGGTATTACACCTATGAAGTAGAAACGGATAAACAAGCTGATAGCATAACAAGATTGCATGAAGCACTAGGAGACACAATTGAGCGCACCGGAGTACAATCACCGATGGAAGGTAACGGACGGACGACCAGAGAAATGCCGGAACGGACACCCGTACACACCGGAGAACACCCGATGGGAACGATTGCACAACCCGGAGAGGTTGAGGCCAAGATGCAGACAGTGCAAACTAGATCGTCAGGCAAAGGCGTGGAGAGAACGAAGAACAGCAGCCTCATTAGCGCAGCGTCGCGAACAGGAGCTAAGGCTAATAGAACTAGTAACACGAGGAAACGAAGCGCTTGACGATTACACTATAGTGAGGAAGCGAAATGCCAAGAATAAAGCTTGATGCAGAACAGGAGGCAGCAGTTGAAAGAATGGTCAATGAGCCAACCAGGGCAGCGCTCAACGCTTCCCAGTATGGCACAGGTAAAACAGTCGTTACAGTCGAAGTGGCGGCGCGTCTTGGTGGTAGTATTCAACTCATTATCGCGCCGCTTGGAACGAAGTACAGTTGGAAAGGTACTATCCTCTCGCAGTATCCAGAGTCAGAAGTACGTTTCATTAACTCTTCCAAGAGCGGTAAACTTGCGCTCGCTGATCTGGTTTCAGGTGTTGCAGGTTGGTATATCATTGGTCGGGAGTATTTCGCCACGAAGTCTGTACGTGAGCAAATCCTCCCGAAATCGCACCTAATAGATTTTGCGGCATATGACGAGTGCCAGAAATGGAGCAACTACAAATCGCAGGGCTGGCGCAATGTGATGAAAAAGTTCAAGCCGAAGTACAAAATGGCGCTGTCAGCTACACCGGCAGGCAATAAGTTTTCAGGCTTGTACACCATCACACACTGGCTTTGGCCTAAGTATGAGGGTCACGACTCGTTCTGGACTTTCGTAGGCGAACACTGTGAAGTTGAACAGGACTTCTTTTCTGGCACCGTCATTACTGGCGAGAAAGCACCGGCAGGTCACTATGTTAACAATCTGCCGTGCTATATTCAGCTTGAAAAGGACTTTGGTGAGCCTATCGAGGTTCAGTACGAGATTGATCTGTCACCGGCAGAGCGTAGAATCTATGATGCGTTCGAGAAGACCATGATCGTGTGGCTGAAAGAGAACCCGCTTGTTGCTAAGTTCCCGATCACGAAACGTATCAGGCTACGTCAAATGACGCTTGGTATGGTGACGGTGGACGAGAATGAGAATGTGTACTTTGACAAGGACATGGTTTCATCCAAGTACAACACGCTTAAGGAAATCCTGGGGGACCACAATGAGCCCGCGTTGATCTTGACAGACAGCGCAAAATACGCTAATGTAGTGGCATGGCAACTCATCCGTGACGGATACAAAGCGCTGCCCTGGACCGGAGAGGTTCCTGAAAAGGAGCGTCACGCAGTTAAGGATGCGTTCGTTAACGGAGATATCGACTACATAGTTGCGACGATTCCAAGCATCGGAGAGGGTATCGACGGTCTACAGCACCGCGCCCGACTGATGATCTGGCTGAGTCGTAGCGATAACAACATGCTCAATCAGCAGGCGTTTAGGCGGCTGTACCGACGAGGGCAGAACAAGCAGGTTGTGAGTATTGATATCGTAGCTAGGGATACATACGATAGCGGCGTGCTATCAACGCTGATTCAAACACAGTTGAAGATTAATGCTTCACTTAAGAAAGAGGGTTAATTTATGGCAGGCTATTCCACGGTTCGAACTAGTCATATCAAGATGGAGAAGACAACTGAGCTTGTCTTCTCGATTATCTACGCTGTCCTAGGTACAGCCTTGATCGTAATTGGTGCATTAGAAGTTTCGTATGATTTTGTACGTATTGACACAGTTAATCTGCCTGGTGTAGCTACAGCCGCGCTGGGCGCGCTTGAAATTTGGTTGGCACGGCGTTCGTATAAGCGTTACAAGGTTCTTAAGGAGTCTGTCAGCCGTGGCGTTTGAAAGTGATGAACAGCTACTCAGCGACTACAATCGCTGGGTAGCCGAGAAAAAGGTGGCCGGGGTTGATGTATCTCCGACCGCCTTTCTTGTCGATAGGGCTAAGGAAAGCGCATACAATCGTGTAATGGAGGCTATCGCGTTCATCAAGGATAACCAATGGCCTGCTATCATGGTCGATGATCCTGACGGTCCGCAGCTAATGGCTATCGATTCGAGCGAAGTGCTTAGGATATTGGGTGATACAGATGAGTGATGATAATGATGAAGCGGTAGCACAGGCGCTTAAAGACCTACAAGATAAACTTAACGAAACTGAGCCGTGCTGGAACCCTAACGATCCTGACGTTGCTGAGCTTTATATGGGATCATGGACTTCTCGCGGCGTAAGCAAGTCAACGGCTGAATCTATGTGCACCAACGAGGACGGCACGGAGTGTCATGTTAAAAATCAGTGCGCTCTTTATGCTATGCTTGCACAAGAGCCGTATGGTATTTGGGGGAAGACGCGACCAGTAGATCGCGGTATCCCAAAGCGATTCAAGGGATACTATTAATGCCGTTAGAAGACTTTCACATAAAGCAACTGATCCTGGACTTGCTTCACACCCCCAGTGAGCGTGATGAGCAATCCTTGATCGGTGCCAGTGAGATAGGCAACACCTGTGATTACTGTCTGGCGCGGAGGCTAACGCCACAACCGAAGTTCAAGAGTCGATACTGGTTAGGCGCTAGAATCGGTACTGCTATTCACGAGACTCTTGAAAAAGAGGAAGAGAAGCACCTTGATAAGCCAAAGTCGTATCACTTTGAGGCTTTGGAGGGCGCTCGTGTTGAGCAGAAGATTGTGCTTGGTGAGGTCAAAGGTTACGGCGTTATCAAGAGCAAGCCCGACCTCGTGCTGGTCAAGTACAATCATCTAGTAGACCACAAGACGAGCACTAAAGAGAAGATCAAGCACTACAAGCTGGACGGTGTACCCTACCAGTACGTTGTGCAGCAGAACCTGTATGCTTGGGGTTTGCACAAGATCGACATTCCCATCGAACGTATCTCACTATCGTTCGTGCCACGCGACGGGCTACAGGACGACGACCTGTGGGTTCACAGCTTTGACTACGACGAGAAGATCGCGATCAAGGCATGGCGAAGACTTAACAAAATTTGGAAGTTCATCAGTTCTGGCGGAGACATAGAAACCTTAAAATCTGCTGAGAACTGCTATGTATGCAACGTTGTGTTGAACAGGTGGTGATATGCTTAAGGTATTCTCGGGTAAAAAGCGGTGGGCTGTAATCAAGCCGCACCGATACTATGCGGGAGAGAAGGTTTCAACCAGTGGTGGAGAAATCATCATGTCCCGCAGTAGAGCAGACGGCAGCACCATCGGTATGAAGATTGGTTTCCTATGGTACACAGTAGAAACCGAAGAGTTGATGTTGGCCGTCATGCATTGTACGCATACAGATGAACAATTACAGGAGCTAAAGAGGCTTAATTGAAATGAAATACCTTGGCAGAATAGCGATAATTGTATTGATTGTCGCTATTTTTCTGCTTATGGCGCTAGCACTATATCTGACAGCTATTGCAGCAGGCATTCATATGGTTCGCGGAGAATGGTTTATAGCGCTGTTCGCAGTATTTGTTGGTAGTATGGTGGCGGCGTTCTTGCTGTTTGCAGGATTAGCAGCCATTGAATACCTAAAAACACTAAAATAGTAGGAGGTTAATTATGGCTGATGAAGTTCTGTCCGTCAGCGAGGAAGAGGAAGTCATGGAGGCGATTGTTCGCCTTGACATGCAGATTAAGGAGTTGACTGAGAAGAAAGAAACTCTTAAGGCTTTCTTCAAGCAACGTGACAAGCTGTACCCTGCCGGTACCAAAAAGCAGGTGGGTAAGTTTGAGCTTATCGTGACGAGCAACACTCGTGTTGACGACGCATTGGCTAAGAGGAACCTGCCGACTAACCGATACAGGGCAGTTACTAAGATGAGTGTTGATCCCGTAAAGGCGCGCAAGTACCTTACACCGGAAGAGTACGCTCAGGTAGTTAAGACCTACGACAACAGAATTGAGGTTAAGCTTAGGTGAAAGCGCTGGCAGTCGTCACCATTGTGGCACTGTGGGTGTTTGGATTGCTTGTTATTGATGCTATCGGAGTAGTAATTCTCGGTAGCTTGGCAATCGCACTCACGGTGCCGCTCTCTTTTGTGTGGGGCATTGCAATGTACTTTATAGCAACATGGATTTGGGATAGGATGGTTTATAAATGGCGTTGAGCTTTGAAAAGAGCATTAAGAAAGCGACAACCGTGGATAAGATTAACTCAATGATTATCTTCGGTGAGTACGGAACAGGTAAGACCTGGCTTGCGGCAAGCGCTGACGACATTGAGGACTATTCCCCTGTTCTGATTGTTGACATTGAGGGATCAGCGGCGGGTGTTGGTCGTATGTATCCTGACGTTGACATTGTTAGTGCCGACTCACATGCTAAGCTAGAGGTTATCCGCAAGGAGCTTCTGCATGAAGAGCACCCGTATAGGACGGTGATCTTCGACACGTACAACGTTGCGCAGAACCGTGCTGAGAAGTTCTTCAAGGCTAAGCCGGAAAACGCTAACAACAAGTTCGGTGTTTGGTCTGACTTGAAAGAGTGGAGCATCGAATTCGTGCGTGAAATGCATCACGCGCCATTCCTTGCGATCTTTATTGCGCACTCGCAGACCGACAAGGACGACAACACCGGCAAGATGGTGACCACCGTTAAGATCGCCGGTAGCGCTCGTACCGATGTTCCTGCCGTGCCCGACCTGATTGGTTACCTAGAGTTTGTACCTGACGACGAGGGAAACCCGATCAGGGTCTTGCGCGTGGGCCGATCTTCTAGTATCATTACTAAGAACCGGTTCGGCATCCCGGACACAATCTACCCGAGTGGTGATAACGAGGGACCAACCATCGCTGATATTCAGCGCGAGATTATCTCAGCACGATTGGAGAAAGAGCAGTAATGAGCAAGAAAATTTTAACCATCAAGGACAAGCTTTCCGTGGAACGCATTGACGCATGGGTCAGTAGCAGTACGTGGAAAGACGGCAAGAAAGTCCCTACTACGCCCAAGTTGCATAAGGGCAGCATTTACCTTTATGTACCGAATGATGGTTTCGTTTCACTCAGTGCAAAGCGTGTTCGTAAGCTTGCCAAGGCGCTTTTGGCTGAGGCGGAGAAGATCGAAAAGCAGACAGCAGCGCTGTTGGTTACAAAGGAGGACTAAATAAATGGGTAGAGTTATTCAGGTAAACCCGGACGCATTCGGTGATGGTGAATTCGAACCTATCCCTACCGGTACAAAGATCAAGGTTGCCGTCTTCGATATTGAAGAGGGCGTGACCGGACCCAACTCGCAGAAGCCGGGAACGCCGCAGTTCGTGTTCACGGCCAAGGTGACAGAGGACGGTCCTTATAAGGGCCGCGAGATTCGCTACAACTACATCACTCTGGACCCTAACGCTAAGGGTGCTTGGGCTCTCGTGGCGTTTGCTGAGGCTGTAGGTTGGCGTACAAGCAAGGACAAGGGTGTTGAACTTCCCGACGATCTGCGTGATGTTCTCGGAACCGAGTTCGTTGCGCGTATCGGACAGGTTAACAGCCAGAAAGTCAACCCGACAACCGGGCAGCCATACGTTAACAACCGTGTGACTGGTTACCAGAAGCTTAAGGCTTCCGATTCCAAGCCAAAGGAACAGGTTGGCTGGGACGAGCTTTAAGATCAGCTAACGCACGCATGATGCCCTAGGGTTTACTCTAGGGCATTTTCGGCTTTGTATGGCAACTGGTAGACCACCGGGACTTAAAATCTTGGATGCTTTGGGTTCGAATCCCAACTTAGCCACAACACTTAAAACACTACGACACGGAGGCTATCATAGACGAGTTGTTTTTTCGGGAGGTATTCGGAGAAGCTACCGGATGGGCGGTAATCGTCCTACCGAACTATCAGGGAAAGCCTGCCACTGATGTTTGGTTTGAATACCCACAAGAGATTGATCGCATGGTCGATCTGGTTGAGAACAAAAAGACAGGTGATGTTTGGTATAGCCCGATTCTCTACACGACTAAAGAGAGAACTAAGGCTACAGCCAAGGAAACACAAATTGCTGGTGCGGATGCCGACTCATGTGACCCCGGCAATTTCCGAATGCAGCCAAGCATCACCGTACAGACTTCCGATGGTCACTGGCACGTCTATTGGAAGCTAGACAAGCCGTACAAGCCGTCTGATGTTGCAGCACTCAACCGCCGTATCGCACAGGTTCACAAGGACCAAGGATGCGATACGGCCTATGTGAATGCAGCTAAGCTGTTGCGCGTGCCGAACACGTCTAACAACAAGCATCCCGGAGCAGTAGTTATTGTCTCGGACTTTGAAGACGTTAGCTACACGATGGAAGAGCTTGATGAGTTGTACCCGGCAAGTGAGGTTCCTGATCAGGTAGACGTTGCGGAAGTTGCAATGCCGGATGATCTTGCGGACTTTATCAAGGAGAACCGCGCTAGCTTGCTCAACGGCCTGCCTAACAACCTCTCAATGCGAGAGCTACTGTTCGGTAAGTTCCACGACGAAAAGCGCTCAGAAGTGCTTTTCAAGTTGTGCGTAGAGTTGTTCCAGCTTGGCTTGGATGCTAAGCAGGTTGCAGCTATCGCATGGGGAGCACCGGCCAATAAGTTCAACGGCAGTGATCCGCGTGGCCTCAAAGGGTTGTGGGACACCGCAATCATGCGAGCACAGGCAGCGGTAGTAGCGGGCGAAACGGATGAGTACGATGAGGATAAGCCTGACAAGCCTGTTAGGCTCATCAAAGAAACTCAGGACTTTCTAACAATTGAAGAGCGCGAAGAGCTAGTTACAGAAGTCAATTTCATTGATGAGTGGACAGCATGGGCAGCATCCAAAACGGATGCACCTATTGAGTACCATCGTGCAGCAGCTATCATCGTACTGTCTAACATCTACTCAGAGTTCGGTTACGTGCAACCAAAGTTCGGTAAGCTTAAGCTTAACATTTGGATGATCGTTCTTGGTCGCACAACCAAAGACCGTAAGACTACGGCGCAGCGTTATGCGGCGCGAATGCTGAGACAACTAACGACAGACGATTTCAGCTATCTTCTGCCCGATGATGCCACACCGGGTGGTCTGAACATCGTTCTGCAAGACAGGCCCAACAAGCCGTCTACGATCATGCGCGATGAGGTTCAGGGTTTCTTCGAGGAAATGGTTCATCAGTCTTATATGGCCGGTGGTATCAGCTACTTTACCAAGCTCTATGACGGAGAATCTGGTGGTCGAGCACGAGCGAGCGGCGACAAGAAAATAACCCCCTCCGTGCCGATCAGCTTTATCTTTTTCATGGTTGGTATTCTTGAAGACACCGCAGAGGTTCTGACCGTCCGTAACTACAAACAAGGGTTCCTAACTCGATTCTTGTATGTTGTTGCGGAACGGCCAGACGATTACGAAGAGCCAGAGTTCGAATTCGCTAACGACGAGGAAGAGGAAGAGACTGATGAGGTCTTCAACTCTATGGCTAAGCGACTTGCAGTTAACCGGAACTACTGGGAAATGCGCGGCGGAGATAAAAAGCTTGTTAAGATTAACATTGACGAGCAAGCTATCAAGCGCTTCCAGGACTTCCGCAAGGCTACAAACGAGGCGGCACGAGAGAGTGGTTATGCAGAAATTCTCGACTCTGTAACTGAGCGTATGACGTTGAGCACTCTAAAGCTGGCAGCACTGTTGGCGATGGATGAACGCTCACCAAGGATTACGTTGCGTCACATGCTCATGGCTATCAGCTATGCTGGTGAATGGTTTGACAACTCTGTAAAGGTTGCCAGCATGATCAGTGAGTCTGAATGGCAGCGTGATGTTGATAAGTTGGAAGACTTTATCAACAGCAAGGGTGGCAAGATCAGTTACGCAGTTGCTTATCGTGCCTTTGCTAACAAGAAACCGTTTGAGTTCGATGAAATGGTTAATGCGCTAGAACAGCGCGGCATTCTCTATCGTGAGGGTGTAGGAAACAGATGGATGTTGGAGGTCCGTTATAATGAGTGATTACATCATTGCTATACATTCAGCGGACGCTTTGACGCCGCGAGCAGCAGAAGTCATTAGAACTATTGTGGATGAGTCCTTTAAGGGCTCATCCATTTCGTTTACTACAGACCTTAACGCCGCTACACAGAAGAAACTACTGTGTTTCGGTAAGTCGCCAGACATGATCAAGGACGGCTGGGAGCATGTAGAAACGTATTCTATTGCGCAACTTATGACTAAGCCTAACGCGGCAACTGTGTTGTCGGCGGCTATTGAGCGGGTGATCGGGGGGTTTATCGAGCCCCCGTTTCAGCGACCTGTGGCAACTGTGGACGCCGATGTATTGCTGGGACGATTGGCCCTAGATGAGCCCATTGCTATCGACATTGAAACTGATGGTAATCTAGGTTCGGAGCATACGCCTGACGAGGTAAACATTATCTCCGTGGCGGTGTGGCAAGAGGGTATGGCCTATCCCAGGGTTATCGTTAATCCTGACCCCGAAAATAATCAATCCAGGCCATTGAACAATTGGCAGCTTGATGGTCTACGCGTATTTTTGCCTAACTTTACCAAGGCTGTATATCACAACGGCAAGTTCGACACGAGAGTACTTAACCGAGTTCTTGGTGTAAAGCTTGATGTGTGGTTTGATACAATGTTGGCACACCATGTGCTGAACATTGCAGCAGGTATGCACGGTCTTAAGGCTCTTGCGCAGCGTTATCTTGGTGCCCCGGAATGGGAAGCCGGATTGCGAAAGTATCTTAAGGGCGGCGGACATTATGAACTTATACCCTACGATAAGTTGGTAGCGTACAACGGCTGGGACGTGTTCTGGACGTTGGAGCTTTATAAGTTTCTAGCCCCGCAGATTGCAAACGATGCCGATAATGAGAAAGCGTTCGCCTTGGAAATGTCGGCAGCAAGCTTTTTGCTTGATGTGGAGAACTACGGTATTCCATTTGACGACAACTATGCCGTACAGCTTACCAACGCTTGTGCGAATCAAATGGCCCTTCTTAATGCGTCTATGCGAGTAATAACCGGCGACCTATCGTTTAATCCGAATAGTCCGCAGCAGATTAAAAAGTGGCTGTTGTCGCAGCAAGTCATGGTGAAGTCAACTGACGAGGAAACTATTACACAGCTTAAGGAAGTTAGCTCAGGTGTAGTACGCAGCTTCTGCGAGGCGTTGTTAGCGTACCGTAAGGAGAGTAAGATCAGTAGTACGTATGCTAACGGCTGGCGTAAGCAAGCCCGCAATGGTAGAATTCATCCTACATTCCTAGTGCACGGCACGAGCACGGGTAGACTTAGCTCCACTCAGCCGAACGTGCAGAATCTACCGCGTGATAAGCGGGTAAGGGGGATTGTGAGTACTCATGGCTAAGGTTCCAGAGGTTCCAGAGGTTCCATTCTATAGCAGTGGCGGGTACATTGTTACGGCGAATGATATTGACTACTACGCCGGACAGCAAGTTCCGGCGTCTGCACCATATGGTGGAGAGTTTGCTGTAATCGCTGCTCTAGCTGCTATGACGCTTGGGCTTGATGAAAAAGAAATAGATGAATTCAAAAGTACAGTAAACGCGTTGCTGATGACACCATACTTAACAATAGAACAAGCATACGATAACCTTATTCGTGCAGCATACCGAATTAGACAGAAACGGGACAATGGGAAAGTTTAGCATTATAGAGTACGAGGCTGACGATTCTGGACGTGTCCTATTGGGTATCTTGTCTGATGGTCCGGCTGAACTACAAGAGTTAGCACAGGAAATGAATCTGTCTAGCAACACTAAGGTTATCGGCTTCGTGCCGAACGAACCAGACGAAGACGATGATGGAGAGGAAGGTGAGGAAGATGAGTGAACCGGTTAGGTATGACCCTAATAACACAAATGATGGTAAAGGTCAAATAGGTTGGAGAGGATACTTTCCGCGCACCCCTTGTCCTAGTTGTGGCTGTGCATTCTTTGGCTGGCTAGGTGATTGGGGCCTAGGTTATGCTTGTGTTTGTTGTGGTCAGAAATGGCAGCTAGAGTTAGCTGAAAAGCGTTACGCACTTTGGCGGGACGCAGGCGGAGAATGGCACTGTAACGGAATGGGGGTGATTCCGCGTGAAGGCAGCAATTGATTTATCAACGCCAAAGCTTAAGCGTAGGTTCATCAAAACTTTAAAGAAAGCTTGGCATTTTCAAAAGATAGCCGATAGATACGGTTATCCGCCTAAGCAAATAACTGCGAAGATGAGTCTTTGGCGCAGGCTACACGTTGAAGCTCGTAAGGAGTGCATACGCCGCCTAGTGTATGTGGCGCGATATGTGTCAAGCGATAAGGCATAAGATTGGAAGGTGATTCAAATGGCTCTAACCCTGATTAACGCAGACTTATCTCAGGCAGAGCTTCGATTATCGAGTCATGGCGCTGCTGTCAGATGATCCTTGGATGATCGAGGCTCTACAGGAAGGTGCAGGTGATTTCTTTGACACCTACATGATGCCCGTATGCTTTCCCTCAAAGATAGAGCAATTCGGCACCATTGAAGAGTACAAGGCGGCAGACCCGGTGGGGCACAAGGAGGATCGTACTAAGTGCAAGGCTGTCCAGTATGGTCTTGCATTCGGGCGTCAAGCGCCAGCCATAGCACGGTCACTTAAGTTGCCAACTAAAGAGGCTTCTGCTATCATCGATAACTACCTGAACACGGCAGCTAAGTTCCAGCAGTGGCGTCTTGACGTTATGGAGGCAGCCACCGCGCCCGAGAAGCGTAGTTTGCTGATCAACCCGTTCGGACGTAAGTTCCAGTCGGAAGTAATCACATCTAAGAACGTGTTTAACGTTCAGCGAGAAGCACTATCATTCCTGCCTCAGAGTACGGCTAGTGATATCTGCCTAACAACAGGTATCAGAATAAATGAAGCACTGAAAGATAACGGCTACCACATCTTCAACATTGTGCACGACGCACTAATGATTGAAGGCCCGGAAGAGGATGCAGACCTGATAGGTCAGTACGTTGCATCCGAGTTCCGTGCTACCGGACAAATGATCTTCGGTAATAAGGTACCGTTCCTAGCAGACTACAGCGTAGGCCGTAGTTGGGCTGATCTTTCATAAGGAAGTGACTATGGAACTAGTTGGTGATAAGATATACGCCGCACAACTTTGTGCGCTTCACCTAGGCGGTGATATCACTTGGATACACAACTATAAATACAAAGGTGAGCAGCGAGAGAAAGTTAAAAGTCTCAAAAATATCACGTCTATATCAAGCAACACTCGCTTTAATAAGGTAAACGTAGTAGCGCGTACAATTTATAGTGCTTACGACTCTGCAAACCTAAACTACGACACGGAGGTACTATGGCAACCGTCAAGCAACTAACGACGCATATCAACAAGGAACTTAAGGAAACACAGGAACGTATTACCAGTCTCCGCGCCCAAGCCAAGGATTCACCGTATTCGTCTAACGGGTACGCGGTTATGGCCGGACATTTTGAAGGCTATAAGGATGCCCTTGAAGACATTCTAGAGTTCCTGGACGGCGATGGGGAATCCTAAAGTAAGGCATTATATGTCTCATCCTAGTGGTATTGAGCCTATTCAAATCACTAGGTATGAGACATTTCTACGCGGTAACATAATCAAGTACGTCATGCGTGCTCCATACAAGGGGCACGAGTTGGCTGACATGCGTAAAGCTATGGACTATCTTAGATGGGAAATTGAGCGTTTAGAGCAGCTTGAAGAATCCGCCACGGATTCTGAGAGTCAATCTTAACGGTAACTTCTCGATCATCTAGAACGACGGACCATTTACCGTCAGCAACCTCTTCCATTTCAAAGTAGGTAACGCGCTTGTTTTGATCGCGGACGGTGGCCCAGTAAATGTGATGTGTGGATGATTTTAGCATGTAAATATCTTACCAGTTTTGTTAAGTTTTTTCAAGTAGGTTCTGTGCTAAGATAGAACTTCATCCCAAAATTTGAAAGGAATCTATGGAAGACCAGGAAGATATCTACGACGTACCAGTTGACCCGATGGACCTACTACAGTGCGACTCCTGTCAGTAGTTGACGTAGCCCTCAAAATTGTGGTAAGATAGAAGACATGAAGATGAACTTGGCGCACTTTGATCTGGCCTACGAGCCGGAACTATAGTCGCGCCGAAAAACCATCAAACGGAACCCCTCGGTATGACTTGACTACCGGGGGGTTCTTCTAGTAAAATCACATATGGGTCATTAGCTCCAATTGGTAGAGTGCTAGGAGGTTGGATGGATTATAACGCGCGTTATCATACTCGAAGAGCAGAAGTAATTACACAGCTAGGTGGCGCTTGTAATCAATGCGGCTCCGTGAATAACCTTGAATTTGATCACATTGATCCAGCAACTAAAGACTTTAATGTAAGCAAAAAGATTACCAACGCAGACATTACAGATGAAATTTCAAAGTTGCAGTTACTTTGTCATCGTTGCCACATCGAAAAATCTAAACTCGATAATGGTGTAGAACATGGCGGCGGGTTAAGCGGTAAAAGAAATTGCAAGTGTGATCCTTGCAAGACTAGAAAAAATGAATACATGCGTAACTGGAAACAGAAACGCAGTTTGGGCTTGAAGTCATAATGGTATGACGCCTGTCTTGCACACAGGAGGTAGCGTGTTCGATCCACGTCAGGTCCACGTATTGCAGAGTAGACCGGAGGCGGTTCCGGCGCGGCCTCATAAGCCGACTACGTGGGTTCGATTCCCGCCTCTGCAACTTGAAAATTGAATATTATGGCGGGTGGCTCCCTTAATAGTCTTGGCTGACCAAGAGCATCTAACACGAGTGTCGAAACGTGTTTATACAGGGGGCGAAAGCCAGAATCAACCGGGTGTGGGCTAGTTTGGTTAGGTCGTTTGCTTTGGAAGCTTAAGGTCGGAGGTTCGAATCCTCCCATCCGGACTGTGGCTGTAGTTCAATGGTTAGATAGCTTGGTTGTGAGCCAGGAAGATGTGGGTTCAAATCCCACCAGTCACCCCAATTAAATAGTTTGGTCTAGAAGCTGAAAGGACAAGCACCGCGTTGTCAGCGCGGGGGAAGCGGGATCGTTACCCGTCTAGATCGCCAAGCTCCGTTAGGATAGTGGTTAATCTCCCAGGTTTTCACCCTGGATATCGCCGGTTCGAATCCGGCACGGAGTACGTCGCCATAGTTTAATGGTAAAACGGCAGGTTCTCAACCTGCTATTCGGAGTTCAATTCTCCGTGGCGATACGGGGTAGTCTGGCGGTTCTCAGGACTTAGACTGTAAATCTATCGTGAGTAGGTTCGACTCCTACCTGCCCCACGTACGTCCTCTTAGCTCAGTTGGTAGAGCAACCGGTTGAAGCCCGGTGCGCAGAAGTTCGATTCTTCTAGTGGACACGGCTGGTTAGGCAACTGGTAGACCATAGATATTCAAAACATCTAATGCTGTGGGTTCGAATCCCACACTAGCTACGGCCCAATGGCGAAACTGGTTCACGCAGCAGGCTTAGACCCTGTGCATTTATTTGCTCCGAGTTCGAATCTCGGTTGGGCTACGTTGACACAAGGAAAGAAAGTGTGGTAAGATATACTCATGCAAACATCGAAGCGACAGAATACGGGCAGCATTACAGTCCGTTGCTTTGGTGTGGCATAAAACCTCCTTTCTGTGTTGAAACAAGCCCTCCGAACAAAATTCGGGGGGCTTTCAATTTAATATGGGCTGTCGTATTTGGTGTACTTATGCGTCTTGAAAACGTTGATGTGGTAGTGATATCACGTGGGGGTTCGAATCCCTTACAGCCCGCGCGTAGATGAAGTGTTGTTTACACCGCGTCACGAAGCTGTGTAGTGAATGTTGCGTTCTCCCGCCCCTATGCGGACAGTTGGTAGGCGGGACGGTGAGTTGATCACACCGTGGGGGAAAGCGAGCGGAAATAACGTCACCAATCGCTACGCTCCTACTTTACTAACTTAATACATGGATCACGGAAGTCAACAGGGTTGGCCTCAAACTGCTAATTTGATGGTGCCGAAAGGCATGAGATTCGAATTCTCCCTGGTCCGCGAGTACCAAATTAAACATCACGTAACATGGTGTAATGGCAGCACTCCGGTCCTTGAAACCGGAGGTTTGGGTTCGAGTCCCGATGATACTGAAATTTACTTTGGTCGATTTGATAACTAAATACACACCCCTGAAAGATAGTGGCGATCTAGCTGCCTCTTAAGCAGTGAAGCACAGTTCAATTCTGTGCGGGGGTACTTTGGGATATTGGTGTAGTGGTTTCTGCATAACTGTCTTCCAAACAGCAGGTGAGAGTTCAATTCTCTCATATCCCTCTTGACAATTTAATACTTGCCCTCGATCCAAAAATGGCATATGGGACTGTCTTGTAAACAGTAAGCAGAGTGTTCGATTCACTCCGAGGGCTCCATCCTCTTGCGCATAGGTTGTGCTAACTTCTCTTACACGGAAGCTAAGTGGTTTCGAATACTACCGAGAGGACCAACGGCTGACAGTTGCCGGAGCGAAAGCTGAACTGATACCCTAGGGTTAAACTGTCGCTTATTCCCCGCAGGTGTAAAGGCTGCATGTGTCGCTGTTAACGACTTGGACGAGGCTCGGTACCTCGGCGGGGAGCAACCTAATTAAACATTGTGCAACCGCAACTGACCGCTGACGTATGTGTTCAGCTTAATGTTGCAGAAGCCCTGTGAATGGCTGGGGAGCGTTGAGCGGCGTGTTAAACCGTTCTCGGGGGACAAGAAATCCTCTATCGAAATTTAATTGGGGGACACTTGCGCTCGTAGCACAACGGAAACTGCGATTGGTTACGACCCAATAGACTAGAGGTTCGAATCCTCTCGGGCGCACTTCTACCGTAGTGTAATCAGGTAGCACGACAGGTTCTGACCCTGTTAGTCTCGATTCGACTTCGGGCGGTAGAGCTTTTACGCGGGTGTCCACTGGCGGTAGCAGCGCTGACTTTGAATCAGCAGCCATTGCAGATTCGATTTCTGCCCCGCGTGCCAAACAACTAAACATGGGCCTCAAGCATTAAGGTGATGCAATTGACTTTTAATCTCTGGAACAGGGGTCAGTACCCTGGGGGCCTACCAAGCCGGGTTATCCCCTCATCCTTATAAGATGTTGAAAGGGTATCAGGTTCAGCCGGGTTCAAGCCCCGGACCCGGTACGGTAGATTGGGTGATCGGCTAGCCTATCGTCTGCAAAACGAAATAGACCGGTTCGACTCCGGTATCTACCTCCAACCCGGTGTAACCGCGCTGTGTTCTAAGCAGTAAACGGTAATGGATGAAAATGGGGGTTCGAATCCCTTGACCGGGGCTGTGTTATGGTGAGGACGGTTCTACCTTTAAACTAAGAGCACTCCCTTTAGCTAGGACAGCGGCCATAACACTCTTTGGGGAAACTCCAATATGGTATAGGTGCGATTCTGATAAGATCGAAACAGTGAGTTCGAATCTCACTTCCCCAACCAATAACCGTCAGCACATGCTGGCGGTTTTTCTGTGCCTATGGTAGACTACACAGTTGACAAGGAGGTAACATGGCAAAACTGCTTGACAAGAACTACCGTGACGAAGTAACAGTCGAGTTCATAGATGGACAAGTAGATCATACATTTCTTAACGGCAAAGTTCTCCATTGGTACAGTTCCGACGAAGCTCGCGAACTTTACAATATTCTGAAAAAGGTGTTTAATGAGTCGGGTACTGACTAAGAGCGAACTAGATAGGGTGTCCGGGCTACCGTCCCGTTCTGCCGCAAAGTATCTCGGCGTTGGCAAGTCAACAATCAACAAGTATCGTGCGCTGTATCACACGCTGCCGGATGATGAAAACGCCAATCCGCGTATCCTAACAATTGATATCGAGAGTAAGCCTCTTACGGTTTACACTTGGGGGCTGTTCAACCAGAACATCGGTATCAACCAAATCAAAGAGAACGGCGGCATGATTTGCGTCGCCTACAAATGGCTCGGAGAAGCCACCACAGGCTTTCTGAGTGACTTTCACGACGGCCATGAGAACATGGTTAGGGAGGTACATAAACTGCTCTCAGAAGCCGATATCGTGATCACCTACAACGGTGACCGGTATGACTTCAAGAGGCTCAATAACGAGTTTCTAGAGTTGCGCATGGGTCCGCCTAAGCCGTACAAGAGTATTGACCTGATCAAGACAAACAGGGCACAGTTCGATCTTCCGTCGCGGAAGCTGGACTACCTTGCTCAGTTTGTTGGCGAAGGTGAAAAGAACAAGCATTCGGGCATGGACCTGTGGGTTAGATGCTTTGAGCAGAACGATCCGGAAGCTTGGGAGGAAATGCGTGAATACAACCTACAGGACGTTAAACTTACTGAGCGCTTGTATACTCGGTTGCTTCCTTGGCTTAAGCATGTTCCACACGCTGCGATGTTTGCTGGCGGCGGTACGTTATGTCCTTACTGCGGAAGCAAAGCACTCGTCCGTGACGGAGAGTACCACACGCTCAACCAGACTTATGCACTGTATTGCTGTGACACTTGTGAAGGATGGTCACGGGGTACACAGAGGCTGGCCGACTCGGTAAAGACGCGAGAGGCGAGGTAACGTGTTTGGTCGCAGAAAGCGTAAGCCAGAGATATTTCCTGACAGTGTTATGCCTACGACTTGGATTCGTATGGTAGCCACCATCGCGGGTATCAAGGACATAGAAGGTTGGTGGGCAGAAGTGAGGGATTTACCTATCAACGATCCTGAGTCAGCAGAGATTTCCCGTAAGTACCAACAGATGCCATGAACACGTTAGTTGATTACCTTGCTGATGCCATGCTACTATTCACTAGTAGCATGTGCATCTTGACCGGTCTTTACTTCAACAAGACCAGTCCGCGCGGTACGAAGGGTATGTGGTTGTCCTTGGGGTTTCTCACGTTCGGTCTTGCTGCCGGTATCGTCAGTGTCTTCTCGATCTTGTACTAATGTGATAGAATAATAAAGCAGGGGCTCCGCGCGGGGGCCTCTTGCTGTTAGGGCCATAATAAGGTTTCGACGTAGCTTAAACCAACAAACGGAGGGCTACGGAGCAGAGTTCGACTCTCTGATGGTCCACGCGGTGAGCACTGGGTGCTGACGAGATTCCAACCCTTGTCTTGCTGGGTCCGATTCCTAGTCGCCGTGCCACTTATCCCCCGACGCAGCGCACATCATGTGTGGCGGTCGGGGTTTTTTATTGTTTAAATTTTGTTAAGTTTTTGTTTTTATATAAAGTTATATAAGCTATCAAAACCTTAACAAAAACAACGAAACCCCCACGAGCCATTATCTGCTCATGGGGGCTAAGTCTAGAATCGGATCACCACCTTTATCTCAAAAGGTTAACTACCTCCGGTATAACGCTTACGTCAGCATCATCTACGGGGATCAGTGCGACTCCTTCCATTTTTCTGTGAGATACGCTTTTGGCAATGTATCGGTACATCGCCGCGTTCTTCTCGGCAGTAAGAATGTGTGCATTACGAACCTGAGAAAGTTCGTTCTGCGTGTTGGTTAAATCCTTACGCATACGCTCTATATCCTTGTTCTGCGAGATAATAGCGCGTTGCATAGTCTCAATGTTAAACTTGTCTATTTCAAAATCCAGCTTGCGCTCGTCTAGCTTTCCATCTTTCTTGTTTTTACGTTGCTCGATCCATTTCTGGATTGTTCCCCAGAGCGCGTTAGACGAGAAGAAAATAACAAGGATGAACAGCACAAACAGAAGCGGCTCACTAGTAATGCCCTCAAAACCATTGCTAGTACCGTCCATTATTCTTTTCCGCTATTCTAATAATCTCTTTTAGTCTGCGCTCCTGTCGCAACCATCTTTGCATTCTCAAGGCCCGAGATACCAAAAGAGTCAACAAAGCCACATAGCCCATTGCCTGTGCTGTTTTACCGAGAACATCTTCAACAACAACTGATTGGACGACGGCTATAACATATATAGAAAGGCCCGTATTACCCAACCAAACGGCTGAGTTCTCAATCCAGATCATACGATTACCGCTGAACGCCACGCAAGCAGCCAAGCCGTAACCCAACAGCATGAGGAATCCCCACACCATTGTTATTGTGTAGCCTAGATCAAGTGATACAGGACGAGTAAGGGGCAGAACCACACTCAGGCCCATCAGAGCCAAGAGTATGTAAGCTGCCCCCCAGTTCTTACGTCGTCCCGGCTTTTCGTCGGGAGAGAACATTTGCTTACTGCGCTAGCTTGTTGTTAGTGTCAGTGCGCGTGTCGATACCAAGCTGAGTAGCAAGGGTGTTAATAACAGCACCACCAATAACAATCCAGTTAGTAGCGGAAATGTGCCCGTCGATGATCAACGGTGCGGCAACGGTTCCAGCAGCTACTGCGATAGCAATAACAGTCTTAACCCATCCCTGCCACCTTGCGTTAACAAGCGGCACAAAGTACACACCGAACGCACCGACGATCTGAACGCCAAGCTGAACGCCCACAGTCCAGTTCCAGATACCACCGGCTGTAATAGCGGTAACAGCGGTCAGCACAACAAGAGCGATGTGAATGAACGCGGTAAGGTACTTGGATAGAATCGGGTTGATAACAACCGGGTTAGTCGTCACGGTGACTGGCGCTGCCTGAGCAGGTGCCGGTGTACCGTTTACGCCGTTCGCATTAGCATCTGCCACTGCCGAAGCGTCTGTGTTAGACGTTGATGTAGCAGCAGGCATAGGTGCGTCTGTTCCAACTGCAAGACTCATATTACTTACTCTCCTTAAGTGTCCCTGAAAGATCGAAGCTCAGATCGCTGACAGCTTCCTTAACAGCACTTGAAAGGGCGGCAGAATCAATCTCAACGTTTACGTTAGCTGCTGCTGCGCCTTCGAGATAGTCCTTCTTGTAGGTCTGATATGATTCCCACGTAAGCCAGATAGAATTCTGGGAAATAGAAATCTGACCGGCCCAACCGTTTGCCACGGTAGGGTCTTGTGTCTCGTGGAACGCGGCGCGCCCCATTCCATCCCCGGCTAGCGCCCAGATGTAACCAGGCACTGCTCCAACGGCCTTGTAGTCGTCAGGAACAGGGTTAGGAACGCTTGAATAATACAGCGTTGTCATTCCGTTTTTACCTTTCTTTTTAGGCGGTGTAGTAGCGCCAATCATTTCATTGTATGTTAAGTTATGTCCGTCAGCGTCAACACCGCCATACAAACCATCTTGCTTCATGGTTGTTACAGGCCAGTAGATTTGATCTACCGAGTGACCTGGACGTGCATACCAAAGCTTCGCGCCGAACCTAACAGGGTTTGACCAGTCGAATCTACGGTTAACTGTGTAGTTCATGTAGATCAGTACATTGTTCCAGCCGAAGCTACCACCCATAACAGCATAGAAACCATCTACGAAATCTGTGCACTCACCTGGACCCCAAGCGTGTGTACCGGTGTCGCCTTCATCCTCACAGTCAATGGCAATAATGTCCGTGGCGGGATCGAAGCCAAGCTTGCGGCACGTAGCGGCAAACAAGGTTCCGCAGGTGTAAGCATTAAGATTACCGTTGAAGAAATAGAACCCTACGGCTTTACCAGCGTTGCGAGCATTGGCAACTTGCTTAGCGCCCCATGTTGTTTCCTGGTATGAGCCCTGGTTACCGCGAGCCACATTGACGATAACACCGTACACATTACCATCGGGCCAGTAATCGCCCTGGTAATAGGCAACGTCTACGGATAGACGATCATATCCTGCCCAGCCCATTAGTAAACCGCCTCTACGGTAACGTCCCAAGTGGTAAGCGATCCGTCATTGTTGTACACGGAGAATCCATCATTGTCAGATGCTGAATAGGTTGTGTTACCCACAGACAAGTTGCTTTCTGGAATGTTTGTGCTTCGCGTGACGCCGCCGAAGCTCGCTACGTACACACTAGATGCTGGGTTATCCGTCGCACCGACTACCTCGATAGTAGCCATTCCTGGTAGGTCACCTGATCCAATGTACGGAATGCCGTCGTCTCCACCACCACCGGAGTTAAGGCTAGAGTCTGTGATACCGCTATACTGACGAGCATATCCAGTAGTGTGCAAAGCACCAGCAGTTGCGAATCTTAGCTTACCGAAGTTAGCACCGGTCTTGCCCTGCCAAACCCTAATGATGTGTCGTCTCACACCGCGTAGCAGCACGCCGTTTAGCTGAACGCCAGATGCGCTTGTAGCTCTAACGTGCCCATATTCATCTACCGTAAATGTCGCACCAGAGCCCGTCACGGAGACAGGGGTAGTACCAGTAGGGATAAGCCTAGAAGTGTTTCCTTCGGGGCTAGGAGCCCAACCAGCTACGCGACGACCACGCGGGTTAGTGGAACTATTGTACAAACCAAAGTAGGTTTGTTCCATCATAAGGTCTGTTCTGAACACGCGGTTACCCTGTACCGGCGCGGGGAACAATGCATCCCTGGCGGCAGCGCTAGCGGCTAGCTGAACCGAGCCGGAAACAAGCTGATTGTTTACAGTTGTCTTGTAGGCTGTAAATGCGCTCTGAATGCCGGTCGCCATATTGGCGAGCGTAGTTTCCAGAGGCGCTACCTGATCACCCGATGTGGGATACGGTATATTGTCCGGTGAAGTATTAGCTGTCATGTACCCTCAAAATCCTTTCAATCAATGGTATCATAAATCTTAATAAAATGTAAGTTACTGTTTATGAGCCGGTGCCCATTGATGAGCCTTCCGTATAACCATATACGGAAACGTACATAGCCGACCAATAGTTGTTCATGTATGCATTAGATACACCGCTATTGCTCGCGCTATCGTAATAAAGCGCCAGAGTGTGCCAACCTGGAAGTAGTGTGAACACGGCAAAGCCGGAACAGTTTACCTGCAATCCTTGGTTACCGGTACCGTTAAAGATGTAGCCGTTGAACCATCCGGCGTTTGTACCGGGCGGCATACTAGGGTGATTATCTTTAATGGCAATACCGTCGATAATAAACTCATACTGGAAATCACACGCATAAAGATATGTACTTGACATGGCGTTTATTTGTACGTATCGAGTGTTATCGCAGAAAATACGAATCGAGTTCGTAGTCGGCACGTATGTAACATTGAATACGCCGGTTTGATTACCAGAACTTTGCTGAACGTAGCTTTGAACAAAGCGTCCCGAGATATCACCAACCTGCTTGTTAAGCAAGTTAACGTTAGTTTGCAGAAGGTTCAGTGCGTTGTTCGTGTCGTTACTCGTACGACCAAGCTGCTTTTCAACTTCCAACTGTCGTTGCGACATTGAATCGCCCCACTGCTTAGAGTCCGGCGGCAGGCGATGCGGAGGTAGTACATTAGGCAAGAGGAATCACTCCAAAATCTGAATAGGTTCTACCAGCAAACTTAGCATCCCATTGTGCATAGGTAAGTCCGGCGTTTGCGGCAGAGAAGTCACTAAACAACGTATCACGCTGAGCAGTATACTGAATAGAGTCCTGCGTGATTGTCGCACTCATAACTCTATACATTGCATTGCCGTATTGCAGCCTTCCACCAGCTACGTTACCGAACGCCTGGTTATCGAAGTTGCTCGCCACGGAGGCAAATAGGTCTGCATCGAATTGCGTGTAGGTTTTAGTACCTAGTATGCTATTGAGTTGGCTATATGTTTTACCGGCATACATTGTATCAAAACTAGCAAAGGTAGGATAATTGGCATCGCCCTTGTCACCCTTACGGTTTACAACAGTAGCGGTGATAGTAACTTGTTGTTCTGGACTTGCATACTTACCGGCAGTAATAAGACCAACGGTAAGCGCTGTTTTAGCGTCATTAATAAACAGGCTGTCAATTGTAGCACCAACCACTGTAGGCGCTTTGCTTGCCTCAATGCCCGACAACACATTAAGCGTATGCTGAGTGTACGATACGCCTGTGCACACAAGATAAAGTGCATTGTAGTAATCACTAGGACCGGAAGACATGGCAATACGATAAGGTGCTGTATTACCTGTTAGGTCTTTAGGCCCAGTAAGAACAACGTGCAAGCTCACCGTGTCGGGGTTTATTGTAACAACAAGATTACCGCCGTTTGTAGCCCAATAACTAGGTGTCATTGGCAATCCGTCGTTACCGGAAGCTGTGTATACACTGGTTGTAGTGCTTGTGTAGTTAGGATCAACACTTGCCACATAAACCGGCTGTACGACATTCGTCACGGAGGCGTTGAGCGGAATGTCAAACTCTAGAACCTGCTCAGCATCAACCTGATAAATAGGAGCAGTATTATTGTTGTTAATGTAATCCTGTGCATAATATGGGAACATGGTTTGTGTTCCCAGGTTAGAGGTTGTGTACCAGTGCACATCAACGGATTGCGCCAGATCGCCCGCATTAAGCGTCCACGAATTAGATAGCTCGGTGTTGCGGTTAAGCACGCGAGTACGCAAAGGTCTGATAACGATGTTGTTAGAAACCAGCGACATTTCGATCTGCTGTGCAGCAAGAATCTGACGGAAGTTGTCATACATGACGCCGCCGAATCCCGGATACACAACAGTACGCGCACCTATGGTTGCGTCAATGAGAATGCCAGTAGTAATACCGCACAGACCTAGATAGTATCTGAGTGCGCCGTCCAGTGTCCCAGAGTAAGGATTAGTCTGCACCGTGCTCAGCAATAGCCCAAGTCTAGAGTTAGCAGTTACCTGCATAACCCCATCCTGACTTTCCAGGTTGGTTACCGTACCGGTTGTTGTACCGTTAGATTGATCGGTAACGGTAATGGTGTTACCCATAAGCAGCGGGGACAACGGACCTTCAACAGCCGTGAAGTTGATCTGTCCCACACCACCGCTTGTGTCATTAGGGTCGATGCTAGTGGCGTCTTCTTGCGCAGAGTAGCCTACGACGTTAGAGCGCGCACCAGCGAATGCACCGTGTCCGGTTACTGCAATCTCTACAGCCATGATCCTACCTCTACAAGCTTAGCGGTCAGCGCCATAAGTCCATCAGAGCCGATAACGGCGTTGTACTCAGTGAGCGTAGGCTGCGTTGCGAACCTGCACCCGGAATTGCCCTGCCCAGAAATAAAGCCACCAGTTGCCGGTGTTACACCGGTCTTTAACAACTGAACCATCATGCCTGAAAGCGTAATAGTTCCGGTACCGCCCATATACATCAGCAAGCCTGTGTTGGCACCATTGTTAGAATCAACGTGGTAGTTGAATCTCGTAGTGCTTGTCACGGGGAGGGCAGTGAGGTTGGTTGCAGAGCCTGTGGTTGTGGCTCCGGTCGTCGGCTGAGCAACTACAACACCGCCACTTCCAGCAGCGCCGTGCACACCAACCCATGCGGTATAACCGGTAGGAATAGGAATCCAAAGTTGCGGCTTGATATCAGCGCTGGCAACTGTGTAAACGGCGCTGTAAGACGGGTATCCCAGGCTGTTAGTGGGTGTAGAAATCCTGCTAGGGCGTACTGTACTACCCGACAAGATCACACCATCGTCAATACCTTGCGACGGCGTAGCCCAAAGCTGGGGTAGCATGTTCTTGTCCATAGCGAACGGGTCACACCAATATACCAACCCTGTGCCGTACACACGATCAGCGAAGTCGGTAATAAGCCTGATGTTGTCGCGACTAGTGTTGTTCCACGTTAGCTGATACTCTTTGTGCGAGCTAGTGCTAGTACGTACATATGCTCCACCGTTCAAGTAATTCGACTGTGTGTTCCAGCCAAATGTGGACGCATCAAGTCCAACGGCAGGAGCCGGAACCCACGTCATGTAGTCGCGGGTTCCGAAGTAAACATATCCTGACATTTGATTTAAGCCCCTCTTGTAGAAGTGTTAAAGTTTGCCGCGTTCGTAGCATTAGCTATCTGCGCTGGCGAAACCACAACAGGTCGTGAAGCTATCTCCATCAGCAGCGCGCGGTCCTGCGCACTCCACTGTGTGATGATCATGCCGTTGCTAGAAGTGGCAGCAGCCGCAGCGGATGGAACAGGTGTTGCCGGTGTCAAACCCTTGTTAAGGGCGTTCAGGAACGGCAACCCGAGTCTAGCCGTGTTATCAGCATCGACTACGAATTCCTTACCGTGAACGCTTCCAGCAATAGCGCTAGAGCTTACATTTCCGGTATAACCACCAGTCTTGAAGAACTTAGGGCTTTCAGGACCGCTAGGACCGTAATACTGGTAAACCTTACCGCCAGGAATACTTCCGTCATAAGTAGTAACAAGACGACGGTATGCGCTTGTTCCGTCAACCCAGCCCGCACCATAAGCAGCACCGGCAGCATAACCGCCACCATAACCACCGCTAGAGTCACCAACACCAACAGTAGCGCGGCTAGCATTAACACCGGCGATAAACTCATTGACAGCCTGACGAGCCGGGTTAGTGTCTGCGTTAACTGTGATGTTACGCGGCACGTTCTGGATAGCGTAAGTCAGGTCGTCAAACGCCGATGCATAGCTCTGCACATCGTTAGTGTTGTAACCAAGCTGTGTAGCCTGGTTAATAAACTCTTGCTTTAGACGCTGAGTAGTAGCTGTAAGCGTAGCCTGATCAGCACCAGAACTAGCCAACTGCTTGATGTAGTCTTCATAGTTCTGCACAAGGTCAGTAAGAGCCTTGCGGTTAGCAATGGCAGCCTTAGAGTTACCCTGCAAATTAGTATCAGCATCCGCAGCAGCGTCACTCAAATCTTTCTGAGCATTGGCTGTGTCACTAGCGTTGCCCGCAAGATCAGCCTGAATTTCAACAGCACGCTTAGTGTCACCATAAGCGTTCGCCACGGAAAGGAAGTACTCGTCAATCTGCTTGTCAGCAGCAAGCTTCTGTAGCGTTGCATTAGCGTCAGCCATTTTCTGCTGAGCCTGTGCAGCCTTGTCGGCAATGTCCTGCCAACCGCTAGAGATAGCATCCAACGCCTGCGTTCCACCAAAGCGTAGATCGAATGAACGAGAGAACACACCGCCAAGATCGCTGGCGTAGTTAACAAGTGTGTAAACTTTCTGCGCAGCACTCTGAGCAGATTTACCTACACCGCCAACAGATTTCTGACTGGCCTGAGCAGACTTGTAAACGTTGTCAAGCACGTTAGCCAGATTCTGACCGTTAGCACTAAGTTGCTTAGTACCACTTACATATTGACCAAATGCCTTAGTGTTTACGCCGGGAATGCTGGCTACAGCAGCCAACAGGTTAGCCGTATCCACACCCTGCTTCTGCAATTCAAGGAAGACCGCAGCAACAGCTTCTGTTGTGCTAACACCCAGTGTGTCAGCGGCAGAGATAGCAGTTGTAATAGCGCTTTCAAGGTTGGCAACGTTACCCGCACCCGCCTCAGACAAGAACGCGAACGAGTTACCGGACTGGATGATACCGTCCGACAACTGGTAGAAAGCGTTGGTGAATGAAGTTACGGCGTTCAACGGCGCAAAGGCGGCCTGAACGGCGTCAGACATGTCCTGCTGGCTACTTGCGGCACCCTCGGTAGCGCTAGTAAGGTCAGCCATTGAAACGCCGGTAGCGCTAGAGATTTCTTGCAGCAGCTTTGTGTTAGATGCAGCAACACCAACAGCACCAGAGTACGACTTGAAAATATCAGTAACCTTACCAACGTCAAGGCCGCTCTGAGCAATGGCGATCTGGTAACCGTTCAAACCCTTAAGTTGCGGCGCAGTACCGTTGTAGAATTGGTCATAGATTTGCTTAGCCTTAGCCGTGTCGTTCGTAGCCAACGCGGTAAGGAATCCTGTTACGTTAAGGCCGCCCTTTTCGTAAGCTGAACGGTTCTTGAAGATTTCCTGAACGTTCTTGTCGTTAGCAATCTGGTTGGCAAGCCACTCTTTAGTGTTCTCGCCGATAGCGAACGTCTGCGATCTAATAGACTTAGTTGTCTCTTCGGTAGAATCAGAGGCGTTAACCTGAGCGCCGGTAGCGTCTTCTAGACCGAAGACCCAATCGGCGGTTGTCTTGGTTGTCTCTTCTATCGTACCCTTAACAGTCTTGTGCGCAGCAGAAGTCTTTGCAGCCTCGGCAGTATCCTTTTGAAGCGCATCAGTCAAACTGCTAAGGTCACCGAAGTAGTCTCGCGCAGAATCAGCGCTAGACTTGTAAGCCTGCTGTAGTCCCGTCACGGCGGTAGTGATGGTGCTGATCAATACGACCAGCCCGATACCAACAGCAGACGAGATAAGCGCGCCCTTTAGCGCGACACCGGCAGCAATGGCGCTAGCCTTAAGCGTTGACATTTCAACGCCTGTAGCAGCGGCCTGAGCCTGCGTAGCGGCAAGGTTAGCCTTGAACACGCTGACAGTTTGGCTCAGCAACGCCCACACAGGACGACCAGCAAGCACGGCGGCAGTAAGGCGACCGATACCGGCAGTAACAAGCAATGCTACACCACCAAGTGCTGTGAACGCACCGACGAAACCAGCCACAGCCTGAACAGCGGGAAGCTTAGCGAACTGGGTAAGCGACTTGAACAGACCATTCAGAACGTCAATGATACCGCCGATGAACTGTAGTCCACCGGAACCAAGCGTAGCAAAGAACGCCTTAAGAGTGTTCATCAGAACTTGCAGCTTGGAAGCTACCGTGCTGGCGATCTTACCGAACTGATCTTGCAGCGTGCTGGCGTTATCATAGCCAGTCTTGGCATCGTCAAGGCTTGAATTAACAAGTCCGATGTTCTGAGAAAGCTTAAGAAGGTTGTTCTGGTCGCGAGCAGCAGTAATACCCAGACTTGACAGGGCGTTCTGAGCCTTCGGTCCCTTGTCGTTAAGACCGCTCAACAGGTCCAGGAACGTATTAATAAACTGTGGGCTACCCCACGAGCTAGCAAACTGCGTAGAAGACTCACCGGCAATGTCGGCAAAGTTAGACAGATCATCGCCGCCCTTGCTGATCGCCTTGCTGATCAATCCGAAGACGCGGATGATAGTACCACGAGCAGCCTCAGGAGCCACACCAAGCGACGCAAACGAACCGGACAGGCCGATTACTTGATCCGCTGTCAAACCGGCCTGAGCGCCCGCTGAGGCGATCTGAGAGCTAATCTGTACGATCTGGTCTTCTGTCGCAACCGAGTTGATACCAACCTTAAGGATCGAACTACCAAGACCCTCAAAATTACCCTGAACATCAGGAAGAAGCTCGTTAAGACGACCAAGCGCGGTAGCAGAAGTATCAGCGCTGATACCGGTTGTTGCTGCAAACTCAGCAGTAGTCTTAGTGAACGCTGTCAACTGATCAGCGTCAATACCAAGCTGACCACCGAGCTTTTCAATGTCGGCAAGGTCTTTGAACGCCACAGGAATACTCTGACCTAGAGACATGAACTGATCTTCTAGGTTTTGTAGTTCCTTACCACTCGTCTGAGAGGTACGCTGAATGCTGGCGTTGTAGGTCTGGAAGTCGCTAGCCTGCTTAACAATAGCGATGTTGCTGGCAAGCATGACAGCACCGACAACAGCCATTGTCTGAGACAGGCCGTACAGCGCGTATCGAGTGTTCGCAAGTCGGTCGCGGTAAGTACCTAGGCTTTCAACGGCCTGCTTGTACTTTGCGTTAGCGGCGTCAACCTGCTCATTAAGATACTTCTGGTAAAGACCGGCCTGCTGGAATCCGGCGTAACCAACAGGAGTAGCCGGAGTCATAGCGCGGGAAGTGGTCTGTGCCTTGTTGTGCGCCAGTGATGCTTCGGCAACCTTAGTGTAGCGTGCAGCCTCAGCAGCAAGCGCAGCATTCATCTTTTCGACTTGTGCTCGCGCAGCAGCCGTAGCCTCAGCAGCTTCACGCTGTTGCTTAGTTACAACGCCGATACTGTTCGCAATAGCCTGGTTAGTAGTAAGCTCACCAGAAAGCGAACCACCAGAAGCAGACTGAGCGGTAGACGCCTTGAACGAACCGGCAACAGGAGAAATAGCCGCTGTCTTACTTGCGGCGGCAGAGGCAGCAGCAGCCTCAGCAATGGCGCTCTTAGCGACTTTGGCTTGCGCAGATACACCAGCAAGACCCTGTTCCATCTTCGCAAAGGTGGAAAGGGCCTTCTGTCCTGACGCTACAAGTGAGCGTAGGGAGTCTTGAACCGCCTCAACAGCAGTAGCCAAGTCGCGTGTTTGCTGTACGCCACCAACTTTGGCATCAATTTCTACTTCAAGACGTGTATCTTCGCCAGCCATTTATTCCGCTAATTCCTCAAGCCATTCCCTGCGTGACGGCAATCTGCTGTCGTCGTACATTTTCGGTACGATGTAGGGGTATTCTCCGTCTTTTAGGTTCTTACCTCTTTGAGACTTCTTAAACTTCTCTAGGTCACGAGACGCATAACATACATCTGTTCTGATAGAGAATGTCAAGTTTTTATTGGAACTTCTACAAATCCACAATGGTTGTGAACAAATTCCGCATGTCTCTTTTTGTAGAACCGTCCAAGCCAAAGCCAGCTTCTTATCGTAAGCTGTCCATCCCTCGTTAGGCTTGCGGTCTTCCAATATAAAGAGTGTTGGCGGTACACCCCACTCTTTAGCTGTTTCTACTGCTATTGCGTATTCGTAATTACCCGGCCAGGTCAGAACTTCCGCCAGGAAATCCGGCATCGGTAGCCTGATCAAAGATCGCCGCGTTGAAGTTAACGTCAGCTACACCCTTAACAAGCTTACCGAATTCACCCTCCTTCAAGAAAGTCCTGAGCTTGGCAACCTTTTCGGCATCCCAAACGGTTTCGTCTTTGACACCATTAGCGTTCGACACGGAGATGATAGAACGAGCAATAAGCTCATTGTCTCGGTCGATAGCCGCCTGCGGGGTGTCAAGCTCAGGGTCCAAACCAACGGGGTTTACGATCTGCTGTACGATCCCCGGTGGCATACCACGTAGCGTGAATACGATAGCTGACTTCTTGATCTTTTCGCCAAGCGCCGTAATCTCATCGCTAAGGGAGTTAACCGCATCAAGGTCAGTATTCTCTTCCTTCTCTAGCTCTTGTAGCTGAGCATGAAGTTTGATATAACTATCGGCACTCTTAACGTCCTGGTGCACAACCACTGTTTCAGTGGGATAAGCCGTCTGTTCAAGAAATGAAAGAACATCAAATGTTTCAGGAGATTGTGCCTCTGCAATTGCTGTATCCATGTTGATATCCTACCATAAATTATTAAGTTTTGCATTAATAAAAATACCCCGGCTGAATTAACAACCGGGGTATTTTAGGATACAGCATTAGGTAAGAGTGAGGGCGCTCGTTACCGGTGCTGTTGCTGCTGGGTTGCTAACCGTAATGTTAGCTGTACCGGCAGCAAGCGGTGTAACAACACCACTAGAGCTTACAGAAGCCACTGTGGTATCGTCAGACACGTAGGTAGATGAGGCGTGCACGTCCTTACCGTTTAGTGTAGGAACAATCGTGAACGGACCATCAGCAACGTCCTTTGTAAGAGTTGCAGGAACCCCAGCAAGAGCGGCAGCAGAAGCACCGTCGCGGACGATTTCATAGGTGTAAAGAAGACCCTGCTGCAAGAAGTGCACGGTGAACTTAACAGAGTCGTCACCTGTCGCATCGTCTGTAACAATGTCTGCCACAAAGCGGAACACGCTTACGCGGTCACCGGCAGCCCACGGGTCAGACCACTTCTTTTCAGCAACACGCATCACAAGGTAACCGTAAGTACGCGGAGTACGGAAGGTTTCGAACGCCTTGTTGTAGTCGCTGTTAGTGTCTGAACTGTTTGCGTCGCGGAAGAAGCTGAGCGTACCCTCGAAGTTCGCAAAGCCTCGTGTTACCGCGTTACCGGGATCGGTAATTCCACGGTCCTCAACATCATCCGAGTCGGTAGCACCAAGAGCAAAGTCCTGCCACGCAATAGCCGGGGAAAGCTGTAGCGTAGTGCCAGCGTTCAGGATGGTGTCTGTGATAGCAGCAGCCTGAGTAGTAGTCATGTTAGCGTCTAGAATCCACGCTACCTTGACGTATTCGTTACTTGTAATCTTAGCCATTTGTTATTCCTTAAGCCAGCGTTGCGTTGGTGTAAACCTGGCCGCTTGGCTTGAAACGAGAACCAAACAGAATGTTATCACCATCACCGAGTACGTCTGACGGGTAATCCGTGTTAACGCCGTAGATGCTCACAACGTCACCGGCAGCGAAGGCAGTACCCTGCGCCGGACCAATGCGGCTGATGATGTAGAACGAACGGTCAGGCTGGTTGAACAGGTTAACCGGAATCTCATACACCGGAACAGGCGTTGCAGCAGTAGATGGACCGTTGCGGAAACTGTTGAACGAAACTTCATAGTTGAAGAATGTCGGTGTACTTACGTTTCCAATGTCACAGATGCTGATGCTGTCGTCCGTGTCAGAGTCTGTTAGGTTAATGCTTACCGAGTCGTCGGTAATAGCACATGAGATATCGAAGCCAAGACCTGCCGTAATAGCCGCATTCAAATCATCTGCTGTCGGGTTTGACCAATCAGCTAGAGCCTGAGGATAGAAGGCGTAGACAGAGTAGTGACCTCTAAGGAGCTTAGTGCCCGCCATTAGTCGTTTTCCTTTACGTTGTCGTCGCCCTCGTGAAGTTCATTTTCTGAATCGAGTTCAGGCTTCTGATTGGCGATCAGTGTTCCGCGCTGTTCAACCGGAAGCTCGTGGTTGTCAGATACAACCTTTTCTTCTTCGTGCTCATCGCTTGGGTCATATGGCTCTAGATCGTCACCAAAGACCGGGTGAGTAGCATAGTGTTCGGGGTAGCTCTTTACTACACCGTTACTCTTATGCCTGAAAAGTTTAAATGCCATAATTATCTCTCTACTAGTTTACCATATTTATTAAGTTTCTGGGGTCAGGTTAAAGAGATACGTAAAGGTTATGTAATGCACATACCTGTTGTAACCCAAATCTGAGTCCACGAAACTCATTGCACTAGATGGTGTAAGGTGACTTCCATCAGTAGGTACGAAATCAGATGAAAGCATTTTTTCTCGTACCTGGTTCCGTAGTATTCTTGTTGTTCTGTCGTCGGGCGATACAACGTAAACCCCGAACGTATTGCGCTGGGTGTCTTGCCAAGCGCCGACAATACCATTGTCAAACGCCTGGAAAGCACCGCTAAACTTAACTGTCATATAAGGCTTGAACATACCGTTGCTGTCCGTGACAGGCTTGTATGAATCAGATAGGTATTCGCCCTCTATAACGTCCACACCAGGTATTGTCTTTAGGCGAGCGACAATATCGTCTTCACCCGGTAGACTATCCAGTGGCATCTTCGCCTCCATCTTCACCAAGCTGCGGGTTGTTAGGAGCAGAGTATCTACCCTTACCAAGAGCTTGAATCTTAGAGTACATTTCTTG
>Ga0164242_10000606_pt1 | contig 43535 bp, 58 predicted proteins | sample OricomgcompostMG_FD_108783 | JGI IMG/M metagenome (GOLD analysis project Ga0164242, IMG submission 108783) | Miracle-Growth compost microbial communities from Emeryville, California, USA - Original compost - Miracle growth compost (MG) ... | reverse complement strand
CATCGTCCTTGTCCTCGTCCTCGTCTCCGTCGTCATCTTCATCCCATTCATTCCCATCCGCTTCATCGTCCGAGCCTGCCGAATCATCGTCAAGCGGATCCTGCTCAGGATTTGATTCATCCTGGTCATCCTCGACATAGAGCTCCGCGCGGCCGTCCTCGACTGCCGGATTCCCTATCTCGACCGGAAGCTCCTGGACGGAGCCGATCGGCAGCTGGCCGGTGATATTGCCCTGCTCATCGAACTCGTCAACGAGGCCGATGATGGTGTACTTCTGAGTTTCTACTTCAGACATGCTCCGGTTAGTTAGAGTAAGTAATTGCTTTCACGGCCCACATCTGAGCGGTTTGCGCGTCTGTGATAGCGACGGAGAACATGCGCTTCTTCTCGCCGTTGTCGGTGGCGTTGCGCTGAGCGTCGAGCGAATCTATGATCGCTGCGAACTGCTCCTTGATTCCCTGCACGAGCGGATCGTTGGACGGGTTGGACGTAAGTCCGACCGCCTTCTCTCCGTAGGTCAATTCTCGGTCCATGCGTGTGTGCTAACGATTAAAAGTCATTGTCCTCGTCCGTCTGCCCACCGAGCGGGTCGCTGTCCGCGAACTCGTCTTCGAGCGAGCCGGACTCTGCCGTCTCCGAAGAGGACTCGCGCGGAAGCTTCGGAAGGATGTCCGTCTGCACCATCTCGTAGAGGAAGGCGAGCCGGTCCGTATCATCGAGCACCTTCTGCCCGCGCACCGTCTTCTCTTCGAGCGGCGGCAAGCCGTTCGGATTATCCTTCGTGTACGCGTGCTTCAGCGTCTTGCCATCCTGCGAGATGAAGAGCGACGATTTTGTCTTGCCGTCCTCGATCTTCTGCGCAGGCTGCACTTTCATTTCCTTCGCAAGGTCCGCGTTCGGCAGGATCTTAAGGATGTTGAGCGCGTAGCTGTTGCTGTACGAGAGCTGCAGCGTGTACACCTGGCCACCGTCCTTGAAGTCGAACTCCCATGACATGCCGTATTCGCCATCGCGCGTGCGGATATTCATGAGCTTTCCCGTGAACGAGTCGTGATGAAGCTCGTGCACCGTGTTGCCGAGCTTATTGACGCGCGATACCGCCCCTGGCGTGCCTTCTGGCACCTTCACCGTGAACTTGCCCTGGTAGATGGTGAAATACTTACCGCCCTCTCGATTCTCGAATGCCATATGTTATTTGATAGTTATCTTTTGATAGGTAGCGGACTACCGCCATGCACGACTTCCGGAGACGCCGTGGTGATAGTATACATGTCGCCATCGCTGTCGGTCAAATAGGGAAGGAGTGGATAAGCTGTTCATGATGGGGATAACTCTTCCCCGTAGAACGTATTCGAGACGAAATACGCCCTACGGCAGATATCCACCTCGCGCAAAGGGCAGATACCGCGCAGGCATATACTTATACCGTACAAGTAATACGCAATTCTTATGGCAAAAAGCAACGGATACTCGGCGAAAGCCGCAGCAGCGGGAAAGGATCTCGGGAAGCCGAACACGGGCAAGAACGCCGGATTCGCGAACGTCGCTTCGAAAGCGGCGAAGGAGTACGGCTCGAAAGCCGCAGGCGAGCGCGTCGCAGGAGCGATACTGCGCAATCTGCGCAAGGGCAAATAGGTCGCGCGCATGCGTGCACAGAAAAACGCCTCGTACGAGGCGTTTTTCATATCACCGCGGGTCTTGACGTACCATACGGACTACCAGCCTTTCCCCTTGAAAATGTGCCGGTACCCCTACCGGCACCTTAGGAGTATATCACTCGACAATACTGATATTTACGAGCTGCCATGCCGACGGCCGATAGAACCGGTTCACAGCGTCCTTGTACGCATCAGAAGCGCAAGCTGCCTTGATTAACACCGTCTCGAACTCAATGAACTTCCCTTCAAACCAGTGCTCGAATCGCATGAAGTAGGTGCGCATCCTACCATTCATAAGCTTCATCTCACCTGGTATATCACCCGTGAAAGAGGATTGATTCCCTAGTTCCATAGCCATATGAGTATGATGATGACGATGATGGCAGCGATGATGATGTCTTCCCACATACGCTACTTTTTAAGCTCCTTGATCTCCGCACGGATCCCTTTCATCCGCTTTTCGAGTTTCTTGATGAGCGCCCGCTTCTGCGCGCGCGTGAGTTGGCTGATATCGGTCGAGGTGGCGATTGCGTCCGTGCCGGTACCGATGCGGAGCTGAGGGAACACGAGCACGTCCGGCGCATCGCTTTCGAGCATCTGCATCTTGCGTATCGCTGCCGCTTCCTGTGCCGCGCTCGACGCTCCGTACTGATACCGGCATTCACCGCCGTAATTGCATCCCGTCATGGCATGGGTGCGCGCAGGGAGCAGCATGAGCGCGATGAGCGCAGCGACCGCGCACGCTAGAGCGATACGTGTCATGTCTTCGTAAGTATACCGTGTATAGGTCATGGTCTGGTCTGTTAGGTGCGTATAATTGTCCTTCATAATCACTCTACCGTAAGCAGCGCGGATGCGCCCCTGTCGCCCGTTCCGATGTACGCGCTCCGGTCGCAGGAGCCGTATGATGGCTCGCTCACGCACAGGATGTTGTTCGCGACCTGTTGCTCTGCGTCCCGTATGCCGGTCATGATGTCCGCTATCGCGAGGAAGCTCGCGAGCACGAGCGTGCCGAACGCGTAGGTGATGGCGTCTTTCGTCTTCATATCCGTGTCTCGCTATCCTCTCTGTCAAGCGCGACCGTTTCGAGGTCGTCCCATGCCGCGTCGAGCGCAGCCCTGTTCTCCGGCTCCTGCCCGCTCGGACTGTGCATGTAGAACTCAAACAAGGACTCGATGAACTGCTTCGTCTCCTTCTTCATACGCTTACTCGGCATAGCTGATATCGGTGCGCAGGTATGACGCCGGATAGATGTCAATCACCGCATCGTCGTAGCCGTGGTCGGCATACCGGTCCGTGGTCGTCATCTCCATCATCATGTTGCGCTTCTTGTTCGCCCACGTGATGGTGCGCCCCGCACTGTCGAACTCGTGCATCGTGTAGAGCACGCCCGCGACGCGCACATAATCCACGCAGCCTCCGTGCTTGCCCGCTGCCGCGCATGCGCCGTGCTTCGTCCGTAGGTACTTCTGGAACGTATCCTCGTTCTTGAACGTGTGATAGGTCTTCATACATCTATTCGTTAATCCACTCGTTGATAAGGATGGCCGCCTGCTCGACTTGCCGGTCGTACCAGATTGCGCACGCATCGGCTATCGAGCGTATGCCGTACTCGCGCATGGTGTCGCTTATGTCTTCCTCGTTGAAGACATTGAGATAGGCGAGCCGGTCTTCCGTATATATGGAAGCGGTATCGGATGCCTGCTCGTATATCTCCTGTTCGGCTTCCTCTTGCGTGGGGTCAGACTCATATATCTCAGAGACGATATCGCATGCCTCGTTGAATATCTGATAATCGAGGTCTCGCACTTCGTAGTGGTCGAGATAGACGCGTTGAAGCGTGGCGGGCGCGTCGCTCGCGAAGTGATAAAACCTTACGCCATCATCGCGCATGCTGTGCGTCATCGCGCTTTCGAGACTCTCTATTTTCTCTTTCTTGGTCATGGTGCCCGTGTTCGTTTTCATAGTAATGATTGTGATGCTGTTAATCGTCCATCGTCGAGCCGTCCCAGAAGAGCACAAAGTCGCACGGTTCGCCGCTGTCTCCCGCGCACGCGACCAGGTCATGGTCGTAATCGCCCATATCGCCCATCTCTTCCATCGTCCCGCCACAGCGCGGGCACGGTGCGTGCAATGCCTTTTGCTGCAATTCGCTGAGGTTCATTTCCATAGGTCGTGAAGTTAAGTGATAGATGCTAAAGGATATTCATGAGATATCTCTCAATCGCCTCTTTCAGCTCGCGCCCGTTGCTGTACGCTTCGATGTTGAGCGCGTACGCGAGACGGTCGTAGGTGCCGGTCGCGCCGTCGAAGAACCGGCGGTCGACGTTCTTCAGGCCTTTCGGCGTTATCCTCCCGTATTTCCCCACAGGGAGCCGCATAACGGCCTCTTTGCCTTTCTGAGTCATGATGAGGAACGTGCTTGTCTTAGCCATATGCCTCTTCTTTATCCTCGCCGCTAACGGCCGCAGCGATGAATCGGTCCGAATCGAACCGAGGATTCGTCTTTTCAAGCGCACTAGCGAACTGATGCGCGAGCGTGATGCGGTCGTCCACGTCGTCCATGCAAAGAACGCCGTCGTCGCCTACTTCCCTGATGATGCGAGCGATAAGATCGAAGTCTCTTTTTGTCATGATGTCGTGGTTATCTGATTATTGATGCGAACTTTCATACTCCTCGCACGCTTCGAGCGCTGCTGCGTAGTTGTACGCTCCTGCCTCGTCGTTGTGCGCTTCCTGAAACTCCTTTATTCTCACGTCATTTGCGTCATTGAGATTGAATATGTACTTGTTCCAATCCCCCATGAGATCATGCTCGCCATCGGACCCGTTCTCAGGATTGGTCCAGGTATCGAACCATAAGACCATCCCGTTGCCGAAGTCTATGCGATAGCTGTTCCCGTCCTCTCCCTTTTCTATATCTATTACCTTTGCCATAGCGATGTATACGATTGATTCCTAATAGCCCATCGCGCGTATCGCGATATCGCACGTGATGATGAGCACGATGATGATAGGAACTAGAACGATTGCCGCACTCGTGAAGCCTCGCCAAAAGTGATATTTGCGTGCTGCTTCCGGTATGTCGCTGTATCTCATTTTCTGGAATTGTTAGCTGCTTAATCGTCTTGGTTTCCCTCGACGTACTCCTATCCTATACTATGTCGCTGTCGCTGTCAATAGTTTTCCACAGCTGATATCGCAGTGGGATATGAGGGCTGATTCGAGGACGTTTCTGAGAGCTATAAGGTAGGATACCGGTAGGGTCAAGACTTTCGGGCGTATGGGTGGTGGTGTGGGATTTTTCTACGAAAAAAGTCTTACTTTCGTTCCGGCTCTTTCCGCGTTTAGGGAATTTCCCTGAAATTGCTCGACGCATTTAAGCCCTCGTTTGGAGCATAAGGTTTTATGCTCCACTTATGCTCCGGCTTATGCTCCACCGTATGAAGGCGTAGCTAGGCCATATTCTCTGATTTTGGAGCATAAGAGCATAAGAATGATGTTTTTATATTACGCAATAGACTTAGATGAAGATAATATATGAGATACTTATTTTTTCGATTTCTTATGCTCCTTATGCTCCAACGGCCTATTTGCTTGCTCTGACTTTGACATTTCTGTGAAAATGTCCGCCTATTCACGGCGTAGGTATGCGGTGTTAACGATGTTAAGCCGTCGTTTGGAGCATAAGCGGAGCATAAGATTTCTTATGCTCTTATGCTCCGCCCGTTGCTTGCGCTTCTTGCGAGATCTTTCTTACGCACGCATTTATGGATTTCTTTTTAAAAAAACGGACAGGCCATACCCCCTTCGCCACATCCCCGGCATGTATTTAGAAAATAAGTAGTAGTACCCCCGCGAGACGCATATAAAAATTCCAGTAGACGCATATAAAAATTCCAACAAGTCCATCCTCGCGCGACGTACGTAAAAAATCGAGAGGCCCCGCATCCGATTTGAAAAAAGAGTCCCGTTAAAAAATATATTGTATAATTTTCCCATGAAGCGACCGCGAAAAGGTTCAACTATCAAGCAGGTCGCGTACGCGACACGCATGATGAACGGGCAGGCAGGCTCGAAGAAGGAAGCCGCGCTGCTTTCCGGGTTCTCGATGAGCGTTGCCGAGAATGCGAAAGTGAAGATAGAGGATACCGAAGGCTATCAGAACGCGATAATCGGCCTTGCTACCGAGAGCGGCAACCTGCTCCAGGCGGTGATGGCTGAGTTCAAGGCCCGTGGCATCAACAATTTCAGCAACGCCGACCTCATCAAAGCCATGAACGCCATAGCCGGGGCGTGGGAAAAGATCGAGAACCGTCGCGCGCCGAACAAGCTCAAGACGCCGGAAGGGAATCCGCTGCGCGGTGTGCTCATGCAGCGTGTCGAGACGCAGACGGCGTATCTCGAGTCCTCGCCATCCGAAGCTCCGGTCATTACTCCCTCCTCTGAGATGAAAGATGCGGAGTTCGAAGAGGAAGACCCGATGGATTTTTAAACCGATTCCTCCATGGCAAGCGCCCAGAACCAGAAAGAGCACAACGCGAGGATCGTCGCAGAGCTGACGCAAAACCCGGATCTCCTCGACGACAAGCGGTGGCGGATGGGGAACCTGTACTGGATCATCACGAAGAGTGGCACCAAGGAGCTGTTCCTGATGAATCGCGCGCAGCGGCACTTCTTCGAGAACTACCTGAATCCGGACGACCCGAAGAAGCGGTTTTACCGGCACATCATCCTGAAAGCCCGGCAGCTCGGCTTCACGACGTTCATTGACCTGTGGACGCTTGATGAAATCCTTTTCAATACGAACCGCGAGGCGCTCGTCATCGCGCACACGCTCGGCGACGCGACCGAGATCTTTGACCGAAAGATCGACTACGCGATCCGCAACATGGCGGTCGAGATAAAGTCGGCGGCGTTCAAGCTCGTGCAGAACTCCGCGAAGAAGATCCAGGTCATCGTCGATTACGGGCCGGAGGAGGGCTCGACCTCGAGCATCCAGGTCTCCAACTCCGGACGCTCCGGCACGTTCTTCTACGTGCACATCTCCGAATTCGCGAAGCTCTGTCTCATGTACCCGCAGCGCGCGGCCGAGGTCGAGACCGGTACATTCCCGGCCGTCCCGCTCGACGGCAGTATATTCATCGAATCGACTGCGGAGGGCATGGCCGGTCGCTTCTACGAATTGTTCAACGAAGGGTGGCTCAATCGCGAGAACATCACGCCGATGAAATCGAGAGTGATGTTCATGCCGCATTTCTACAACTGGCAGTATGACGATGCGGAGATGGCGAAGATCACCGAGACGATTCCGACATCGCAGATGGAAGTGTGCGAGATAAATTGGGCTGAGTATCAGAGCCTTCATTCGCTCTCGGACCTCGAGATCACGTATTACTACATGAAATGGCTCCAGATGGGAGGCAAGAATTCGACGGATGCGGTGCATAAGCTGCACCAGGAATTCCCGACGACGCCGGAAGAGGCGTTTCTCTCGACCGGTCAGACGTATTTCCCGACGAGCAAGGTGTTCACGCAGCTCCAGAACGCGAAGCCAGGAAAGAAGGGCGAACTTGTCCCGAATGCCGACGGCACGCTCACGTTCGCGGAGTATTCAGGCGGCGACCTTGAGATATTCGAGATGCCTGAGCCCGGGATGCGCTATATTATCGGCGGCGATACGGCGGAAGGTCTCGCGCACGGCGACAAGCAGGTGCTCTACGTGCTGAAGCATAAGACTGAGAAGTGCGTCGCCCTCTATCGGAGCTCTGTCGCGCCGGACGAATTCGCGGGTATCGCGTATAACGTTGGCAAGTTCTTCAATTGGGCGCTGCTCGCTATCGAGAGCAACAAGGACGGGTTGTGGGTTAACGACGCGCTCGATAAGCTCGGCTACGTGAATCTGTATTACCGGAAGGTATTCGATGACATCACGAAGAACGTGACGAAGTTCTTTGGCTGGAAGACGACCAGCGCGACGCGACCGTTCGCGCTCGCAGCTCTTCTGGCGAAATTCATACAGAAAGGAGAAGGTTTCCCGGCGGCGATCCTGAACGAGATGGTGACGTTCCTCCGGAACGCGAAAGGGCGTCCGGAAGCGCTCGCCGGGAAGCATGACGACTGCTTTGTAAAGGGAACTATGATTTTGACTGATCATGGCGAAAGACCAATCGAAGAAATCCGCGTAGGAGATTTGGTGATGACTCGAAAAGGATACCGTGCAGTAGAGATGACTCGATCGGTAAGAAAGCCCGTAATATCTCGAATGAACCTTATCGGCTCTCCAGAACACCCGCTAATTCTTGCGGATGGAGAAAAGTCTCTCGATAGTATACGAGATGATGATATACTACATATATGGGACAACGAAAAGAAATCATTCGAGAAACGGTCGTATACCGAGGGAAAAGGTATCATCGGTATCCCGAATCGAGACGGTGGAATCATCGAGTCTATTTCTGGAGGCATGACAAATGGAAGAGTCCGCCAGTATCGCTCCATAGACAGATTTATATTGATGCTTTTGGAGAAATTCCAGAAGGTATGTCTGTGCATCACAAAGATCATAATCCTCTCAATAACTCTATTGAGAATCTGGGACTCGCGACTGTCTCAGAACATGCGAAGCACCACGCACAAGATCCGAATCGTAGGAAAAAACAAAGTGCCGTTGCAAAAAAACAAGGACTCCGCCTTTACCTCGCAGGAGCAAAGTGGAGAAAGACTAAGGAAGGGATTGAGTTCAATAAGAAGAACACGCGCGGATCGGTTCATTTTGAAAATCCGATTGCTCGTGATTGTACTATTTGCAAGAGTCGCTTTGAAAGCATTAGTCGTAATGCTATCTATTGTTCAGGTCGGTGTAAAAACTTGTACAACAATACTCGAGCTCGCGCGAAGGCGAAAGGTATACAATTTACAGATCCAAGACGTTCCTGAATACGTTGCGAACGGAATACTGGTACATAATTGCATCATGGCATCGGCGATCGCGTACGCGGTGCTCGGAGAGCTTGGTGCGTATGCGGACACCGTGTCGGATGAGCAGGAGACCTCGATGATGAAGATGATGTTCGGCGAAGTGCCGCTTAATGCACAGATGCAGGCGCAGCAATCGGCCGACAAAGGGGTACGTGAGCTATGATATATGCATGGCGAGACGGTATCGCTCACTTCATTTCAATCTGAAAGAAGGTGAGAACGTCGTTTTCCATCGGGAGCACCGGTCTAAGAAAGGACGCGCGCCGTACAAGACGGGTAAACTGCAGAAGTACGAGCGGTCATCGCGCAGGAAGTGGAAGAACTACGCGAAAGTCATGGGATTCTTCGACAATCTGAAAGGACGCAAAGGAAAGAAGGGCGGCTATTGACAGCACGGCTCTTGTCTTACGAGGAAAACGAACATACTATTCGAATTATGGATGAATATCTCAGCGTATCGGATGAGAGCCCGACGCTTCAGGACGGGACTGCTTCGAAGACGAAGATCCCGCGCGGATTCAATTCGCACGAGGACAAGGAAGCGTACGATTTTGTAGAGAAAAAGAAGAAGCTGATGAAGCAGTCGGTGTATCGCCAGCGGTTCGACGAGCTGTCGAAGGAGATTGCGCAGAACATCATGAACACGACCGTCTCGTACGGCGAGAAGATATACGAGAAGACTGGCTGGGGATCGATGGTGTTCTATAACAAGATAGCGAACGGCGCGTACGACATCAACGTCTATCCGCAGAAGCTCACAGACCGGAACGAGAACCGTTCCGGAGTCCCAGTGTCACAGGAGCCTATCGCGTTCTCGAAGATCCTCATCGCGACGAGCGTGTTGGCGGGAAAAGTCCCTGATGCGCAGGTCATCGGCGACGACAAGGTCTATAACAAGGCGATGTACGAGCTGTGGAAGCGCACCTGGACGATGAAAGGCGCGAACGGTCAGAATACGCTCGAGCGCACGTACCAGAACCTTCTCACGTACGGCTGGGCGGCATGGCGCACGTATCCGCGCCGCGTATCGGTCAAGAAGAGCGGCGTCGACAAGCTCTTGTTCGATGACATCTATCGCGAGCCGATGGACCCGGACCGGACGTGGCTCGGCATCGCGCAGAACGTCGGGGACTACTGGAGCCAGTTCGAGGTGTATTACGAGAAGGACATACAGAAAGCGGAGTTCTTCAAGATGTTCCCGGAAGCGGAAGCGTTCAAGAAGAAGAAAGGCTATTTCGAGATGGGTTCGGTATCGGAAGAGGCGCAGGAAGAGAATCAGCTGCTCTCCGAGCACTCGTACACCATTGGATTCTACGAGAATCCGCTCATGAACCGGTACGTGGTGAAATGCGGGAAGTTCATCATCTACGATGGCGAGCTTCCTAATGACGACGTGTATGGTTCGGTCATAGTGGCGCGCTGTTTCGCGAAGAACATTCTCGATCCGTACGGCGTCGGCCTCTATGAGATGATGCGAGGCAATACGGCGCTCTTTACCTACCTGAACTCCCTGAACGCGCAGCAGGTGGAAGCAGAGATATTCCCGCTCCTCTTTGGCCCGCAGGTACAGAACGGCTCGAACACGTACCGGCGTTCGCCGAACCTCATAAATCCGAAGAATCCTGGAACGAGCATCGATGTGGTGAAGACGAGCGGGAACGTGCAGCAGGGAGTCGCGTTCGCTGACAAGCAGAAGCAGGATATCGAGGAGAACACGGGCGTGAATAACATCGTCGCCGGACAGAACGCGGAATCGACGCTCGGCTCGACCGTCATTCTCAAGGAAGCGGCGCTCAACCGTCTTACGCCTCCGCGCAACTCGATGATGGACGCGCTCCAGACCGATGCGCATATCGCGAAATCGTGGATTGAGCAAACGTATCCGGTCGATAAGATCTTTTTCATAAGCAAGGACGGCGATATCATGCAATTCGCCAAGCAGAATCCGGACTATTTCGTGCAGGTCACGCCGGTCATAGGCGACGCGGGGCTTCCGATAGGCTCCGTCATAGCGGCATCGAGGAACCTGCGCATGAATTTCGATTTCGATGCGGAAGGGAACCTCATGGAAGACGTCCCGACGCGCACCGTCCCTGCGCGCGACCTGTTCTCCGAGCTTGCGACGCACGGGCATGCGAAGACGTATCAGGAATTCCTCATCGACCCGGACTCGATGCTCGTCCCGTCGATGGAGATACAGAAGCAGAACTACATGGCGATATCTCCGGTCATCACGAACCAGATAACCCTCATATTCCAGCTGCGCAATACCGATCCTGAAGCTGCTGCGTCTCAGCTTCGCGCGTTCGAGCGCATGCTGAAGATCCAGAAGGAGGATATCTACGATTACATCCCGAAGAACACGTACGATTCCATACTCGCGCTCAAGCCGGGCGACGTGCCGCCTGCGCCTCCAGCCGAGGAACCGATCGATAAGACGAAGATATACAAAGACGCGCCTGCGGACGTACAGCGCCAGATCGAGCAGGAAGCGGGATTGCAGCCATCGATGGATAACGACATCGCGCCCGAGACTCCGGGGACGATTCCGCCCGTCAAGCGCGTGAATCCGGCAGCGCACAAGCCAGGACAGAGTGATGACGCAGGTGCGCCGTCGCGAGTGAAGACGCCGAACCAGATTCCGACGCCGCAGTCGCCGATGGGATCGAGCGTCGACGCGTCCGTAGGGCGCGCGGCATCGTTGCCGTTCTTTCCTCAAGGAGCGTTGAAATAGTCTATGGACGAGACACTCGAGCAGCAGTCATTGAAGCAGAAGAAGATCGCGTTCGCGCAGAGTCCGCATCTCGAAGCGGTCATCGCGCTGCTCCGCGACGTCTCGCATAACCAGAAGCTGGTCGGCGAGACGGAGTACGAGACGCTCGTGAACGCGATCACGATGGACGCGCAGGCGCAGATGATCCTCGACCTGATATCGTCCGTCGATTTTATAAAGCAAGGAGGCTTGCATAAACCCGAATGAACATGAAAAAAGATACGCCAACCGGGCACGAGACGCTCGAAAAGCAAGCAGTAGAGAAGGATTTCGGAGCCTATCGCATCCAGGCGAACTATTCGCCGGAAGCGATCGAGAAGAAGATGCTCAAATTCATCACCACGTCGGGCGATGAGTTCGAGATATCGGGAGAGGAGCTCGCATCGATAATGATAGGCACCGTGAACTCGGAGCTCGTGAAAGCGATGTTCGTCGAGAGCGACCGCGTCAGCGTGGTCGACGTCTCGCGCCAGATACGCGTGAGGCTCGATAGGGCTTTCAAGAAAGGAGAGGAAATACGTCTCGAATACGTGCATCCGTATCCAATCGAATTCGCGCTCATTGAGGAAGCTGCCAAGCTCGCAAAAATAAACCGCGACGTGCCCGCAATCGAGCTTACGGCCGACTACATCAAATCGGTGAAAGAGAAGATCACGCCCGCGCAGGAGAGATTCGATAAGCTTATCTGGAAATTCTTCAAGGATCTCAGACCGAATCGCGCGTCACGACGCGCGAAAGCTGCACCGTCGTCGTGACGGTCAGCCTTACCAATAAGAACCCGCGCATCGGGATAGATGCATAACGTATGTCAATAGCGAGCAAGATGACGAAAGCGAAGAGGATGGGAATCGTCTTCGCGAAAGATTACAAGGCTAAGAGCGAGGAAGAGCTGGACAAGCTCATCGAGGCGAAGCAGTCGATTCTCGACCAGCAGAAGCAGGAAGAGAAGATACGCCAGACGCAGGAAGAGAAAGCTGCGAAAGAGGCGAAGAAGGACCGGCTGATCCTCAAGGATGTGGACGGCGACGATGTCGAGCAATCGGAGTATTTCTGGCCTCGGGAAGAGGTTCAGCCGATACTGAACGCGCGTGGCGAGAAGATCGGCGAGCTTCCGGTGACGGATAAGACGGCTCCTGCTCATTTCAACGGCACGTGCGGCTATCCGGTCGATCGCGAGGAGCTCATCGAGGAATTCGTGAGGTTCTTCCCGCGCCGAAAAGGGTTCCTTTTCTACAAGAAGCGCGATTCGGAAGTGTATCTCGTGATCGTCCCTCGGAAGTACGCGAAGACGATATCGCGCGCGAACGAATCGCGTGCGGGAGATTTCCAGTTCCATGCGATGTCATTCATAAACGAAGGCTCCGTGAACATCGATTCGCTGCGCGTGAAGCTCGAGCGCATCTCGAAACACACGTCGATATCCACAGAACCTATTGGTGAATAGAGGATAAGAGACTATTATTAACCTAGCTCACGCCCACGGCCACGATACGGCCGGATACCATATGAGTGATGTATCACAGAACGTAGATGACGGCGCGCAGGATGAGTCAGAGCTGGATGCAGCCCTCGAATCGTCCCTCGCAGCCGTGAAAGCCGGAGAGACCTTAGGAGTCACGCAGCCTTCGGGCGAAGCTGCTCCGACCGGTCAGACTGGCGAGCCGGGTCCGACAGGATCCACAGGTGCCGATGCTCCCACTGGAGCGACCGGACCTTCAGGAGGCTCGGCAGGAGAAGGAGATACCGGCGTTCCTTCAGCGACCGGAGCAGCAGGAGAGGATTCGTTCCGAATCCCTAACAAGGGGAAATTCGAGACCGATGAGGGGTACGAGAAGCGCATAGAGCTTTTCGAACTCGTCAAGCGCCGAAGGGCGACGACCGATCCTGCCGCGAAAGCCGCGCTTTCCGAGCAGATCAAGACGGCTAAAGGAGAACTTAAGACGCTTGGAGGCCCGGAGAGATTTATCCAGCCGAAGGATGAGACGGCTCCGCAAGGAGCGACCGGTCAGGCCGGCGCTTCCGGAGACGAGGATCCAGACCTTGCCGCTGACCAAGAACGCCTCCGGGCGCTCGGAGGAGCGACAAAGAGGGACGTCGCGGAGCTTATCGCTCAAGAACGGCATGATGCGGAAGTACGTTCGAACCTGAACACGTTCGTAGGCGCGCATTCCGAACTCAAAGATGAGGATGTGCGGGAAGTATTCTTTGACTTCGTAGAATCAAACTACAATTGGCAAGGAAAATCGGGAGACGGTCTCAAGAACGTCCTCGAGATGGCATACGATGCCTACTTCAAGCCTGCGGAATCGATGCAGGATCGGGTACTGAAAGCAGCGGACGTCCAGGGCAAGGTCAATGCCATGCAGTTTCCCGGAGGGACGGGTTCCAAGAACCTTCTCCCAGCGGAGATGCAGAAAGACATTGAAGCGCTGAAGGCGACCGGCATGTCGGAAGAAAAAGCGATAGAACTCCTCTCAGACTAGGCACTTTTAGGAAATTCTCGGAGTATGAGCTTCACTCAAGCCATCATCAAGAACCCTACTCGTTCGCTCATCGTGGTGCCGAAGGCATCTGCGACGGTGATCACCGATGGTACCGTGCTCGCATGGTCGTCAGGTCTCGCTGTCGAAGGCGCTTCAGGCACGACGCGCCCTGATGTGATCGGCGTCGCGAACGGCAGCATCGCTGCCGCAGATGCGCTCACGCAGGTATCGGTCATCGAGCCGTTCGAGAAGGACGTGTGGATTGCGGATGCTGCGAATAACAGCAACGCGGCGCACAATGGTCAGTACATGGTGCTGTCCAATTCATCAACCGTAAATAACACTGGAACCACGAATACCGCAGGTATCGTCCAGCAGGTCGGCGTTTACGGCGCAGCAGCTGACAAGAAGATTCTTGTCCAGTTCGTCGCGGAATAATTAGCAGAAAATCTTAAATTTCTCGTCGTATGACCGGAACAATTCAAGATTACGCAGTCATCGTGAACAATGTGCTCAAGTACATCGCTCCGAAGGTTGCTCCTACGACTCGCTCTGAGTATCTCGACTTCATGTACAAGGTCGATGATAACCAGCGTATCTACACGGATACGGGAGTCACCGGCCTCGGTATGGCCGAAATCATTCCGGACGGTGCCGTAGGCGTCTCGGACGCTCCTATCCAGGGGTATTCGAAGAACTACGTGCAGATGCACTTCACGAAGAAGGTACGCCTTACCTTCCAGTCCAACTTCTTCCTCTTCGAGAGCGCCGCTGCGAAGATCAAGGGGACGGTGAAGAGCAAGGTGCTCGAGGGCAAGAACGCCATCGAGCTTGCGAAGAACTACCTCGCGCAGTGTCTTCTGGCGCAGGGCTTCAATACCTCCTTCACGTGGTATCCGATCAACATGGTCGGCATGCCGACGCCTATCAGTACTCTCGGTGCCGATGGCGTTGCGTACTGGTCCGCATCGCATCCTCGTGAGGACGGCGGTCCGGCATGGACGAACGTCATCGTCGATGTCGTCTCGTCTCCGCAGTTCACCTACTCGTCTCTTCTTGCGGCTCGCCGCCAGCAGAGTCTGAAGAAGGACGGACGCGGCATGCCGCTCATGTCGACGCTCGATACGCTCGTCTGCCGTAGCGGTTCCATCACCGCTCAGTTCGCGAAGACGATCAAGGGCACCATCGACAAGGGTCTCGCTCCGCAGCAGGTGAACCTGTTCAACAACGCACCAGCTACCGACACCTTCACGGTCGTCGAGCTCTCGCCGTTCGAGAACCAGGGCCTCAGCGGCCTCGCATGGGGCATGTTCGATTCCAAGCTGAAGACGCAGGATTACGGATTCCTCTACATCGAGTCGCTTCCGACCCGTGCAGAACCGGCCGTCGTCGACCTTCTCGGCAACCAGGATCTCGTCCTGAACTTCAATTCGCTCGCCCAGATGGGCGCATCGGATCTCCGTTCATGGATGTATTCTGCCGGAGACGGCACCTCGGCAGGCTAATCAATCCGCTCGCTTCCCGGTACATCGGGAGGCGCGACGGGCAGATTAAGCCCACTTATCACTAAACGAGACATTACCTTGCTACAAGACGCACATTCACGAAAGATATCCGTTCCTATCGATGCGGCGACGGGCGATACGGTGATAATCCCTCGAGCGGCTGATGAGTGGCATTACATCCATGAGATTATCGGCGACCTTTCGGATGCCGGCACGCTCGAAGTCCTAGCGATAGACTCGGACGACACCGAGCACAATCTCGGCTATTTCACGCTCGCCGACGGGCAGGGGCTCACGCTCGAGGACGAGCCGGGAGAGGACAATCGTCCGCGATTCGAGTTTAATCCTGACCAGAACGCGGTGCTCCGCGTGACCGGAGGGACGTTCAACGGCTCCCTTCACTGGTCTAAGCGGCTGTAATCAGTATGGATACTCTCACGCCAGCACAGCAAGAAGCGTTGCGGACCTGGGCTCAGAAGCGAGACAGTCTCGTCCGCGAGATAGCTTCTCTCACGACAGAGCGCGATAGCGTCAAGAAAGAAGCCGATGCGGAAGCGTCTCGGCTCACTGACTTGCGCCTGCAAGAGGCTGAGATACGAGGGAGTATCGCCGTACTGAAAGAATACGAAGACCGAGTGAAGGACTCGAGAAGTGTAGAGGTCGTCGACCTTGTCACTCGTAAGTCCGATCTCGAAAGCGATATCGTTGAGCTGGAGATGAAGGTGGCCTCAGCGAAGCGGGAATACGCGACCGTCGTGCTCGCGACAGCGGATCTCCGTGACTCGAACGAGACCGCGAAAGAGAATCAGAAGACGGTGACGTCTCTGCTCCATGAGATGAAATCCACGAACCTCAGCCATCTCATTCAGGCGCGTTCCACGGTCGAATCGATGCGCGATATCCATAACGAGGTCATCAAGAGAGCGGATGAGAATCTCGCTCAGACGTCGATAGTCCTCGAGAAGCTTCCGAAATACATCTTCGAGCTGCAGCGGCCGCTCCCCGTGCGCAGGCACTATCCGATAGGCCATCCGCATGCGTACAAGGGAGAGATAGCTCCTGATTCGCTTCCTACCGCAAAAGGACTGAAAGATTCCTAGTATGTCTTATTTTTCCACTTCACCTGGCGACCCTAACGATCTCGGATATTTCGCTACTCCCGAAGCACTCGAAGCCGCCTACCCGGTCGGCTTCCCTGGCGCGTATGCGATAGTCGGCTCGACCGATACTATATGGGTGTGGGATGAGGATTCGATGGAGTGGATAAACACCGGAAAAACGGCAGCGACCGGACCTACAGGCCCTACCGGCCCGACCGGACCTACAGGCCCCACGGGTGCCACTGGCTCGCCTTCGACGGTTCCGGGACCCACCGGCCCGACCGGACCTACAGGCCCCACGGGTGCCACCGGTTCGCCTTCGACGGTGCCAGGCCCCACTGGCCCGACCGGACCTACAGGCCCCACGGGTGCCACCGGACCTAGTGAGATCCAGATCGGGACGACTCCTATCTCTTCAGGAACTACTACCCGTATCTTGTACGATAATGGCGGCATAGTAAGCGAATACGCTATCTCCGGGTCTGGTTCCGTTGCTATGACCACGAATCCTGCCTTTACGACTCCGAACCTCGGCACTCCTTCTGCAGCGACGCTCACGCATGCGACAGGACTCCCGCTTTCGACAGGCGTGACAGGCACACTCGGCGCGAATCACGGCGGTTCTGGTCAGTCTTCATATACGAAAGGAGACATCCTCGTTGCCACTGCTTCTACGACTCTCACGAAGCTCGGCGTAGGAACTGATAATCAAGTCCTTACTGCAGATAGCGGCGAGACTTCCGGCGTGAAATGGAGTACGCCTACCTCCGGCGCTGCTCTTGACTACCAGGTATTCACCGCATCCGGAACATGGACGAAACCGGCAGGACTTACCGGAGACGAGATGGTCGTCATCCAGATGTGGGGCGGTGGTGGTGGTGGCGGTTCTGCCTATGGTTCTGGTGGTGGCGGTGGTGCGTACAATACTTTTTCTATAAAAGCATCAACACTCAACTCGACAGAGACGGTGACAATCGGAGATGGAGGGACATCAGGTAATAACGGTGGGAATACCAGCTTTGGTGATTACATAGTGTATGGTGGATATCATGGTGACTCCGGAGGTGGAGACAACCTTTATGGAGGAGGCGGAGGTGGTATATTTTCTGCTGGTGTTGCAAATGGAATCGGAGGCAGTCCGTTTGGCGGGAATACCTTGTACACAGACTCTGATAATGACTCATTCTATTTTTCTGATTCAACTTATGGCGGTGGAGGAAGTCCTCGTGGTTCTTCAGGTGGTTCTTCAGTGTACGGCGGCGGCGGCGGCGGTGGCGTTCCTTCTAATAATTACAATCCTTCACCCGGTGGGAATTCGCTTTATGGCGGCGGAGGCGGAGGCGCTGGAATGAATCCATCCTCAGGAAATACGCCCGGTGCAGGAGGAACTTCTGTCTATGGTGGTAATGGAGGTGCTGGAACAAAAAGCGGTTCTGGCAATCCCGGATTAGCACCAGGCGGCGGAGGCGGCGGTGCCGAATCAGGTAGTGGTGGCGCAGGTGCGCGAGGGGAAGTAAGAGTATGGGTACTGTAGCTATGCAGAATGACCACGATCTGCTTATCGAACTCCGGACTGAGATGCGCGCGACCCGTGCGGACATCGCCGAGATACGTTCGGATGTGAAAGAGCGCCTTCTGAAACTCGAGGACGATGTCTACCATCTGAAGACATGGAGGGCGATACTCGTGGCGATATGGATGCTGCTTACCGTGACGGTCGTGCCTATAGCAGTCGCGTATTTCGGGAGTGGACATGTCCACATTACTTCTGATTAATTTGCTATATTTCTAGTATGAAAAACGGAATCCTCACACTCACTTGGGCGAACGTAAAGAGCGCGCTCGTGTATGGGCTGCTCATGTTCGCGACTATCTTCATGCTTTCTATATTGCAGAGCGTCCTTAACGCAGGGAGCATTTTCGGACTCGACTGGAAAGCGGTCGTCGATAGCGCAGTCATCGCGACCATTCCGACGCTCATCGCGGCTATCTCGATACTCAAGAATCTTCTCACCGATAGCACGGGGCATTTCCTTGGCGTAACGAAAGTCATCCCAGATAACAATCCTGTTGAAAAAGGATAGATACTCCTATGGCCCAATTCCCGCAAATAGCGATACAGCACAATATCGGGAACATCATCGAGATTCCGAACCAGCTGAACTCGAACGTATTCACGTACCTTTCGGACAATTTCGCTATCGGGGCTACCTCCCTTTCCGTCGATAATGCCATAGATTTCACTGCTGGTGTAAATTTACTCCTGATTGGCAATATGGGTGCGGAGAACGCGGAGATAGGCTATGCGTCCGCGCATACCGATCAGAGCATCACGGTCACGGCGACGAAGCAACCGCACAATCGCGGCGATCTGGTGACGCAGATAAATTATGACCAGGTCGAGATATCGAGATCCGATACGATAGATGGCTCGTATACGGTCCAGGCGACCCTCACGCTGTACGTCACGCAGCAGAAGACCGTGTATTTCGACCCGGACGGCCTTACGACGCAGTATTACAAGCTGCGCTGGAAGAACTCTCAGACGGGCGATTTCTCGGGCTACAGCGACCCTCAGAGCGTTGCGTCGTATCCGAAGAACTCCGTAGGCTCGATAATCCAGCCGGTGCTTCTCGCTATGGGCGTCACGGAGAATGATCCTAGGATTACGACGCAGTTCTGCATCCAATCGGTCAACGATGCGCGCGAGTTCGTGAGGATGAAGCTCTACGGCGTGCGTCATGCGTGGCTCGAGCAGTTCGAATTCCCTATCCAGGTGCTCGCCGGGAGCAATTTCGTCGAGCTTCCGGACGATATCGATTTCAATGAGACGGACCGGTCCATGCTTTCTGGCCGTTTCATAATCAATAACGTGCTCGCGCCGTTCAATCTCAAGTACATCGACAAGCGCTCATGGAACCAGGTGGCTTTCAACGTCGGCGGTTCGACGACCGTCGGAGAGACCGCTATCGGCGCGACTGAACTCAATCTTTTCAGTGCCGGAGACTTCCTTCCAGTCAATAACCAAGGAGTCGGCTATATCGCGACGACGGAATTCGATCAGACGATTCTTCAGTTCAAATACACCGATATCGATCTCGCCAGCGGAAAGCTTACCGGCGTAACCGGAATCACTCGCGTCATTCCGGATGGCACGCAGGTGTGGGTCACGCCGACCATCGCGCAGCCGATATGGTACACCGTCTATAACAATGACGAGGAGACCGGCGGCCGAGGGAAGATCGTGTTCGATCGAATCATTCCTGACATGATGCAGGGGAACAATTTCTATATAGATTATTATAAGAAGTTCCTCCCCGTGACCGATCTGTATCAGCGCTTGCCTGAGCCGTATCGGGAGATATACAAATGGTATCTCCGATATGCGATAAAGTACCGGAAAGACATCACGACGCCGCAGAGCGATCCTGATTACGTGAAATTCACGGAACTCGTGCAAGCTCTTTTTGATAATTTGTATTCTGGACAGGATACGATCGTGATTACTTCATGATCGTCATTATTAGCAAATAGCTTTGCAAAGCGTATGGGTCAAACACAACCGAGAATCCCGACGATGCAGATCACTGAGCAAGACCCGGTCACGGGACTTGTCATCAATGCCTACATCCCATCGGCGGATTCCCTTCCGACCGGCTCGACGTATACCGGCATCTTCGCCGTTGCCGCTCTGCTTCAGGTTCTTGATGGATCTTCAGCAGGCGCATACACGAATACCGGCACTACGGCGTCCCCGGCATGGACGGCGAACGTCGTCGGCGCGACCGGACCGACTGGTCCGACGGGCGCGACAGGTGCAACCGGACCGACTGGTCCGACCGGACCTACCGGACCGACGGGATAGCATCCCTCTTCAGCGCCGCGAAGCATCGGGGCGCTGGGATAGGGAGAATATCCTTATATGAGACTGACCGCCGTACTTATCGTGAAGAATGAGGAACAGCTGATACGCAAAGCGCTCGAGAGCGTGAAGGATTTCGATGAGATAGTGGTAGTCGATACGGGAAGCACGGATTCGACGAAGGATATCGCGAAAGAGTATACGGACAGGATATTCGATTTCAAATGGATAGACGATTTCTCCGCCGCGAGGAACTATGCGATTAAGCACGCCACCGGAGACTGGATCTACAGCATCGATGCCGATCAGAGGCTTCTTTCGCATGTCAACGAGGTGCGTTCAGAAGCCGAGCGGGCGGAATCGGAAGGCCATAAGTCCGCGCTCGTGAAAACGGAAGCGCTCGGAGGCCACGTGCATTGGCGCGAGGTGCTTTTCAAGAACGACCCGGATGTCTTTTGGAAAGGCGCATATCATGAGAGCCTTTCAGTGCTTTCGACGTTCAAGTCGAACGTACGGCGGTACCGGGGGTCGAGCAAGAGCAAGTCTTCCGATCCTGACCGGGGGCTTCGCATCCTCTCGAAGCAGGAAAAGACCCCTCGGGTCATGTTTTATCTCGGCCGAGAGCATTTCGAGCGTCAGCACTATGATGAGGCGATAGAGTGGATGAGCAGGTACCTGGATGAAGGAAAATGGATTCCGGAAGTCGGAGAAGCCTGGTTCGTGATAGCGAAATCGCACTGGCATTCGCAACGAGGGGACGAGGCGCGAGGCGCATGCCTGCAGGCGATAAAGATGAATCCTGATTTCAAGGAGGCGCTTCTTCTCATGGCCGACATGCATTACGAGCCGTGGAAGCACAAATGGCTGCGCTTGGCCGAAGCAGCCACCTCGGAGGATGTATTATTTGTACGAGTATGAGCATCCTTCAAGACATCGATAATATCAAGATTCCGTACCCTACTGAAGGAGTCATACGCACGGCGCAGCTCGATGACACGGTCGCGCCTTCCGATTCCGTACAGCTTGCGGTGAATATGAACTTCGATCGTGTCGGAGCGATTCAGAGCCGTCTCGGGATAACGCAGTACGCGGACGATCTCGATCATCCGGTACGGAACTACGGGACTCTCGTGAATGACGTGCAGCAATCAGGATACGTGGCGATGTCGATTCTCGGGACCGTCAATGACATGACCTTCAACGGGAATTGGATATCGTTCACGAAGCTGAACGATACGACCGTGTTCGTGTTTTATACGAATGCTTCGACATCGAAAGGCGCTATGCGCATCGCTACCATCGATGCGTCAGACGGCAGCTTCAGCGTAGGGTCGGAAGTTATATTCGATGATATGAGCGGAGACCATAACTGCTCGATTCTCCTGAACGAGACGAGCGGCTACGTGGTAGACATCTGGAACGGCGTCATAGATTCGGAATACGTGGCATGCACGCGGACGTTCTATGACAGCGGAGGGACGCCTACGGCGCGCGGGAGTGTATTCCAGCTGCAAGCGGCCGCGTTGAGCTATCCGAGCGCGTGCCGTATCGATGACACGCATTTCATCGTCTTCTATGAGGATTCATCGCATCAAGCGACGGCGCAGGTGATTGAGGACGACGGGTCGGGTACGCTGAGCAGCAAGAGCACCCTTGTCGTCGATTCGAGCTCGACGTCCTATGAATCGCTCGTGCAGATTGATGCGAATCATTTTGTCGCGCAGTGGTGGAACGGCACGAATGTCGTCGCGCAAGTGCTGGAAGTGAATCTGAGCACGTGGGCAGCTTCGAAGATCGGGTCATCGGTGGACGTGAACTCTTCCGATTCGGTGAGCGTCCTCGCGCCTCAGGATGCGACGCACGTGGTCTCGTTCAGCCAGGTCACGGGAGCAGGCGGCATCACCACTCAGACGCTCGCGATAGACGGCTCGTACGCGATAATACTCGCAGGAACGCCTTTGACCGTCTCTGAAAGCACCGCTGCCACATGGCTCAATGCAGTGAAGCTTGACGATACTCATTCCTTCCTCACCGTGCAGCAGAATGGAGACGATCTCTCTTTCGTTCAGTTATTCGAGCGCGATGTGACATCGCAGGATATCACGAGCACCGTACAGCCGATCTCTGGCCTCACCATGAGCTATCAGAATCCGCCATCGACCATCGCTCTTGATGCGCACACGACACTCTACGGATCCCGGATCGAGCCGACGAGCGATATGTACGAGGCCATGTTCACCATGGTCGGGCCGTACGTCGAGGGGAAATACCTGTATGCGCAGTCTGGCAGCGAGGTATTCAACACCGAATCCCAGGACTCCGGCGCGTGGACGTCCCGCCGTTCCGGCCTTTCTACCGCGAGCAAGGCGCGCTTTGCTCAATACCTGAATTACATCTGGATGGTGAACGGGAACGACATAAAAGGCGGCGATCCTATCGCGACATCCAACGGAGGCGATTTCGGCACGGACCTGGTCCCTGTAGGATTCCCCGGAGGCGATTTCATATCGGCAGGATTCGAGGGGCGCGTGTGGGTCGCCAACGCGACGCGCGGCGTCATCTATTACACCGATATCGTGCAGTTCACCCCTCCGAGCACGTACACGCTCACCTACAACCAATCGGTGAACTTCATCACGACGCTCACTCCGCAGACCGGACAAACAATCACGGCACTCCAGGTGGTCCCGCGCGCCCTTCTTGTCTTCACGGAAGACTCGATATTCCGCGTCTATGGCGCAAGCTCCATAGACGCGTATCCCGCGTATAACGTCGGTACGTTCTCGCAGGAATCAATCGTCACGACGAAGACCGGAATCTTCTTTCATCACAGTTCCGGATTCTATCAGTTCGATTATGGAAGCCAGCCGGTCGAGATCTCCCGCCGCATCATAGATTTCGTGAAGGCGATTCCGCGCTCGGAGTACGAGAACATCGTCGGCGTCTACGACGGGTTCGATAACGTCGAGTGGGCTATCGGCCAGGTGACGGTGGAGGGCGTCGTGTACAGCAATTGTGTCGTCCGGTACACCATCTCGACCCAGGTGTGGACGATATACGACTACCCGAAGAACGCCATCACCGCGATGATCTATTACGATGACGGGACGAGCCTCAATCATCTCGTCGCTACGACCAATACTGCCGGAGAGAGCACGGAGTACAAAACCGGGGCGCTCGATACCGGAGACGCCGATTTCGGGAAGCCGTTCTATTTCGAGTACATCGACCGGTGGAGGTCGTTCACGGACATGTACTACCTCACGAAGCGCATCGACGCGGTGAACGTCTATCACAAGAACGCTGCGGGCGCGAACCTGATGTATCAGTGCGACCATGCGAGCGCGAACGCGTGGAAGCCGCTCGGCGCGGTCACGGCCGATAACGTCTCGATACTTCCGAACAACAATACCGATGACTTCAATGTCATGCGGCTGCGTCTGGCGGGAAATACCAAAGGCGAGCCGATAATCATACACGGGTTCGAGATACTGCAGATTACTATCAAGGGCCAGAAACGAAACTAGCATGGACTTGCAATCGCTCGGAAAAGATCGGTTCCTGAAGAAAGAGCCTGACCAGGACGACCAGACGAAAGGCGCGATATACACGACCGCCAATCCGATACGCCCGTATTCCGATAACACGAACCGGAAAGCGGGCGCTCCGAACTCGAACGAAGGGCCGAATAGCGCCCAGAACATCTGGACCGGCACGGTCATCACGGCCGCAATCATACAGACGTCAGCGCTCCCATCGCGTGCGGAGCTTTCAGGGAACGACCTGACGCTGTATGACGATACGATAGCGCAAAACGGACAAGTCGTCGGAGACACGTCCCGTATCGTGTTGACCCATGCGAGCGCTGACAATGCAGGCGATGTGGAGAGCGGATTCATCCTTCAGAAACGTGCTCTCTCGACCAACACATACGATAACGTGCTTGAATTGTTCTCTCCTGACAATTCGCCGGATACAAACTACATCTTCATCGGACGCATGGGTACCGGAGCGGAGAGGAACATCTCCCTTATCGAGATAGATCCTGATTATCGTACCGCGACTGGCGATTCAGCAGGCTACATCAATGGCGTCTTCCGCGTCCGGACGTCGCGGGACGGAGATGACGACGATTACCGTGATGGCCTGTATGTCATGGACAGAGGTACCGAATCGGCATCACGGGATGGCTCTGTCGAATGGCTCGTAGCCGCCGGAGAAGGAGGACAAGTGCGTCTCTCATACATGCCGAATCGTGACGGAAATCCTCTCACTGATTCCATTTACGACCTTTACATAAGTGCGGACGGATTCACCTTCTTCACAAACGGCTCTCCGGGACTTCCGACAAGCAATCCGGGTGGCAGCGGCCGTCTGTGGAGTGATGGAGGAACGGTGAAGATTACTTGATATACTTTAGATCATAGGCATATGAACCCGCAAACAATCATCCAGCTTCAGAACAGCCTCGGCGTCCCCGCGACGGGAGTGTTCGACTCGAATACTCTTTCCGCAATGTCGAGAGCGGTCTCGAAGGCCGTCGCTGCCAATCCGGAAGTCCGGAAGTACGCAGGCGGCAATTCGGCCGACACGATACTGAACGCCTATCAGACCGGCGACTGGTCGGGAGTGAGTTCGCTGAACGGCACGCCGTTCTCGCCGACGCAGCAGAAGGCGGCCGTAGCCGAAGCAACGAAAGCGCTCGCGCCAGCGTATAAGGCGCAGGAGCAATACGATACCGCGAATGCGCAGGACGCGCTCGGGAACATCCAGCGCGAGTATTCGGATTTCGAGGACGAACAGGGACGGCAGTTCGGCAAGGACAAGGACGCGCTCGACCAGAGCGCGGCGACGAACGGGACGCTATATTCCGGAAGCAGGGTAAAAGGGCTGAGCGACCTCGCGACTGATTACCGCACGGCGGACGAGCGCGAACGCGCTGCGGAAGCGTCCGGCATATCGAGTGCGGCGCGCAATTACCAGTACCAGTACGGGAACGGAAACGCCGATTCGTTGAGCTCGTATTACCGCCTTCCGGGAGCGAGTTCGTACAATCCGAACGTCGCGGGAGGGAAAGTGACTTCGAGTCCTCTTTCATCGGTATACAATCCGAGCGCGTATACGTTCCAGGGAACGCAGCCGGTCGCTCAGAAGGCGGCGATACAGACGAGAGCGGCTGGCATCCTCGCGAACAAGGCGAACAAGCTCGCATTGACCGGTTATAAGAATCAATTCTAAGGCGTATGGCACGACAACGGCTCAGCAGCATCTACAATGCGATATCGAATCCCGGAGGTGGCTTCTCGACGACGCCGAGCGCCGGTCTCTCGATTCCTTCGAATAGTCCGCTTCTCTCGGTATCGAAGAACCTGACGCTTTCTCCGCTTGACGCTTTGCGCAAGAAAGCTGGTGCTATCACTCCGCCAGGAGTAGCGGCAGCCCAAGCAGCACAGAACGGTACGGCCTCGGCTCCCTCTCCGTCTTTCGACGAGCTGTATGCGCAAGGATCCGCCGCAGCCGCCGCTCGCGACAGCCAAGGGAACGGGAACGGGAACGCTCAATTGTTCGGCGCACCCATCTCGACCGATTCGAACCCGTCAGGGAATTCGGTATCGATACCCCCTGCATACCTGAACGCGGACGGATCGTTCAAGACGCCGGACGAGATAGCGTCCGGCGTAGGGTCTTCCTTGCGCGCGGCGCATGAGAATCCGGACATCGGCACGCTCTCTCTCGAGCAATTCGGCGGGAACGGCCAGACGACCGCGCAAGCTGAGACCGAGGCACGCCGAATCAACAATGCTCGGAACGACATCGCGGTCGGCGAGACGGATCCGTACAAGGTAGCGGCGCAGTCCGGCATCGCGTACACCCCTGAAGAGCTCTCCGCTATCGAGAAGGCGTATTCGGGCATCTACGACCCGGCGCTCGATACGGCGCTCACGAAGGTGCAGGACAAGCAGGCATCCGACGCCGCAGCCGCGCAGGCAGCCCAGCCGTTCACGCTCGGGAAGGATGAAGTCAGATATGACGCGGACGGGAATCCGATAGCGGTCGGCATACCGAGCGATACGGGTACCGGTACGGGAGCGTATACGCCAGGGACCGACCCGACAGCGGACGCGTACGTGCAAGGCATCCAGGCTGGCACGCTCAAGATGACCGATGTTCCGGCCGATTACAAGAATCTCGTGGCGCAAGGCCTCTCGCAGACCTCTTCGAACGCGCCGCTCTCGAAGACATCGATTGACGCGCTCGGCATCATACGGCAATTGCAGGGCCTCGGCGATGACAAGCTCGGCGGCCTTTCAGGAACCGGACTCATCGGATCCGTCGAGCATCCGAGCTCGCTCTTCCCCGGCACCGATGTGCAGAACACGCAGAACCTTGCCAAGCAGCTGCAGTCCGTGCTCTCGCTCGCGAACCGCCAGCAGCTCAAAGGGCAGGGACAGATTTCCGATTTCGAGTTCCGCGTGCTCGGCGACGCGTCGTCGGCGCTCGGCATCAACGCAAACGGGCGCACGAACCTCTCTCCGGAGCAGTTCAAGGACCAGCTGCACAAGCTCGAGGTCCGGCTCGAGGTCGGCCAGACGAAATCGCTCACGGACGACGAGGTGCAGTATCTCTCGCAGCAGGGGTATTCTCCGGACCAGATACGCGCGTATGACCAGCAGGAATCCGGCGGTGGGTCGGGAAAAGCTAGCGTTGGAAACACGACAGCTTCCGGAAACATCCCTCAGAGAAACAACAACCCGGGCGACGTGAAAGCAGGCGGCATCGCTGACAGCCTCGCCGTAGGGAAAGACCAGTACGGCCATCTGATATTCGCGTCCCCTGCCGATGGCTTCAAGGCGCTCACGGCCGATCTTACTGCTAAGATAAACGGAGGCTCGAGCCATCTCCCGGCGAATCCGACCATCGCGCAGCTCGGGAGCGTGTACGCGGAGGATCCGAATTGGGGCGCTCGCGTCGCGTCGATACTCGGCGTCCCGGCTTCGACGAAGACGAAGTCAGTCCCGATAGACCGACTTGCCCAGGCAATCGCCACGCAGGAAGGCTTTTACGCATAATCTATGGCAACCACCACACCGACGAAATCGATACAGCAGATGCAGCAGGATATCCTCAAGTACCGGGCGACGAAGCTCGGCGTGCCCGCTGCGGCATCGCCTGCGCCCGCACAAGCGCCTGCGCCAGCTCCTTCGCAGAATCCGGACGCGTCATCTGACGAGTCGATAGGCGAGGCATTGGCGACGTACCGGAAAGACCGGGATTCAGGAAAGCCGGTATCCGGAAAGACCGAGATACCGAAAGAGCCGTCCGCGCTCGCGTCGTTCGCGAAAGGGATATTCAGCGCTCCTGCGACGCTCATAGCGCGGCCGGTCCAGGCGATAGCAGAGCTGGGTCAGCTTGCAACGACCGGTCAGGTAGATCCCGAAGCTATCAATGCTGCGACCAAGAAGGTGCCGCTATTCGGCAGCCTGGTCGCTCCCGTGCCGGAGAACTTCAAGGACGTGAAGAAGGACGTGGGACGGGCGGCCGAGACGGTCGCGCTCGGTTCCGGCGCGCCTATCGCCGGTGGCGCGCTCTTCGGCGCGGGGTCGTCCCTCGAGCAGGGGAACGACCTGTTCAGCACGAAGACCGCTTTCGATGCCGCGCTCGCGGGCGCAGGGGGAAAGGCGCTCGAGCTCATCGGCAAGCCGCTCCTGAACGGCGCAGGGAGGGTCGTGGGGACGATAACGCCTCAGACGCTCAAGGACGTCGCGGCCGGAGGCGCAGGTGCGATAACGAAGTTCATGGCCGACCATGAGCTGCTCGGAGGCATCGCCGCCAAGCCATCGGCCGCCATCGCGAACGGCCTGCAGGGCGTCGATACGACTATCGGGAAAGGGGCATCGGCCGCAGGAAGAACGGTGCGCGACACGCTCGCGAAAGAGTATCCGAATCTCAATCCGGTGCAGCACTACCTGAACGTGAACAAGGCCGACCTCGCGCGCCCGACGACGATAAACGAGCCGGGATACGCGAACGCTACCGCGATCTATAACGATGCGAAGGCTCACGGGATAAATCTCGAGGACGTGGGAAACGAGCGCGGAGTCCAGCACGATAAGCTCATCGGAGATAGCGGGAAATACAATACGAAAGATGCTGTACGGCAGCTTGAAAAGAAGGTATACACCGACTGGAACAAGCCGTACCGCGCAGCGATACGGGAGGCTGAAGGGGAGACGCAACGCGTGCCGGTACAAGAAGTGAAAGAGGCGCTTATCCGCAAAGTCGCGAACACGCCGGATTCAGTGTACGGCGTGGAGGAGAAGTCCAAGCTCATCGATGATATCGAAAAGAAGTATGCTCCCGATTCGGCGACGGGGAAGGCACGGAAACACGGATACACGCTCACGAACCTGCATGATTCGCGCATCGAGGCTGCCACGCGCGGGAAATACAAGCCGGGGAAGGAAGCGCCTCCGACGCAGGAGAAAGCGCGTCTCGCGCGGCTCGAGGAATCGACGTTCCGCGACCTGTTCGATTCGCGCGCGCCGAAGGATGACGAATTCACGGACATGCGCCGAGAATTCGAGAAGAATTTCCGTCTCGCGTCGTATCTCAGGGCACTTCATGGGAAGAAAGTGCCAGCCGGTATCACGAAGAAAGCGGTGCGTCTCTTCGGAAAGGCGCTCGGCGCTTCCCTCGGCGGGAACGTGGGAGGATTCGCCGGGTTCCTCGCGGGCGGCCAGCTCGGCGACGCGCTCTTCAAGGGATTCGATGCGGTACCGAATCCGCTCAAGGGAGCCGTGCTCGACCGTCTCGAGATAGAGGAACCGGCAGCGTATAGTGCTCTCAAGGAGCACCTCGGCGCGATGGAGGTTGCGCGTCTCCAGCGCAAGGCGCTCCCTGCGATGGGAGAGAGCGCATTCGGAAAGAAAGCAGCGACGATGCACGTGACGCCGAAAGGAACGGTCGTGCCGGACAAGGACGAGGCCATCGACCTCACTGCGGTAGAGCAGGGGCGTGCGAAAGCGCCGAGAAGCGGACGCACGGAAGCAGATCGACGCAAGCTCATTCAATACATACAAGAGAACGGCCAGGGGCCGTACGTGCCGGCCAGCGAGCTGCCAGGCATACGCGCAGGGAAGGGTCCGAGACGCAGAGAGACGCTTCCGGTCATACAGGCAGGCAAGCCGAAGAAGAGCCTGAAAGATATCGAGTTCTGAAAGCAAGAAGCCCCCAAGATGGGGGCTTCTGCCGGTCCGCATTTTATATTTCCTCGAGGGATTCGCGGACTACTTCGTGACATCGATCTCGAATACGGTCATGATGTTCGGCACCATGTGCCCGGCGAGGCGGGACGCGTTGAAGCTCTGGAACTCGTTTATGAGCATCGTCTCCGCTCTCTCGACGTGCTCTGCGGTGAGCTCGATGCCCCTGCTTCTCGCTGTCTCGGACAGCACGAGGCCGTATTCGAACGCAAGGAGGAGCTTCTTCTTTCCGAAGGACGGGAACCTAAGCATGGTCTTTCGGCGCGTCCAGGTCGACTTTCGGAAGCACGTCTTCGCTCTCTACTTTTTGCGCTTCTTCCGGTTCCTTCTCAGCCGCTCGCGCGTCTGCCTGCTCGGTTGAGAATACGGGATATTTTTCATTGTCCGTCCAGAACACGACGTTCTCGATGATGCCGGTCTGGAGATTCACCTGCTGCTTGCTCTGGCAGGTGAGCTGCAGTTCTTCGGCGAGCTTCATGAGCTTGTCGAGCTTCTTCTTCGATGATTCCTGTATTTCTGCTTGAGTCATATCATTTGATTTTCTTTGGTAATCCGAACGCTTTCTTAAGGTTCGAAGGCTGTTCTGCCTTCGAAGGATCCGAAGAGGCCCGGGCCGCTGACGGCTTCCTGTCGCGCTTCGGCGCAGGATAGTTGCCGGGATCTCCGAACCTGGGAAATTTCATGACCATATCTATAAGTTCGCTATGTAATCCTGATAAGCGTCCGATATCTCGTATGCGACTCGGACGATCGCTTCTTCCATCCGGTCGAACTCGCGCTCGTCGAACTCGCGCCGGAACGTCTTTATGGTCCCTTTCGCGAGAATGACCTTCTCACCGTCACGCCAGAAGTCCTTCCGCTCAGTCTCTTTCTCTTCAGTCGGGATCCAGTGCACCTCGGCGTATCCAGGAAGCGGATGAGCGCTGTATTTCAGACTTACGCCGTAGAAGGGAAGCTGTCCGTGCTTCTGCACGCGCGCGGACGTCCACGGAGCGAGACCGGTCTTGTATTCTCCGATTCCACCATCTTTCCTGTACTTGTCGAGAAACGCGAGAACCGGCACCTCTCCGCGTATCTTGCATACTGGCGTCGTGTCGCCCTCCTTGCCTGAATTGCCGATCTGGTATTCGGAGATGCCTTCGATATCGAGCTCCATGAGAACGGCTTCCATGTTCTCATCCATGGGATAGTTTTTTTTGAGCTCCGCGATGGCGAGGCTGCGATTCGGAAGACGCTTCAGTATCTCGCAGAGTTCCTCAACCATCTTCGAGAATCTCGAGCCGAACCTGAGATACGGGGTGTCGAGCTTCTTTCCGTCCTCGAAATATTCGCGGACATACCGGTCCCGGCTCTTCACCCAGCAATCCATCTGGGACCAGGAGAGGTAGCCTCGAGGAAGCATCATGGACGGATAGCGAGCGCTCATGCATCCATGATAAGCTGTGTCGCTGTCGCCGTCAACCGGTTTTTGTGGACAAGAAGCCGGACGCCATAGGACGTCCGGCAGATGCTGGATCACCTCCCTTCCTTGAAAAGCTCTCGCTGTCCGTTCCGATCCTCTCGAGGAAGCGCGATAGGAAGCAGGAACTGCCTCCGTTCGACGAGATGAATGCTGACCGTCATGGATCCGCATGAGCACATGAGATCGGAACTCGGAGTCCCGCATTTCAGGCATTGACGCATAAAGACCTCCTATCCTCCTAAGGATAGGATAGCACCTGCTGCGGCACGGGAACGGGATTGTGCACTAGCGGGAGTATCTGTCTAAGACCGCCTGGTTGAAAGTAATCTGGGATTTCCACGCCGAGATGTTCAGACGGTTTATATGGAACTGCAATAGGAATTCTACTTGCAGGAAGATCAGGCACAGGATGATGATCAGGGATTTTGTCATATTTCTATTTCTTATTTGAAACCGTCTCAACTCCTTCCAAGAACAGCCAATAAAAGGGCATCGCGAGGAATAGGAAGCCGAATAAGTGCTTGAAGGAGAAGAAATCAAGCGGCATGTATTCTTCGACGTATGTCAGATACGCTGTGAAGATTATGAGTCCATAAAAGAGATTTTTCATGACCGTTTAATTGCGAGCAGTAGACGAGCTACGGCTTCCTCTGGGGTTGAGCCGTATTCGGCCATGATTCCGTCATGGTCAGCTATCGATATCCATTCGGATCCTTCTATATGTTCTTCTTCTTTTCCAACAGAATGAAATTCCTCGCCACAAGCCTCGATGAGTTCTGAGAGTTCGGTCATCATGATGGCTCGTATGATGTCGCCCTTCGTGACTTCATAATTCACCAGGTTGCGTATATCTTCCTCGCTGAGTCCTTTACGACGGAATCCCGCATCGTACAGCTTTTCGGCTAGTTCGTAGTCCATGATGAGTATTTCTATAGGTTAACTATTGTTAAAGCGTCTCGAAGAATTCCTCAATGCTCTTCCCGTCGGCGAGGGCGTCTATGAGGCGGTGCATTTCTATACGCCAGCGTCCTTGAATTCGATGCTCAATGGACGAACAACCAAGCGCATCGCAGTCGTGGCTCTCGTCATCTGGGTTGTATCTGTTCCACCCATTAGCGTTGCCGAGAGCCTTCCAGAAGGCGGGGTCGAGAAATATGACTGCAAGTGGTAGATGCCTACCAAGGTTGGTTGAAGTGCGTCCCCATGCTATTTGCTGAGAATGGTCAACAGTGATTCCGTCCTGCGCGTCGATATAGAGTTCTTTCCAGCCACCTATACATGCCTTCTTTATCGCGTGTTCGATGGTCATATCACTTAGTTATATCTACTGATTGAATGGCGGTGCGGGATTTCTTGATAGCGTCATTGAATCCTGCCGTATGTCCTTTGTTAAAACTCAAACCTTCATCTTCTAGACCATTATCTTCACTTGGCAACGCATCCAAGCAGGCCTTCTTTGTATCTTCGGAGATGAGGGTGATGAGGCAGTCTATATATTTAAGAGTCCATTCCAGACCAAGCTCTTTGTTATAAGAATATTCTTTGCTTGCGTTATTTAATTCTTTTCTCACCCTCTGCCGTAGTGATTGGTGTGTCATATCTCCCGTTCATTAGGCTCAACATCGAACGGATCGCCCTTCATGCACAGGCACGCTTCTTCGACTCCGAGGTCAGGGTTCCAGACCATGCCGCTGCCGTCGCAGATGTCTTCAGGGCATGGTAGATACATTTCTTCCAGAGGATTCTTAGCCATGGTATTTCAGGATGATATGACCGGCGATCCCGAGGAACAGAAGGACAAGGCCGATAAGGAACAGCACCGAAGACCATTCCCTGTCTTCCACTACCTGTATCAGGAAGCCGAAGAACGTCGCGAGCATCTGGACGAGCAGGATGGTGCCGCCGATGACGGTAAGAACGGTGAATAAGGTAGTCATGATTTTCGTCTTTTGCTTGTAATGAGCCGGTAGCCTTTCCCGCGCACGGTCTCGATGGACTTGCCTACCGGCAGCTTGTTCCGGATGTGCCGGATGTGAACGGCGACGAGGTTTCCGTAATTCCATTCGCTCGATATGACTCCGGCTTTCCGTATCGAACGGAGAATCGAATCGATATCGTCGATGGTCGTCACCTGATTCTTATTCTTCAGGAGAAGCTCGTAGATCATCTTCTCGGCGCTGGTGAATCCCTTTTCCATATCAGAAGTCCATTATGCGATCCTGTATCGCCCGTATGAGCCGTCCCTCCTTCCGGATGATCTCCTTCATCTTCGGCGTCCGATGGTCCGGATGATTGCGCAATACGTTATTGTCGACCGTCCGCAATTCCTGTTCGAGACGGAAGATCCTGTCCACGAGCGCGAGATCGCCGTCATTCCCGAACTCAGGGACGAATGCCCGAGAGGCCGATACGAGATCAGGATTCGGAATAACCTGTTTCATGCTTCAACTTCCTTATCGCGCCGACGACGTATCCGACCTGATAGATCGCGTCATCGAGCGCGATGTGATGTATCCCGCCACGCGGTCCGTCATGGGTGTATCCTGACAGGTCCATGAGCGTCCGGATATCGCGCATTCCCTTGTAATGAACGGGGTTCCTGACTCCGGTCGCACGAAACGCGTTCTCGAGAATCGGAATATCGAATGTCGCGTGCGACCAGACGCGTTCGGCTCCGCTCAGGAATATCGCGAGCTCTTGCATGGCTTCACCGATAGGGCGTCCTTTCTTGCCGAACACGGCATTCTGAGCTGCTATATCCTGAGACATCCACCATCTGATGGTATCGAAGTCGATCGTGTATTCGCGCATCGAGCGCTCATCCGGGTAATCGATATTCACCTCGAACGCTCGTCCCTTTTCTCCCGTCTCACGGTCGAAGTACACCGCGCCGATCTGCACTATCAGGGCATCATGCCTCGTGCCGAGCGTCTCGATGTCTATCATCACGTCTTTCATATTCATGCTTCTACGGTTCCCCACCGAGTAGGGATGCTGGTAATGCCTGCGAGCCTGCGAGCCTGCGAGCCTGCGAGCCTGCGAGAACGACCCGAATCTCCGGACGTATATCGCAGCATCAGGCAGCAATCCTCTCCTTGAATCGGTATAGCTCGGAACCTTACCGTTCTCCTGGTAGAAGATGGACAGTGAGTCAAGAAGCTCTTCATCGGAAAGGCGACGGCGTTCGTTGTTCTGGACTTTTTCGCGTTCCATGAGACCCGCCTTCTTAATCGCGTTCGTCCATGAGCCAAACGTCTTATAGATCAAGTGCACGTAGCGCTGGCTCCCGTCGCACCAATCGATGAACTCGGCCTTCGTGGGCGTCTTTCCGAGCGACTCCGAGCATTTGATTATATTGTCGAGAAGCTGGTCTGGGCACGTACCGCGCCTGTTCTTCGTCTCGAGAGCCTGCTTCGGTTGCTTTCTATGCGCCTCGCGCTTCTTATACCATTCGGCTAGATTCTTCTTCATGCGAGCCTGGATCTCTTTCTTCTCCTTATCAGAGAGACTCGCCCATCGCTTTATGAGGATCATCTTCCTCCGGTCGCGCTCTGACTCGGAGATGAGCTGTGTCGAATACGCAAGACCGAACATTTCCTTGTAATCGCGCACGGTCGGCACGGTCTCCTTGTGAGCGCTGATCGCGTGGCGTCCTACATCGGCGTACAGCTCGCCGCAGACATGGCACATGACCTTGTCGCCTTCTATCGTCGAGAGGAGCGCGCCCTGGTATCCGAATCCTGTCTCTGCTTTCCGGAGCGGCTCCTTGTAGTGATAGAACGTGAGGAAGGTATCCTTGTAGGGAATCCTCTTCATGGCTCTCTACTTGAACGTTCCGCGCTTCTCGAGGACGAGCGTGATAAGGGCAGGCTTGTACGCAGGCGGGATCTTCACCGATTTCTCGATCTGGTCCTGGATTGCCAGCGCCGCCATATCCGATGACGCGCGTTCGATAGCCCGTTCAGCGCGCAATACGGATTCAGGCTTAGGACCTTCTGCGACGCCCGAATTCGCCTCTGCGGGTGCCGGAACGCCCTGAGATGACATCTCGGACGCCTGGGACTTGCCAGGAGCCGTGAGGGGCGATTTTGGCGCTTGAACAGGTGCTCCATCGCTTGCACTGACGACCTTCACGGTCTCGTTGACCTTTCCGAGGAATCCGGGCTTCACTTCCGCGTACTTCCCGTAAAGCTCCTCGATATGCGGCATCGCGAAGTCGCGCGCCTCCTCGAACGTCGGAGCCTCTACCGTGATTTCCGGCTGGATATTGCCGAACGACTGTACCGGAATGACCGCGCGCACGGCGAAGGAGACGAACCGGGTGTCTGCCTTCATATCGATGACGCCATCTTTCTTCTTCGGCTTTGCCACTTTCGCGGGCTTCGGTGCCGAGACCTTCTTTACCTTCTTTGCGGACGTTGCCGCGACGGTTTTGTTAGCCATTTTGTTCTTGTTATCTATCCTTGGTAATTCCTATCTTAGGGTTTCGCGACCGTGTAGCGGAGCGACGGCGACTCCTCGTACGTCGCGTCGCCGGTCGATTCGGCTTTCGCCTTCTCGGCTTTCAGCTGCTCGGCAAGCTCATTCACGCTCTCAGGGTACTTCCACCTCTTGAGCTGCGAGACGCTGAACTTGCCCACGCCGATGTCGATCTTATCGATACCCTGTTCGAGCATCATCGAGATGATATGCGGGCGCAGCTGCGCTTTCTTCGCCTCGAGCGCGGAAATCTCCGCGTCGAGCTGTGCGTATTCCGCATACGCGTTGCTTATTCCCATACTACGATTCGTTATTCTTACGGCTGATAATGGCTTCGTCGAGCAGCTGACGCGTGACTTCGCCCTCGGTAAGCGCGCCTTTCGACTTCTTCACCTCGTTCTTGATGAATTCGTCCTGGTGCGCGAATATCCGCGTGTTCACGCGATGCATCTGCGTCGGCTTCTTCTGTGTTGCTGATTGATTCATACTGTTCTTACGCCTTGTAATCGATTACCTCTCCATGATAGTCTATGTCGCTGTCGCCGTCAATCCTAGGTGTGGAAAACCCGTTCAGCCAGGAACAAGGCTTCTTTTTCCGTAATAGATCTGTGCCCGTCGTTCATGAGCTTCCGTATCTCCTCGTACCGTATGAGATAGTAGGATTTCCTGAACCTAATGACGAGATAGGCTGGAAGCGGGGGTGCGCAGAATCCGTCGCACGGCTTCTTCCTGCTGTCTTGGTCTGAGAGCTTCCAGACAAGTCCGTTGTACGCGAGCGACATGAGCCCTTCATCCTGATGCTCCTCGATGCGTGAGAACGCGAACGAGTTCCCTCTCGCTACTTTCAGCTCGTAATAGCAGTATAGGCGCTTCTCGCGAAGGTACCGATTGAGTATCGTGTTGGCAGCTGATTCGAGCATGCTATCGGTGAGCGTTGACGTACTCGCGGGTCTTCGGACCGAACCGTCCGAATCCGGTCGTCGTCTCGTTTCCGCTCGATACGATGCCGACGGCAGCTTGCAGCTCTTTCACCGCGCCATCGGTCGCCGGTCCGTAGAAGGTCGTCTCCATGCCTGCACTACCCGGATGCCCGGATGGCGCTACCGGGAACCCTTGCGCATTAAGCCACCGCTGAAGCGCCGTCACGTCGCTCCCGGTCATATCGAGCGCGAGGTCGCGATTGAAATACGGAACGGATACTTTCGAGACGGAATCGACTATGGTTCCAACCTGCACGATCTGCGGCAAATAGTTCTCTCCGAGATAGCCGTATCCTTTCCGGCCCCATTGGTCGCTCCACCAATTCGCGAAATAGATGTAATTCGTATCGAACGCGCCGAGCACAATGAAATGGCCGGAGACGACCTGGTGCGGCGTGCGCAGCGGAAGGATATCCTTCTCGGCCCACGAGCTGCGACCGTTCTTGTCAGTCCAGAACTCGTCTCCGAGCTCGATGAGCACGAGCACCGAGCCGTTCTGATAGATGAGGTCTTTCAGGTCTTGCATCGTAAGCGCGCCGGTATGGAAGCCGTATGCGGCGATCTTGTGATTGCTCATCTCTGCGCGCATGGCACTTGTGAGACGGCTCGGTGCAGAGAACTGCGCGAGCGGCAGATCCGTCTGTTCAGGAAGCATGGCGTAAGGCAACGAACCGGTGGAAAGGAGCGACTTGAAGATGCTCTTCATGTCCGTACCGGCAGACGGCGGGAATCCGTCGATGGTCTTTATATCGACCCACTGCGCATCCGGCGAATAGATCTGCTGCGGATGTTCGTCAAGATAGCTCGCCATGAACGCGCCCCCATTGGCTCCGCAATCCGGCTCCTGCTTCTGGTAATACACGCGCGGACGATTGAAGAACGCGTCCGGCATGAGTACGCTCGGCGTAGCGCCTGCAGATGCACCGAGTCTGAGCGAGTATTCGGTTCCGTCCGGGACGAATTTCTGTCCGCCCGGATTAGGGAATGCGTGAGGTGTGATGATGGTATCCATATGTCTTTCGCAAATATCTTTGATAATTGTAGCTTTGGAATCTTTCGTCTCTCTTTCATTTCCGCACACTTGGCAAATTCTCATAAGACGGAAAGACGTTCCTGAAAATCCGCTCCGCTTATTATAGCGTCATGGCATGCCTGGTCTGCCCCACCTGGCACGACGAGGTGGAGATACAGGTTCTTCTTGAGGTGCTGGCTATCGAGGATGCGGCCTTTCCCCTGATCGTAGAACACGAAGCGATTCGACTTCGACGCAAATATCATGCACGGAGCGCTCGGCACCCGGTACCCTTCGCAGATCTGCGCAGCGACCACGATGATGCCTTTCTCCATCGATTCCATCTCGCTGAAGATCGTGGCCCGGTCATTCGTCTGCCCCGTCACGGTACGCACCTCGTACCCCTCACTGCGCAGAGCGGCCGCTATCGCCTCAACCTGCGCGGTATACGCCGCGAACACGAAGAGTTTCGGAAACTCCTGCGCGCGCTCGATGATGTAGTCTATCTTTCCGTTCTTGAAATGCTGCGTATCTTTCACGAGCCGGCCTTCCGTCTCGTTCATCGACTCTATCTTATTCCCGTACAGGATGCCGTTCTCGATGGTGCGCATCCTGGCGCGTCGCACCAATGGATCGGCTTCCTCCTGGTCGAGCTGCTTGAGCGCGCGTTTCTGCTCGTCAGTGAGCATGATACGTACCTCCTGGTGCGTCTGCTCCGGCACATCCATGAAATCCTGAAGCGAACCCGTATAGCCGAGTTTCTGCACGGCAAGCGCGAGGCGCTCTTGCGTCGCGTCATCCTTTCGTTCGAGCCATCTCTGATGACGTCCCATCATCACCGGATAATAGAACGCATCGCGGAACCGGTAAAAATCCCAGCTCTTTCCGAAGAGCTTCGCTGCAGCCCATACATTCATCGGCTTCCCTTTCGGCGTCGCGGTGCAGATGTAGAATCGTTCCGGCGGGAAATCGTGCAGGTACTTGAGGATTGCCTCGAACGTCTTCGACGCTTTCGGAATCTGCACGCGGTTGCGCTGCCGCGTCTCCGGAAGCACGCCGAGCGCGCGATGCCCCTCATCGAGAATCACCGTATCGAACCGCTGCCAGTCCTCAGGATGACGCCAGAACATGTCGTAGTTGATGACGGTGATGTCCTTGCCGAGTCCGAATTTTTCACCGTTCTTCTGCCATGTCTTATCAAGCATCTGCTGCTTCTGCGCGATGACGAGGATACGACCGGTTGCGAGCATGAGTGCAGTCAGCGTCTTACCCACGCCAGTTCCTAGGAAGATGCCGGTGTGCATCTTGTTCTCGTCGATGATTTGCTGCTGGATTTTCAGGAGCTCGTATTTCATAAGACGAATCGAATTAGGAACAGGAGAATCAGAAGAAACAAAATGACTTCCATCAAGATCTCGTTCACTTTCATCTTTCTTAGTAGCACCTCCAGAGTATCTGGCTTACCTCGTTCAATTCTTCTCACTTCTTCTTCTGATTGAACCATTGAATATTGAGTCTTCATAGGACGTCATCGTCATCCTCCACTGGAACGGGAGGGTTTGTCTTTCCGTATCAGCTCTTTTAGCTTATGCCACACCTCACGGTTCTTATTGACCGTGATGTCGTTATTGAATCGCCCGGCGAGATAGTTCATCGAACAGACCAGGTCGAATGCGTTATCGAGATCTTGCTCCTTCGGCTTTCGCATGCGAAGGATATAGTCGAGCGGATGTTCGTCTTTTTTCATAACATCTTATGGAAGTTCTTAACACTAAGTTTCTTTTTCGCCTCGCGGATAGCATTGAGCGCGATGACGATGTCTCGACCACCCTGAGTGAATGCGCATCCTCTTAATAACTGAAGCAACGCTCTCTCTGCGACACGTACCTCGAGACGCTTCTTTTTACGGAACTCTGCGGGAGTCCCGTAGATATTCCTAATGTGGTCAGGCCAGATTCGCTTGTTCATAGTTTCATGTCTCTTAGGATGTGAACAACCACTTCCACATTGAACGCGTTCCCGCATACGGCGATGCGGTGCGATTTCGGTATGCCCTCCGTGTAGCCGTCAGGGAGCGATTGCAAGCGCTCGCACTCCACGGGCGTCAGCGGTCGCACCTCGCCACGCTGGTAGATGCCTATGTGCGTGCTCGTCATGAGCGTTTTCGCTTTCTTGCCCACGCGCCCTCGGCGCGTGGTAGAGTTCGGGAAGCTGGTATCGACGCTGTCGCCTTCCTCCGCTATCGCGTACTCCTTCTTCGTCGCTTCGCGCACGAGGAGCCTGCCGTCCGGCAACGTCTCGTACAAGCCGGTCTTGTTCCCGCCGGTGTGTGATGGGAGCGTGATGCTCTTGCCGTTCGCACTGTAGATGCGCGATCCTTGACCTCCATTCGTCCCCTTCAGCTTCCCCACGAGCACGGGTCTGGTCGGCTTTTCAGGAATCAGCAGCCACGATTCCTGGCTCTGGCTCCTCGTTAGCGTGTTCGCTTTCCCATCCTTACGGCTCACGAGTTCCCGTGCGCGGCGAGGCGTGAAGTCCTTACCAGTCCGAGCCTTGTGCTTCGCACGTATCCTCTTAGCCTCCTCCGTCCGGCGTTCGGTAAGCATGACTGCTTGCGAGTCTTCCGCGATATCCTTCAGCAGGATGCCTCGGTCTTCCGGGAGCGTGATACCAGGTATGTTCGTCCAGAAGTATCGCTTACGCGTTTGCGCACTCACAAGTGCGGCGTCTATCATGATTGGCTCGACGCCCAGCTCCTTCGTGATAATGTCGCGATATTCCCGCTTCATGCTGGCGACATTCTCGAGTATGAAAAAGCGCGGCTTCACAGTCTTGAGAATGCGCAAGTATTCGTAGAAAAGCCCGGAACGCTCTCCTTCAAGTCCTTTCCCGTCATGTTTCGCGCGGGAGAGGTCCTGGCACGGAGATCCGCCGATGAGCAGGTCGACGCTCTCTTTCGGAAAGAGACTGCCCCAGAGTCTCGTGATATCTCCCAGCTGGATGATATCCGGCCAGTTCTTTCGGCTCACCAGCATGGCGTGCATATCGATCTCGCTCGCATAGTACGCTTTCACCGGTATCCCTGCACGTTCGAGCGCTACGCGAGCGCAAGATATGCCATCGAACAATGATAAGACCGTTATTCCTTTCTTCTTCATAATACGTCGTCATCCTGATAATGCTGTTCCGATTCCTCCGGCACCACGCCGAACTCCTCATCCCACTTCGTGATGGTCTTCGCGCCCCGGAAGAACCCGGAGCCGTGCGTCGAGGTACGCGGGATGTACGAGAATTTCCCCGTGCGCAGGCCGTACGCCTTCATCTCCTTCGTGAACGCGATCGCGCTCTTGAACTTTCGGCCATCCTTCATGCAGTAGTCGCGGTAATCGCTATAGAGCTTCGCGGTCGTTTCGAGAACCTTCGAATCGTCGAACGAGAGGCATTCCGCGATGAACCCGTCGACCGACGAATTCTCTTCGCGGTACTCGGCAAGCGCCTGCTGCTGTTCTTGCGTGACGGTGAACCGCTGTTCTTTCATGAGCGACCGGTACCCTTCAAGCATCCAGTTCAGGATGCCGGAAAGTTCGGAAGCCAGGATGCCATCGGAGAAGCGCAGCAGCGTGTTCGGATTATCCCGGAAATTGTTATTGAACTCTACGACCATCATGCGACGCTCGGTCGCGGACGATGAGTCGTCGACGCGCGGCATCGTGTTCACCGCGAAGATGAACTTGGCGGTGGGCGCGAATTTGAACTGATCCTTGAACTTCATGTTGATGGTCAGGGATTCGCCGGACACGAGCTTCTTCAGCTTGTGCGCCTGGTAGTAGTTCCCGCTGACCTCCTCGATGACGTTGAGGCGCTTTCCGATGAGCCCTTTGAGGCCGAATGTGCCATAGAGGTCTTCGAGATCGATGCGACTTGTTCCCTCTTCTCCAATGACCATTGAGATAGTATCCGCAAAGGTCGACTTTCCGTTTCCTCCATCTCCAACCAAAAATAGTGCCTTAGCATATACCATTGAGCTAGTGAGTAAATATCCCGCGAACTGCTGCAGCACGAGCTTCTTCTCCGTCGCTTCCGGTCCGCGCATCCAGGCGTCGAGGCATTCGAGCCATACGCGGCAATCGGCATTCGGATTATAGGCGACGGGCGACTGCACGAGCGAGACGAAGTCCGGCGTATGTGGATGCAGGATACCCGTAGAGAGCTGCAAGAGGCCGTTGCGCACGTTGAACCAATCGCCTTTGTCATCGGTCAGTTCGAGATCCGGAATGATCGAAAGGAGGCAGGCCACTTTGTCGGCCACGAACTTTTTCGTGCGGTAGCCCCAGAGCATATCCTCATAGAGCATATTCAGTATGATGCCGGACACATCTTGGTCCGAGATCATCTTGTATACACCGTCCACATAATTGAAGAAGACGCCTGCTTCGTTCTTCTTCAGGTACGGATAGCGCGAGCGCACCTCGATCTCGTAATTGCTGAAGCGCGTCTTGTCGGTTTCCTTCCGCGCCTTCGCCACGGCCGTATACGCCGCTTGGATCTTCATCTGTTCTTCCGGCGTCATGAGGAACGAGATGAACTCGTTCTTATAGGAGAATGTGTAGCCGGAGCGGAATGCCGAATTCACCGTGTTACGTATCTCCTGCATGCCGCCGCGCTCCTTCTCGATGCCGTGCCATCCCGTATCCTCGAAATGCTTCATCGCCTGCGCCTTCGTCCACCCCGCCTCGCGCATGAGGCTCGCCGTCACCAGGAGCGCGGAATTCGCGCAGTTCTCGCGCGGCAGCACAGAGTCGTCCGAGCCGTTGAGGAGCCGGATGAACGACGGGCGCTCTTCGATAGGATAGTGCCGGTTCACGAGATCGAAGAAGTTTTTGCGCTCCGCGTCCGCGTACTTCCTCATCCGGTCGCCTTCCTGCGTCTTAGGGAATTCCGGCACCGATTCGGCGAGCTGCGGGAACGCGTCCTCGACCTCGTCCATTGAATAGCGGGCGCTCAGCTCTTTATGGAGCCCTTTGATGCGGAACGGCGCGGCAGCGACCCCGTTCTTGTACGCGTCGCCGCTTTTCTTCCAATAGTACGTCCCGGGCTGGCGCATGATGCGCGTGAGGTCCTTCACGACGGGATCGGCTTTGAGCGTCGCGACGATATCCGCCTCGATGCGCTCCCAGCGCTCGACGGCGGCTTCCCACGCGTCATCGGTGAAGTCATCGCGGAACAGCGGCTCATCGAGGAGCCAATAGATGTGATATCCGTTCTTGGTCTCGAGAACGTACGTCGGCATGAGACGTTCCTTGATAGCGGCTATCTCATCCGGATCCTTGCGCCCGTCGATGTCGATGAAGAACGCATTGATAGACGTGCAATTCTCCTTCTGCGCGTTCGGCGCTCCTTTGAAGCCGTTTACCGTGAAGTACGCCTCGTACCCTTTCCGGTTCAGGTCATCACGCCGCCTCTCGCTCGATACGGGCGCGCGTCCTTCTCCGGTCTGGTCTATGTACCGATAGCAGTGGTCCGGGAAGCTATCGAGGAATCTGTGCTTTTTGAGTGCTGGCATCTTGGTCGCATGCGCGTTCGTGCGCTGCTCCGAAGGAACGGTCCGCTGCCATAGGTCATCAGTGCGCGATGTCTTTTTGTGTCATTGACCGCTCCTTCGGAGCAACCCGCGAGGGTCGCCCTGCTCGAATACAGGAAAGGGCACAGGACTCATAGCCAGCGAACGCCGCTTCCACGCAGCAACACCATCATGAGAACCCGTGCCCTTTCCTGTATTCGAACGTGTGGAAGTATTCTTGTTCATCTTCATCTCACTATTCTACCTCGTCCTCGTCCTCGTCGTTATCCCCTTCATCGTCCTTGTCCTCGTCCTCGTCTCCGTCGTCATCTTCATCCCATTCATTCCCATCCGCTTCATCGTCCGAGCCTGCCGAATCATCGTCAAGCGGATCCTGCTCAGGATTTGATTCATCCT
>Ga0164242_10000605_pt1 | contig 43539 bp, 41 predicted proteins | sample OricomgcompostMG_FD_108783 | JGI IMG/M metagenome (GOLD analysis project Ga0164242, IMG submission 108783) | Miracle-Growth compost microbial communities from Emeryville, California, USA - Original compost - Miracle growth compost (MG) ... | reverse complement strand
GCCTCGGCCAGCAGCGTTCGGAAGTCCTCGATCGTGCCGAACTCGGGCAGCACGTCGCAGTAGTCGCTGACGTCGTACCCGCCGTCGCGCAACGGTGAGGGATAGAACGGCGGCAGCCACAGGCAGTCGACGCCGAGCCACTGCAGGTAGTCCAGGTGGGCGGTGAGGCCGCGCAGGTCGCCGGTGCCGTCGCCGTTGCTGTCGGCGAAGCCGCGGACCAGGACCTCGTAGAAGACTGCGCGCTTGAACCATTCTGGATCCCGGGCGCCGGTGGTGCTCCCGGTGTTCGCGGTGGTCACCTGCCCATTAGTAGCAGGCTTCGGCGCGGTTGCGCAGCCCGGTCGACACGGACCTCAGCCCGCATCGAGCGCACCCTCGTCAGAGGGTGCGCAGGTGCAGGACGTGCGCGGGAACGCCGTACGGAGTGCCGGCCGGGTCGAGGCGGACGTAGTTGACCTCGCCCCATTCGTAGTCGGCGCCGGTGAGCAGGTCGTGCGCTCCGTAGCCGGTGCCCCGGTCGCGCACGACGGCGTCGAGATCGACCTCGACCATTGTCTCGACGGCCTCGTGCGGGTTGGTGCTGCACACCACGAGCACCGTGTCGCCGGTCGCCGGATCGCGCTTGCTGAAGGCGAGGATCTCGCTGTGCCCGGTCTTGTGGACGTGCAGCTCGCGCAGTTGCTGCAATGCCGGGTGCTCACGACGGATCGCGTTGAGTCGGGTCAGCAGCGGTGCAAGCGATCGACGCGCCTCGGCCGCGCCGACCAGATCGCGCGGGCGCAGCTGGTACTTCTCGGAGTCGAGGTACTCCTCGCTGCCCGGCTTGAGATTGCGGTGCTCGAAGAGCTCGTAGCCCGAGTAGACCCCCCATGTCGGGGAGAGCGTCGCGGCGAGCACGGCGCGAATCGCGAAGGCGGCGGGCCCGCCGCGCTGCAGGTACTCGTGCAGGATGTCCGGCGTGTTGACGAAGAAGTTCGGACGCATGTGGTCGGCGCCGGACGCCAACTCCTCGGCGTACTCGGCCAACTCGTCCTTGGTGTTGCGCCAGGTGAAGTAGGTGTAGCTCTGCTGGAAGCCGATCTTGCCCAGCTCGTGCATGATCGCCGGGCGGGTGAACGCCTCGGCGAGGAACACCACGTCGGGGTCGGTGCGGTTGACCTCGGCGATCAGCCACTGCCAGAAGTTGAACGGCTTGGTGTGCGGATTGTCGACGCGGAAGATCCGCACGCCGGCGTCCATCCAGTGGTGGACGATCCGCAGCACCTCGGCGTACAGGCCCTCGGGATCGTTGTCGAAGTTCAGCGGGTAGATGTCCTGGTACTTCTTCGGCGGGTTCTCGGCGTAGGCGATCGAGCCGTCGGGGCGGGTGGTGAACCACTCGGGGTGTGCCTCGACCCACGGATGGTCGGGGGCGGCCTGCAGGGCGAGGTCGAGCGCCACTTCGAGGCCGAGGTCGCGGGCCCGGGCCACGAATGCCTTGAAGTCCTCCAGCGTGCCGAGCGCCGGGTGGACCGCGTCGTGGCCACCGTCCTTGCTGCCGATGGCCCACGGGCTGCCGACGTCCCACGCGGCGGCGACCAGGGTGTTGTTCGGACCCTTGCGGTTCACCTCGCCGATCGGGTGGATCGGGGGCAGGTACACCACGTCGAAGCCCATGGCGGCCACGTACTCCAGGTGCGCGGCGGCGTCCTTGAAGGTGCCGTGCCGCGTCGGCCGCGCCGCGGCGACCGGATCGCTCGCCAGTTCGGCGCCGATCGAGCGGGGGAAGAACTCATACCAGGAGCCGACCAGCGCACGCGCGCGCTCGGCCTTGATCGGGTACCACGGCGAACTGCACACCAGCGCTCGGACGGGGTGGTCCTCGGCCAGCTGCCACAGGCGTTCGTCCAGCGCGGGCGCGACCCGGTGGGCGAGATCGAGGGACGGGTCGACCAGCGCGTGCGCGGCGGCGATCGCGCGGACCTTCTCGCCCTTGGGTAGCAGTGTGGCCAGCTCGGTGAACAGTCGCGAGCCGTCGGCCAGGTCGTTCGCGAGGTCGGCGGCGCCCTGCCCGGCCTCGAGTTTGACGGTGACCGCGTGGCGCCACGTCGAGAGTGGGTCGCTCCACGCCTCGATGGCGAACGTCCAGGACCCGAGCGATGTCGGGACGACGGCGGCGTGCCACCTGTCGGTGCCAGGGGCCCCTGGCGTCATGCGCGTCGTCGAGACCTTCTTGCCGTCCGGGTCACGCAGCACGACGCTCGCGCCGACCGCGTCGTGACCTTCGCGGAAGACCGAGGCGGCCACCGGCACGTACTCGCCGACAACGGCCTTGGCCGGGTGTTCGCCCGAGACCGTCGAGGCGAGGACCGGCATCACGTCCGAGATTGCGAAGCGTCCGAGCATGTGTTCACCGTATCCATTCTCGTGATCCGTTCCCGTGCTGCCGTATGCCCTCCGTTGGCCGGGCCGTAAGCCCTTGCAGTCCTGCTAACTTGGGGCGCATGAAGGCTCTACGTCGCCTCACCGTCCGTGCTGCGGTCCCTGCTGAGCTCTCCCAGCTCAGCGAGATCGTCTCGAACCTGCGTTGGTCGTGGGATCGGGCCTCGCTGGATCTGCTGCAGGCTGTGGACCCGGAACTCTGGGAGTCCTGCGAGCACGATCCCGGACGCATGCTCGGCGCGGTATCCGCGCCGCGGCTCGCGGCGCTCGTCTCGGACGCCGCCTTCCGCGAGCGGCTTGCCGCCGTGCACGCCAACCTGCAGCGGTACCTGACCGAGCCGCGGTGGTATCAGCACGAGCAACAGAACGGGCGAGATCTCCCTTCCAGCATCGGATACTTCTCGCCCGAGTTCGGCATCACTGAGACCCTGCCGCAATACTCCGGAGGGCTGGGCATCCTTGCGGGCGACCACCTCAAGGCGGCGTCCGACCTCGGCGTCCCGATCATCGGCGTCGGCCTGCTCTACGGCGCCGGATACTTCCGCCAGTCGCTGTCCCCGGACGGCTGGCAGCTCGAGCACTACCCCAATCTGGATCCGCAGGGCCTGCCGATCGCGCCGCTCTACGACGCGGGTGGCAACCCGGTGCGGCTCACGATCGACCTGCCGGACAGCCGCGTGCTGCACGCCCAGATCTGGGTGGCGCGCGTCGGACGGGTGCCACTGCTGATGCTCGACACCGATCTCGAGGAGAACGACGCCGCGCTGCGCCAGGTCACCGATCGGCTCTACGGCGGCGGTGTCGATCACCGGCTCGAGCAGGAGTTGCTGCTCGGTATCGGGGGGGTGCGCGCGATCCGGGCGTACTGCGCCGTCACCGGGACTCCCGCGCCCGAGGTGTTCCACACCAACGAGGGACACGCGGGCTTCCTGGGCATCGAACGCATCCGCGAACTCGTCGCCGGCTACGGGCTGGGCTTCGACGAGGCGCTGGCGGCCGTCCGGGCTGGCACCGTCTTCACGACGCACACGCCGGTGCCGGCCGGCATCGACCGGTTCCCGCGCGATCTGGTCGCCTCGTATCTGGGCAGCGTCCCCGGAGTCCCGATCGAACGCATCCTCGCGCTCGGCGCCGAGGACGATCACACGATCTTCAACATGGCGCACATGGGCCTGCGGCTGGGGCAGCGCGCCAATGGTGTCTCGCTGCTGCACGGCCGGGTCTCCCGCGCGATGTTCTCCGGGCTCTGGCCGGGCTTCGACGAGGACGAGGTGCCGATCGGGTCGATCACGAACGGCGTCCACGCCTCGACGTGGGTTGCGCGCGAGATCATCGAGATGGCCGAGCGCGAGATCGGCGCCCAGGCGGTTGCGGACGGTCGCGGCTGGGAGGTCGTCGACAAGGTCAGCGACGCCGAGCTGTGGCGGGTGCGCGGCGAGCTGCGCACGAAGTTGGTCGAGGAGATCCGCCGGCGCATGGTCGGCTCGCACCGTGAGCGCGGCGCGACCGAGCCGGAGCGCAAGTGGATCGGCAACGCGTTCGACCCGGAGGTGCTCACGATCGGGTTCGCCCGACGGGTGCCGTCGTACAAGCGACTCACCCTGATGCTGCGCGACCCCGAGCGGCTCAAGCGCATCCTGCTCGACTCCGACAAGCCGGTGCAGATCGTGCTGGCCGGTAAGTCGCACCCGGCCGACGAGGGCGGCAAGCAGCTGATCCAGCGCATGGTCCAGTTCGCCGACGATCCCGAGGTGCGGCACCGCATCACCTTCCTGCCGGACTACGACATCAAGATGGCGCGCTACCTGTATTGGGGCGTGGACGTCTGGTTGAACAACCCGCTGCGCCCGCTCGAGGCGTGCGGGACGTCCGGGATGAAGGCCGCCCTCAACGGTGCGCTGAACCTGTCCATTCTGGACGGCTGGTGGGACGAGTGGTTCGACGGTGAGAACGGCTGGGCGATCCCGTCGGCAGACGGCGTGGTCGACGACGACCGCCGCGACGCCGTCGAGGCCGAGGGTCTCTACGACCTGCTGGAGACACAGGTGGCGCCGCGCTTCTACGATCGCGACCCACTCGGCGTGCCGAAGCACTGGGTGCAGATGGTGCGCCACACGCTCAAGGAACTCGCGCCCAAGGTGATGGCCGGGCGCATGGTCACCGACTACGTGGAGCAGCTGTACGCCCCTGCCGCGCACAGTGCCCGGGCGATGTACGCCGACGGGTTCGCACCGGCGCGCGAGGCCGCGGCGTGGCGGGCCAAGGTGCAGGCGGCCTGGTACGGGGTGAAGGTGCTCTACGTCGACTCGCAGCTCTCGGGCCACGCCGAACTCGGCGGCGCGCTGCAGCTGCGGGCCGAGGTCGCGCTGAACGGGCTGGTGCCCGACGAGGTGACCGTCGAGGCGGCGTTCGGGCCGGTCGACAGCGACGACCGGTTCGTGGCGAACACCACGGTGGTGTTGGCGTCCGTGGACTCGCACGACGGCTCGACCCGCTTCGAGGGGACGATTCCGTTGGATCGCACCGGCGCTTTCGGCTACACCGTGCGGGTGCTGCCGCGGGACGAGTCGCTCGCCTCGCCGGCCGAGCTGGGTCTCGTGGCGTTCGCCTGAGCTTGCTCGCGGGCGCTCGGCGCACGTGGCGGAGGCACGACAATCAGCTGCCCGGGCCTGTCCGCTGCTCGCCGAGCAGCGCGCGGACCCGAGGCTGGGCCTGCATCGCGGCGGCGAGCAGCAGGCCGTCGCCGGGGATGAGGGTGAGGTCGGCGCGGGCCGCGATGGTCATCCCACTGCGGACGACGGCGAGCACCGCCGCGCCGTCGGGCAGCGCCAGGTCGCCGATGCTGCGGCCGACGAGCACGGTGGTGTCGGGCAGCGTGAACTCCAGGATGTCGGCGCGACCGCGCTGCAGCGTCATCAGCGTGACGATCTCGCCGACCGTGACGGCCTCCTCGAAACCGGCCACCATCGCGCGCGGTGTCGACACCGCGACGTCGATGCCCCACGCAGGGGTGAACAGCGGCTCGTTGGCCGGGTTGGTCACCCGGGCAAGCACCCGCGGTACGCCGAACTCGGTCTTGGCGTGCATGCAGATCACGAGGTTGGCCTGATCGTCGGCCGTCGCCGCGAGGATGGCGTCGCAGGTCTCGATGCCGGCCTTCTGCAGCGTCTCGACCTCGCAGGCGTCGGCAAGCATCCAGCTCGCCTCCGGCACCCGGTCGGGGCGGTAGCTGGTACGGCGACGCTCGATGATCAGCACCTCGTGGCCCGCGCCGAGCAGGTTGCGCGCCACCGACCGTCCAACCGCGCCGGCACCGATGATCGCGACCCGCACTCCGCCTCCAAGATCGAAAAGTGGATCCGGCGGATGGCCGGAATCCAGTAACCTTCGGGGTCAATCCGGCCACCAGTATCGCGGCGGAGGTCCCCATGACGTTGCACCAGCTCTACGTGGTGCTGCTTGTGGGCGCCTCCGTGCTGCTCGTCAGCGTGGTGGCGACCCGGCTCGCGGCGAAGGTCGGGCTGCCCGGACTGCTGCTCTACCTCGGTTTCGGGGTGGTCCTCGGCAATGACGTCATCGGCATCGAGTTCCACGACGCACAACTCGCCCAGGCCCTCGGAACGACGGCGCTCGCCGTGATCCTGATCGAGGGCGGTCTGACCACCAGGTGGGCGGATATCAGGCCGGTGCTCGCGCCGGCCGGTCTGCTGGCCACGCTCGGTGTCGGTTTCAGCACGGTGATCACCGCCCTCGGTGCGTACTGGCTGATCGGCACGAGCTGGCAGATCTCGCTGCTGCTCGGCGCCGTCGTCTCGTCCACCGACGCGGCCGCCGTCTTCGCGGTCCTGCGCAGCTTGCCGCTGCCGCACCGCGTCGCCGGCCTGCTCGAGGCCGAGTCCGGCTTTAACGACGCGCCGTCGGTGATCCTGGTCGTGCTCTTCAGCCAGACGCCACTGCACCCGAGCGTGTGGCATTTCATCGGCGATCTGGTCTACGAGCTCGCTGTCGGCGCAGTGATCGGAGTGGCCGCCGGGTGGATCGCGCGGTACACGCTGCCGCGCCTGGCGCTGCCGGCGTCCGGCCTCTATCCGCTCACGGTGTTCGGGCTCTGCCTGGCCGCGTTCGCGGCTGCCGGCGCCGTGGGGGCGAGCGGCTTCCTCGCGGCGTACCTCTCCGCTCTCGTGCTCGCGAACGGACCGGGCCTGCCGCACCGCGCCGCGACCCGCTCGTTCGCCGAAGGTCTCGGCTGGCTGGCGCAGATCGGGCTATTCGTCCTGCTCGGACTGCTGGTCGACCCGTCCGAGCTCGGGCGCCAGGTCGTTCCAGCGCTCGTGGTCGGCATCGTGCTACTGCTCGTCGCCCGGCCGCTGTCGGTGGTGGTGAGCCTGTTGCCGTTCAACTTCGGCTGGCGCGAGCAGGCGTTCCTGTCGTACTCGGGACTGCGCGGCGCAGTCCCGATCGTGCTGTCGACCTATCCGGTCGTGCACCACGTCCCGGGTGCCACGCGGGTGCTCGACATAGTGTTCGTCCTGGTCGCGCTCTACACGTTGGTGCAGGCACCGAGCCTGCCGTGGGCCTCGCGCGCGCTGCGGTTGACGCCGCACCAGTCGACGCGGGAGATCCTCGTGGAGTCCGGCCCGTTGGACGTGCTGGACGCCGAACTGCTGACGATGACGATCCCGCCGACCTCGGAGCTGGACTCTGTCTCGGTGCTGGAGCTGCGCCTTCCCGATCCGGCCGTCATCACGTTGATCATTCGCGACGGGCTGAGCTTCGTCCCGTCCGACGACACCGAACTGCGCACGGGGGACGAGATCCTCGTGGTCACCACCCGGCAGCAGCGCGAGGCGACAGAGCGCCGGCTGCGGGCGGTCGACCGGCGGGGTGTGCTGGCCCACTGGTTCGGCGAATACGGTCTGGCCGAATAGCTACTCTTGGCCCTATGACTCGATCGGTGCGTGAGGCCCTGCAGTCGGATGGGCCGACGTTCTCCTTCGAGTTCATGCCGACGAAGACGGCTGAAGAGGACGCCCAGCTGTGGAAGACCATCCGGGAGCTGGAGCGGCTCCGTCCGGACTTCGTCTCGGTGACGTACGGGGCCGGCGGCTCGACCCGCGCGCGCACCATCGAGATCACCGAGCGCATCGCCTCGGACACCACGCTGTTGCCGGTGGCGCACCTCACCGCGGTGAACCATTCCGTCTCGGAGTTGCGGACCATCGCCGGCAACTTCGCCGCCACCGGCGTCACGAACGTGCTCGCCCTGCGCGGTGACCCGCCGGGCGACGTCGAGGGCGAGTGGGTCAAGCATCCGGAGGGCCTGCAGTACGCCTCGGAGCTGGTCACGCTGCTCAAGGCGCACGGTGACTTCACCGTGGGCGTCGCCGCGTTCCCGTTCCAGCACCCGCGATCGCGTGGCGTGGACGAGGACACCCGCTGGTTCGTCGAGAAGTGCCGGTCGGGAGCGGACTACGCGATCACGCAGATGTTCTTCGACGCCGAGGACTACCTGCGACTGCGCGACCGCGTGACGGCGGCCGGGTGCGACGTCCCGATCATCGCCGGGCTGATGCCCGTCACGAACGTCGGGATTATCAAGCGCTCCGAGAAGCTCTCCGGCGCGCCGTTCCCGGCCAAGCTGGCCGCGCGGTTCGAGGCGGTGGCCCACGAGCCGGCCGCCGTGCGGGCCATGGGCATCTACGAGACGTCCAAGCTCGCCGAGCGACTGCTGGACGAGGGCGTGCCGGGGGTCCACTTCTACACGCTCAACCGGTCCAAGGCCACGCGCGAGGTGTGGGCGAACCTTGCCCTCGGCGCGCGGATCTGAGGCTCACGCTGCGGGCTGGTCCGCGGCGCATCACGGCCTCGACCCCGCCTCCGTGCCGGCGTTGAGGTTCTGGCTGCGCGGCGTGTGGGCGATCGCGCGGCCGCTTGTCCTGCTCCGTACGCCGCCGCTGTTGATCACGGTCCTCGGCGCGCTGACGGCGGTCGGTGCGATATTCGTCGGGCCGTGGTGGGCGCTGCTGCTCGTGATGATCTCGGTGGCATGTGACGCGCTGGACGGTGCGGTCGCGGTGCTGTCCGCACGGGTCTCGGCGGCCGGGGCCATCGCCGACCGGTTGGCCGACCGCATCGCCGACTGCGCGTTCGCGGCGGTGCTCTGGCGGTGCGGGGCACCGTGGCCGCTGGCAGTCGTGGCGGCGGGCTCGACGCTGCTGCTCGAGGGCTGGCGCGAGATCCGGCGCGGACCGCTGCTGACATCGATCACGGTGGCCGAACGGCCGACCCGTGCGATCTGTGTGCTGCTCGCCTGCCTGTGTGCAGGCCTGTCTCGGGCGAGCTGGCCGCCGACCGTCTGCGCCGCGGTCTGGGTCCTACTCACGCTGATCGCGCTGGGACAGTTCGCCCTTTCCACGAGAGGGTTCCGCGGCGGCGCAGGAGCAACGAACGCGCCGTCAGCCAGAGGAACGCCGCGATCGAGATCGGATGGGCGGCGGCGTCCGGCCACGGGCGACCACCGGTCGCGCGGGCGGTGATCACCCGGCCGGCCACGCCCGCGACGTAGCCGACCAGACCGGCGCGCGAGCCCCGCAACGCGGCCAGCGGTGGGAGGAGATAGGCCAGGGTCAGCGCGCCGCCGACCGCGACGGCGGCCGCCTCGGAACCGGACGCGAACCCTCCTCGGCGGGAGCCGAAGGCCGACCACAGCGACTTCGCGTAACCGTCCTGCAGCTCGGCCCACGACTCGTACATCCGGCAGCTCGCCAACTCCGTCCCGTCGACGAGAGCGCCGTGTCCGCCCACCCGCTTGATCGACTTCAGCAGCGCGAGATCGTCGAGCAGGGCGTCCTTGATCGACCCGTGACCACCGGCCCGTTCGTAGGTGGCGCGGCGGACCACCACGAACTGGCCGATGGCGGCGCCCAGTGACGGTCGGGACGAGCGCTCGGCCAGGCGCAGGGGTAGCAGGGTCAGGACGGACCACTGCAGCAGCGGCTGGACGAGCCGCTCACCGGCGGTGATCGCGACCTGGCGGGGATGCGGGGTGATCATGTCCAGTCCGGTGCGTTCGAGCAGCGCCACGGCCGCTGAGATGGCGCCAGGGGCGAGGCGTACGTCGGCGTCGAGGAAGACCAGGACGTCGGAGGCGGGGTCGGCCGCGGCGGCAAGCTGGGCGCACGCGTGCGGCTTGCCGAGCCATCCGGCCGGAGGGGCAGGCCCGGCGATCACCGTCGCCCCCGCGGCCGCGGCGAGGGCGGCCGTGTCGTCGGACGAGCCGTCGTCCAGGACGAGCACCTCGGCCACGCCCGGTTGCCCGAGAACCGTCCCGAGGCACGCGGCGATGTGCACCGCCTCGTCCCGCGCGGGGATCAGCACCGAGACCCGTGCAGCGCCCCGGTCGCCGAGCGCGGGCCGCCGCAGCAGCCGCGAATTGACGGCGGCATGCACCGTCCCCGCCAAGGCCAGGGCCGCCCCCGCCCGCACCAGCCGGCTCACGGCCGCCGTCCGAGTGGCCGCTTATTGCCCGAGTGGGCCGATATAGCTGCCCACTCGGGCAGTACCTGGCCACTCGCCAGGGAGGCGAGCAATGGGACCGCGACCAAGCCGAGGGCAAGCACGCCCCAGCCCGCGGCCGCGGCCAGGCCCCAGAACGCTCCGAGCGCGAGCGTCGAGGAGAGCCATGTCCAGAGCAGCAGCATGTACGGCCACCCGTCGGCGCCGGGCCCGGCGGCGAGCGGGACGAGCGCGCACATCATGATCGCCGCGACCAGGAGCCAGCCGAGGTGGTTGGTCAGCGGCACGGTGTGTACGCCCGGCAGCGTCGCCCCGGCGAACGACCACGTCCAGTGCCCCTCGTGCGTCATCTGCGGATCGAGGAAAACGTCCCACGCAGCGAGGGCCCAGGCGCCGACGATCACCCGCGCCGGCCGCGGTCGTACCAGGCGGGCGGCAACCACGGCGGCCGGCCAGGCGAACATCGTCCACGCCAGACCGATGACCAGTGGTACGCCGGCGGCCCGCGGTCCGAGCGTGCGCGAGTAGGTGTACGTCCCGAACGGGAATCCCGTGCGCACGCCGAGCAGTTCGACGGCGTACCCGCCCAGGGCAGTGATCGACACCACACCGGTCGCGACGCGCCATCCTCTCGAGACCCACGCATGCGTCACCGAAGCCAGTGCGAAGACGATCACGATCGCCACGGTGAGCCCGTTGCGCGTCGCGGACGGCGTCAGGGGATAGGCGATCTGCAGCACGATCACCGCGACCGAGAGTGCCCCGACGACGCGGCCCCGGGCGAGGCGCGTCACGACAGGGGCAGACGGGCGCCGAGGACGGCGAAGGGCCGGGAGTCGCCGGGGAAGAGGTAGTCGCGGCGCAGGTCGACGAAGCCGAGGTCGCGGTAGAGACGGAACGCGCGGGTGTCGGAGTCGGGCGTCGACAGCAGCATCGCGCGGTGCGGGATCGAGGCAGCCAGCTCGGTGATCAACACCCGGCCGAGTCCGCGGCCCTGGAACTCCGGCAGCACATGTAGTTCCGAGAGTTCGAAGGCGTCCGCCATCCACTCGCCGGCCAGCTCGCGTCCCATCGCGCTGCGTACCAGGTCGTGCCACCACTGCCCGGTGGCCGTCGTGTAGCCGTACCCGAAACCGACCAGCGTGCCGCCGGTCGTGAGCGCGGCACGCGCGGCGAAACCGTCGAGGTGCACGTGCCGCTTGGCCGACACCGCCCGTTGCGGGCCGGCGTGTCGCGGGTAGCCCATCGCGCGGACGTAGATGCCCATCGCCTCGTCGACGCGCTCGGCGAAGGTCGTCGGCGACCAGTCCTCGAAGCGGAACTCCGGCACTGGCCGTGGTTCGGACGCGGCGTGCGCGGAGTCGGACCGGGATCGCATGGGTCGATGGTGCCGCATGCCCCGGCCGCATGCACGCATCCGTAGGATCGCCGAATGGCCGGATACCCCCTGCTGCTGGACCTGACCGCGCGCAGCGTCGTCGTGGCTGGTGGTGGTGATGTCGCGACACGGCGGGTACGGGCTCTGGTCGCCGCCGGTGCCGACGTGCTCGTCGTGGCGCCGCAGATAGCCGAGGAGATCGTCGCGCTCGAGGTGCGCGCCGAGCGGCGTCCGTTCACCGGCAGCGATCTGGACGGTGCCTGGCTGGCGGTCGCGGCCACCGACGACGCCGGTGCCAACGCCACCGTCGCCGCGGCTGCCGAGGCCCGGGGGGTCTTCTGCGTCCGGGCCGACGACGCCGCCGCCGGCAGCGCCCGTACGCCAGCCGTCCTCGAGCGCGACGGCCTCACCGTGGCGGTGAACGGCGGGGACGATCCCCGTCGTGCCGTCGCGGTACGCAACGCGATCTCGACCGCGCTCGACCTCGGCCAAGTGCCGACCCGGCGGCAGCGACCAGCGGCCGAGGGCAGCGTCGCGCTCGTCGGTGGTGGCCCCGGCGACCCCGAGCTGATCACCGTCCGTGGACGCCGCCTGGTGGCCGAGGCCGATGTGGTGATCGTCGACCGGCTCGCTCCGCGGGCGCTGCTCGACGAACTGCCCGACGGGGTCGAGTTGATCGACTCCGGCAAGGCCGCCCACCGGCACAACCTCACCCAGGAGCAGATCAACGAACTGCTCGTCGACAAGGCGCGGGAGGGCAAGCGCGTGGTCCGCCTCAAGGGCGGGGATCCGTTCGTCTTCGGCCGCGGCGGCGAGGAGTGGCTGGCGTGTGTCGCCGCGGGCGTCCCGGTCACCGTTGTCCCTGGCATCACCTCGGCCCTGGCCGGCCCCGCTGCCGCCGGCATCCCGATCACGCACCGTGGCGTCGCCGCCGACTTCACCGTGGTCTCGGGCCACCTCGACCCGGGACGTCCGGCCGAGGAGGTCATCGACTGGCCGCACTTCGCGCCGGGCAAGGGAACCCTGGTGATCCTCATGGGCATGGAGCGCCTCGGCGCCATCGCCGCGGAGCTGATCAAGTACGGACGGGCCGCCGACACCCCGGCGGCAGTCGTCCACCGCGCGACGCTCGACGGGCAGCGGGTCGTGCGGGCACGTCTCGACGAGATCGCCGAGGTGGTGGCCGCCGAGGGAATCGGCGCTCCCGCGGTCACGGTCGTCGGCGACGTCGTGGAAGTGCTGGCCTCGCGGCCGTAGTCGCTGCGCTGTCCTACTGTCGAGGGATGCATCTCGATGCGCTCCGCGACGGACACAGCAGCCCTGCCCGGCGCCTGGGCGTGGTATGGCAGGCGCTGACGGGCGCGATCGACGAGGGTCCCGTGAGCGTGCTCGACTGCGGCGGTGGCTCCGGGGCGTTCGCCGTCCCGCTCGCGGCGCTCGGTCACCACGTCACGGTGGTGGACATCAGCGCCGATGCGCTGGCCACCCTGGCCCGCCGTGCCGCCGAGCGCGGTGTCCCGGCCGCCGGTGGCGCGGTGGTCCCCGTGCAGGGTGACGTCGAGAACCTCGGCGATGCGGTGGGGCAGCGGCAGTTCGATGTCGTCCTCGCCCACGGCATCCTGGGCGTCGTCGACGACGCGCCGTCCGCCTTCACCGGGATCGTCGCCGCCACGCGCCCGGGTGGGGTGCTCAGCGTCGTGGTCAACAACCCGGTCGCGGCCGTGCTGGCGCGGGCCCTCGGTGGAGACATCCCCGCGGCGCTGGAGGAATTCCGGTCGCTGGACACCGCGGTTCGTCCGGGCCCGGATGCCGTCCGCGCTCTGGCGCACGACCACGGCCTACTCGTCGAGCAGGTGCACGGCGTCGGTGTCTTCGCCGAGATCGTTCCCGGCCGCGCCGTCGACAGCCCGGACGCGCGCGAGGCACTCGCCGATCTGGAGGCCGAGGCCGCGACCCGCTCCCCGTTCACCGAGATCGCCAGTCGCGTGCACGTGCTCGCGCGCCGCCCGAGCTGAGATGGGCCGTTCCGCGGACGTCCCGAAGTCGTCCGATGGGCCGGGCGCCACGCTTGGCACGGACGACTCCGGCTGCCCGATCCTGCACGTCGACATGGACGCCTTCTTCGCGTCCGTCGAGATCCGCAGGAACCCTGACCTGCGTGGCATGCCGGTCGTCGTCGGTGGCCAGCGGCGCGGTGTGGTGGCGGCCGCGTCGTACGAGGCACGCAAGTACGGCGTACGCAGCGCGATGCCCATGGGGCAGGCCCTCCGGCTGTGCCCGAACCTGATCGTCATCCCCCCGGACGGCGCCGCCTACCGCGACACCTCGGCGAAGATAATGGCGATCCTGCGCGAGGCCACCCCGCTGGTGCAGCCCCTGTCCCTGGACGAGGCGTTCCTGGACGTCAGTGGTTCGGCACGCCTGCTGGGCGCTCCGGCCGCGATCGCCGCCGCGATCCGCGCACGGGTGTGGGATGAGCTGGGCCTGACCTGTTCGGTGGGTGTGGCCGCGAGCAAGTTCGTCGCCAAGCTCGCCTCGGCCCGGTGCAAACCGAACGGCTTGCTCGTCGTGCCCGCGGACAAGACGCTGCAGTTCTTGCACCCGCTGCCGGTGAGCGTCATCTGGGGTGTCGGCGCGAAGACGGCCGAGGTGCTACACCGCATCGGGATCCGGACCGTGGCCGACCTTGCCGAGACGCCACGTGACACCCTCGTACACGCCCTCGGCCCTGCGGCCGCTGTGCACCTGCACGAGCTCTCGCACGGCGTCGACACCCGGCAGGTCGAGGTCGGCGAGGTCGAGAAGTCGATCAGCTCCGATCACACCCTCGGCGAGGACCTGCGCGAGGCAACCGATGTCCACCGCGAGCTGCTGCGGGTGGCCACGGACGTCGGTCGCCGGCTTCGTGAGCGCGGCTTCCAGGCCCGTACCGCCGGCATCAAGATCCGCTTCGCCGACTTCCGGACGATCACCCGCGTCCGTACCCTGCCGGAACCGACCGACTCGACCGCTGAGTTGCACCGGATCGCGATCGAACTCTTCGACGGCCTGGGCCCGGGTGTCGATCCGGTTCGGCTGGTCGGCATGAAGGCCGAGAACCTGATCGAGGCCGGGAGTGTGCCGCAGCAACTCACTCTCGAGCTCGGCGGGCCGACCGACGGCGGCGTGCCGCCCGAGGAACCCGCGCCGGCGCCGGAGCTGCGGCGACGTGCGGAAGCCGTGCTCGACGCGGCGCGCCAGAAGTTCGGCCCTGCTGGGCTCAAGTACGCCGCGCTGCTGCGCTCCGGGCCCGACTCCGATCCCACCCGGAACGTCCGGACATGATCGCCTTCACCGATTCGTCCCGCGGCAATCCCGGCTCCGGCTTTCAGGTGGGCGAATCGCCTCGTATGCTCGTAGGGGAAACCCGGCATCACCGCCGGCGGCACGGCAGCGAAGGAGGGCCACCATGCCGCTCTCCGATCACGAACAGCGGTTGCTCGACGAGATCGAGCAGGCGCTCTACGCCGAGGACCCGAAGTTCGTCTCGAGCGTGCGCTCGGCGCGGGCCCGATCGGGCCGCCGGCGAGCATTGCTGTGGAGCGGCGTCGGTGCCGTACTCGGCCTCGGCCTGGTCCTCGTCGGGCTCATCACAGCGATCATCCCGCTCAGCGTGATCGGCTTCGTGCTGCTGGTCGGTGCGATCACCTATGCCGTGCAGAGCTTCCGCAGCCGCAGCGAGGCGCCGGCCGCGTCACAGGCCGGCCATGGCAACGCCCGCGTCGTGCCGATGCAGCAGCGCGGCTTCCGCTCGCGCATGGAGCAGCGCCTGCGCAAGCGGTTCGACGAGCGCTAGCTGCAGAATTCGCCCTGGGGAGTGGGTGAGGAACCCGCCCGTGTCGGCGTGTTCCGGCGCTGGTCGAGTGGCTCGGCGTCAGTGGCGCTTCTTGCGCCGCAGGCGGGGCAGTACCGACGCCGGCAGGAGGCGGCTGCGGACTCGTTCGCCCCAGGGCAGCCGTTCGCGCAGGGCGCCCCGCACCTCGACCAGCTCGGCCACGCCGTCCGCGCTCGCATCGCGCAGCGGGGCGTACCGCGCCTGCTCCACTGTGCGGGCGAGCGTCACCAGCGCGGGCCCGGCCGGCCCGGCCGGTCCGGCGAGCCAATCGGCCACCTGGCGCGGCGTACGCGCCGGCGACCACACGTAGCCCAGGTCCCGTGCGGTGTCGGCGAGTTCGGCCCAGAGCGCCTCGGAGTCGCCGCCTCGCGCGGCCCGCAGTCGGCGCCGGGTGCGCCGCGTGCGCATCAGCCCAGGCACGCCGAGCACCGCCAGCACCAGGGCGAGACCGCCGGCGAATCCGATCCACCCCCACGGTGCGGGCGCGGCCGGGGTCGTCGTCGCCGCGCCGGCGCTGGGTGACTGGGTCTGGTTCTGGTGCGGGTTCGGTTCGGTCTCGTTCGCCGCACCCGTCGGCACCACCGTGGCGGCCGACTGGGTGGGGTGCGGCGCCCACGGCAGGTCGTTCGCAGCGCCGCCGCTGATGCCGGACAACGGCGTCGGATCGAACGGCACCCATCCCGCACCGCTGATGTACGCCTCGACCCATGCGTGCGCGTCGGCGCTGGTGATCGTGAACGTCCCCGAATCGTCCGGCACCGGATGCGCGAAGCCGATCACGACACGGGACGGGACGCCGGCCATCCGCAGGAACACACCCATCGCCGCGGCGTACTGCTGGCAGAACCCCTTCTTGTAGGTGAGGAAGTCGACCAGGTCGTTGCCGCTGTCACCCTTGACCGTCGACAGGCTGTAGGTGAAGCCGTTCGCGGGGTTGGTGAAGTATTCATCGATCGCCCGCGCCCGTTCGTACGCGGTGGCCGGACGGGAGCGTGGCAGCGTCTGAACGATCTTCCGCAGCGTGTCGACGACCTGCTCCGGTTCGTCGGGTACCTGCAGCCACTGCTCGGTGTTCGCCGCACGGTCGCCGGGCCGCACGTCGCTCGGCACAGCGCCGAGCTGGTTCGCCGACGGCACCGGCTGTTCGGCCGTCACGACGTACGTCTGCTTCTTCTTCACCTTGCCGACCAGGGTCTGGGCGTCCGGGCTCCACTGGATGTCGCCGCTCAGCCCGGCGATCTGCGTGGGATAGGCGAAGACCGGCGGCGGTCCGGTGAGCCGCTCGGTGCTGATCGTGGCCACGAAGCTCAGCCGTGGCACCGAGATGTCCGCCGCGTCCGGGAACAGCGGGAAGCGCTGATCGTCGACCGGCACCGTGAACTTCGGGTCGGACTCGACCCACCCGTCGTCGGTCACCGTCTCGAGCACGTTCGTACGCAGATAGAACGGTTGCGCGTCAGGACCGCCGGTCTTGGTGATCGTCACCTTGGCGAGGTCGATCGAGTTACCGCGGTGCAGGTTTCCGGCCAGCCCCGCGAACGGGTCGACAGACGTCCCGCTCCCGCCACCGTCCCCGGTGTGCCGGATCGCATCGGCCACCAGGTTGTGTCCACCGACCGGAACGATCAGCGCTCCGACCAGGGCGACGACCAGGGCCACCGCGCCGATGCGCACGCCGGTCAGGGCGGTCGAGGTGCCAGTACGCCGCTGCTCCGACCGGGCTATTCGATGGCCCCAGGTGGCCGCGTCGTCAGGGGCGTCCAGGGAGAGCAGCAGCAGGAAGCCGACGGCCGCCAGAGCGAAGACCGGCCAGGGCACCGCCCCGCGCACCATCGCCCCAGACGCGGAGAAGATCACCAGCAGCGGCAGGCCGGCCAGCGCCCCGTGCCGGCCGACCACCGCCAGCAGGTCCACGAGCGCGGTGACCAGCGCCAGCATCAGGCTGAGCGCGAACCGGATCGGCGTGTTCGAGTGCACGGGCGCGGTCTGGTTGCGCATGCTGTCGTGCAGATCATCGAGCAGGTTGGTCAGCTCGTGCCACGTGCCCGGCCCGGGGAGGATTCCGAGGATCGCGTGCTCCGGCAGGTAGCGGGCGATCAACAGCAGTGCCAGCAGCACGATTCCCGGCCACACCTGCAGCGCCCCGGGCGGCTGGCGCAGGCGGAGCACCAGTGCGGGCAGCAACACCACGGCCATGGCGAGGTACGCGTCGAGCAGCCAGCCTGGGTCGTTCACCACGCTCAGCAACGGGAGCGCCCCCAGCAGGCAGGCGATATAGGTGATCAGCGTGCGGCGTACCCCGGAGTTCATCGCCGCACCGCCGCCTGGGCGACCGAGCGGTCGGTGAGGCCGTGGATCACGCCGGTCCACGCGCCGGCGACGTCCTGGCCCTGGACGACGACCGCGGCGCGCCAGCCCGCCCCGCGCAGCCGGCGCGCGGCGTCGTGCGCCGGGCCGGTGCCGGCCTCCGGCGCCTGGCCCCGCCAGGTCGGCGTGTCGAGGACGAGCGCCAGCCCGGAGCCGGCGCCGTCCGCGCGCCGCTCGTGGGCGTGCAACAGCGCGTGCAGGCTCGCCGGGTCGGGCGTACCGAGGACCGCGAACAGCGTCCCCTCGCGCGCGGCGTGCGCGAGTTGCCTCGCCAGACCGGACAGATCGGGCTCGGCCATCGAGGTGATGACGGCCAAGGTGTCGCGCAGCACGCTCGGCTCAGGGATCGGTAGTGCGGCGGGCGCCGTCGGGTCGAAGATCAGCTCGACGTCCTGGTGGTGCACGAGCAGGTGGGCTGCGACGCTGGCTGCCGCGCTCACCGCCCACTCCAGGCTGTCGCTCGCACGGGGATCCACCGCGGGTGTGTGGTGGCGGGTGTGGGCGCCGGTACGCACGTCCAGCAGCACGGCACCGCGCCCCTGCCACGGCCGTTCCTCCTGCCGCACCATCAGCGCGCCGGTGCGGGCCGTCGATCGCCAGTGGATCTTGCGCAGGTCGTCGCCCACCCGGTATTCGCGGGTGGACGCGTCATCGGCGCCGTGCGCACCGATCGAGTGCGAGCCGGCATTGTCACCGACGTCATGCGAGCGCAGCGGGTCGCTGCCGGGAAGCCGTTCCACGACCGGGCCGACCAGGAAGTCGGCGGTCGCCGTATAGGACCGCATCACGTCGACGAAGTGGAACGGGTCTGTCAGCCGTGCGCGCAAGGGGCCGGAGCGATAGCGGCCCCGGGGCAGCGCCGGAACGCGGTAGGAGACCGTGCGCTCCTCACGGCCGGCCAGGCCGTCCAGGGCGAACCGGGCCTGGCCGGTCAGCTGCTGCGGAAGTTGATCATCAAGCATGAGCGTGCCGGTGGGTAGCCGCGAGGCGTTGCGCAATGTCAGTTGTACGAGCACGCTCTCGCCCGCGTTCACCCGGTCGGGCGTGACGCTGCGGCGGCTGCCGACCTGCAGGCGCGCCCGATGGACGAAGGCGAGTGCCGCGAGGGGCAGTGCCGCGGCGAGCAGTCCTCCGCGGGTGAGTCCCGGCTCCTGCAGCGCGAGGCCACAGAGGAACGCGGTCACGCCGGCCGCCAGCACGCACTTGGCCCGTACCGTCAGACCCCCGGCCATGACAAGATCACCGGCTCACTGCGCGACGGGCACCGGCAGCGAGCCGGCGGTGCGCTGCAGCAGTTCGCCGGCCGTACGCCCCGCGAGCTGCGCCTCGGTCGCCAGGAGCAGCCGGTGCGCGAACACCGGCACCAGCAGCCGCTTCAGGTCGTCGGGCAGCACGTAGTGCCTCCCGTCCAGTGCGGCCCACGCCTTGGCGGCGCGCAGCAGTTGCAGCGTCGCGCGCGGCGACGCCCCGAGGCGCAGGTCCGGGTCGCGGCGGGTGGCCTCGGCCAGATCGACCGCGTACGCCTTGAGCGCATCGGCCACGTGGACCGTGCGTACGGCGGCGATCAGCGTCCGCACCTCGTCGGCCGTCGACACCGGGCGCAGGTCGTCGAGCGGGCTGCGCGCCGCGTGGTCGTCCAGCATCGCGATCTCGGCGGCGCGGTCGGGGTAGCCCATCGAGATGCGCGCGGTGAAGCGGTCGCGCTGCGCCTCGGGCAACGGATAGGTGCCCTCCATGTCGACCGGGTTCTGCGTCGCCAGCACCATGAAGGGCGCGGCGAGCGGGTAGGACGTGCCGTCGACGGTGACCTGGCGTTCCTCCATGCATTCCAGCAGCGCCGACTGGGTCTTGGGGGAGGCGCGGTTGATCTCGTCGCCCACGACGATGTTCGCGAACACCGGGCCGGGCTTGAACTCGAAGTTGCGCTCCTCGGCGTTGTAGACGCTCACGCCGGTGACGTCGCTGGGCAGCAGATCGGGCGTGAACTGGATGCGTCGCACCGCACCGTCGATCGAGCGTGCGAGGGCCTTGGCGAACGTCGTCTTGCCGACGCCGGGCACGTCTTCCAGCAGCAGGTGCCCCTCGGCGAGCAGGACCGCGACGCCGAGGCGTACCGCTTCGGGCTTGCCCTCGATCACCTGCTCGATCGCCTGCGTGATCCGGCCGGCGACGGCACGTACGTCGTCCAGAGTCGCCACCGGCGCACCGTCGGTGGGGTGTTGCGTGCTGACCTCTGCCGTCACCGTGCACGTCCTCCCCGTCGCATCCCGGTGAAGCGGTCACCGGTGCCGCCCATCGTGCCACGCCGATGGGCGGGGGCGAATGTCCTTGTCCGTGGGCTGATGTGGGGTAAGGTGGGGACAAGTGGGGAGAATGAACCGTAGGGGTCCCAGGCGCAGGGAGGTGCCGTGTTTCTCGGTACGCATTCGCCGCGCCTGGACGACAAGGGCCGTCTCGCCCTCCCCGCGAAGTTCCGGTCGGACCTGGAGGGCGGGCTGGTGATCTGCAAGGGTCTGGACCGCTGCCTGTTCGTCTTCCCCACCGAGGGATTCAAGAAGTTCACACAGGCCATCGCCGACGCCCCGATCACCGACAAGCGCATCCGCAACTATGGCCGCACGCTGTTCGCCTCCGGCTCGGTCGAGACCCTCGACGCCCAGGGACGGATCACGATCCCGCCGAAGTTGCGCGAATACGCCTCGCTGGCCAAGGAGTGCGCGGTCGTCGGGGCGAACACCCGCATCGAGATCTGGGACGCCCCGACCTGGGATGCCTGGGACGCCGAGGCCACCGAGGCGTTCGCCGACATCGCCGAGGAGGTGCTGCCCGGCGTCTTCTGACTCCCCTCGTTCGCTCTGGCCTCCTCCTGACCCACCTTCCCCGGGGTCAGGCGGGGACCAGTCCGAACGGAGGTCCCCCATTTCCCCCCACCGATCGTCATCAGCAGGAAGGAAGCGCATGGACGAGCGCGACGTGACGCCCGCTTCGGCGGTCCACGTTCCGGTGCTGCTCGACCGCGTGCTCGCCCTGCTCGCCCCGGCGATCGGTGTCGGGCCGGCCGTCGTCGTTGACGCGACGCTCGGCCTGGGCGGCCACGCGCAGGCCCTGCTCGCCGCCCACCCGCAGCTCACCCTGATCGGTCTGGACCGCGACCCCGCCGCACTGGCGCGCAGCCGCGAGCGGCTCGCCCGGTTCGCCGGGCGCACGCACCTGGTCCACGCCCGCTATGACCAGATGCCGTCGGCCCTCACCTCCGTGGGGGTGGAGGGGGCCGACGGCATCCTGTTCGACCTCGGGGTCTCCTCGATGCAGTTGGACGTCGCCGACCGGGGTTTCGCCTACGCGCAGGACGCCCCGCTGGACATGCGCATGGACACCAGCACCGGCATCACGGCGTACGAGGTGGTGAACGAGTACTCGATCAGCGATCTGGCGCGGATCCTGCGCGAGTACGGCGAGGAGCGCTTCGCGCTGCGGATCGCACAGGCCATCGACCGGGCTCGCCGGCACGCCCCGCTGACCTCGACCGCGGCGCTCGCCGAACTGGTGCGCACCTCGATCCCGGCTGCGACCCGCCGCCACGGCGGGCACCCGGCCAAGCGCACCTTCCAGGCGCTGCGCATAGAGGTGAACGGCGAGCTGGACTCGCTGCGGACGGCGATGCCCGCCGCGTTGGACGCGTTGCGGCTGGGCGGTCGGATCGTCGTGCTGTCGTACCAGTCGCTCGAAGACAAGATCGTCAAGGCGGCGTTCGCGGCACTGGCGGTCGACCGCACGCCGCCAGGCCTGCCGGTGTCGCTGGCCGAGGCCGGCCCCGAACTCAAGCTCCTGTCGCGCGGCTCCGAGCCGGCGTCGGAGGAGGAGATCGCCCAGAACCCGCGCGCGGCTTCGGTACGTCTGCGTGCGGCCGAGCGGATCAGAAGGGCGGCATGATGGCGCCTCCACAGGCAAAGCGGACCCCGTTCGTGGTGCTCCTGCTGGCGCTGGTCGTCGGGGCGATGTCGCTGCTGCTCGTGCTCAACACCGCCTCGGCCGCCAACGAGGTCGACCGCCACAACGCGGCGGTAGCCGACAGTGCCCTCGCCGCGCGGCTGGTCGACCTGCGGAACCAGATCAACGCCAGCGCCGCGCCGGCGAACATCGCCAGGGTCGCGCGCAGCCTCGGCATGGTGCCGGCGGACGCGCCCGCGTTCCTGCGCATCGACGCCGACGGCAAGGTCAAACTCCTCGGCCGGCCGGCAGCCGCCACCGCGCCCGCCGCGCCCGCGTCCACCAAGGCGAAGAGCACGGCGAAGAGCACGGCGACGAGCGCGACGAAGGCCACATCCACCACCGGCGCCACCGGGACGGTGACGCCGGGCGGGAAGACCGCGCCGGCCCAGGGTGCCACCAGCAAGAGCACCGGCACGAAGACCAGCCCCGCCAACTCGGCGCCGGCGGACGCGCCCAGCCCGACCCCCACCCCACCCTCGACGTTCTCGCTGGGAGGCGGTGCGCGATGACCCCACCGAAGGACCCGCCTCAGCCCCGGCGCCAGCAGGGCCAACCGCGCGCCGGAGCCCAGCGCCCCCAGCGGCCTCAACGTTCCCAGCGCCCCGAGCAGGGCGTGCCGCCGCGACGGGCAGCACAGGGCAGCAGTGCTCGGCCGACCCAGCGGGCCACCCAGCGGCCAGCGCGGCCAGCGCGGCCAGCGCGAGCGGCCCAGCGGCCGGCCCGTCCGCCGCGTCCCCCGCGCCCGCTGCGGCTGGGTCACCTGCACCCGCGGCTGCGTTTCGGCTTCGGCATTATCGGCGTGGCCCTGCTCGTCATCGGTGGGCGGTTGGTGCAGCTGCAGGGCCTGGACCACGGCGCGTACAAGAACGCCGCCGCCGAACAGCGGGTCGACACGATCACGCTGCACGCGCTGCGCGGGCAGATCGTGGACCGCAACGGCACGCCGCTGGCGTACACCTCGCAGGCCCAGGACATCACCGCCGACCCACAGCTGGTGCCGGTGGCCGAGCGGGGCAGCTACGCCGAACGGCTCGCGCCGTTACTCGACCGCAGCGCCGCCGACATCGAGCAGGACCTCGGCGCGAGCGGGCACTACGCCCTGCTCGCCCAGGCGATCGACCCCGTCGCGGCGCAGAAGGTGGCCGACCTGAACCTCGCCGGCATCTACTCGCAGGCGACCACGCAGCGGCAGTACCCCGGCCAGACGACCGCCGCCAACATCATCGGCACCGTCCACTCCGACGGCACCGGCGCGGCCGGCATCGAGCAGCAGTTCAACGCCGTCCTCGCCGGCAAGGACGGCAGCGAAACCTATACGGTCGACAACCAGGGCAACATGAACCCGGCCAGCGAGACGGTGACCGACGCCGCCCAAAACGGTGCCACGGTTGCACTGACGATCGACCAGCAGTTGCAGTACACCGCGCAGCAGCTGCTGGACGACGCGGTCAAGAGTTCGGGCGCCCGCGGCGCGCAGATGGCAGTTCTCGACGCGCACACCGGGCAGGTGCTCACGCTGGCGGCGTCCGGCACCTTCGACGCGGCGAACCCGGACACGATCAACCCGGACGAGCCGATCAACCCCGACGTGATGAGCGCCTTCGAGCCCGGCTCCGTGCAGAAGGCGATCACGTTCGCGGCGGCGATCCAGGAGGGCAAGCTCAAGCCGACGGACATGTTCCAGGTGCCGTACAGGCAGACCTTCGGCGGGGTGCAGATCAGCGACGCGTGGTGGCACCCGACCTTGCCGTTCACCGCGACCGGGATCCTGGCCGAGTCTTCCAACGTCGGCACGCTGCAGATCGCACAGCGGCTCAACCCGAAGACCTGGTTCGACTACGAGCAGAAGTTCGGCGTCGGCGTGAAGACCGGCATCGAGCTGCCGGGTGAGAGCGCGGGTTACCTCCCGCCGTATGACACCTGGTCCGGCTCGTCGTACGCGAACCTGCCCTTCGGGCAAGGCGAAAGTATGACCGTCCTGCAACTCGCGTCGATCTACCAGACGTTCGCCAACGACGGTGTACGCATCCCGCCGCGCATCGTCTCCTCGGTGACCGCCGCGGACGGGACGGTGACAGCAACGCCGCAGCCGCAGGGCGTCCAGGTGGTGTCGGCGCAGACCGCGAAGACGGTGCGGACCATGCTCGAATCGGTGGTCATGTCCGGTGGCACCGGCGTGCAGGCCGCGGTTCCGGGCTACCGGATCGCGGGCAAGACCGGCACGGCGCAGCAGCCCGATCCGAACAACGGCGGCAAGTACTCCAACTGGATGAACTGGGACACCTTCGCGGGCATGCTCCCCGCCGACGCCCCGCAGGTCGTCGTCGCGATCATGGTCGACAACCCGGCCCACGGGAAGGAGGGTGGCGACGTCGCCGCCCCGCTGTTCAACCAGATCGCCAGCTACCTCGTGCAGCACGACCACATCGCGCCGACCGGCTCCAGCGGCACGCATGTGCCGCTGGAGGACTGCGCGGTGCACGAAGTGCGCATCGCCTCGCCGTCCACCGTCTGCTGACGGTCCCAGTACGGTTTCTCGAGTGACCGAGGTACCCCGCCCCGACCGTGTCCGGCCGATGTCGCTCAGCGAACTGGCCGGGCTCGTGGACGGCGAACTGCGCGGGTCGGATGTCGGCGTCACAGGCGTGACGTTGGCCTCTGACCGGGTTCGGCCGGGGGACCTGTTCGCCGGCGTACCGGGGCACGCCGCGCACGGGGCCTCGTACGCCGCCGACGCGCTCGGGGCCGGCGCGGTCGCTGTGCTCACAGATCCCGCCGGCCTCGCCCGCGTCCCCGGAGGTGTTCCGGTCCTGGTGGTGGACGAGGTACGGGGCGCGGTGGGGCCGGTCGCGGCGCGTGTCTACGGCGACCCCAGCGCGGACCTGCAGGTGCTCGGCATCACCGGAACGAGCGGCAAGACCACGACGTCGTACTTCGTCCGCGCCGGGCTGGTGGCGGCGGGCGTCCCGTCCGGGCTGATCGGCACCGTCGCGACCATGGTCGGTGACCAGGCGATCAAGACCGGGTTCACGACGCCGGAGGCCACCGACGTGCAGGCGCTGCTCGCGGTCATGCGCGAGCGGGGCGCGCGGGCCGTGGTCGCCGAGGTCAGCAGCCACGCACTGGCCCTCGGCCGGGCGGACGGCGTGCGCTTCGCGGTCGGCGCGTTCACGAACCTCAGCCAGGACCACCTGGACCTGCACGGCTCGATGGAGGAGTACTTCGCCGCGAAGGCCCGGCTCTTCGACGGCCGCTCCGCCCGGGGCGTCGTCTGCGTCGACGACGAGTGGGGCGTACGCATGGCGGCCATTGCCGGGCCGGACGTGATCACGGTCTCGACCGCCGGTGGCGAGGCCACCTGGCGGGCCGAATCGATCACCACCTCCGCAGACGGCCACACCCGTTTTCGCGCGATCGGGCCGCCGGGGGCGTACGACGCCGGCTGCGCCGTGCCAGGGGCCTACAACATCGCCAATGCCCTGGTGGCGATCGCCGTGCTCGACGCGGTCGGGATCCCGCCCGCCGACGTCGTCTCAGCCATCGCCCGGGCCACGGTGCCCGGCCGGATGGAGCCGGTCCAGGCCGGACAGCAGTTCCTGGCGGTCGTGGATTATGCGCACAAGCCCGGCGCCGTGCTCGGCGCACTGCAGGCTCTGCGGCCGCTGACCGAGGGGAGGTTGATCGCCGTCCTCGGCTGCGGCGGCGATCGGGACAAGGGCAAGCGCGTCGAGATGGGCGTGCTGGCCGCCGCCAACTCCGACCTGCTCATCGTCACGGACGACAATCCACGCACGGAGGACCCCGCCGCGATCCGCGCGCAGATGCTGGCCGGCGTGCGATCGGTCGCCGGAGCCGACTATCGGGAGATAGGGGACCGCGGTGCGGCCATCCGTGCCGCGGTCGAGCAGGCCATGGCGGGGGACACAGTGCTCATAGCCGGTAAAGGCCACGAAACAGGGCAGGAGATCATGGGTGCCGTGACCCCATTCGACGACCGTGAAGTCCTCCGTGCCGCGATCCAGGAGCGGCTGGCTTGATTCCGTTCACGCTTGCAGAGATCGCCGCGATCGTCGGGGGCACGCTGCACGACGCCGATCCGGCCGTCGTCGCGACCGGCCTGGAATACGACAGCCGCAAGATCACGACCGGTGAGCTGTTCCTCGCCTTCGAGGGCGAGCACGTCGACGGGCATTCGTACGTCGCGGACGCCGTCGCCTCGGGAGCCGTCGCCTCGATCGTCACCAAGCCGGTCGAGGGTCCGAGCATCGAGGTAGCCGACGCCATCGCCGCAGTCACCGCGCTGGCCCGTGCGAACGCATCCCGGCTGAGCGCGAAGGTCATCGGGATCACCGGCTCGTCGGGCAAGACCTCGACCAAGGACCTGATCGCGCACGTTCTGCGCGCGGCGGGGCAGACGGTCGCGCCGGTCGGTTCGGCGAACAACGAACTCGGCTTCCCCCACACCGTGCTGCAGGCGGGGCAGGCCACCGACTTCCTCGTGCTCGAACTCGGCGCGCGCGGGGTCGGGCACATCCGTTACCTCACCGAGATCGCCCCGCCGCAGGTCGGCGTCGTGCTCAACGTCGGCAGCGCACACCTGGGCGAGTTCGGTAACCAGGAGGCGATCGCGCAGGCCAAGGGCGAACTCGTCGAGGCGCTGCCGGAGTCCGGGATCGCGATCTTGAACGCCGACGACGTGCTGGTCCGTGCGATGGCCGCGCGCACCCGCGCCCGTGTGATCACCTTCGGTGAGGGAGCATCCGCCGACGTGCGCGGGTCCGGCGTCGACCTCGACGAACTCGGGCGCGCGAGCTTCACCCTGCGCGGTGGGAGCGCCGAGGCGAGGGTCGCGCTCAGATTGGTCGGCGAGCATCACGTGTCGAACGCGCTGGCCGCCGCGGCGGTCGGGCTCGAGTGCGGACTGTCCCTCGAAGCGGTCGCCTCGGCGCTGACGACCGCGACACCCGCCTCCCCGTGGCGGATGGAGGTCACCGAGCGCGCCGACGGCGTACTGGTGATCAACGACGCCTACAACGCCAACCCGGAATCGATGCGCGCGGCGATCAAGGCACTGGCCAATGCGCACCGCGCCCGCCGCCCGGCCGGTGCGCGCAGCTTCGCGGTGCTGGGGCAGATGGCCGAACTCGGGGCGTCCGGGCCGGTCGAGCACCTCGACCTGGGGCGCTTCGCGGTACGCCTGGACGTCTCGCGCGTGATCGCGGTCGGGGAGGCGGCGCGTCCGATCCACCACGGCGCCACACTCGAGGGTTCCTGGAACGGCGAGGCGAGCTGGGTCCCCGACATCGAGGCGGCGGTGGCCATGCTCCGCGCCGAACTCGCGCCGGGCGACGTCGTGCTGGTGAAGGCCAGCCGCGCGGCGAGCCTCGAACGCGTCGCACTGGCGATCACCGAACATGAGGCGCGACCGCAAGCGCAGCGCAGCGACGGAGAGGCACAGTGAAAACGATCCTTGTCGCGGCCGTCGTCTCGCTGCTGGTGTCGATCCTCTGTACGCCGCTGGTGGTGCGCTGGTTCCGTAAGCGCGGTTTCGGCCAGGAGATCCGCGAGGACGGTCCGCGCAGCCACCTGGCCAAGCGCGGTACGCCGACCATGGGCGGGGTCGCGATCATCGGCGCCACGATCGTCGGCTACGTTGCCGCGCACATCGTCATGGCGTTCCGGCGGGACAGTGGCCCGACGCTCACCGGCCTGCTGCTGCTGTTCCTCATGGTCGGCCTCGGCTTCGTCGGCTTCCTGGACGACTTCATCAAGCTGCGCAAGCAGCGCAACCTCGGTCTGCGGGCCCGCGCGAAGTTCGGCGGGCAGCTGGTGGTCGCGCTCGTCTTCGGCATCGTCGCCATCACCCAACACGACAGGCTCGGACTGACCGTCGCGTCCACCCACATCTCCTACGTCCGGGACATCGGCGCATTGGGTCTCGGCACCGTCGGGTTCGTCATCCTGGCGTACCTGATCGTGACCGCGACCTCGAACGCCGTGAACCTCACCGATGGCCTGGACGGGCTGGCCGCCGGCGCGAGCGCGATGGTCCTCGGTGCGTTCACCGTGATCGCCTTCCTGCAGTCGCGCTCCACCTGCGGGCACAGCCCGGCGCCGGGTTGCTACGTGGTGCGCGACCCGGTCGACGCGGCGATCGTGGCGTCCGCGGCGATGGGTGCGTGCTTCGGGTTCCTCTGGTGGAACGCCTCGCCCGCGCAGATCTTCATGGGCGACACCGGCTCGATGGGCCTCGGCGGGTTGATGGCCGGGCTCGCGATCGTCTGCCGCACCGAGTTGCTGCTCGTCGTCCTCGGCGGTCTGTTCGCGGCGATCACGCTCTCGGTCGCGATGCAGATCGGGTGGTTCAAGCTCACCCGCATCCGCACGGGGACCGGTCGGCGGATCTTCCGGATGGCACCCCTGCATCACCACTTCGAGCTCGGCGGCTGGGAGCAGGTCACCGTCATCGTCCGGTTCTGGATCGTCGCCGGTGTCTGCGCCGCGCTCGGAATGGGGCTGTTCTATGCCGACTACATCGGCGCCACCTGACGCCCCCCGCGACACGCACCGCCAGCCTCCCTCGTCACACCAGCCACACTTGGGACGATGGCCGGGCGATGAACATCCCCGTCCTCTCCGATGCGCTGGACCGGCTGCGCGCCCGCAGCGAGTACCAGAGCTACCAGCGGTTCCTGGACCGGCCGTTCGCCTCGGTGCAGCTACTGCTGGCGGCGGGAGCGGGGTTGCTCGGCCTCGGCATCCTGATGGCCGTCTCGACCTCGATCGCCGCCGCGCACGACACGTCCACCGCGACGCCGCCGGGCATCTGGTCACAGGTGATCAAGGAAGGCATGTTCCTCGCGCTGGGGCTGCCGGTCTTCTGGGTGGCGATGTGCCTGCCGCCACGGGCGTACCGGATCCTGGTCTATCCCATCCTCGCGATCGCCCTGGGCGGGTTGCTGGCCGTCTTCGTTCCCGGCGTCGGCGTGGAGATCAACGGCGCACATCGCTGGCTGAACCTCGGGCCGCTGCAACTGCAGCCGAGCGAGTTCGCCAAGTTCGCGTTCCTGCTCTGGGGCGCCGACCTGCTCGCGCGCAAACAGCAACTCGGCATGCTGCGCCGCACCCGACACCTGTTCGTCCCGCTGCTGCCGGGCTTCCTGCTGGTTGTCGCCATGGTGATGCTCGAACCCGACCTGGGCACCACCTGCTGCCTGATCATGATCCTGCTCGGCCTGCTCTGGATGATCGGCATGCCGATGCGGTACTTCATGGGCGTGGTCGTCGTGATCGTGGTCGGCGTGCTCGCTCTCGCCCTCGCGGCCCCATACCGCTGGCAGCGCGTGACCACGTTCCTGCACCCGTTCCAGGACGTGAAGACGACCGGTTATCACACGGTCGAGGGCCTGTACGCGATCGCGTCCGGCGGCTTCTTCGGCGTCGGGCTGGGGCAGGGCACCTCCAAGTACGGCTGGGTGCCGAACGCCAACTCCGACTACGTCTTCGCGATCGTCGGCGAGGAGATGGGCCTGCTCGGCTGCGCGCTGGTGCTCGCGCTGTTCGGCTTCTTCGCCTACACCGGCCTGCGGGTGAGCCGGCGCAGCGTCGACCCGTTCGTACGGCTGGTGGCCGGCGCCTCGACGATCTGGATCTGCGGCCAGGCGATCATCAACATCGGCTATGTCACCGGCCTGCTGCCGGTCACCGGCATCCCGCTGCCGTTCATCTCCGCCGGAGGCACTTCGCTGCTCGTCTCGTTCCTCGTCCTGGGCATGCTGGTCTCGTTCGCGCGGCACGAGGCACCGGCCGTGGCCGAGGTACGCCGCGCGATCCGGGCCGGCCGGCTCAGCAGGATGCAACGCTGGCTGCGGATCCCGGTGCCCCGGGCGTACGTGCCCCCGAAGCGCCGCAGGCCGGCCGAGCCACAGCGGCGGCCGGCAGCCCAGCCCCGCGCCACCCAGCCCCGCGCCACCCAGCCCCGCGCCACCCAGGCGCCAGCGGCACGGGCTCGTACGGCCGCGCCCCGCACGACCACCGCACTGCGAGCGACCGGCACCGAGGGGAGACGTCGATGACACCGTCCGCTCCGCGCCTCGTCGTCGCCGGTGGCCACAGCGCCGGCCACATCGAACCGGCGATGAACTTCGCCGACGCATTGCGCCGGCTCGCCCCCGACGCGCAGATCACCGCGCTGGGGACCGAACGCGGCCTGGACACGACGCTGATCCCGCAGCGCGGCTACCCGCTCGATCTCATCCCACCCGTCCCGCTCAGCCGCAAGATCAACAAAGCGCTGTTCCTGACGCCGCTGAAGCTGAAAGCCAGCGTCGCCGCAGCCGTGGCGGTGCTCGATCGCACGCGCGCCGAGGCCGTCGTCGGCTTCGGCGGCTACGTCGCGATGCCGGCCTATCTCGCCGCCCGCCGCCGCAAGGTGCCCTTCGTCGTGCACGAGGCGAACGCCCGGCCGGGTGTCGCCAACCGCGCCGCGGCTCGGCTCACCCCGTACGTCTACACCGCCTCCGAGGCGATCAAGCTCCCCCACTCGGTCGCCATCGGCATCCCCCTGCGCCCGGCGATCACCACGCTCGACCGGGCCGCGCTGCGCTCTGCGGCGCGCGCCCGCTTCGGGCTGAGCGCCGACGCTCCGGTGCTCATGGTCACCGGCGGCTCGCAGGGCGCGCAGGCAATCAACACCGCGGTGCTGGGAGCGGCGTCCGCGCTGCGCGCCGCCGGCGTCCAGGTGCTGCACATCACCGGACCGCTCAACTACGACGACGTTGTCGCTGCCGCGACGGATACCGGTGTCGCCGGCGATCCGGCGTACCGGATCGTCCCGTACGTCGAGCAGATGCAGTACGCCTACGCGGCCGCCGACTTCGTGATCTGCCGGTCCGGTGCGATGACCACCGCCGAACTCACCGCGGTCGGGCTGCCGGCGGCGTACGTCCCGCTGCCGCTACGCGGGGGCGAACAGCGCACCAACGCCGAGCCGATCGTGGCCGCCGGTGGCGGGTTGCTCGTCGAGAACGCCGAACTCGACTCCGCCTGGATCGAGCGGCACGTCGTGCCGATCCTCACCCAGCCCGGGGCTCTCGCGTCGATGGCCGGGGCGGCGGCGCATGCTGGAGAACGTGATGCCGACCTCGTCCTGGCCCGTGCCGTCCTCTCGATCATCTCGGACGGCCGCTCGTGACTAGACCTGTTTCGGATCACGCCGAAGGCCGCCCCGAGGATTGGGCCGCCCCCGGTGCCGCGCTCGTCCGGTCCGCTGCGACGGATGTCGTGCCTCCGCTGGCCGACCTCGGCCGCGTGCACATCATGGGCATCGCCGGCAGCGGGATGAGTGCCCTCGCCCGCATCCTGCTCGAGCGGGGCGTGCCGGTCAGCGGGTGCGAGGCCCGCGACTCGATCACGGTCAGCGGCCTGCGCGCGATCGGCGCACAGGTACACATCGGGCACGCCACCGAGCACGTCGATGCGTGTGACACGTTCGTCTATACGACCGCGATCAATCCCAAGCACGAGGAGTTCGCCTACGCCCGCAGCAGTGGCAAGCCGGTGTTGCGCCGTGCCGCCGCCCTGGCCTGCGCGCTCGAGGACAAGCGCACGATCGCGATCTCCGGAACACACGGCAAGACCTCCACCACCTCGCTGCTCACCGTCGCCGCGCAGGCCTGCGGCATCGACCCGAGCTTCGCGATCGGTGGCAACCTCTACGAGACCGGCAAGAACGCCCACCTCGGTACGGGCGACCTCGCGATCGTCGAGGCGGACGAGAGCGACGGCTCGTTCCTGCTCACGCGCCCGGTCGCCGCGGTGATCACCAACGTCGAGGCCGATCACTTGGAGAACCACGGCGACCTCGAAGGGATCTTCCGGGCCTTCGAGCAGTTCGTCGATCGCATCGATCCGAGTGGTTTCGTGCTCGCGTGCGCGGACGACGCCGGCGCACGCCGCATCGCCGACTACGCCCGTGGCACGGGGTTGCGTGTGATCACCTACGGCGAGGACGCCGGCGCCGACGTCGTGGTGAGCGGCATCGAGCCCTCGGGCTCGGGTGTGCGGTTCACCGTCGCCTCGGCGCACGGCGGGCGCGAGGTCAGCGTCGGTTCGCTGATCGGCGGGCACATGGCGCTCAACGCGACCGCCGCGCTGGTCATGGCCGGGGAGTTCGGCCTCGACCTGGAGGTCGTGCTGCGTACCTTCGCGCAGTTCGGTGGCGTCCACCGCCGCTTCGAGTCGCACGGGACCGGAGGGGGAGTGCGGGTCTTCGACGACTACGCCCACCACCCGACCGAGGTCGCCGCGCAGTTGTCCGCCGCGAAGGGGTTGCTCAACGGGCAGGAGCGGCTGATCGGGGTTTTCCAGCCCGGCACCTATTCGCGCACGCAGACCTTCGCGCGGGAGTTCGCCGACGCCATGGCTATCGCGGACATCGCTGTGGTGATGGACATCTTCCCGGCGCGTGAGGAGCCGATTCCCGGCGTCACCGGTGCGTCGATCAGCGATCTGATCGACCTCCCTGCCGAGCAAGTGATCTACGAGCCGAGCTACGACAAGGTGCCTGAGCGCATCGCCGCCGTGGCGCGTCCCGGTGATCTCGTGCTGACGATGGGCATCGGCAACGTCTACCTGCTCTGTGACGAGATCCGCGCGGCGTGCTCGGGCGCGCTGCCCGAACCCGCCGACTCGTGACGCTGCGCCAGAAGCTCGCGATCACCGCAGGTTCGGTGATCGTCGTGGTGGCGCTGCTGGTCTGGCTGCTCGCGTTCAGCCCGGTGTTCGGCGTGCACTCGGTCAAGATCACCGGGCTGCACGCGCTCACCCGGGGCCAGGTGAGCCAGGCCGCCGAGATCCCGCACGACCGTCCGCTGCTGCGGCTGGACACGAGCGCCGTCCGGGCCCGCGTCGCGGCGTTGCCCGAGGTGGAGTCGGTCAGCGTGAGCACGTCCTGGCCGAACGGCGTGATCATCGCGATCACCGAGCGGGTGCCGGTCGGCTACGTCTCGAGTGGCTCCGGCTTCGGCCTGGTCGACAAGACCGGCAAGCAGTACACGAGCGTGCGGACGCGGCCCACGACGTACCCGCGTCTGGAACTGGCGCCCGGCGAGGACACCGCCGCCCGCGCCACCGATGCCGCGATCGCCGCGGTGGCCACCGCGCTGCCGAGCGGACTGCGCGCCGAGGTCGCCTCGATCTCGGCGCTCGACCCGGGCTCGGTGGAGCTCGCACTCGACGACGGGCGTTCGGTGCGGTGGGGCAGCGCCGACCGCGACGCGGACAAGGCGCGCGTGCTCGCCGCGCTGGTCGGCCAGAAGGCTGCGCGGGATGTCGGCACCATCGACGTCACCGACCCCGACCTGCCCTACACGCACTAGGGACAGGTGCAGACGAGCTTGCTCGTTGTGCCGGGTGACGACGTGCGCGCAAGCGCCACCGGTGGGACACCCGCACTGACCGCAGTCAACGGTCGGTCGAGCACGCCGCTGTCCCTCCCGGTAGCCGGTGCCGGTTCCGGGAGATGATCCGGTACGTCGCTGCGGCAGCCCACGAGAGCGGTGGCACCGACATGAGGCAACCGACGACCCGGCAGGGCAGGCCGCCGGTACGCAGCGCCGCGGCGATCGCGGCGGCGCCGTAGCGGACCCGTTCGTCCGCGACGAACGGGAGTTCGGTCCGCGCGCGGGCGGGACAGACGCCGAGTGAGAGCAGGTCGTAGGACTGCATCGGCGCCACGTCGATCGGTAGGCGCAGCCGGCGCGCGGCCGCTGCAGCTCGCGTGCAGAACGCGCAGTCGGCGTCGTACAACAACAGCCCTGCCACCCGTCGAGCCTAGGCTCCACCGCGGCTCTGCTGGATACCGGCCGCCGGTGCGCGGCGGCGGCTCACGACGCGCGACGTCGAGCGGCCGCGACAAAGTCGCGAGCCGTCGGCGTGTCTGACCGGGTCTACCGACGTCGCCACATACGTTGACTCACACAACGCAGGTTGACATAACATTAAGGGTCTAGTAGAGGGTTAGGGTTTCCTCTGGTCGGACCTGTCGTCACGCACAACAGCAGCACTCGATCGGAAGGTCCCACCATGAGCGCACCGCACAACTACCTGGCGGTCATCAAGGTCGTCGGTGTCGGCGGCGGCGGTGTCAACGCCGTCAATCGCATGATCGAGGTCGGTCTGAAGGGCGTCGAGTTCATCGCCGTCAACACCGACGCTCAGGCCCTGCTGATGAGCGATGCCGACGTCAAGCTCGACGTCGGCCGCGAGCTGACCCGCGGCCTCGGCGCCGGCGCGCAGCCCGAGGTCGGCCGCAAGGCCGCCGAGGACCACCGCGAGGAGATCGAGGAGGTGCTCAAGGGTGCCGACATGGTCTTCGTGACGGCTGGTGAGGGCGGCGGCACCGGTACCGGCGGAGCGCCGGTGATCGCGTCCATCGCCCGCAAACTCGGCGCGCTGACCATCGGCGTGGTCACCCGCCCGTTCGCCTTCGAGGGCAAGAAGCGCGCTACCCAGGCCGACGACGGCATCGAGGCGCTGCGCAACGAGTGCGACACCCTGATCGTCATCCCGAACGACCGGCTGCTGCAGATCAGCGAACGCAACGTCAGCGTGATGGACGCCTTCCGCAGCGCCGATCAGGTGCTGCTGTCCGGTGTGCAGGGCATCACCGACCTGATCACGACGCCCGGTCTGATCAACCTCGACTTCGCCGACGTGAAGTCCGTCATGAGCGGGGCCGGGTCGGCCCTCATGGGCATCGGTGCCTCGCGCGGTGAGAACCGCGCCCGCGAGGCAGCGGAGCAGGCGATCGCCTCCCCGCTGCTCGAGGCGAGCATGGACGGCGCGCACGGCGTACTGCTCTCGATCCAGGGTGGCTCTGACCTCGGCCTGTTCGAGATCAACGAGGCTGCCTCGCTGGTGGCCGACGCCGCGCACTCCGACGCGAACATCATCTTCGGTGCGGTCATCGACGACACTCTCGGCGACGAGGTCAAGGTGACCGTGATCGCGGCCGGCTTCGACAGCGGCACGCTGCCCTACAAGAAGATCGACGTGCGTCAGGCGTACGGCGCGAACCAGGTGCCCTCGACCACGCCGGCATCGGGCGCGCCGGTCGGCGCGGGTCCGCAGTCTCCGCTGCTGGAGGACCAGCCGACGACCACGAACATCTACGTCGGCGAACCGGACACCGCGGCGTCCTACTCCGAGCCGACGATCAGCACCGGCCAGCACTCGAGCCCGGTGTCGATCGACGACGAGCTGGACGTCCCGGACTTCCTGAAGTCCTGACCGGAGATGGGCTCGTCCGACGACGTACGCCGGTCGGAGCTGGTGGCCTCGCTCGGCGCCCTCCGCGGCCGGATCGCCGACGCCTGCGCCGCGGCCGGCCGGCCGGCGTTGTCAGTGACCCTCATCGCAATCACCAAGACCTACCCGGCCGCGGACGCCGCGACGCTGGCCGAACTCGGGGTCGGCGACATGGGGGAGAGCCGCGACCAGGAGGCGTCCGCCAAGGCCGCCGCGGTACGCGAACTGCTGCCGCAGCGAGAGGTCCGCTGGCACTTCGTCGGCCGGCTGCAGCGCAAGAAGTCGCGCAGCGTCGCGTCGTACGCCCACGCGGTGCATTCGGTCGATCGCCCCGAACTGGCGACCGCCCTGGCCGACGCGGTCCGCGCCGAGATCGATCACGCCGGGCGTGCGCCCATGCAGGTCTTCGTCCAGGCGAGCCTGGACGGTGATCCCGGGCGCGGGGGTGTCGTTCGCGCGGAGCTGCCCGCGGTGGCCGACGCCGTCGCGCGGCGTCCCGAGTTGATCCTGCGCGGGGTCATGGCCGTCGCCCCGCTCGACGCCGATCCCGAGGCGGCCTTCGCCGACCTCGCGACGCTCTCGGAGGAGCTGCGCACGCGGCACCCCGATGCGGATGCGATCTCTGCCGGCATGAGCCAGGACTTGGAACAGGCCGTCTCGTACGGCGCGACACACCTGCGCGTCGGTACGGCGTTGCTCGGTCGCAGACCGCCGATCTTGGGTTAGCGTTCCAGGCACAGTCCCGTATGTCACACCAGTAACACATCAGGAGGATCCGATGGCCGGAGCGATGCGCCGGATGGGCCAGTACCTCGGCCTCGTCGAGGAAGACGACTACGCGGACTACCCCGACTACGACTCCCACGAGCGCGAGCGGGTTCCCGCCCGCCGCGAGGACTACGCCGAGTCCCGCTACGCCCGCGAGGAGAGCGCAGACAGCTACGGCCCCACGACGTACGCCGCCGACGAGCCGGTGCAGTCGATGCCGCTGAGCCAGATCACCGCCGTACATCCGCGTACGTACAACGAGGCGCGCACCATCGGCGAGCACTTCCGCAAGGGCACGCCGGTGATCATGAACCTCACCGACATGGAGGACGCCGACGCCAAGCGCCTGGTCGACTTCGCCGCCGGCCTCACCTTCGGGCTGCGCGGGCGCATCGAGCGCGTCACGGCCAAGGTCTTCCTGCTGAGTCCGGCCAACATCACGGTCACGGCCTCCGAACGAGCCAAGGCGCTCGAGACCGGCTTCTTCAACCAGAGCTAATAGGCAGGCCGGACGGGTCCGGCGATGTCGTCCCGTCCGCCCACCCGAGCCACCAGGCCCGGCGTACGCCCGTCTTCTCCTCGAGCCGCACTGCTACGTCGGCCAGGTCGGGCTTGTTGGTGCCTGCCTCCCACGCGCCGATGGTCCGGTCGTTGAATCCCACGTTGAGCGGTCCCGGTGCGCTGCCGGCGCCGTTGGATGCCGAGTCGGATCCGTCGTCGATCACGGTGAGCGTGTCGTGACGTTCGCGCAGCGGGTGCTGGACGGTCTCGGCGCCACGATGCGGCAGCGTGCCGGTGCGCAGCTGACCGACCTGGTCGAGGCGATCAGCTCGCAGCTTGAGCTGGTCGACGAGATGCTGCAGCCGACCGAGCGGGGTTGGGCGGCGGTGTTCGACGCGTCCTCGACGCCGGCACCGAAGTGGCTGGGAGTGGTGACCGGGACGACGGTGCCGCCCGGGCTGACGGTGCAGCAGCAGCGCGACTATGTCGCGACCAGGCCTCAGTGGCGCCGCGGTACCCCGGCGGCGATCATCGCCGCGGTCAAGGATCTGCTCGGTGGGGAGAAGATCGTCACCCTGGTGGAGCGTGACGGCTCGCCGTGGCATCTGACGATCCGCATGTACAAGGCGGACGCGCAGGGCGTGACCAGTGAGCAGATCCTGGCCGCGGCGGCGGGCGTGCCGTACTCCCAGCAGATCAGCTCGGACGGCACCGACCCGGTGATCTACCTGCTGGACCGGAGCACGCTGTATGCGGCGTGGGATCTGAACGAGGGCTCGGGTTCCACGGCGGCGGACGCGACCGGGAACGCTCACACCGGGGCGGTGGCCTCTCCGCTGTCGTGGGGCACCGGCTACGAGGGTGGGTGCGTCACCGGGCGCGTCACGGGCTCCTGGGCGCGCACCTCACCGTTCGTGACGATCGGGGCCGCTGACGGCACATCGTGGACTTACGGCGGCTGGGTCAAGCTGGACAAGCTGCCCACGTCCGGCGGGTCCGTGTGGCCGTTCGCGACGGACACCAGCTCGGGGGCGTCGTGGTCGGATATCGGCGTCAATTCCGGTGGTGCCGTGTTCTTCGAGGTCGGTTCCTCGGACGGGTCGAGGTCCGCGACGCTGACCAGTTCCGGCACGCTCACCGCGAACACTTGGCATCACGTCGCGCTCGTGGTGGATGCCTCGGCGCACACCGCGACTCTCTACGTGGATGGGGTGCAGTACACGCCGCAGTCCACCTCCGGGTGGACCACGGCCGGGGTGTACCGGCTGGATCTGTGCAACGACGAGCACAGCGCCGGGTCCACGATGTCGGTGGACTCTCCGTTCTTCGCCTCGCACGCCATGACCCACGAGGAGGTGTTGCAGTGGCGTGGTGGACCCGGCGGGGGGCATTACCTGGCCTACGCCGACGCCGGGCCTCTGCCCGATGGGCTCACCTGGGACGAAGGCCTGATCTCCGGCACGCCCACCACGCCCGGTGACTACTCGATCGCGGTCTTGTCGTTCTCGGCGTCGTCGAGCACGACGCGCGGGCTGACCTACTCGGGCAGCGTCCAGGCGGCATCGAGCACCTACCCGGTGTCAGGCACCGCCAGCGCTGCGAGCACGGCCAGCGGCGCGGTGCACGTTCGTCGGGCAGTGACGGCATTGGCCGCGTCCGCCACTGCTGTCACAGCGACCGTCACGGCCCTGCTCGGCGTCACGGGAAGCGCATCGTCCAGCAGCACCGTCGCTGGTGGGGCGCAGCTCTCGGCCGCGGTGAGCGGCACCAGCAGCTTGACCAGCGCTGTCAGCGGCGGCGTGACGCGGACGGCCCCGATCACGGGTCAGGCCGACAGCACCACGGCGGTCTCGGGTGAGGTAAAGGCCCGGCTCGCCGTGACCGGCACCGCCGCATCGGCCACAACCGTGACCGGGTCCGTGAGCCTGACGGGCGAGCACGCCGCGTCCGGCACCACGGCCTGCACATCGCAAACGTCAGGCACGGTCACCGCCCACCTGGCGGTCACCGGCACCGCCACCGCGACATCGAGCACAACCGGCTCGGCAGATCTCGCCAGCAACCTCGCCGCATCAGGCACCGTCACCATCACCTCGAGCGCCACGGGCAGCGTGCTGGGCCGCTACTCGGTAGCGGGAACCGTCGTCAGCCACTCCACCGCCGCCGCGGTCGCCTCGTACCGCAACTCCCACCGTGACCTCGAGCTGCGCGGCGCCGTCGGCGGTGACCGGTGGGCTGCCGAGGCAGGCCTGGACCGGTGGACCGTCACGATGAGGGAGCAGTCATGAGTGCACTCAGCCGCACGCAGGCGATCGCAGTGTCTGCGGGCGCGAGCGAGTACACGTGGGCGCTGACGATCACTGAGCGCGCCGGTGAGGACATCTCGACCTCGCCGGTGATGCTCGCGCTCGGGACCGAGTCCGCCCCGGGCGGGTGGCGCGCACCGGACACCAGCCGGCAGGGAGTCACCACGGCGCAGCGGGTCGTGCAGCTGCTCGTCGATGAGCAGACGCCGGCCGGCACGTACTACCTGTGGTGGGAACTCACCGATGCCACCGAGACCATCGTTCGCCTGGTGCCTGGCTACCGCCTGGTCGTCACCTGACCAGAGCGAGAGCTCCCAGCGCTAACCCCCTGCTGCGCTGGGAACAAGCCCGGCCCCCGCACCCCCTCTACGGAGGGGGTGCGGGGGCCGGGTCTCTGTGTCTGTCAGCCGCCGGCCTATCCGCGCTGTCCGGCTCCCGCAGGTCAGGCGCTCAGGGACGCCAGTGGCCCGAGGTCGCGCAGCAGCGAGTGGGCGCGTAGCAGGTGGTCGGCGGCGGCGAGGACGCGGTCGTGTTCGTCGGTGTCGATCGGCTCGTCGTAGTGCTCCTGCAGCCAGGCGGCGGTCGCGGTCCAGGAGACGAGGGACCAGCCGTCACCGGACAGGACCGGAGGGAATCCGCCGGGGCCGCGCTTGCCGGTGGCGAGCAGTCGTACGGACTCGTAGGTGCGGCCGGTGCGGGTGGCAACCGTCTTGAGTGAGACGAGGTCCTGGTCCTGTAGTCCGATGACGTCGAGTCCGGCGCGACGGACGTCATCGACAGCGGAAGCGATGGCGGCGGCGAGGGTATCGGCCTCGCGGTGGACGTGGAGCAGTCCGCGACCGTTCTCGGTTTCGGGGGTCGTGTCGTCCAGGCCGGCCTCGTACAGCCGGTCGAGGTCGTCGTCGGTCGGCGGCCGGTCGAGGTAGACGGTGAATTCGTGGGTGGCCATGGCTGCGCTCCTCAGTGGCTCTGGTGCTTGGCGGCGAAGCGCCGGATGTTCTCGGCGACGTGCTCGGGTACGCGTGGCGTCGACCAGATCGCGATCTCGGCCTTGCAGGTCAGGCAGCGGACGACGCCCCAGCGGTGGCCGTTGTGAATCTCGACGATCTCGTAGTGAGTCGGGTCGAGTTCGCGCAGCGCGCTGTTGATCGCGTTCTTCGGGTGGCGTCCCTTGCTGACCATGCACCCAGCCTAGCCCAAGTGTTGTGAGTATGCAACACTCATGGAGCAGGAAAGAAAAGGCTGCGGTCTGCCGCCCCGAAAAGCGGGGCCGGTCTGCCGCACCCTCAGCAGACCCCGGCTTTCTTGGCGCCGTATCTCGCCTGCTGGACCGTGTACTTGTCCCCTGCGCTCGATGACAGTTGGTCAATGAGCCCGCTGCACGAGAATCCCTCGAAGGACAGGTAGCTCTTGGCGGATTCCGCTGCTTCGGCGTTCCAGTCGACCTTGAGGCTGTCCACGGCGACCACGGCATCGTGCTTGGCGTAGCCGTCGCCCGCCTTCGACGACAGCTGGTCGATGAGCCCCAGGCGCGAGAATCCGTCGAAGGACAGGTAGCTCTTGGCCGAACGCACGGCGTTTTGCTGCGCGATGGTGAGGGACGGCTTCGTCGCACGCGGCGCGGCGGCGCTGGTGGCGCTGGTGGCGGCGGTGGCGGCGGTGGACGTCGTGTCGCTGGGCACCAAGGCCGACACCGCGGAGGACAGCTCGGCGTCGTCCTGAGCCGTGCGCACGGAACTGGACGAACAGCCAGACGCGAGCACAACAGAGATGGTGGCGCACGCGAGCGCGCCGAATACGGGCAGCCTCTTCATTGGGTTCCCTCCCCAGGGAAGATGATCAACTGGCGGGCACCGTACTGGCAATCGCTCTACGCGGCCAGATCCCCGGCCGCCTCAACAGCTGCGGTCGGCACTGTATATATATGCGACCGGGGCCCCGTCCCACCCCCGCGGCGGCCGGGGCCCGGTGGTGCGACGTGATTACGCGGCGCAGTCCAGGTCGCCGGCGGCCTCGACTGCCGCACGTGCCACCTCGGAGGCGGCGGCAGCATATATCGCGGTGGTGGTCGGTGACGCGTGGCCTAGCAGCTCCTGGACTGCGCGAATGTCGCGGACGGCCTGGTAGGTGGTCGTGCCGAACCGATGGCGCAGCTGGTGGAGGGTCTCGGTGATGCCGATCGAATGCAGGAACGCGTTGGTGCGCTGCGAGACAGAATGTGGTTTCGCGGGCCCTGGCCGTCCGTCTCTACGTCGGATCACCGGGCCCCGATGCTGCGGCAGGTCCCTCAGGATCTGGGCGAGCCGAGCGGACACAGGTACGACACGCCCGTGGCCGCCCTTCCCTTCGACGACGCGCAGATGCGGGTTCTTCGAGCCGATCGAGATCTCCGACCAATCGAGGCGCGCGATCTCGCATGCGCGCAGCCCGGCGAAGGCGGCGAGCGCGATCGCCGCGGCTTCGTAGAAGTCGGCTGCATCCAGCGCGCGCGAGGTGCTCGTCTGGCATCGGGCGGGGCACCCGGCGCGCGACGCGCGGCAGTTCGATCTGCCTGGTCGGATCGCTCTCGATGTAACCCTCGCGCACCGCCCACTTGTAGAACTATCGTGCGTGGGTCAGCTCTGTGCGCCGTGGCTCGGGCTGGATTTCGCTCGAGCGTTGCTCGTTCCAAGCCTGGATTTGCTCGGGGCCGAGATACAGGATGGGACTGCCGGCCCAGCGGGCGAGGCGCGCGAGAGCACAGCGTCGGTTGTAGATGGTCCACGGGCGCAGGTTGCGAACCCGCAGGTGGTCGAGGTGGCGGGACACCACACCTTCTGTAAGGACGGAGACATCTGCAGGACTGGCGGTGGTCATCGGGTGGCCCTCCCCTGGTAGTTGGTCAAGATCAACAACGGGGGATCTATCGGCAGCGGAGGAGTGGATATCAACTTCACAGCTACTCAGGCAATCTTGCGCAAGGCCGGCGCCACCGCGCCCGGTGCGGGGAGTTTGCGCGTCCTGCTTCTCCAACCAGTCCTGAGTTGATCCCGACCGGACCTGATCGACCGGGATCAACTCCTGGCGCGGTGGGCCACGGTCGCCTGGCACCATAGGTTCTCGTGCGTACGTTCCTGGCCGTCGTCGACTACGTCCTGTACCTCTATGTCGTGCTGATCCTGGCGCGCCTCGTGGTCGAGGTGATCCGCCAGTTCGCGCGCTCCTGGTACCCCGCGGGCGTCGTGGCAGTCGGCGTGGAGGTCATCTACGTCACGACCGATCCTCCGTTGAAGGTGCTGCGCCGCTTGGTGCCGCCGCTGCGCCTGGGCGGGGTGAGCCTGGATCTGAGCATCCTGATCCTGCTCTTGGCTATTGTCATGCTCCGGTGGGGGGTCTCGTCGTTGGCCAACCACGTTGCCTAAGATCAGTCAGCACGACTGCACCACGAACCACCCCAGCAACACAGCTCCACAGCACGACCCGCGCCGGATTGCCCGGCACGAGACTCATACGAGGTGACCGAATGGCGTTGACTCCCGCTGAAGTGCACAACGTTGCGTTCAAGAAGCCGCCGATCGGCAAGCGCGGGTACGACGAAGAGGAAGTGGACGCCTTCCTCGACATCGTCGAAGTCGAGCTCGCCAAGCTGATCGAGGAGAACAACGACCTCAAGTCGCGCCTGGCCTCGGGCGCTCCGGCGCAGGGCGGCGGGGACGGCGGCGAGTCCGCCGCCGCGTTGTCCGCCGCGCAGAACGAGCTGAAGTCGGCGCACGAGGACAACCAGAAACTGCAGGCGCACGTCGCCGAGCTCGAGAAGACCCTGTCGCAGGGCAAGGACGGCACGCAGCAGCAGGTCGTGCAGCTTCAGCAGCAGCTGCAGGCCTACGAGCAGCAGCTCGCGGACGCCAAGCGCCAGCTGGTCGAGCAGGCCCAGGCACAGCAGGCGGCACCGGCCCAGCAGGCGGCGCCGGTCGAGGTCAACGCCGCCGAGCACCACGCCAAGGCGGTCCAGGTCCTGGCGCTGGCTCAACAGACCGCGGACCAGCACCTGGCCCAGAGCAAGGCCGAGGCCGACCGCGTGCTCAGCGAGGCGCAGAACAACGCGCAGAACCATGTCACGGAGGCGCAGCAGCGCGCCAGCCAGATGCTCTCCGAGGCCGAGGCCCGCGCCAAGCAGCTCGACACCGACAGTTCGTCGCGTGCCGCGCAGACCGTTCGCGACGCCGAGCAGCGCGCGGCGACGATCACCGCGCAGTTCGAGCAGCGCAAGGGCGCGCTCGAGCGTCGCGTCGAGGAACTGCGGGTGTACGAGCGTGAGTACCGCACCCGCCTGCGCAGCTACCTCGAGTCGCAGCTGCGCGACCTGGACGCCAGCGGCAAGGTCGAGGCCGCCGGCAACGAGGACGAGAACGCCGACGGTCAGCAGGGCTGAGACGCCCGGCAGCACCACCCGGCCAGCGCGTGGCCGGGTGGTTCGTCGTGACACTCACAGGATGTGACGCATAGATGCTGCTCATCGGGTTGCTGCTCGTCGCGCTGGTGTGTCTGACGCTCGGCATCGTGCTGGCCAGCGGCGTCTGGCTGCTCGCGTCCTTGGCCGTGACGGTATTGGCGGCCCTGTTGCTCTTCGCGCTGCGCGGCCGGATCGGACAGAATCCGGACGCGGCGACCCCGGCGTCCACGCCGGTCATCACGAACCCGCCCACCGAGATCGCCGAGCAGCTCGGGGCTACCGTCATCGCGCCCGCCGCGCCGCCGGCGACGTTCGCCGACATCCTCGCGGCCACGCCCGCAGCGAGTGATCCGAGCGCCGCCTCAGCGCCGGATGAGCCCGAGGTCTGGGTCGTCGACGGGAAGCCCGATTACCACGTCCGGCGCTGCCCGGCGTTGGCCGCCGCTGCCGAACCGATTCCGTACGCGCAGGCGGTCGAGGACGGGTTCGTCCCATGTGGCGTCTGCGACCCCGAGACCGCGCTGATGGCCGACGGTGTGGCGGCGACGGCGCAGACCCTCGCCACCGAACCGACCACCGAACCGATGGTCGACCCGGCGGCTGCGCCGGAGTCGGTGGTCGGGCCGGCGACCGCTTCCGGCGAACCGTTCACCGCCGAGGTCTGGGTCGTCGACGG
>Ga0164242_10000604_pt1 | contig 43545 bp, 36 predicted proteins | sample OricomgcompostMG_FD_108783 | JGI IMG/M metagenome (GOLD analysis project Ga0164242, IMG submission 108783) | Miracle-Growth compost microbial communities from Emeryville, California, USA - Original compost - Miracle growth compost (MG) ... | reverse complement strand
GCGAGGGAGAGCAGCGTGCCCTGTGAGCCTTCGATGATCACCAGCGAGTCCGGATCGGCGGCGATCCTGTTCGTCATCGCGGCGACGTCGGCGAGGTACGGTTCGAGGCCGGGGATGTCGCGGGCCTGTTTCGCCTTGCGCAGCGCGAAATCCGCGCGGGCCGGACCGGTGCCGGTGCAGGTCGTGCCGATCGTCGTGCTGAGATGATCATCGGCCACTTCCCGGGCGATGTGGTCCTCGGTGATCACCGCGCACCGGTGGTCGACCAGCGCTCGATCGGCCAGGCCGAATCGGGCGACCTCGTCGGCGAGCACTCGCGGGTCGACGAGCACCCCGGACCCGACGGCGACCCGGGTGCCCGGATTCACCCAGCCGGTCGGCAGTTGTCGGGCACGGATCTGTGTGCCGTCGTCGAGGGTCACGCTGGCCCCGGCGTTGGTTCCGATCCCGGCACGTACGGCCAGTGCCGCGTTCTCCCGGCAGGCCAGGTAGGCACAGGTCTTGCCCTTGCCGGAATCACCCCAGAGGGCGTCGACGATCACTGTTGCGGGCATGGTTCTCCCTTGGCAGGTTGGATTTCTGAGGTGTCAGGCCAGCAGGTCGCTGACCTGGCCGTCCGCGCCGAAGCCGACGATCGAGATCAGCTGCTCGGCCTGCTCGGGTGGCAGGAATCGCGACCGGAGACCGACCAGATGGCGGCCGAACTCCCGTTCGAGGTCATCGGCGAATCGTTGATAGATGGCTGCCAGGTAGGTCTCGTCCCTGATCAACTTCTCGACGATTCCGACCAGGGCAGGGTGCTCGGTGAACACGGCGCCCGCGGGGTCGTCCAGGAAACCGATCAATGCCGTGCGGTGATCGACCGCAACGTGCAGCAGGTGTCCGCCCACGGTGTCGGCGGGATCCTCGTGGGTGAACACCTCGCCGACATCCAGCCCGGTTTCCCCGAACACGTTGACGACGACCTGACAGCCGGATTCTGCGGCGGCCCGCAGTTGGCCGGCCAGCCAGTCCAGATCCTCGCTCCACAAGGAGATCGCGATCCGTCGTTCGGCATCGCCGACCAGAGCTGCCGTGCGTTCGATCACCGCATCACGGCCGCGCAGCGAGTAGAAGCCGGCGGGCTCGTCCCGCGCGCCGAGCGCGGCAAGATCGGCGATCAGCCCGTCGGCCCGTTCGGCCGTACGCCGTTTGATCCCGCCGAGGACCTCGGCCGGCGGGTGGGCGACGAACCGGGCCGGGCTGCCGTTCGACGTCTTGTCGACGATGTTGCGGTCGGCCAGCACGGCGAGCACCTGGTACACGTTCGCGCGCTGCAGGCCGGCGTGCTTGGCGATCTCGTAGCCGGTCGCCGACGGGTGCTGCAGCAGCGCCAGATAGACGCGGGCCTCCTGGGAGGAAAAGCCCAGGGCGGTCAGTCGTTCGATCACGTACCGCTACGCTAGCGGCTCCGTAGTAGCACTTGCAACTACTATCGCTCGCCACCGGTGAAGATCGGCAGGGTGATCTTGGAGGGGTGGCCCGAACCGTGCAGGATCTGGGTCCGGCCGGGCACCGTCCGGACGGCGTCGGCCACGGGTTCCCCGGTCTGGTGGTTGCGGATGTAATTGGGAATGCCGCCGCCGCTGACCTGGACTCGGATCCGGTGGCCGGCGCGGAAGCGGTACGCGGTCGGCGTCAGGCCGATGGCGACCCGCCGGGTTCCGATATCGTCCTCCGGCCGGTCGGCAGCACGCAGCCGGCGGATGCCCTCCACGACGTTGAGCGATCGACCCCCGGGTTCGACGTCACAGACCCGGACGAAGACGTCGGCGTCCGGGTGCTCAGTACGAACGAAGATCTCGGCGGAGGCGTTGCCGATCACATCAAGATCATCGGTGAGCGCCGCGGTCTGATAGGTGAGGACATCGTCCCGGCGCTCGACGCGGCGGTTGTCGACCTGGCCGCCGGGCACGCCCAGCGGCGCGCCGCCGACGATGGGAGTCGGGTCGCTCGGGTCGTAGCTGAAGGCTCGGACCGTGTCGTTCCCACCGGCCGCGGCAGCGAGTCCGCCGGTCGGGTCGAGGAAGTAGTCGCGCGGTACGGCCGGAACCGGCCAGCGGTCGAACTCCAGCCACCGATCCGCCTTCTGCAGGTAGATCCGTACCGCCGGTCTGGCCAGGATCGCCTTGTCACCGAGCAGTTGTCCGACCATCCAGTCGACCTGGTCATGCAACAGCGGCCGGGCCGACGGGCGGTCACCGTGCCACCACGGGCCGACGGTGATCCGGACGTCGGTGCCGGCCTGCTGCAGTTCGGTGAAGTCCTGCAGTTGTTCGGTGATGAAGATGTCGTACCAGCCGGCCAGCATCGATACGGGAGTGTCCAGCCCGCCCGGCTGTCGACCATGATCGAGGAAGTCCCAGTGGTGATCATCCGGATCGGCATGATCAAGAATCTCGTGCAGGAACGGGATGTCCTTGCCGATCGCGGCCCTCGTCCCGTGTGACGCCGGCAGCGTGGGCATCGCTGCGGCGATCCGCTTCCTGAGCGTCAACCGGTCCCACAGCGAGCCGGAATCCATCACGCCGATCGAGGCCGACCAGTCAAGCAACTGCTGCCAGCCGATCGAGCCGCCCGGATAGAAGGTCGGCCGGAAGTCCGCGGCGGTGATCCCGAGTGCCATCGCCGAAAGCCTCGGTTCGACGTACGGGCCGATCGCCCACTGGGTGTAGCCGACGTAGCTCATCCCGGCCGTGCCGACCCGGCCGTCGCACCATTCCTGTTGCCGGATCCAGCAGACCGTCGCCAGACCGTCGTCGGTCTCGTGATGGAACGGCTCGAAGTCGCCGTCGGAACTGAAGGTCCCGCGTACGTCCTGGACCACCACCTGCAGGCCGCGGCGGGCCAGCGCGATCGCGCCCGCCCTGCTCCACAGGGTCTGCTTGTCGTACGGCGTCCTGATCAGCACGACCGGACCTCGGGCGACATCGGTCGGGCGGTAGTGATCAGTGCCGAGGGTGGCACCGTCGGGCATCGGGACCCGGATGTCGCGATCGATCACCACCCGCGCCGTCCGGGCCGGGCCGAGGCCCATCAGCTTGTCGACGGCAGCGGTCAGCAGCCGGTCGCGCAGATCGTCGATGATCATCGGTTACTTCCGGTCGATACCGGGTGGCAGCCGGTCGGGATCCCAGCCGAGCTGCTCGACGGCGGTGGCGAAGGCGTACCGATCGGTCATCCCGGCGACGTAGCTCACCGCGGTGTGCAGCACGTCGGCGCCGGTGCCGCGGGTGCCCTCGGGCAGCCGGGCCGGGTCGTCGGCGTAGAAGTCGACCAGCGCGGTCAGCACCGCGACGACGGCGTCGGACTGGGCCAGGGATTCCTGGCGGGTGTAGATCCGCTCGTAGTTGAACGCCCGCAAGGACGCCAGGGCCGCGGCATGTTCGGCATCCATCCCGATCTCTCCGTGTTCCCCAACGGTCCTGATGATCGCCCGGATGAATTCCGACAGTTGTTCCCGCCGGGTGCGGCCGGCGACCCGGATCACCTCGTCGGGAAGATCATCGGGATCGACGATGCCGGCATGGGCGGCATCCTCCAGGTCATGGGAGCAGTACGCGATCCGGTCCGCCCAGCTGACAATCTCGCCCTCCAGGGTGGTCGGCGCCGGGCTGGACCAGGAATGCCGACGGATGCCGTCCAACGTCTCGGCGCACAGGTTCAGCCCGGCCAGGGTGACGTCGGCGCCCCACGGGCCATGATCGAATCCGCCGGGGATGTAGCGGTCGAAGGCGTCCTCGCTGGCGTGCCCGCCGGGTCCGTGACCACAGTCGTGGCCGAGAGCGATCGCCTCGGTCAGCGACACGTTGACGCCGACCCCGCGTGCGATGGAGCAGGCCACCTGCGCGACCTCGAGGGCGTGGGTCAGCCGGGTGCGCTGATGATCACTGGGATAGACGACGACCTGGGTCTTGCCGGCGAGCCGCCGGAAGGCGGTCGAGTGCACGACCCGGTCCCGGTCGCGCTCGAAGCAGGTCCGTTCGTCGTCGGGCTCCTCCGGTCGGGCGCGATGGCCGGCGCCCTCGGCCAGGGTGGCGCCGGGCCGTAACAACATCCGCTCCCGTTCCTCGCGCTGCTCCCGCCCGAGCAGGGGTCCGGGATCCAGGACCGCCGACGAGTCGCGGTGGGCTCGGACGACCGCGCCGTTGCGATGCCCCTGCATGGTGGTCGCCCAGGCCTGGGCGCGCGGCGAGATCTCGTGCTGATCGCTCACCGCATCCGACCCTCCGCTGTGATCCTGATCCGGTTCCTGGTCATGCGGGCATCCCGTAGACATGATCGACCCGAACGGTCAACACCAGCCGCCGATCGGCGACCATCGCCCGGCGGTAGTCGTCCCAGTCCGGATGTTCCTTGCCGGAGACCGCCCGGTAGACATCGATCAACGCCTCGACCGTTGCGTCGAAGGGATCGGATGCGACCGGGCTCAGCTCGCCGACCCCGTCGGCCACCGTGTACGGCCACCGGTCCGCCGCGGTGATGTAAAGGCCGGCCCGCGGGTCCCGGCGCAGGTTGCGCGTCTTCACCCGGCTGTCGGTGAGGGAGATCCGGAACGTCGCGGTCGCTTGATCGAAGGCATAGGAGATGTTGGTGATGTGCGGTCGGCCGCTTCGGCCGATGGTGGCCAGCGCGCAGTTGCCGCGTTCGCCGAAAGCGGCGAGCAGCCGTTGGGATTCGTCGCTCTGCAGGTCGCTTCGCGGTGCCATGTGCGCAGCGTATCCGGCCGAGACCAAGCTGAGATCACCTGACCAACAGGGCGGCTAACTATTAGACTGTCTAACCATGACCGGCCCGTCCGACCGCGAGTTGTTGTCCGCCCTGGACGCGACTCTGTGGCTGGCGCGCGTCCTGGAGCGGACCGAGTCGCCGTTGACGACGTCGCAGTTCCGGATCCTGCGGCGGGTGGCGGCCGGTGGTGAACGCGCCGCGCGGCTGGCCGAACGGTTGGCGGTACGCAAGCCGACCCTGACCGCGATCGCCGACGGACTGGTGGCCGCCGGATACCTGGTCCGCGAGGCGGACAAATCCGATCGCCGGGTCGTCCACCTGCAGCTGACCGCCGAGGGTGAGCGGGCGCTGGCCGACACCGAGCGGATCTATGCCGAGAAGTTCACCGAGTTGTTGGACGACGCCCCCGACCCCGCCGCATTGCGTGACCAGCTCGTCGGCCTCGAGGCCACCCGCGTCGCCCGTCTCACCGCCGGTCACAGTGCTTCGCCTGATCAGCCTGCCGAAGGAGTTGCCCGCGCGTGACGCAGACGCTCACCACCGAAACGTCAGCTTCGAAGATCGCCGCAACAGGCGGTGCCACCGGCCGGGACGCCGATCGGTGGGTCCGCCGGATCGCCGGTTACTGCTGGCGCTTCAAGAGCCAGGTGTTGATCGCGTTCGGCGCCGGCATCGTCGGTCAGACAGTGATGGTGATGTTGCCGCTGATCCAGCGGGAGATCATCGACCACGTCATCCTGCAGCGGACGAAGCCGCTGCTGCCCTGGGCGGTCCTGTTGGTCGCCGCAGCTGCCGCCGTGTTCGTGTTGACCTATCTGCGTCGCTTCACCGGCGGCAAGCTCGCTGTCGACGTCCAGCACGCGCTGCGCAACGACGTCTTCGGCACGGTGACCGACCTGGACGGCAAACGGCAGGACGAACTGGACACCGGCCAGATCGTCGGCCGGGCGATCTCGGATCTGAACATCGTCCAGGCACTGCTGCAGATGTTGCCCAACATGACCGGCAACCTGGTGCTCTTCGTTGTCTCGATCACCGTGATGTTCCGGTTGTCCCCGATCCTGGCGCTGGTCGCCCTGGCCACCGTGCCGGCCCTGTGGTTCCTCGGCACCCGGAGCCGGTCCAAGTTGTTCCCGGCCAGCTGGTTCGCCCAGCAGTACGAGGCCGAACTGGCCGGCGCGGTCGAGGCCGCGACCACCGGCGTACGGGTGGTCAAGGGATTCGGCCAGGAACAGCAGGAGCTCAACCGGATCGACCGGATCAGCCAACGGCTGTTCGGCGCCCGGGTGCGTACCATCCGGCTGAACAGCATCTTCACCCCGGCCATGTCGGCCGTACCGCAGCTCGGCACGGTCGGGGTGCTGGCGCTTGGCGGCTATCTGGCGATCCGTGGGCATCTGACGCTGGGCACCTTCCTCGCCTTCTCCACCTACGTCACCCAGATGGCCGGGCCGGTGCGGCTGGTCAGCCTGCTGCTGACCACCGGCCAGCAGGCCCGGGCCTCGGTCATCCGGGTCCTGGACCTGATCGACACCCGGCCCGAGATCACGCAGCAGCCCGACGCGCGGCCGCTGCAACCGGGTCCCGGCCGGATCCGCTTCGACGACGTCACCTTCGGCTACGTGCCGGACCAGCCGGTGCTCAACGGCTTCAGCCTGACCGTCGAGCCGGGCGAAACGCTGGCACTTGTCGGCGGTTCCGGATCGGGCAAGAGCACGGTCTCCCATCTGCTGCCCCGCTTCTACGACAGCTGGCAGGGTTCGATCACGATCGACGGTCAGGATGTCAGGGACCTGACGCTGAAGTCACTCCGCGCGGCGATCGGCATCGCTATGGAGGACAGCTTCCTGTTCAGCCAGAGCGTCGCCGACAACATCGCCTACGGCCGCCCGGATGCCACCCGCGACCAGGTCGAGCAGGCCGCCCACGCCGCCCGGGCGGACGGCTTCATCTCCGAGCTGCCTCAGGGATACGACACGGTCGTCGGCGAACAGGGCCTGACCCTTTCCGGCGGGCAGCGGCAGCGGGTCGCCCTGGCCCGGGCGATCCTGACCAATCCCGAGATCCTGGTGCTGGACGATGCGACGTCGGCGATCGACGCCCGGATCGAGGCGCAGATCCACGATTCGTTGCACAAACTGCTGCGCGGCCGGACCACCCTGGTGATGGCGCACCGCCGGTCGACGCTGCAACTCGCGGACCGGATCGCGATCCTCGATCAGGGCCGGGTCGTCGACATCGGTACATTCGCCGAACTCGAGGCCCGGTCGGCGCTGTTCCGCACCCTGCTGGCCGGCCCGGACTCGGAGGAACTGCTGGCCAGCGATCCGGCCCCGGCCGGCGTCAACGGGATCACCCCGGAACTGTGGGACCCCGACACGTTGCCCAAGGGTGCCGAGAACCCGCTGGTCGCGGATCGACTGCGTCGGGTCGGCGGCGGCACGCTGCGTGGCGGCGGTGGTGGCGGCCGTGGGCTGATGTCGGGGATGGCGGCCATGCCGCCGACACCGGAGCTGCTCAACGCCCTGGAGAAGTTGCCGCCGGCCGACGCCCGACCCGACGTCGACCCGGAGTTCGCCCGCTCCAGTGATGATCATTTCCGACTGGGCACGCTGTTGGCCAGGTTCCGGGTGCCGTTCATCGCCGGTCTCGTGTTGGTGGCGGTCGATGCGCTCTGCGGACTCGCGCTACCGGTGCTGATCCGCAACGGCATCGACGACGGGGTGAACCGGTCGATGATGACCGCCGTGTGGTTGGCCTCGGCGCTGGCACTTGCCGTGGTGTTGATCGACTGGGCGATCCAGATGGCTTCGGTCCGGATCACCGGGGCGACCGGTGAGCGATTCCTCTACACCCTTCGGGTCAAGATCTTCAGCCATCTGCAGCGGCTCGGCCTGGACTACTACGAGCGGGAGCTGGGCGGACGCATCCTGACCCGGATGACCACAGACGTCGATGCGCTGTCCTCGTTCCTGCAGACCGGTCTGGTCACCGCCCTGGTCAGTCTGATGTCGTTCTTCGGCATCCTGGCCGCACTGTTGATCTTGAACATCAAGCTGATGATGGTGGTCGGCCTGGTGGTGCCTGTGCTGGTGGTGGCCACCGTGGTCTTCCGTCGGGTCAGCGCACGGATCTACCGGCTCGCCCGGGAACAGATCTCTGTGGTGAATGCCGATCTGCAGGAGAACGTCGCCGGGCTGCGGATCACCCAGGCCTTCTGCCGGGAGGACCACAACGCCCGACGGTTCGCCGAGCTGTCCGATGCGTACCGGAGAAGCCGGGTGCGCGGCCAGCGTTACGTGTCGATCTTCTTCCCGTTCGTCCAGTTCCTGTCCAACATCGCCGGTGCTCTGGTGCTGATCATGGCGTCGACGCAGTTCCACAACAACCTGATCACGGCCGGCGGCCTGATCGCGTACCTGCTCTACATCGATCTGCTGTTCTCCCCGATCCAGAACCTGTCCCAGGTGTTCGACGGCTACCAGCAGGCCATGGTCGGTCTGCAGCGGATCCGGGACCTGCTGAGTACGCCGACCTCGACCCCACCCGCGCAACGGCCGATGGTGCTGGGCACCGTGCGCGGCAGGATCGGGCTGGAGAACGCCGTGTTCCAGTACGAGCGGGCCAACCGTCCTGCGTTGGACGGTGTCAATGTCGTGATCGAGCCGGGCCAGACTGTTGCACTGGTCGGTGAGACCGGCGCCGGGAAGTCGACGATCGTCAAGCTGATCGAACGGTTCTACGATCTGACCGACGGAACGATCCGGATCGATGATCACGATCTTCGTGATCTTGACCTGTCCCGCTACCGGCAGCACATCGGGCTGGTGCCGCAGGAGGGTTTCCTCTTCCCGGGCAACATCCGTGAGCAGATCGCGTACGGACGGCCGGACGCCAATGATGCGGAGGTGGAGGCCGCGGCGCGCGCCGTGGGAGCCCACGAGATGATCTCGCAGCTGCGCGGCGGATACCTGGCCCCGGTGGCCGAACGCGGTCGCAACCTGTCCGCCGGCCAGCGGCAGTTGATCGCGCTGGCGCGGGCCGAACTGGTCAAGCCGGCGATCCTGTTGCTGGACGAGGCGACGGCTGCACTCGACCTGCGCAGCGAGGCGATGGTCACCCGGGCAACCGATCAACTCGCCGAGGAACGTACCACCATCGTCGTCGCACACCGGCTGACCACCGCTGCCCGGGCCGACCGGATCCTCTACATCGAACACGGCAAGGTCGTCGAGGACGGCTCCCACGAGGAGTTGCTGGCCCTGGACGGCGGCTACGCGTCGCTGTGGCGGACCTTCATCGGCGATCCGGACCAGTCCTCCCACCTGTAGCCGTCTGCGGCCGGGGGTGCGGGTCAGCCGCCGGAGACGCCGAGCTCCGCGCCGGACAGTTCAAGATCAAGTCCGCAGGTGTCGTTCAGCCAGCCTTCGGGCAGGGCGACCTTGCCGCGCGGGGATCCCTGCCGTCCGCGCGGCCGGCCCAGCTCCTCGGTCGGATACGGCAGTCCGGGATCAAGCCGCGACAGGCAGTCGTCCAGGTCGGCGAAGCTCGACACCGTGCCAAGATCATGGCGCAGGTCGCCGCCGATCGGGAAACCCTTGAAATACCACGACATGTGCTTGCGCAGATCGGTCAGGCCGCGCTGCTCCCCCATCAGGCCGGCGAGCAGTTCGGCATGCCGGTGGACCACTGCCGACACCTCGCCGGAGGTCGGTAGCGTCCGGTCCGGCAGGCCGGCGAAGGCGTCGGCAAGATCACGGAACAGCCAGGGCCGACCGAGGCAACCGCGGCCGATCACCACGCCGGCGGCACCGGTGTGCCTGATCATCCCCAGCGCGTCCTCGGCCTCCCAGATGTCACCGTTGCCGAGCACCGGGATGTCGACGTGTTCGACCAGATCGGCGATGGCGTCCCAGTCGGCGTAGCCCGAGTAGGACTGTTGGGCCGTTCGCCCGTGCAACGCGATCGCGGCGATCCCGGACTGCTCGGCGATGCGTCCGGCGTCGCGATAGGTCAAATGGTCCTCGTCGATGCCCTTGCGGGTCTTGCAGGTGACCGGCACACCGTACGGTTCCGCGGCCTTGACCACGCTGCCCAGGATGGCCGCGAACAGATCACGCTTCCAGGGCAGCGCCGCGCCGCCACCCTTGCGGGTGACCTTGGGCACCGGGCAGCCGAAGTTCATGTCGACGTGCCCGACGCCGTACTCGCCGCAGAGGATCTTCGCCGCCTCGGCCATGTAGTACGGGTCGGTGCCGTACAACTGCACGCTGCGTACCGTCTCGCCGGGGTCGAACTGCAGCATGTGCAGCGTCTTGCGATCCCGCTCGACGATCCCCCGCGAGGTGATCATCTCGCAGACGTACAGCCCGGCGCCCTGTTCCCGGCAGAGCCGGCGATAGGCGGCGTTGGTGATGCCTGCCATCGGCGCCAACACGACGGGCGTGTCGATGAGCAGCGGCCCCAGCCGCAACGGCCGACCCGTCGGGGATGCCTCGGTCGGGGTGGTGTGTCCGAGGGTGATCGTCATGCGCCGATCAGTTTGGGCGCGAGATAGTCGACCACCTTGTCGATGCTCACCCGCTCCTGGGCCATGGTGTCGCGTTCCCGCACGGTGACCGCATCGTCGGTCAGCGTGTCGAAGTCGACGGTGATGCAATAGGGGGTGCCGATCTCGTCCTGGCGACGGTATCGCCGGCCGATCGCCTGGGCGTCGTCGAAGTCGACGTTCCAGTGCTTGCGCAGCTCGGCGGCAAGATCACGTGCCTTCGGCGAAAGTTGCTCGTTGCGGGACAGCGGCAGCACGGCCGCCTTGACCGGCGCCAGGCGATGATCAAGCCGCAGCACGGTGCGCTTGTCCACCCCGCCCTTGGTGTTGGGTGCCTCGTCCACGGCGTAGGCGTCGACCAGGAACGCCATCAGCGACCGGGTCAGACCGGCCGCGGGCTCGATCACGTACGGGGTGTACCGCTCGCCCTTGGCCTGGTCGAAGTAGGACAGGTCGACACCGGAATGCTTGGAATGCGTCGACAGGTCGAAGTCGGTCCGGTTCGCGATGCCCTCGAGTTCGTCGAACTCCCGGCCGGCGAAGCCGAACCGGTATTCGATGTCGACGGTGCGCTTGGAGTAGTGCGACAGCTTCTCCTGCGGATGCTCGTAGTGCCGCAGGTTGGCCCGGTCGATGCCCAGGTCGACGTACCAGTCGGTCCGGGTGTCGATCCAGTACTGATGCCACTCCTCGTCGGTGCCGGGCTCGACGAAGTACTCCATCTCCATCTGCTCGAACTCGCGGGTGCGGAAGATGAAGTTGCCCGGGGTGATCTCGTTGCGGAACGACTTCCCGGTCTGGGCGATGCCGAACGGCGGCTTCTTCCGGGCGACGGTGAGCACGTTGTTGAAGTTGAGGAAGATGCCCTGCGCGGTCTCCGGACGCAGGTAGTAGAGCGCCGACTCGTCCTCGATGACGCCCAGATAGGTCTTCAGCATGGTGTTGAAGTCCCGCGGTGGGGTCCACTTGCCCTTGGTGCCGCAGTTGGGGCAGTTGACCAGGTCGAAGGTGACCGTGTCCGGATCGTCGATGTCGTGCTTCTCGGCGTACGCCTCCTGCATGTGGTCGGAGCGGAACCGCTGATGGCAGTTCAGGCACTCGACCAGCGGGTCGGTGAAGGTGGCCAGGTGGCCGGACGCCTCCCAGGTCCTGGTCGGCAGGATGATGGCCGAATCCAGGCCGACGACGTCCTCGCGAGCGGTGACCATGGTCCGCCACCACTGCCGCTTGATGTTCTCCTTGAGCTCGACGCCGAACGGACCGTAGTCCCACGCGGACCGGGTGCCCCCGTAGATCTCACCGGTCTGGAACACGAAGCCCCTGCGCTTGCACAGGCTGATGACGTCGTCGAGCTTGCTCTTGGCCACAGAAGGTTCTCCACCTACTTCGGCGGACACCCGGCTGGCGCCCGCTCCCTCGGCGTACCAGGCTAGTTGATGACCCGCTCCCGGTCCGATTCGATTAGGGCCGGCAGCGCTGTCGGAGCCGGCCGTTAACGTCTGGAGCATGGACCGAGAAGCGATCATCAGGGCCGAATCGGACGCCTTCGCCCGGGTGTTGGCCGAGACCGCGGGTGACGCGCCGGTGCCCACCTGTCCGGAGTGGACGGCCGACGACCTGTTGTGGCATCTGACCGAGGTGCAGCTGTTCTGGGCGGCCGTGCTCGGCCGCGACGCCCGGACCGACGCCGACGTCGAGGCGATCGAGCAGAGCCAACCGGCCCGGCCGACCACCTCGGGGGACTCGCTGGCGCTCCGGCAGCGGGCCACCGCGGCATTGCTGGAGCAGCTGGGCAGCCTGGACGACACCCTGCCGCGCTGGTCCTGGTTCGAGAAGGACCAGACGGTCGGCTTCACCCGGCGCATGCAGACCTACGAGGCGACCATGCACCGCGTCGACGCCGAGCTGACCGCCGGCCGACCGATCAGCCCGATCGAGTCCGACGTCGCCGCCGGCGCCGTCGACCACGCCGTCGACGTGATGTGGGGCGGCTGGATGCCGGACTGGGCGCAGTACGAATCGCGCGCGGTCGGCGAATTCGTCGCCACCGACACCGGCGGGCGCTGGCTCGTCGAATTCGGTCACTGGTTCGGCACCGGTCCGGAGTCGGGCAAGGAGTTCGACGAGGGCATGGCGTTCCGGGCGGAGAACGGCACCCCGCGCGTCACGGTCAGTGCACCGGTGACCGATCTGGCCCTGTGGTCCTGGGTGCGCGGCGGTTCGGTCGAGATCACCGGCGACGCGGAGGGGCGGGCGGCGGTGGACGCGATGATCACCCGCGGTATGCCCTAGCCGCTACAGCCGCATCGCCTCGGGGTGCTCGTAGGCCGACGGCTCGTCGATCGCCATGGACAACAACGGCACCACAGCCAGCTTGGCCTGGTACGACCCCAGCGCCCGGCGGTAGGAGCCGACATTCCTCCACCGGGTGGCAATGGTCCACAACGTCGGCTCGTCGAGGTTCCGGGCGATGTCGACGCTCAGGAAGCCATCCGCATCCGCAAGCACTGCCGCGGCAGCCCCTGCCTGGGCGGCGAACTCCTCCGCCCGATCCTCGGAGACGGTGAACCGGCTGATCGCGATCATGAGGCAGCGTAGCTGAGAAGCGGACCGGTCTGCACGCCGCCACCGGCGCCTCCCGCTTGACTTTCCGCGCACTTGGAAATGAAAATGGTTTTCATGACGGATGTGCTGCGCAGGTTCGGTGTCGCGATCGGCGTCCTTGTTGTGCTGGCCGCCGGCGCGTGCGGATCCACGAACACCGATCCGCCCGGTGGGGCGGATCGGCTGGACATCGTCACCGCCTTCTATCCGTTCCAGTTCGTCGCCCAGCGGGTGGCCGGGAACCACGCCCAGGTGACCAGCCTGACCAAACCCGGCGCCGAACCGCACGACCTTGAGCTGACGCCCCGACAGGTCGCCAGCGTCACCGACGCTGATCTTGTTGTGTACGAGAAGTCGTTCCAGGCCGCGGTCGACGAAGCGGTCGCACAGAGCGGCAACCGCAACGTGCTGGACACCGCGACGGTGGTTCCGCTGCAGGACCACGGACCGCTCGGTGACGAGACCGACCATCATGATCATGCCGGAAACACCAATCTCGACCCCCACGTCTGGCTCGACCCGGAGAACATGATCAAAATCACCCGAGCGGTCGGGCGCCGGCTCGAAGGCATCGATCCGAGCCATCGGTCCGACTACCAGCACAATGCCGCCGCGCTGACGGCGCAGCTGAAACAGTTGAGCGCGGCTTACCGATCCGGGCTCTCCGACTGCCGGAGGACCGACTTCATCACCTCCCATGCCGCCTTCGGCTATCTCGCCGAACGCTACGGCCTCACCCAGATCAGCATCAGCGGCCTGAGCCCGGACACCGAGCCGTCACCGGCCCGGATCGCCGAGGTCCAGCAGCTGGCCAGACAGCACGGGGTGACGACCATCTTCTACGAGACGCTGATCTCCCCGGCGGTTGCCCGCTCGATCGCCGGTGATCTTGGTCTGCGCACCGACGTGCTCGATCCGATCGAAGGCATCACCGATCAGTCCCGCGGCACGGACTACATTGCGGTGATGAAGTCCAACCTCACGGCGTTGGAACGGGCGAACGGGTGCGTCGATGACGACAAGTGAGGTGAATGACATGGAATCCGGCTCCGATCCGGTGCTGCGGGCCGAGGACCTTTCGGTGGAACTCGGTGGGTTGCCCGTGCTGCGCGGCATCTCGCTCACCGTGCACCGCGGGGAAACCGTGGCGCTGTTGGGCGGGAACGGATCGGGCAAGTCCACCCTGGTGCGCTCGTTGCTCGGTCTGACGCCGGTCCGCCGCGGCTCGGTGCAGCTGTTCGGCACCGATCTCGCCCGATTCAGGGACTGGTCCCGGATCGGATACGTGCCGCAACGGTCGACCATCAACCTCACCCGGGCCAAGGTCAGCGAGATCGTCGGCTCCGGCCGGCTGGGTCATCGGCTGCCGTTCGTCCCGCCGAGCCGGCAGGACCGGCAGGCGATCAAGGACGCCCTCGAGGTGGTCGGCCTGGCGGACCGGGCGACGGCCGAGATGCAACACCTCTCCGGTGGCCAGCAGCAGCGGGTGCTCATCGCCCGGGCGCTGGCCACCCGGCCCGAACTGCTGGTCCTCGACGAGCCGACGGCCGGCGTTGATCTGGAACATCAACGGATCCTCGCCGATGTCCTGGCCGAACTGCTGCGCCGAGGGATGGCGATCCTGGTCGTGCTGCACGAGATCGGCCCGCTGTCGCCGCTGGTCGACCGTGCCATCGTGCTGCGCGAGGGCCGGGTGGTGCACGACGGCGACCTGCCCCGGTCGACGTCGGAACTGCACGACCATCATCGGATCGAGCACGGCGGCCACGAACATCTCGAGGAGGAGCACGCAAGTGGTCCGACGCCCTCGGTCGCTGGACCGCTGGACACCAGGAACGGAGCCTCGTCATGATCGACATCCTGGGCTATCCCTTCATGCAGCGGGCCCTGCTCGCCGCCCTGTTCACCGGCCTGCTGGCTCCGGCCATCGGCAGCTACATCGTGCAGCGCCGGCTCAGCCTGCTGGGCGACGGCCTCGGGCACGTGGCGATCGCCGGTGTCGGTCTGGCGTTGCTGACCGGACAGGCCCCGATCCCGGTGGCCGTACTGGTCTGCGTCGCGGGTTCGGTCCTGGTCGAGGTGCTCCGGCAGCGCGGCAAGGCCACCGGCGACGTCGGCCTGGCGATCTTGTTCTACGGCGGGCTGGCAGCCGGCGTGCTGATGTCGGCGTTCGCCGGCGGCGGCACCGGAGCGCTGTCGCAGTACCTGTTCGGCTCGCTGACCTCGGTCACGCCCGGCGACCTGGTGGTGATCGGCGTCCTGGCGATCGTGGTCCTGGTGCCGACGATCGGGTTGGCGCCGCAGTTGTTCGCGGTCAGCGCGGACGAGGACTTCGCCCGGGTTCTCGGCCTGCCGGTCCGCACCTACAACATCATCGTTGTGGTGCTGGCGGCGATCACCGTGACGCTGTCCATGCGGACCGTCGGGTTGCTGTTGGTCAGCGCGTTGATGGTGGTTCCGGTCGCCGCGGCGCAGAACCTGGTGTCGGGCTTCTATGCGGCGCTGGGTACGGCGATGGCGATCGGCGTGCTGGTGTCGGTCGGCGGTGCCGCCGGGTCGTTCTACCTCGATGCCGCTCCCGGCGCGCTGATCGTCGTCTTCGCGATCGTCGTCTTCGCGGTGAGCTGGCCGGTCTCGGCGATCCTGGCGAAACGACGGCGGGCACCGGTGATCATCAGCGAGCCGGCCGAGCATCCGCAGATTCCGACACCGCATGTGCTGGCCGGAAGTCATCCGCACCAACACGGCGACCCGGACTGTGATCATCCGGCGGTGACCCACGGAGATCACGTCGACTACGTGCACGACGGGCACCGACACGCCATCCACAAAGACCACTACGACGAGCACTGATCAGGGCTGACCATGACGACAAGCAGGAACGGCACCTCCCAGCGACGGACCCGCCAGCGCGCGGCCGTCGACGAGATTCTGCACACCACCGACGACTTCCGGACCGCACAACAGATCCATGACGAACTGCGCCACTCCGATGCCCGGGTCGGGCTGACCACCGTGTATCGCGCGCTGCAGTCGATGGCCGAGAGCGGCGAGGTCGATGCGATCCGCAACGTCGACGGCGAGATGAGCTACCGGCGCTGCTCCGGCGGGCATCACCACCATCTGGTCTGCCGGAACTGCGGCCGTACCGTCGAGGTCACCGGGCCGACCGTCGAACGGTGGGCCAAGGCGATCGCCGAGAAGCACGGCTTCCGCGACGTCAACCACGAACTGGAGATCTTCGGCACATGCGCCGACTGCTGACCGCTCCGGCCCGAGGTGCCGGCCGCGGATCACGCCTTCAGGCCGGTGAACGTCATGGTGGCGATGAACTGCCGCTGCGCGATCAGGAAGAAGATGATCAACGGCGCGGTGGCCACCGCGTTGGCGGCCATCAGCAGACTCCATTCGGTGCGCCGGCTGCCCTGGAAGTTGGCGATACCCAGCTGGACGGTGAAGGCGGCATCGTTGTTGATCGCGATCAGTGGCCAGACCAGGTCGTTCCAGGCTCCGAGCAGCGTGAAGATCGCCAGGGTGGCCAGGGCCGGCTTGGCCAGCGGCAGAACGATCCGCAGGAAGATCTGCCACCGGTTGGCGCCGTCGATCATCCCGGCCTCCTCCAGTTCGGCGGGCAGGGAGAGGAAGAACTGGCGCATCAGGAAGATGCCGAAGGTGGTCGCCAGCCAGGGCACGATCGCCGCACCCAGCCCGTTCAACAGGCCGAGCTTGGAGAACAGGATGTAGGTCGGGATCATCAGCAGCTGGGTCGGAATCATGATCGTCGCGACGATGCCGAGGAAGCCGAAGTTCCTGCCCCGGAAGTGCAGCCGGGCGAACCCGTAACCGGCGAGCGAGCAGAGCACGATGTTGGAGATGATCGCCGTGCCGGCGACGATCGTCGAGTTGATCAGCCAGCGGACGATTCCGGTGCCGGTGAACAGGCCGATGTAGCCGGAGACGGTGAGCCGGGACGGGATGAACGGCGGCGGGAAGGTGACCAGGTCCTTGGCCGGCGAGAAGGAGGCCAGCATCATCTGTACCAGCGGGATGACGAAGATCAACGCGGTCGGCGCCAGGAACAGGTGCCACAGACTCGGCCGACGCCTGCGACGTCGCCGGGTCGGCGCGGCGACCGCGGTCGCCGGCCGGTCGGCGATCACCGCCGGCATGTTCTCGGCCACCGGATCGGCCGACATCAGAAAGCCTCCATCCCGCGTCGGCGGGCGTAGACGACAACGACGACGGTGATCCCCAGGGTGATCACGAACAGCGCGTACGCCGCCGCCGAGCCGTAGCCGAACTGCAGTGAGTGGAAGGCCTTCTCGTACAGGAAGTAGACAATCGTCTTGGTGGCGTCCAGCGGGCCGCCCCGGGTGGTTGTGTAGACGAGGTCGAAGAGCTGGATCGCCCCGATGGTCTGCCAGATGGTGACGAACACCGTGATCGGCGAGAGGTGTGGCCAGACGATCCGCCAGAAGGATTGCCAGCGGTTCGCCCCGTCGACGCGGGCCGCCTCCAGCAGATCCCCGGGTACGTCCTGCAGCCCGGCAAGATAGATCACCGTGGTGAAGGCGGCCTGGCCCCACAGCGACATGATCGCGATCACCACCATCGCCTGGTGCGGATCCTCCAGCCAACCCTGTGCCGGGACGCCGAGCCTGCGGAGGACGTTGTTGATCAGTCCGTACTGCGGGCTGAACAGATACGTGGCCAGGATCCCGGTGGCTGCGGCGGATGCCACGAAGGGAACGAAGATCGCCGTCCGGTAGACGCCGATGAACCGGATCTTGCGGTTCAACGCAACAGCCAGGAACAGGCCGAGCAGCACCGATGCCGGGACGAACAGCACCGTGTACAGGCCGGTGTTGCGGACCGCGGCCCAGAAGTCCTCGTCGGTGATCAGCTTCTGGTAGTTGCCGGCTCCGACGAACGTGGCCTGGCTGAAGCCGTCCCATTTCTCCAGGGACAACCACAACGCCCACAAGGCGGGGAAGATCGACAACCCCAGAATGATTACCGTCCCGGGCCCGACGAAGCCCCAGCCGGTGACTGTGTCGCGCACCGTGCGCCTGCGTCGGCGGGTGGCTGCCATGGCTACTGGTTGAGCGCGTCGTCGGCGTCCTTGGCGGCATCCGCCAGCGCCTCGGCCGGCGTGCCCTTGCCCTGCAACACCTCCGAGATCGCGTTGCCGATCGCCTCCGACAGACCGGTGTATCCGGGCACGGTCGGCCTGGCCTGTTTGGCGTTGACCATGTTGTCGGCCATCACCATCAGGCCGGGATACTGCTTGTCCTGTTTGGCGAAGGCCTCCGAGGACTTCTCCGACGAGCGCAGCGGCAGATTGCCCATCGCCACGTTGCGACGTTCGTCCTGGGGCGCATCGGTCAGCCACTTGGTGAACTGGAACGCCCAGTAGGCGCGGTTGGCGTCCTTGTGATCGAAAAGCGCCCAGATGTCGGGACCCGACACGGTCTGGTGATCACCGTTGGTGCCGGGCAGGCGCACCACGCCGTACTTGGTGCCGGCGGTCTTCAGGTCGTACAGCTGCCACGGGCCGGAAGTGATCATGCCGATCCGGTTGGCGGCGAACAGCTGGCCGAACTTGGTGTCGGTCTGGTCGAGGTAGACACTCTTGTCGTCGACCGCCATGCCGCGCAGGAACTCCAGGGCGTCGACGCCGGGCTGCTGGGCGAATTCGGCCTTCTTGTTGTCCTTCGACACGATCGATCCGCCGTTCTGCCACAGGTGCGGCCAGAACTGCCAGGTGGTCTCCTCCGACCCGGACACCGAGTAGGCGTAGCCGTAGGTCTGGGTCGCCGGGTTGGTGAGCTTCTTGGCCGCAGCGCGGAAGTCGTCCCAGGTCCAGTCGTCGGTCGGGTAGGAAAGGCCGGCCTTGTCGAAGACGGTCTTGTTGTAGATCAGCGCGAGGTTGTCCACGACGGCCGGGAAACCGATGATCTTGTTGCCGGTCGGCTGGGCGGTGGCCCTGGCCGGTGCACTGAACTCGTCCCATTTCACGTCGGGCTTGGCGACCTGGTCGCGGATGTCCAGGGTCCGGCCGGACGACTCGAGCTGACCGGCCCACGAGCCGAAGGCGTAGGAGATGTCGGGATAGGCGTCCCCGGCGAACCCGGCGGACAGCTTCTGCAGCAGGTCGTCGGTCTGCGCCGCTCCGGGGCTGACCTTGATCGAGACGTTGGGACGCTTCTTCTCAAACTCCTTGGCCAACGACTCGAGTTGCTTCTCCGCGGCGTCGGTCTGCCCGGACCACATCTCCAACGCGACGTCGGCCTTGGTGTCCAGCGTGCTGCTCCCGGAGGATCCGCTGCACCCGACGGCGGCGACGGCGACTGCAAGACCGACGACGGCTCCGGTTGCCCTGAGGACTCCTCTTCTGGTGGTGATGAAACGACGGGTTCCGTTCAAACGCCCCATGCTGGCCTCCATCCGCGGAATTGGCAGCATCATCGCGAGAGAGCGGTCGATTGCCAATGCATCTGAGCAGATCGCTCAAACCGTTTGATCGTTGTTACGGATTCGTTGCACGGTTCGATCAGAGCTCGAGCTCGCCGCCCAGGCTCCGGGGTAGATAGCGGGCATGCGCCGCGGTGAGATCGTCGCAGGCCGCCCAGATCTGCTCCGGGCTGATCGAGGAGGCAGCATTGGGGTCCACCAGTACGGCCCGGCGGACCAGTTCCGGGTCTCCGGTCAATGCCGCGGTGACCGTCAGTTCGGCGACGGAGAGATAGCTGCGGTTCAACGCCGCCCCGACCGGAGGCACCGGCCCGAACGGGAGCGGGTGCACTCCCTCGGCGTCCACCAGCGCCGGCACCTCGACCACGGCCCGGTCGGGCAGGTTGTCGATCAGGCCGACGTTCGGGGTGTTGGCGTGGATCCGGCGGCTGGTGCCGGTGATCATTGCGTGGATCACCTGCGGCGCGTACTCCGCGGGTTCCCGGGGCAGCTCCAGCGGCCGGCCGGCGGCGAGATCGTCGCGGGCCTGGCGGAACTCGGCGACGTTGTCCTCGGAGATCTGCAGGTACTCCAGCGGCGTCAACCGGTAACGGGCGATCTGCTCGTCGGATCGCAGGAACCAGGACAGGTACTCGGCCGAGTGTTCGCTGGTCTCGGTGGGATAGCAGCCGACCCGCCGGAAGATCTCCACCCGCACCCGGCGCAGCATCTCCGGATCGTCGGCGATCACCTTCTCCAGCAGCGGGTACAGATCCTCGCCGTCGCGTTCCCAGGTGGTCAGCCAGGCCTGGTGGTTGACCCCACCCGCCGCGTAGTCGACCTCCCCGATGGGCACCTTGATCAGCTCGCAGAGGTCGTGCACGGTCCAGTAGACGCTGTGGCAGAGTCCGACCGCCTTGATCCGGGGTGCCACCAGTGAGAGCCACCAGATGTTCATCGCCATGGGGTTGGTGTAGTTGAGGAACCAGGCGTCGGGACAGAGTTCGATCATCTCCTCAGCGATCGCCGACAGCACCGGGAACGTCCGCAGCCCACGGAAGACGCCGCCGATCCCGGTGGTGTCCCCGATGGTCTGTCGCAGGCCGTAGCGGGCCGGGATCTCCAAGTCGGCCCGTGTACCGTCGATGCCGCCGACCTGGATCATGTTGATCACGAAGTCGGCGCCGTCCAGGGCTTCCCGGCGGTTCAGGGTTGCGATCACCTCCGCCGGCCGGCCCAGACGTTCCCGGACCTGATCGGCGGTGCCTTTGGCGACCTGCAGCCGGTCGGCGTCGACGTCGTACAGCACGATCTGCAACGGCGGTAGGTCGTCGAATCCGAAAAGATCGGTGAGCAGCTGCCGGGTGAACACGACGCTGCCGGCGCCGACGAAGACGACCCTCGGATGCTGGGAGACGGGATGCGACATGCTCCGATCATTGAGCGATTCGCGCAGTCCGGGCAATAATCCGGCCGGATTCAGGTCTAAACTGCTCAAACCTATTGCTCATTCATCGCTCTCTCCCGTGGAGCCATCGTGACCGCAACCCGCGAGGAGTCGTACAGCGGCTCGAACATCGCCGGGATCAGTTCGGGCAAGCGATCCCGCCGGATGCTGGCGATCCTGGAGATCGTCACCGAGCGGGGGTCGGTCGGTCTTGCCGAACTCGGTGCCCGACTGTCGGTCTCGCCGGCGACGCTGCGCCGCGATCTGGCTCACCTGGCCGACCAGCAACTGCTCATCCGGACCCACGGCGGAGCCTCGCTCAGCGAACGCGGCGCAGAGCTTCCGGTGGCGTTGCGCGACACCCAACACCAGGCGGCCAAACGGGCGATCGCCCGGGCCGTCGCGGCGATCCTCCCACAGCAGGACCGGCACGTGGTCGCGCTCAGTGGCGGGACGACCACGGCGCACGTCGCCCGGCAGCTGGCCTATCACTCCAACCTGACGGTGGTCACCAACTCGTTGACCGTGGCCGGGATGCTGGCCGATCATCACGAGATGCGGGTGATGATGACCGGCGGGTTCCTGCGCCATCCGTCGCTGGAACTTGTCGGCGGTCTGGCCGAGGCCGGCTTCAACGCGGTCAACATAGGCACAGCGATCCTGGGCGCCGCGGGGGTCTCGGCCGACGCCGGGGTGACCACCCACGACGAGACGGAAGCGCGGACCAACCACGCGATGGCGGTTGCCTCCCAGCAGACCGTTGTGGTCGCCGACGGATCCAAGATCGGTAATGCCGCCCTGGCGCGGATGGTGGAGATCACCGACATCCGGATCCTGATCACCGACAGGTCGGCCGATCCGACCGAACTGGAGAAGATCGCTGCGACCGGTGTCGATGTGGTGGTCGCCGACGATCAACGTCGATGATCGCGAACGATGATCAGGACCACTGATCAGGGACGGATCCTGCTCAGGGCTGCTCGTGCAGGACGATGTGCAGTTCGCGGACCCGGCCCTGCGGCGTCCAGACCAATCGCATCCCGCCGGTCCCGCCGGTGGTCCAGGCGAAGGTGATCACCGATTCACCCGGCCCGTGGGAGGACTCCAGGACTCGCATGGTGTCGGTCGGCGGGTTGTCCCGGTACCCGGCCTCGATCACCTCCCGGCCCCGGTACGGCCCCGCGGCGACACCGCGGATGGCCATCACGGCGTCGTCGGCGAACCCGGCGACGAAGCTGTGCCAGTCGCCGGAATTGACCGCATCGTTGAAGGCGTCGACATGGGCCGCGGCCCAGGCGGGTTCCCGGGTCGCCTCGCCGGCGTTGGCGACCGCCCCGCCGTAGCGGCGTTCCCGGGCCGCGTACAGCTGGATCGCGTGCCAGAGATCGCGACGGTCGAAGTCGGGCCAGAGCCGGTCGAGGAAGACCATTTCGGCGTAGGCCGACTGCCAGAGCAGGAAGTTCGAGGTCCGCTGTTCTCCCGATGACCGGACGAACAGGTCGACGTCGGGGATCTCCGGTTCGTCGAGGTAGCGGCGGAACCTGGCTTCGGTGATCTTGGCCGGATCCAGTCGGCCGGCGGCCGCCTCCTCGGCGATCCGACGGGTGGCATCGACGATCTCGGCGCGGCCGCCGTAGTTGACGCAGAACTGCAGGGTGAGCACGGTGTTGCCGGCCGACTGGCGTTCGGCGGTCTCCAGTTCCTTGATCACGCTCCGCCACAACCGCGGTCGCCGGCCGGCCCACCGGACCCGGACGCCCATGGCGTCGAGCTCGTCGCGCCGGCGGTGGATCACGTCACGGTTGAAGCCCATCAACCAGCGCACTTCGTCCGGTGACCGGCGCCAGTTCTCGGTCGAAAAGGCGTACGCGGAAAGGTGCTTCACCCCGATCTCGATGGCGCCCTCGATGACGTCGAACAGTGCCGCCTCGCCGGCCGAGTGTCCGGCGGTCCGCGGCAGGTTCCTGGCCTTGGCCCAGCGGCCGTTGCCGTCCATCACGATCGCCACATGATCGGGCAGCTTGTCCTTGGCGATCTTGGGCGGACGCGCTCCCGAGGGGTGCGGTCTTGGCGGCAACGGCTTCTTCACAGTCCCGAGATTATCGACTGCCGGCCCGAGCGGATGTCGAGCCGGCAGTCGACGCCGAGATTGCCGCGGGTCGGTCAGCGGGCGACGATCCCCTCGCCACCGGCTCCGGACGGCACGGTGACCGAGCCGATCCGGGTCAGCGAACCGTGCCCACCGATGGCGTACTCGTCGACGATGCCCGAGGCACCGGTCTGGACGTACAGGTTGCGGCCGTCGGAGCTGACCGCGGCGTCGACGGTGCCTGGGTCGGTCGCGGTCGTCGCCAGCGGGGTGAGTGTTCCGTCGGCGGCGATCCGGTAGCTGCTGACGGTCGCGCTACCGGCGTTCGACACGTACGCGATGTTGTCGCTGATCACCAACCAGCAGGTCGCCTGCTGACCGGTCAGTGCACGGTCGAGGAGGTCGAGGATTCCGTTGTGGCGGACGGCGAAGGACGCCACGGAATTGGTGCCGGCCTCGCTGGTCACCAGGTGACCCCTGCTGTCGAAGTCGAACCCGAAGGGCGCCCGGCCGTCCAGGGCAGTGACGACCGGCTCCTTCGCCGGCGAGCCGAGCAGGCCGATGCCGAAGGTCTCCACCGAGCTGCCGTCCCCCTTGGTGCTGACCACCAGCCGGCTGCGGTTGGGCGTGAAGCTGATCTGTGCCGGCGTGCTGGTGAACTCCGGTGAGGCGCCGGGATCGAAGCCGAGCTGCCGGTTCCAGGACTTGACCTCGATCAGATGGCCGGCAATGTTCAGATAGCCCTGGATCGAGCCGCCGCTGCGGGCGTTCAGTACGTACACGGCCGTCGGCGATACTGCGATGCTGACCGGGAAGTCACCTCCGGAACTGATCACCTGTTCCCTGACCAGACGGTCGCCGACGATCTTGAAGTTGGTGATGGTGTCGCTGCCTGCGTTGACCGCGTAGAGGTGGTCACCCTGTCGGACGAGCGACCCCTGGGAGGCCAGGTTGTCGACCTGCGCTCCACCGAGCACGCCGCCCTTGCCACCGGTGGCATAGATGCCGTCCTGGCGAAGTGTCCCCGACCGGGTCCGGTCGTAGGCGACGATGCTGTTGCCGTTCGGGTCGTCAGTCTGGACGAAGACCGTTCCGGACCCCTGGTGAGCAGACGTGTGATGGATCGGGGTGGCCGACGCGAGGGGTGCGCCGCCGGCGACCAGGGCCGCTGCCGCAAGGGCCGGCACGATGACGCGGGTCCGCAGTTTCATCTCTGTTGATCTTTCTGTGTGGTGGTCGGACTGCTCCATGAAACGCCGCCGCAGTCGTTTCGCAGCATGCCGACCGGCATCGGTCATCGTTCCGTAAGCGCTGTCGGATAATGTGCGTCCGAGCCGTCGACGCCGAGGGAGATCATGAGCGACCACACCCCGAACGATCTTGCCGCCGCGCTCCCCCGAGGGCTGTTGTCGTTCCCGGTCACCTACTTCACGCAGGATCTTGATTTCGACCCGGCGGGCTATGCGGGGCATATCGAGCGACTGTCCGGACATCCGGTGGCCGGGCTGTTCGCCGCCGGTGGCACCGGTGAGTTCTTCTCGCTGACCCCTGCCGAGGTGATCACCGTGGTGCAGACCGCGGTGCGGAGTGCGCCGGGCGGCGTGCCGATCCTTGCTCCGGCCGGGCGGGACACCGGAACCGCGATCGAACTGGCCCGCGGCGCCGAGCAAGCGGGCGCCGACGGCATCCTGCTGTTCCCGCCGTATCTCACCGAATCCGAGCAGGACGGTCTGGCCGCCCACGTCCGGGCGGTGTGCCGCGCGACGTCGCTCGGCGTGATCATCTACAACCGGGGCAACGCCAGGTACGCTCCCGGCACCGTCGAACGGTTGGCCGCCGACTGCCCGAACCTGATCGGCATCAAGGACGGTATGGGTGATCTTGAGCAGATGACCCAGATCTACGCCCGGATGCGGGAGCGGCTGATCTACGTCGGCGGGTTGCCGACCGCCGAGGTGTTCGCCCTGCCCTACCGGCAATTGGGGCTGAGCACGTACTCATCGGCGATCTTCAACTTCGTCCCGGAATTCGCCTGCCGGTTCTTCGACGCCGTCAACCGTGATGATCATGAAAGCGTCTACCGGATGCTCGGCGGGTTCGTCCTGCCGTTCGTCGATCTGCGCAACCGCGGCAAGGGGTACGCGGTCAGCATCGTCAAAGCGGGGATGCGGGCCGTCGGGCACCCGGCCGGCCCGGTCCGGCCGCCACTGACCGATCTCGATGATCATGAGTTCGCCGAACTGACCGCGCTGATCGCGAAGATCAGCGATTGACCCGACCGAAGGAGACGCCAATGTCCCGGATCGCTGCAGTACGGGTCACCCCGATCCTGATCGCCGATCCGCCGCTGCTGAATGTGCAGGGCGTGCACCAGCCGTACACCCCACGGACGATCGTCGAGGTCGAGACAGACGCCGGAGTGGTCGGCGTCGGTGAGACCTACGGCGACACGGATTATCTGCGGGTGGCCGAGGCGTTCGCTCCGACGCTGCCGGGCGGGGAACTGAACGCCAACCTGTTGCCGGAGGCCGTCCGGGACTGCGCCACCCGGGTGGCGCTTTCGCGGATCGACAACACGGTCCAGGCCGAGGGTCTGCGCGGCAGCCGCTCACTGGCCAAGATCGCCAGCAGCGTGGCCTCCGCGTTCGAGGTCGCGATCTTCGACGCCCTCGGCCACCAGACCGGTCTCCCAGTGCACGCGCTGCTCGGCGGCAAGGTCCGGGACCGCGTGGAATACAGCGGCTACCTGTTCTATCGCTGGGCCGAACATCCCGACCCGGGCGGCCCGACCGATGACTGGGGTGCTGCGCTGGATCCGGCGGGGGTGGTCGCCCAGGCGCGGCGGATGGCCCGGGACCACGGCTTCACCTCGTTCAAGCTCAAGGGCGGCGTGTTCCCGCCGGCCGAGGAGGTTGCCGCGGTCAAGGCATTGGCCGAAGCCTTCCCGGGACAGCCGCTGCGGCTGGATCCCAACGGCGGCTGGACCGTGCAGACCAGCCTGCAGGTGGCCGCCGAACTCGAAGGCATCGCCGAGTATCTTGAGGACCCGACGGTCGGCACCCCGGGCATGGCGGCGGTGGCGGCCAGGACCTCGCTGCCGCTGGCCACGAACATGTGCGTCACGACGTTCGAGGAGATCCCGGAGGCGTTCCGGGTCGGCGCGGTGCAGGTCGTACTGTCCGATCACCACTACTGGGGTGGTCTGCTGGCGACCTGTGAACTGGCGGCGATCTGCCGTACCTTCGGCGTCGACCTGTCCATGCATTCCAACACCCACCTGGGGATCAGCCTCGCCGCGATGACCCAGGTGGCGGCGACCATCCCGAATCTGCGCTACGCCTGTGACACGCATCGGCCCTGGCAGACCGAGGATGTGATCACCGTTCCGCACACCTTCGTCGACGGCTGTCTGCCGGTGACCGACACCCCGGGCCTGGGGATCGAACTGGATCGGGACCGCCTTGCCGAACTGCATCAGCGGTGGCTGGACCTGCCGGAACTGCGCAGTCGGGACGATGCCGCCGCGATGCGGCGGGTGCGGCCGGAGTTCAGCGCGCCGAAGCTGCCCATCTGGTAGTTCCGGCGATGAGGAACAATGGCTGAGTGCCGACTTATCGCGATGCGGCCGTCGTGCTACGCACCCACAAACTGGGTGAGGCGGACCGGATCATCACCATGCTCACCCGCGAGCGTGGCAAGATCCGCGCGGTGGCCAAGGGGGTACGGCGCACCTCGTCGAAATTCGGTGCCCGGCTGGAACCCTTCAGCCACGTCGACATCCAACTGGCCACCGGACGGACCCTTGACGTCGTCACCCAGGCGGTCACCCTGGACGCCTTCGGCCAGGGACTGATCTCCGACTACGCCCGCTACACGGCGGGCGAGGCGATGCTGGAGATGGCCGACCGGCTGGTCGCCGAGGAACGCGAGCCCGCCCTGCAGCACTATCGGCTGCTGGTCGGCGCGCTGCGGGTGCTGGAACGCGGCACCACCGTCGACGGCCCGCGGCCGGCGTCGATATCCTCGACTCCTACCTGCTGCGGTCCCTGGCCGTCGCCGGCTACGCACCGTCGTTCGGGCCGTGCGCCCGATGCGGGACGATGGGGCCGCACCAGGCGTTCGCCGCCCCGCTGGGCGGCGTGGTCTGTGAGAACTGCCGGCCGCCGGGTTCGGCGCGCCCCGCGCCCGAGACGATCGCCCTGCTGGGTGCTCTGCTCGAGGGTGACTGGCCGGCCACCCGGGACGCCGAGCCGTTCGTGATCAAGCAGGCCAGCGGACTGACCGCCGCGTACGCGGTCTGGCATCTCGACCGCAACCTGAGGTCGCTCGCCCATGTCGAGCGCTGACCCGGCCGGACGCCCGGGGCGGACGTTCGGGCGGCCACCAGCCGATCCACAACTTCCGCCACCGCCCCTCGCCGAGCTGCCCGGGCCGCCCCGCCGGGTGCGCCCGTCGACGATCGTGATCATCTCGCTGGTCGTGATCATGGTCGCCTCGGTCGTGGCCATCCCGTACGCGACACCAGTCGTCGACCGCTGGCTGCAGCAGCAACGCCCTCCCGATCGCACCGTGCCGCACGATCCCGGTCCGCCGGTGAGCACCGGCAGCGATGACCGCGGAGGTCCCGGCGTCGGCGACCCGTACTATCCGGACTACGGCAGCAGCGGCTACAACGCGCTGAAATACACGATCAACCTCAACTGGTCGCCCGATGACCAGGTGCTCTCCGGCACGACCCGCATCGACGCCCGGTCGGACCAGCTGCTGCGGTCCTTCTACGTCGATCTTGTCCTGCCGGTGACCAGGGTGACGGTGAACGACCGACCGGCGCGCTTCAACCGGGAGGGCATCTACGACGTCCGGATCACCCCGTCCCAGGCGATCCCGGCGCACACCAGGTTCCACCTCACGGTCAGCTACGGCGGTGATCCGGCCGACTACCGCAACGGCAACATCACCCCGTGGCTGGTCACCGACGACGAGGTCACCGCGGCCAGCGAACCCGAGGGGTCGGCCTGGTGGTACCCGGCCAACGATCATCCGTCCGATCCGGCCACCTACGACGTGTCGGTCCGGGTGCCGGCCGGCCTGCAGGCGATCAGCAACGGCCGCCTGGTCTCCAAGGACAGCCGCAACGAACCGGGGTTCGACACCTGGCACTGGGCGACCGACCGGACCATGGCCACCTACCAGTCACTGCTGTCCATCGGCCGGTACGAGATCAAACAGGGCACCGCGAACGGCAGGCCGTACGTCTATGCGGTCTCCGAGCAGCTGTCGGCCGGGGAACGGGCGCGGGCCTTCGCCAATCTCGAACTGACGCCCAAGATCATCTCCGACGAGGAAGGCATCTACGGCCCGTACCCCTACCACGAGATCGGCGGTCTGGTCCCGGGCCATCGGCTCTGGTACGACGGGCTGGAGACGGCAACCCGGCCGGTGTACGCGGCGCGCGACATGACCCGCGGCAACGCGGCCGGGCTACTCACCCACGAGTTGGCCCATATGTGGTTCGGTGATCATGTCACGCTGCAGGAGTGGGACGACATCTTCATCAGCGAGGCGTACGCGTCGTTCACCGCCTGGTGGCACGCCGAGAAGACGGGTGGCCGATCGGCCGATGACCGACTGCACAAGACCTACGACGCCTACGCCAACCAGCCGGGCTTCTGGCAGATCAGCATGATCGATCCGGGACGCGATCACCTGTTCGACGCCGTCTACCTGCGCGGGCCGATGACCCTGCAGGCGCTGCGTCGGGTGATCGGGGACGACGCCTTCTTCCAGTTGGCCCGCCGCTGGGCGCAGCGCGGCGGCGTGCACAGCCTGGAGGACTGGATGCGGATGGCCGAGACGGTGAGCGGAAAGAACCTCGACCACTTCTTCCGGGCCTGGCTCTACGGCCCGACGGCGCCCGCCAGGACCGCCGCCAACGGCCTGGCCTGAATCCGATTCGGAAAGCGATTACGCGTGCTGCCGCCCGCGGCAATGAAACCTTCCAAGCAGGAGTTGACCTCAGCCGGTGAAGCACCCTACGGTGCTTGCGGAAAGCGGTTTTTCACTGTGGAAGGTTGCCGCATGAGTTTCAGCAGAAGGCAGTTTCTTGCCGGCGCGACGGTCGCCGCGTCAGCCAGCACCCTCGGGCTCACTGCCTGCTCGGGCAAATCAGCGTCCTCGGGCGACAGCGCCACGCTCAGCTTCGGCTGGTGGGGCAACGACGTCCGCAACAAGGAGACCGACCAGGCCATCAAGGCCTACACCAAGGCCAACCCCAAGGTCACCGTCAAGCCGCAACCCGGCGAATGGGACAGCTACTGGGACAAGTTGTCGACCGAGGTCGCAGGAAAGAACGCGCCCGACGTCATCCAGATGGACATGGCCTACATCAGCCAGTACGCCAAGAACGGCACGCTGCTCGATCTCAGCCAGTACGGCGTGGACACCTCGAAGTTCGCGCCCGGCACGGTGGATGCCGGCAAGATCGACGGCAAGCTCGTCGGCGTCAACGCCGGCATCAACTCGCTGACCATGATGGCCAACCCGGAGTTGTTCGAGAAGGCGGGTGTCGAACTGCCGGACGACACCAAGTGGACCTGGGACGACTACCTGAACATCTCCGCTGAGCTGCAGGCCAAGGGCCCCGCCGGGACCACAGGCAACCAGTGTGCCTTCCCGACCGACAACCTGCTGCAGATCTGGCTGCGGCAGAACGGCAAGGATCTCTACACCGCCGACGGGCTGGCGTTCGACGCCGGTGACCTGACCACGTACCTGAACCTGATGGTCAAGTTCATGAACGCTGATGCGATGCCGACCGCCTCCGCGATCAACGAGGAGATCGGCAAGTCGATGGACCAGAGCGCGTTCGGAACGGGCAAACAGGGTTTCGCGCTCTACTGGTCGAACCAGTTGGCGGCGATCAACGAGGCCTCCGGCAAGTCGATGAAGATGTTGCGGCCGCCGACGGTCGCCGGTGACGCCACGCAGCGCAACGCCTGGTACAAGGCCTCCATGCTGTGGTCCGGCTATGCCGGGACGAAGAATCCCGAGGCGGTCGGGAAGCTGATCAACTGGTGGGTCAACAATCCCGAGGCTGCCAACATCTGTCTGGACGAGCGTGGCGTCCCGGCCAACACCGAGATGGTCAAGACGATCGAGCCGAAGCTCACCGACGCCGGCAAGGCGACGGTGAAGTACCTCGACGACATCAAGCCGGAACTCGGCGACACCCCGCCGGCCCCGCCGGCCGGCAGCAGCGAGATCGGCGACATCATGCAGCGGCACACCAACGACATCCTGTTCGGCAAGGACAAGCCGGAGACCGCTGCGCCGAAGATCATCAGCGAACTCCAGGCCGCCATCAAGAACGCCCAGTAAGCGATCCCCCAGCCGATGAGTGCAATCTCCGAACTGACCTCGCTGCGGCGCAGCCGGGCGAAGACGGCAGACGAGCGACGGCAGCAGCGCAAGGAGAACAGCCGGGACAACAAGGCCGGCTATCTCTTCCTGCTGCCGTGGCTCATCGGCCTGGTCGTGATCACCATCGGGCCGATGTGCGCCTCGTTGTACCTGTCGTTCACCGACTACAACCTGCTGCAGCCGCCGAAATGGGCCGGGCTGGCGAATTTCCAGCAGATGCTGCACGACCAGCGTCTGCACCAGTCCCTGAAGGTCACCTTCATCTACGTGTTCGTCGGCGTACCCCTGCAATTGGCGCTCGCCCTGGCGATCGCCATCCTGCTGGACAAGGGGATGAAGGGCTTGTCCTTCTACCGGTCGATCTTCTACCTGCCCTCGATGCTCGGCGGTTCGGTCGCGATCGCGGTGCTGTGGCGGCAGATCTTCGGCACCGACGGGTTGGTCAACCAGGTGCTGCGGCTGATCGGCATCGACAGCCACACCGGCTGGGTGTCGGACCCGCGGTACGCGCTGGGCACGATCATCATCCTGCACATCTGGACCTTCGGGTCGCCGATGGTGATCTTCCTGGCCGGACTGCGCCAGATCCCGGTGATGTACTACGAGGCGGCTGCTGTGGACGGCGCCAGCCGGTGGTCCCGGTTCAGCAGGATCACCATGCCGTTGTTGTCCCCGATCGTGTTCTTCAATCTGGTGTTGCAGATCATCGGCGCGTTCCAGTCCTTCACCCAGGCCTTCGTGGTGTCCGGCGGCAGCGGTGGCCCCTCGGACTCGACGCTGTTCTACACGCTCTATCTCTACAACCGCGGATTCGCGAATCTGCAGATGGGATACGCGTCGGCGATGGCCTGGCTGCTGCTGGTGATCATCGGCGGGTTCACCGCGATCAACTTCTTCGTCTCCAAGTACTGGGTCTTCTACGATGACTAGCACCATCGCTCCAGCTCCGACCACCCGCGAACCAGCGGGTGCACCGCGCGCCACGCCAGGCCGCCGAGGACGGACCGCGTCCCGGATCCGATCGGTGATCAAGCACGTCCTGTTGATCGCCTGCAGCCTGCTGATGATCTATCCCCTGCTGTGGATGCTGATCAGCTCGTTCCGGCCGACCAACACCATCTTCCGGACCCCCGGGCTGTGGCTGCACGACGCAACCCTGGCCAACTACGGCCACGGCTGGCACGCACTCAGCCCGACCTTCGGCCACTACCTGATCAACTCGGGCATCGTGGTGCTGGGCGCGATCATCGGCAATGTGATGTCCTGCTCACTGGCTGCGTACGCCTTCGCCAGGCTCAAGTTCAGGGGCCGCACGCTGTGGTTCACCATCATGCTGTTGTCGATCATGCTGCCGATCCATGTCGTCGTGGTACCGCAGTACATCATCTTCAACAACCTCGGCTGGGTGAATACGTTCATCCCGCTGATCCTGCCGAAGTTCCTGGCCACCGACGCCTTCTTCGTGTTCCTCGCCGTCCAGTTCATCCGCGGCATCCCCAAGGATCTGGACGAGGCGGCCCGGATCGACGGCTGCGGCCACTGGGGCACCTTCTCCCGGGTGATCCTGCCGCTGATGGTGCCGGCCATCGCTACCACGGTGATCTTCACCTTCATCTGGACGTGGGGCGACTTCTTCACCGCGTTGATCTACCTGACCTCGCCCGAGAAGTACACGACCCCGATCGCCCTGCGCCAGTTCCTGGACGCCACCAGCGGCAGTGACTGGGGTGCGATGTTCGCGATGTCGATCGTTTCGCTGCTGCCGGTCTTCCTGATCTTCCTGTTCGGCCAGCGCTATCTGATCAAGGGCATCGCCACCACCGGCATCAAGTGACCGCGACGTCCCGCGAAAACCCATCCACGAGAGGAATCCAGTGACCAAGCGACGCTATGTCGTTGTCGGAACCGGCCATCGGGTGCAGATGTACCTGGGAGCGATCTCCGGTGATCATGCCGGCGACGCCGAACTCGTCGGACTGCTGGACCGCAACCCCGGCCGGGTGCAGCACCACCTGGAGCGGCTGCGCGACGGCGGCGTGGACACCAGTGAGGTGCTGACCGGATCGGGGGACGACCTGGAGAAGGTGATCACCGAACAGCAGGCCGATCGAGTGATCATCACCACACCGGACTTCACCCACGCCGATTACATCGTCCGCGGCCTCGACGCCGGGGTCGACGTGGTGGTGGAGAAGCCGCTGACGATCAGACCGGACTACGCCCGGCAGATCGTGCAGGCAGTCGAGCGGACCGGCAAGCAGGTCGTGGTCACCCACAACTACCGGTACTCGCCGCGGAACAGCGCCCTGAAGGAACTGGTCAAGTCCGGACGGATCGGCACGGTGCTCTCGGTCAACTTCGAGTGGGTGCTGGACACCGCGCACGGCGCCGACTACTTCCGCCGCTGGCATCGCGACAAGGCCAACTCCGGCGGCCTGTTGATCCACAAGGCGTCCCACCACTTCGACCTGGTCAACTGGTGGATCGCCGACGTACCCCAGCAGGTCTACGCCCGCGGCGGGGTGAAGTTCTACGGCGCCGAGAACGCGGCGGCCCGCGGCGTGGCCGAGCGGCCCGAACGCGGCACCCACGACGGACCGCATACCCCATGGGAACTCGACCTGCGCAACGACCCGACCCTGCAGGCGCTCTACCTGGACAACGAGCAGTACGACGGATATCGCCGCGACCAGGACGTCTTCGGTCCCGGCGTGACCACCGAGGACAATCTTGCGGTGATCGTCGACTACGCCGGCGGCCCGGTGCTGTCCTACGCGCTCAACGCCCACTCACCGTGGGAGGGCTACCGGGTGGCGATCAACGGCACGGAGGGCCGTGCCGAACTCGAGGTGATCGAGCGTGCGGCGGTGCTCACCGATGATCAGGGCAAGGTGGTCGTCGACCCGAGTGCACTCCCCCAGGACGCCGGACGGCACGGTGGACAGCGGCTCACCCTGCAACGGCACTGGGAACCGGCCGTCGACGTGCCGATCCCCGAAGGCTCGGGAGGCCACGGCGGCGGCGACGCGCTGTTGCTGAAGGACGTCTTCCAGGGTCCCGGCGAGGACTGGCTGGAGCGTCCGTCGGACTGGAAGGACGGCCTGCGGTCGATCGCCGTCGGGATGATGGGCAACGAGTCGCTGCGGTCGGGCCGACCGGTCACCCTCGACGATCTCGGGCTCGGCGTCGACCTGTCCCGCTGACGGCCACTCCACATCCCGCGAGGGGTGGGGAATCAGTTGCGGGGGCGGAGGGCGCCGGCGCAGCAGAAGCCGACCACGAGCAGGGCGATGATCACGAAGAGTGCGTTCAGCAACCCGACGTGTTCGGACAGGGCACCGACGACGGGCGGGCCGCCGAGGTTGGCGATGTAACCGATCGAGGCGACCACACTGACCCGGGCCGCGGGATTGGGGCCGCTGTCGGCCGCGGCGGACATGCCCAGCGGGAAGCCCATCGACACACCGACCGCCCACAGCAGGACGCCGGCCAGCACCAGCGGCACCGGACCGCCGAGGATGAACGCCAGCAGTCCCACGACACCCAGCGCGGTCGTCACCCGGATGGTCGTCACCCGGCCGATCCGATCCACCAGCGGCCCGCCGCCGACCCGCGCCGCGGTCTCACCGATCGCGAAGACAGTGAAGAACGCCGCCGCGACCGCGTCAGACCGGCCGTGCCCGTCCCGTACGCCAAGGGTGAGCCAGTTGTTGGCCGATCCCTCGCCGAGTTCGACGCCGAGCATCACCAGGCCGATCATCAGCAACCGCAGGTCGGTCCAGCCCCGGAGCCAGTCACGGATCCGTTGCCGGACGGGCGCCTTCGGGCCCTCGTCCGGGGCGGCGACCGGAATGAACCCGGTGGCGACGGCCGTCGCGGCCGCCACCATCAATGCCTCGCCGACGAACTGCCAGGCGAACGGCACCGACAGCGCGGCAGCGGCGGCACCGATCGCCGAACCGATGATCACGCCGGCCGACCAGGCGGCATGCATCAACGGCATCAGCGTCCGGCCTGCGGCCCGTTCGACCGCGGAGCCTTCGACGTTGATCATCACGTCGACCGCACCGATGCCGAAGCCGACCGCGACGAACCCCAGGGCAGTGATCACCACGCTGTGCGCGACACCGGCGCCGAACCCGATCCCGGCGATGCCGATCGACGCCAGCCACAGGGTGGCCCGGATCGCCAGCCGGGCACCCAGCCGGCCGAGCATCGCCGAGGAGGCCAGCAGTCCGCCGATCGAGCCGATGGTGACGCCACCGAGGATGAGTCCGAGGAAGGAGTTGTCGACACCGAGATCGGCCCGCAGACTCGGCAGCCGCGGTCCCCAGGTGGACATCACGATGCCGCCCAGGGCGAACGCGACGATGATCGCGTTCCGCCAGCGTCTGACGGTGCGCAGATCGAGGACCTCGGCGGTCACCGGTGCGGGTACCAGGTGCTGCGGGCGACCGGGTCGGCCCAGGGCGCGCCCGCCGCGTAGAAACCTTCGCCGTGCTCGGCCGCCCGGCGGGCCCAGTGCTCGACGTTCTTGATCACCGGGTGCGCCGCGTCGCCGGTCTCCTGGACGTCGACGTCGTCGGTCAGCGGCAACGGGTCGCCGGCCTGGATCGCCTCAAGCACCGCCATGTACGGCGCATGACCGGTCAGCGGCGAGATCAGCGGCGTCTGCTCAGTGCAGTGATCAAGAAGGTTCTCGGTGAGGTCGTCCCGGCCGAATTCCAGCCGTTCGGGCCGGCCGCCACGATCGACGGTCAGCACATCGATCGTGTACTGCAGGTCGAGCCTGCCCTGGCTGCCGATCACCGAGACGGTCGGCGGCTGGTCGTTGCCCGGACCGCACAGGGTGAGGGCGACGCTGATCGGCAGAGCATCCTCGGCATCCACCCGGATCCACGTGGTGTCGTCGGATTCGTTGTCCAGGTTGGCCTTGTAGAGCTCGGTCCGGACGGCGGTGATCTGATCGAGGCTGCGGACGTCGGCGATCCGCAACGCCTGGGCGATCGAATGGGCCAATGCGTTGGTGGCCACACCGTCGGAGACCTGGTGGCCGTCGAGTCTGCGGCGCCCACTCCACGGCGACCGGTTGAAATATGCGCGGTCCCGGGACCAGACGCCGAGCCCGGTGATCAGCCGCGGCTCGCCGATCGCGCCGTCGGCGACCAGCTCGGCGATCCGCGCCAGAGCGTGCGAGCCCAGTGCCTGGAAGCCGACCTGGCAACTCAGACCGGATTCGGCCGCCGCGGCCACCAGTCGGTCGTACTCGGCCATCGAGGCCACCGGCGGCTTCTCCAAGTACACGTGCGCCCCGGCCCGGAACGCCTCCTCGGCCAGAACCGCGTGGGTGTGGATGGGGGTTGCGATGATCACCACGTCGGGGTGTTCGGCCGCCAGCAGGTCGGTCAGCGACGCGAAATGCCCGACGCCCGGTTCCAGATCGTCCGGCGGCCCGGCGGGATCGGCGACACCGACCAGCCGGGTCCGGCCCTGTTCGCCCAGTCGGGCGAGGTTGGCCCGGTGAACCCGGCCGAAACCGGATCCACCGGCCAACCCGATCCGCACCGGTTGTTTCAGTCGATCGTGGTGATCATCATCGGTCACGCGCGGTTCACGGCTCCTGCCACGGCTTTCAGGGAAGCGGTCACGATGTTGGCGTGGCGACCGACGCCCCAGACCACCTGGGAGTCCTCGCCGTCGCCGATCTCGCACTCCACGTACGCCGCGGCCAACGCATCGCCGCCCTGGCTGAGCGCGTGTTCGTGGTAGTCGAGCACACGGACACGATAGCCAAGAGCGGCGATCGCATCGACGAAGGCCGAGAGCGGGCCGTTGCCCTCCCCGGAGATCGTCACCTGCCTGCCGTGATCACGAACCACCGCCTCCAGATGATCTTGGCCGTCGTCACCGGAGGTGTTGGAGAAGCTGATCAGGTCGAGCGGCTCGGTCCTGGTCAGGTAGTGCTGGGTGAACGCCTCGCCGATCTGGGCCGGCGACAGTTCCCCGCCCTCCTCGTCGGTCTGGTTCTGGATCACCCGCGAGAATTCGATCTGCAGTCGTCGCGGCAGGTCGAGCTGGTGTTCGCTCTTCATGATGTAGGCGACGCCGCCCTTGCCGGATTGGGAGTTGACCCGGATCACGGCCTCGTAGGTGCGGCCGACGTCGTACGGGTCGATCGGCAGGTACGGCGCCTCCCAGGCGATGCCATGGATCCCCGTCCCCTGGTCCTTGGCGCGCTCCTCCAGGTCTTCCAGCCCCTTCTTGATCGCATCCTGGTGGGAGCCGGAGAAGGCGGTGTAGACAAGATCACCGGCGTAGGGATGCCGCGGGTGCACCGGCAGGTTCGTGCAGTACTCGACGGTCCGGCGGATCTCGTCGATGTCGGAGAAATCGATCTTGGGGTCGATGCCCTGACTGAACAGGTTCATGCCCAGGGTGACCAGGTCGACGTTTCCGGTCCGCTCGCCGTGGCCGAACAGACAGCCCTCGACCCGGTCGGCGCCGGCCATCATCGCCAGCTCCGTCGCAGCAACCGCTGTCCCGCGGTCGTTGTGCGGATGCAGGCTGACGGTGGTCGCCTCACGTCGGGTCAGCTGGCGGCAGAACCACTCGATCTGGTCGGCGTACACGTTGGGTGTCGCGGATTCGACCGTCGCCGGCAGGTTGAGGATGATCTCCCGGCCGTCGTCGGGCTGCCAGACGTCGCTGACCGCCTCGCAGACCTCGAGGGAGAACGGCAGCTCGGTGTTGGTGAAGATCTCCGGGCTGTACTCATACCCGATCTCGGTCTTGGTCAGGTTGACCTCGGCGTACTTGAGCACCATCTCGGTGCCGCGGACGGCGATGTCCTTGACCTCGTCCTTGCTGGCCCGGAACACCACTCGCCGGAACAGCGGCGCCAGCGCGTTGTACAGGTGGATGTTGGCGTGATGGATGCCGATCAGCGATTCGGTGGTGCGCTCGATCAGGTCCTCACGGGCCTGGGTCAACACCGAGATGGTGACGTCCTCGGGCACCTTGTCCTGTTCGATCAGCTGCCGGACGAAGGCGAAGTCGGTCTCACTGGCCGACGGGAAGCCGACCTCGATCTCCTTGTAGCCCATCCGGACCAGGAGATCGAACATCCGCATCTTGCGGGTCGGCGTCATCGGGTCGATCAACGCCTGATTGCCGTCCCGCAGGTCGGTGGACAGCCAGCGTGGCGCTTTGGTGATCGTGGTGTTGGGCCACGTGCGATCCGGCAGATCGACCGGGGTGAACGGCCGGTAGCGGCCGAAGGGCATCGGGCTGGGCTGCTGGGTGGTGACGGACCGGCCGGTACGTCGACGGCCGGATCCGGTCGGAGTGTTCTCGGAGATACTCATGGATTCCTCGCTGATTGCTGAACGGGTGCGGTGGCACGTCGAACTCCGCAGCGAGGATGCCAGCCTTAGCGGGCCTCGCTGCGGCAGCGAAGGAGGAGCAGCCGGAAAGCCACGGACAGCACTCTAGCAGCGCAGCTGCGAATCGGCCGATCCGGATCCCGGCATTGTGCGGATCCCCGGCACCCGCAGCTAGCATGCCGCGCATGGGTGAGCAGAGCAGTGCAGCCGCGGACTGGTGGCGCCAAGCGGCGGTGTACCAGATCTACCCGCGGAGTTTCGCCGACGGGAACGGGGACGGAATCGGTGACCTGCAGGGCATCATCTCCCGGATCGACTACCTGGCGGCGCTGGGCATCGACGCGGTGTGGCTCAGCCCGTTCTACCCCTCGGCCCTGGCCGACGGCGGCTACGACGTGGACGACTACCGGGACATCGACCCGCGGATCGGCACGCTGGCCGAATTCGACGAGTTGACCCGACTGCTGCACACGGCCGGGATCAAACTGATCATCGACATCGTGCCCAACCACAGCTCCAACCGGCATCGCTGGTTCGTCGAGGCGCTGGAATCGGTTCCGGGCTCCTCGGCCCGGGACCGCTACATCTTCCGGGACGGGAAGGGCGCTCACGGGGAGCTGCCGCCCTCGGACTGGCAGTCGGTGTTCGGCGGGTCGGCCTGGACCCGGGTGCCGGACGGTCAGTGGTACCTGCACCTGTTCGCCGAGGAGCAGCCCGACCTCAACTGGGACAATCCCGACGTCCATGCAGAATTCCTGGACACGTTGGAGTTCTGGGGTGATCGCGGCGTCGACGGTTTCCGGATCGACGTCGCCCACGCGCTGAAGAAGGACCTGCCCGACGAACTTCCCGACGAGGCGACGCTGCTGGAAGGCACCTTCGCCGACGGGGAGCACCCGATCTGGGATCGCGACGAGGTGCATCAGATCTACGCGGACTGGCGCAAGCTGTTCAACCGCTACTCCCCGCCGCTCACCGCGGTTGCCGAGGCATGGGTGCCGGCCCACCGGCGCGTCCGCTACGCGAGCCCGGAAGGACTCGGCCAGGCGTTCAACTTCGACCTGTTGCGGGCCCGCTTCGCCGTCGACGAGTTCCGCAAGATCATCACTGAGAATCTGGACCTGGCCGCCCGCTCCGGCGCCTCGAGCACCTGGGTCTTCTCCAATCACGATGTGATCCGGCACGCCACGCGGTACGGGTTGCCCGCAGCCGAGGCGACCGGGGATTTCGGCCCGCCGGCCGCCCGGGACTGGTTGAAGGCGGGCGCGCCGCCGGAGCAGGAGGACCGCGAGGCGGGATCGGCGAAGGCGCGTGCGGCGACGCTGCTGGCGCTGGCACTGCCGGGCAGCGCGTACCTCTATCAGGGTGAGGAACTCGGTCTGCCGGAGGTCGGTTCCATCCCCGCCGACCGGCGGCAGGACCCGACCTTCTTCCGCACCGAGGGCGAGGAGATCGGCCGGGACGGCTGCCGGGTTCCGCTGCCCTGGACGGCCGAAGGAATCTCCTTCGGTTTCGGCGCCGGGCCGGCGCACCTGCCGCAACCGGACTGGTTCGCCGAGTACGCGGTCTCGGTGCAGGCGGGCGACCCGCAGTCCACCCTGGAGCTCTATCGGTCCGCGCTGGGTCTGCGGCACCAGCTGCAGACGGACGAACAACTGGAATGGGTCGATCTCGGCGATCCGCAGGTGTTGGCCTTCCGACGGCCGAACGGCTGGTTGTCGGTAACCAACTTCACCGGCACGCCGGTGCCTCTGCCGGACGGCGAACTGCTGATCAGCAGCGCCGGCGCCTCCGAGACCTCCGAGACCTCCGAGACCGACTCCGCGGACCGCCACGGGCTCCCCGGGTACGCGACCGCCTGGCTCCAGCAGTAGTCCGGTCCCCGCCCGGAAATCCGGTGGACCGCCGAGCCCCGCGCGATGCACCCTTTCGGCATGCAGTATCAGCGGGTGAGCCCGGACGACGAGACGGCCGTCGCCCTTGTCACCGACATGTTCAACGCCGTCAATGCGGTCGACGATCCGGATGAGCCACCCGCTCTGCCGGGGCTCGTCGCGGGCGACCTGAAGTACGGCTGGGAGCTGGAACCGGGCGAACGGTACCTCTACTACCCCGACGGGGCGTCGGAACCCGTGGGATCGATCCGGTTGCACGCGCCCAAGCACGACAACCTGCACATGGTGAGTGTCGGCATGATGGTCCATCCCGACCACCGCCGAAAGGGGCACGGCAACGCGATGGCCACCGAACTGCTCCGACGGGCGAAGCAGATGGGACGCTTCACCGTATGGGCCGGTTGTGCCCACGACGACCCGGCCGCGGAGGCACTCCTGAAAAGCCACGGTTTCACCTACGCCAGCCATGACGTCCGCCGTTTCCAGTACCCGGCGGAACTTGACCATGATCAGCTCGACAAGCTGTACGCCGACGCCCGGGCCAGGGCCGCCGACTACGAACTGGTGCGCACCATGGTGCCGACCGACGACGACGTGCTGGCGCAGTTGGTTGAGGTCACCGCAGCGATCAACGACGCTCCGATGGGCGAGCTGGACTTCGAGGACGAGAAGTTCGACCTACAACGGCTCCGCGACTTCGAGACCGCCGCACAGAAGAAGGGTGAGACGATGTACCGGGTGTACGCCCGGCACAAGCAGACCGGCGCGATCGGCGGGCACACCGTGATGATGGTGCAGCCGCTGCAGCCGACGTACGGCTGGCAGTACGACACCGCGGTCCACCGTGATCATCGCGGGCAACGACTGGGCACCCTGGTCAAGCTGGAGATGATGCGGTGGCTTGCCGAGGCCGAGCCGCAGATCGAACGGATCGAGACCTGGAACAACGCCGACAACAGCTACATGATCAACGCCAACGAGGCGATCGGCTACCGGCTGTCCCGGGTGTTCGACACCTACCAGCGGGTGCTGGACCACGACGAATGACCGAAGCCCTTTGCCGGTCAGCGCGCTAGTGGACCGGTGAGTAGTCGGCCGGGGCGAGGAACTGCGACTCGATCCGCTCCATGAGCGGCCCGTCCACTTCCGAGTCGGCCTTGGCCTTGATCCAGTCAGGGTCGGCCCGGAAGTCCTCCCAGGCCTGATCGGCGGTTGCCCGATCGGGGAAGGCCAGCAGGTAGATCAGCGTGCGGTCGGCCTCCGGACCATCGGTCGGGGTGAAGAACCCGACCACCTCCATGCCGTGCCGTTCGAACAACTCCAGGGTGTGCTCGCGGAACCGCCGATGCAGCGCCGCGAGCTTCCCCGGGTTGGTGACATAGGTGCGCAGCTCGAAGATCCGATCGCTCATGCCGGTCATCCTCGCAGACCACTACCGACCCCGGTTCGAGGGTCGTGGACTAGGCCGCGACCTTCGACTCGTCCCGCAGTTCCCCGACGATGTCCTTGGCCTCCTCGGTCGAGGACGCCGCCGGGGTGGAACCCCACAGCGCCCTGCCGTTGGATTCCGGGACCCGCTGGATCGAAATCAAACCGATGACGCCGGCACCGATCAGGTAATAGGCGGGCCACATCAGATTGCCGGTGGTGCCGACCAGGGCCGCCATCACCGTCGAGGTGGTTCCGCCGAACAGCGACACCGAGATGTTGAACGCGATCGACAACGCACCGGCCCGGACGACCGTCGGGAACAGCGACGGCAGCGTGGACGGCATCGTCGCGCTGAAGCAGATCAGGCTGAGGCCCATGATCAACAATCCGGCCAGGATGGCGAACACGCTGTCGGCCCTGATCAACAACAGTGACGGGATCGACAGAACGATCAACGCGACCGAGCCGAGCCGGACGATGATCTTGCGACCCACCCGGTCGGACAGCCGCCCGAGCAGCGGGATGATCAGCCAGCACACCGCCATCACGATGATCTGCAGCAGCTGTGAGGTCAGGTCCGACACACCGCCGTGGCCCTGCAGCTTCGCCATCGTCGGGAAGTAGCTCGGCATGTACGCCGTCAGCATGTAGTTCGTGACGTTCCAGGCCAGCACCAGTCCGACGCAGGCCAGCATGTTCGGCCACAAGCGGAAGATGTCGCGGAACTGGGTGGAGACCTTGTTCTGCTTCTCCCGCTGGTCGGACTGCTTCTCCAACTCCAGGTAGGCGGGAGTGTCGGCCAGCCGGGACCGGAGATAGACACCGATCAGTCCCAACGGCAACGCCAGGAAGAACGGCAGTCGCCAACCCCAGGACAGCATCTGCTGATCGGTCAGCACCGCGCCGACCAGGGTGGACACGCCGGCGCCCAGCAGATAGCCGGAGAACGTGCCGACCTCGAGCAGGCTGCCGAGGAAGCCACGGCGCCGGTCCGGTGCGTACTCGGCGATGAAGGTCATCGCGTTGCCGTACTCCCCGCCGGTGGAGAAGCCCTGCACCAGCCGGCAGATCAGCAGCAGGAAGGGTGCGGCGATGCCGATCGCGGCGTACGACGGGACGACGCCGATCGCAAAGGTGCCCAGCGCCATCAGGATCATGGTTGTCGCGAGCACCTTGTTGCGACCGATCCGGTCGGAGAGCGGACCGAAGAACATCCCCCCGAACGGCCGGATCAGGAAGGCCACGGCGAACAGCGCTGCGGTCAGGATGGCGCCGAGCGCGCCGGGAAGATCAGGGAAGAAGACCTTGTCGATCGTGGTCGCCAGATAGCCGTAGACACCGAAGTCGTACCACTCGGTGATGTTGCCGATCGCGGCGGCGCCGATAGCTCGTTTGATGACATCGGGTTTGGTGATGGTGACGTCATCCACTTTCAGCCGCCGGCGGACGTTCTCCGGCCCGAACATGAATCACAGCCTTCCGTTTCGCGTACGAGGTCATACCCGCCCTGATGAGGGCAGAAACGGGCCGAGAGCCTACGCGATGCGGCGAAACCTGCCAATTTCCATGATCTATACCACAGCTATATAGTGGCGTAGACCACATCGCCGTGGCCCGCATTGCCCGAAATATACGTCTGCTAACCATTTGTCACTGCCGCGATATTCCCCACCGGGTGCAGAATCGCCGGCGCCGGGATCGGGCGTCAGAACCCGAGGCGGTTGAGATGCTTGGCGTCCCGCTGCCAGTCTTTGAGCACCTTCACCTTGAGGTCGAGGTAGACCGGTGTGCCGAGGATCGCCTGGATCTGCTTCCGGGCCGCCTGGCCGACCTGTTTCAACCGGCTGCCCTTGTGACCGATCACGATGCCCTTCTGCGACTCCCGTTCGACGATCATGGACGCGAAGACGTCCAGCAGCGGCTTGTCCTCCGGCCGGTCCGGTCGCAGCCGCATCTCGTCGATCTCCACCGCGATGGAGTGCGGAAGCTCATCCCGTACGCCCTCCAGGGCAGCCTCGCGGATCAACTCGGCGACCAGCTGCTCCTCCGGTTCGTCGGAGATCTCTCCGTCGGGATAGAGCTGCGGACCCGGTGGCAGCAGACCGACCAACAGATCGGTCAACAGCTCCACCTGATCACCGCCGACCGCCGAAACCGGCACGATCTCGGCCCATTCGATGCCGAGTTCGGACTCCAGCGACTGGATCGTCACCAGGTGCTCGGCCATCCGGTCGGCGTTCACCAGATCCGACTTGGTGGCGACCGCCACCAGCTTGGGCCGGTCGGGAAGTTTCGCGATCTCGGAGACCAGAAAGGTGTCACCGGGCCCGATCTTCTGATTCGCCGGCAAGCAGACGCCGATCACGTCGACCTCGGACCAGGTTCCCCGGACAAGATCGTTCAGCCGCTCACCGAGCAGGGTCCGCGGTTTGTGCAGACCGGGCGTATCGATCAGCACCAGCTGCGCGTCGTCGCGGTTGACGATCCCGCGGACCACGTGCCTGGTG
>Ga0164242_10000603_pt1 | contig 43554 bp, 45 predicted proteins | sample OricomgcompostMG_FD_108783 | JGI IMG/M metagenome (GOLD analysis project Ga0164242, IMG submission 108783) | Miracle-Growth compost microbial communities from Emeryville, California, USA - Original compost - Miracle growth compost (MG) ... | reverse complement strand
TCGGGGTGGCCGTAGTTGCCGAACTGGTCGTAGGTGACCAGGACCTGCGGCTGCACCTCCCGGATGATCTCGACGAGATAGGTGGCGGCCTCGGTGAGGTCGGCATACCAGAAGGCATTGTCATGGCTCTGCCCGTCTTCTGGCAGATCCGCCGGGATGGCATAGCCGTCGGGGTGCCACTGCATGCCGGAGTCGCGGTAGCGGCCGAAGCCGCCGAGCCAGCGGTGGTCGATGGTGGCGCCGTCGGCCGACGCAAGGGCCTTCATCGCGTCGGCGATCTCACCGCGGCGGTGCTCGCCGAGGCGGTCCTCCTTGTCGGCGGCCAGGTGCTCGAGCTCGGGCACCAGGATCTCGCCCATCTCGCCGGCAGTGCAGGTCACCAGGGTCACGCCGCGGCCCTCGGCGACATACTTGGCCATCGTGGCGCCCTGACCGATCGACTCGTCGTCAGGGTGGGCATGGACGAGGAGCAGACGCTGATCGGGCATGCGACGAGTCTACTGAGGCGGGGTGATCCGCTTGATCCGCTTCGGCGCGTCGGGCAGCGGCTCGGGCGCGACCGAGGTGTCGCCGGCGGCGTCGGCCTCGTCCAGCCAGCCGTCGTACTCGTCGACGAGCAGCTCGACCACGAACTCAGGTGCGTTCGTGACGACCACCCAGGGGTGATCCTCGTCGTCGTCCTCGCCCTGGAAGCGATCGCGCGACCGGACCGCGGACCAGCCGCCGCCGAGCAGCTGCCGCTCTGCGCTCGCCGCGTCGCTCTCCTCGAAGAACACCGCGCGAGAGGTCCGCTCCTCGGGTGCCAGCAGCGCAATGAAGGGCCGGTCCGGCTCCAGCCAGTCGACCTCGTCGAGCTCGTCGGGGGCGAGCCAGCGGATCTGGTCGTGCTCACGGGGTCGGACCTCGCCGGCGGTGACCTGGCACAGCGCGACTCTCAGCTCGTAGGCGTCGCCGATCGGGGCGACCGCGTCGAGCCACTCCCCTACCTCGACCAAGCAGCCGAGCTCCTCGCCGACCTCGCGGGTCAGCGCGGCCTCCAGCGTCTCGCCGGCCTCGACCTTCCCGCCCGGCAGCTCCCAGCGGCCAGCCGTCTCCGGTGGCGCGGTCCGCCGACAGGCCAGCACTCGTCCGTCACGGACGATCGCAGCGGCGACCACAGGCTGCCTGATCGAATCCTGTCGCATGAGGTCCATTGTGCTGGTCGGCGGCTTGCGTAGGCGGACTGGCAGATAGCGCCATCGAGCCGCCCGCTCGCGCTTGACCTAAGCGGCCACGGTCACGCTGTGCCAGTCCGGTTACGCGGTCCCTGCCTAGGCTTGGAGCCGTGCTGCCGCGGCTGACGCCCACTCCTCTGCCGCCGATCGCGCCGAGCGTCGGCGAGCCGGTGCCGCTGGACGACGTACTGGCGCTCGCAACGCGCCGGGTCCGCTGGGCGCTCGCACCTGGGCTACGGGTACGCCGAGCGTGGGCGTGGGACCCCGCCGACCAGCACGACCTGGAATGGTGGCCACAGGGCATCACGTGCTCGGCCGACGCGGACCGCACCGACGACCTGCTGCTGGTCAGCTGGTACTCCAAGCATGGCGCCGGCGTCCGCATCACCGTCCTCGACCGCTCCACCCGGCGCTACGTGCACGTCCCGCTCGCCCTGCCGACCAGCGACGGCACCCTCGCACCGCTGCCGGTCCATGCCGGCGGGCTGCTATGGCGCGGTCCGTGGCTCTACATCGCAGCGACCGGCCGCGGCTGCTATGTCGCGCACCTCGACGATCTGCGGCGTCAGCCCGACAGCGCCGGTGGCGATCTCATCTGGCCGGTCCGGCTCCGCTACACCGCCGACGACGGGATGCGCTACTCGTTCCTGTCGCTGACCGACGGCGGTGAGCTGTTGGCCGGCGAGTACGGCCGCGAGCAGCAGCCGACCCGACTCGTCCGGTTCGCCCTGGCACAGGACGGCCTGCTCGTGACGGGTCCCGACGGCGCGGCGACGGCAGTCGGTGTGAACGTCGGCGTACGCCAGATGCAGGGGGCGGTACGACGCGGCGGACGCTTCTTCGCGACCGTCTCCCAAGGCACCCGGCGACCGGGCAGCCTGTTCACCGGCGAGCCCGGCGCCTTGCACCGGCACCGCTTCGCGACCCCCATCGGCCCTGAGGACCTCACCTGGTCCGACGGCCTGCTCTGGTCGGTCAGCGAGCACCCGAGACGACGCTGGATCTACGCACTCAAGCCGCCCCGCGGATAGGTCAGCGCGGCAGCCGGGCCAGCTGCCGAGACTGCGCAACCAGATGCCCCGCGGAGTCCCAGACCTCGCAGTCCTCCTCGAACATCCCACCTGCGACATTGCGGGTGGCGTGCTGCAGCCGCAGCCATCCCGGAGCCGGGACGGCACGCACGTGCGCGGTCAGCTCGAGCGTCGGAGCCCAGCCGGGCCTGCCCAGGTCGAAGGTGACCGGCGGCAGCAGGTCGACAGCGGCCAGCAGGCTGATCGGGTCCGGCTCGCGCCCGTCCTTGAGCCGGAACCAGGCGCTGATCACGCCCTTTCCGCTGGGCTGGCCGACCGCCCACCCGATGTGGTCGGGGTGGAAGAGCATGTCGAACCGCTCCATCATCGGGACGATCGCCCGCAGCTCTTCGGGCGCCATCGTGTTCGGCACGCACTGCTCGCGCGGCGGGAGATCGGGCGCCACGGCAGTGGTCTCGGACGCCTCCGGCAGCGCGGCCAGATCGCCGAAGGTCGCGAGCGCGGAGATGCGGGCGGTGCCGTCCTGGAGCAGGTCGGCCGCCACCGTCGCGATCGACCCGCCGTCGCGCTTGACCTGGGTGGTCACCGTCGCAGGCCCGGGCACGCTCGCGCTGAGGTAGTAGGCGCTGACGCTGATCGGGTCGGGCTTGGTCGGCACCGACGCGCGGATCGCGTTCGCGATGACGCTGAGCAGGAAGCCGCCGTTGACACCACCTCCGACGATCCAACCCGCGCTCAGGTCAGCGGCGTACTCGCCGCCGATGCCCGGCTGGTGGGCCACAGCGTTCACCGAGATGTCACGGTCGTATTCGGCTGTCACGCCCCGCAACCTATCGGCCCTCCCGCCATGATGGCCTCATGGCCACCCACCCGCCTCGCAAACCCTCGTTCGTGTACGACGTCGGGCAGGAGCCGGATCCGCGCTTCAGCCTGGCCAACGAGCGCACGTTCCTGGCGTGGGTCCGGACGGCGCTGGCGATGCTGGCCGGAGCGGTCGCACTGCACTCCCTGCAGCTCCCATCGACGTCCTGGCTGCGCGGCGTGGTCGTCGTAGTGCTGCTGTTGGTGGGCGCCGCCTGCACCGTGCTCGCCTTCGTCCGCTGGGCCAGGGTCGAGCGGGCGATGCGGCTGCGCCAGCCGCTGCCGCACTTCTCGCTGGGCTGGCTGCTCACCGCAGCCGTGGTCGTGGTCTCGATACTGCTGGCGGTGACGCTGACCGTCGGCTAGCGCCGGGCGCGGTCGTGCAGGTCCCCGACCCAGGTCGCCAGGGCGATCACCACGCCGGCGACGAGCAGTCCCAGGCCGAGATGCCACTTGAGCAGCCCAGCGCCGGTCGCGGCTCCGGCGATGATCGCGATCACGGCCGAGGCACGCCGTGCCGCGCCGTCTCGCTTCCCGCTGCCTAGATCCGCTGCCAGACCTGTGATCGTCGAGGTGACGACCACGGTGGTGACGTCCTTGACCGCGATGAGCCGAGCGGCCGAGGCCTGCAGACCCATCGCGAAAGCAGCAACGGTGGTCACGGTGACGCCGACCGGCTTGGACGGCCTGCCACCGGCGATCAGCAGCAGGATCCCGAGAGCCAGCAGAACGACGGCGACCACAGCGAAGACGAGAGTGGTCAGACCGTGCCACGACCGATTGCCCCGCCGCAGCGTCCGGCCGCCGATCGCGGCTCCGACCATGAAGCCGACCAGCGCCAGTGCCGGCCCGAGGATCGGCAGTCCCGAGCCGCCGACGAGCGCCATGCCCAGGACCACGACGTTGCCGGTCATGTTGCCGGTGAAGACCTTGTCCAGGCCGAGGTAGCCGACCGCGTCGTTGATCCCGGTGGTGAACGTCAGCACCAGCATCAGCCACAGATGCATCCGCTCGGTCGGTACGGCGACCAGCCGCTTCGTCGGGCTCATCGTCCCTCCGCCAGTGCTGCCGCGGCGACCGCGAGGTCATCGACACCGCGGTTGAGCTCGTCGGGCTTGTCGGTGGCCAGGTCGAGGTGGAAGCCGAACAGCGAGGAGTCGACCAGGGTGACGACGCGAGCGACGGTCTCGGCCGGAGCGCCGCAGCGCACGAGGTAGCTCTCCAATGCCTCGGCCCAGCGGTGGTTGGCGTCGCGCACCACTGAGCGGTAGGGCTCCTTGCCGATCAGGCCGCTGGCCGCCGCCTGGCAGTAGACGTCGAGACAGCCGTGCATCGGCTCGGCCAGGAACGCCCGCCAAAGCCGATTGACCCCCGCCCGCACCCCGTCGACTGCCGGCAGGGCGTCGACCGCTGCCACGCCGCGGTCCGACGTACGCGCGACGACGGCCGCGACCAGCTCGTCGCGACTGCGGAAGTGGTAGAGCAGCATCCGGTCGCTGGTACCGATGGCGGCCGCGACCGGGCGCAGCGTCAGCCCGATGAGTCCATGCTGGAGGACATGGTCGGTGACCTGGTCCAGCAGGGCGTCGCGTCGTGACATGCGCGCCATCGTAACGGAATCCGTAGCAGGTGCTACGCTGACAGGGTCCGTGTAGCGAGCGCTTCATACAAGAAGCGGTGGAAAGTGTCGTGGTAATCGTGTTCGTCGCAGTGGCTCTACTGATGACGGCCATCGGCCTCGAGGTCGGCGCCACCGCCGCCATCCCCCGCGCCGACTCCTTCCACAACCCGGGTTGGACCCTCGTGGTCGTGGCCGGCTACCTCGCCTCCACCTGGCTGCTGTCGGTCGTCATCAAGACGCTCCCCCTCGGTGTCACCTATGCCACCTGGGCGGGCCTCGGCACTGTCGCCGTGGTGGCGATCGGCTGGTTCTCCGGCGAGCAGATGTCGTGGGTGAAGCTCATCGCCGTAGCCGCGATCGTCGCCGGCGTGGTGGCTCTCAACGCCAGCGGCTCCCGGGCCTGAGCGCAACGTCATACGGGGTGGCTACCGCAGCCGCCGGAACGTATGACGTCCTCATGCCTCGGGCGACTCCCCGGGGAACAGGTACACGTCCCCGTCCCGCACCTCGACCCGGTGCCCGACCGTATCGACTGTCGCCGGAGGGCCGGAGACCTTGCCGTTCTTGAGACAGAACCGCGACGCGTGCACGGGGCACTCGACGTACCCGCCCTCGACCCAGCCGTCGGACAGCGATGCCACTGCGTGCGTGCAGGTGTCGTTGAGGGCGTAGACAGTGCCGTCGTCATCGCGCAGCAAGGCGATGTCGTCCTCGGTGCCGGTGACCTCGCTCGAGATGGCGAGACCCTCTCCGATGGCGATGTCCTCGACGGCGGCGACGCGGATCCCGGTGGTCATCAATCTCCTTCTGTGGAACGTCATAGGCGCTTCGCTTGTGACGCTAGAGGGCGGCAGCGGCCGCGCGACCAGCGATCCGGCCGCTGAACAGGCAGCCACCGAGGAAGGTCCCCTCGAGCGCGTTGTAGCCCATCATCCCGCCTCCGCCGAAGCCGTTCACCTCGCCCGCGGCATAGAGCCCCGGAAGCGGGGTCCCCGCCGACGTCAGGCAGCGTCCGGACAGATCGGTCTCGAGGCCGCCGAGGGTCTTGCGGGACAGGATGTGCAGCTTGACCGCGATCAGCGGCCCGGCGTCCGGATCGAGCAGCTTGTGCGGCTTGGCCACCCGGGAGACCTTGTCGCCGAGATAGTGCCGGGCGGCGTACATCGCGGTGATCTGGGCATCCTTGGCATACGGGTTGTCGATCTGCCGGTCACGCGCCTCGATCAGCCGGCGCAGCTCGCGCTCGTCGATCGCAGGGCCGACCGGTTCGACCGCCGCGATCTTGTTCATGCCGGCAACCAGGTCGGTCAGATTGTCGGCGACCACGAAGTCCTCGCCGAATCTCTTGAACGCCTCGACCGGCATCGGGCCCTTGCGGGCCCGGTCGATGACGCCGCGGATCGACTTCGCGGTCAGGTCGGGGTTCTGCTCGGAGCCCGACAGGGCGAACTCCTTCTCGATGATCTTCTGGGTCAAGACGAACCACGAGTAGTCGTAGCCGCTCTCGCGCAGCACCTTGAGGGTGCCGAGCGTGTCGAAGCCGGGGAAGTTGGGTGCCGGCAGACGCCGGCCGGCCGCGTCCAGCCACAACGACGACGGGCCGGGCAGGATCCGGATGCCGTGGTTCTCCCAGATCGGGTTCCAGTTGCGGATGCCCTCGACGTAGTGCCACATCCGGTCTCGGTTGATCACGCGCGCACCTGTCGCCTCGGTGATGGCGAGCATCCGCCCGTCCACATGCGCGGGTACGCCGGAGACCATCGTGGCCGGTGGGTTCCCCAGCCGCGCCGGCCACGCCCGCCGGACCAGGTCGTGGTTGCCGCCGATGCCGCCCGACGTCACGATGATCGCCTGCGCCCGCTGCTCGAAGTCACCGATCTCCACGCGCGACGACGCCTGGCCGCGCTCGATCGAGCTCGGTTCGAGGACACGGCCGCGGACGCCCGTCGCCGTACCGCCCTCGACGATGACCTCATCGACCCGGTGCCGGAAGGCGAGCGTGATCAACCCCGCTTCGACGTGTACGCGGACCCGCTCGGCGAAGGGCGCGACCACACCGGGCCCGGTCCCCCAGGTGATGTGGAACCGCGGGACCGAGTTGCCGTGGCCGTCGGCGCGACCGTCACCGCGCTCGGCCCAGCCGACGACCGGGAAGAGGCGGTGCCCCATCTCGTGCAGCCAGGAGCGCTTCTCGCCGGCAGCGAAGTCGAGGTACGCCTCGGCCCAGCGTCGCGGCCACAGGTCCTCGTCGCGGTCGAACTGGGCGCTGCCCATCCAGTCCTGAGTGGCCAGCTCGAGCGAGTCCTTGATGCCCAACCGGCGCTGCTCAGGAGTATCGATGAGGAAGAGCCCACCCAGACTCCAGAACGCCTGCCCGCCCAGCGACTGCTCGGGCTCCTGATCGATCAGGAGCACCGACCTGCCGGCGTCGGCGGCCTCGGCGGCGGCGACCAGGCCGGCCAGGCCGGCGCCCACGACGATGATGTCGGCATTACTCATGGGTAGATACTGGCATGTCGAAGGCACCCCGGGGCCTGGACCGGAGGTTCGGGGGACCTTCGCCTGAAGTTAAGCCGCGATTCGCCCGTACGGACACCGCGAGGCAGCAGGTTTCTCCCATGGCTGACACCTCTCGGGGCTCCGACCTCACCCGCCGCAGTCTTCTCACCGCCCTCGGTGCCACCGGCGCCGTGGTCGCCACCGGGGGCATCGCCGCCGCCGGTACGTCGAAGGGCAACGGGCCGGCCGCCTCCGCGTCCCACTTCACCGACCACGCCGGTGCTTCTGGCAACGCGACCAGCGCTGCGCCTAACCCGCCCGTCCCGCCCGTCGCCGGCCTGCACGTCGGCTTCGGCGCCGACGCGACCTCCGAGGCGAGCGTCACGTGGCACACGATCAGCGCGGTGAAGAACCCGCGTGTCCTCATCGCCCGCGACGGCGGCACCTTCGAGCGCTCCGTCGGCGCCGTCGCCTCGACGTACACCGACGGAAAGTCGGGCACCGTCGTACACGCCTTCCACGCCCGGCTGCGCGGGCTGAGGCCCGACACGTCGTACATGTATCTGGCCAGTCACGACGGCGCGAAGCCGGAGTTCGGCACCTTCCGCACCGCTCCGCGCGGGCGGGCGGCGTTCCGATTCACCAGCTTCGGTGACCAGGGCACGCCGACCATGGGCAAGCAGGTCGACGGCACGTGGGTCAACGACAACCTCGGCTCCCCCGCGGCCGGGGACACCACCGCGGGCGTCGAGAGCCTGGAGCCGCTGCTGCACCTGTTCAACGGCGACCTCTGCTACGCCAATCTGGCCACCGACCGGGTCCGCACGTGGTCCGACTTCTGGAACAACAACAGCCGCTCGGCCCGGCACCGCGCCTGGCAGCCGTCGCCGGGCAACCACGAGAACGAGCTCGGCAACGGCCCGATCGGCTACGAGGCCTACCAGACCTACTTCGACCTCCCCCGCCAACAGGGTCAGACCGACACCACCGCCGGGCTCTGGTACACCCTGACCGCGGGCGCGGTCCGCTTCGTCTTCCTGGCCAACGACGACGTCTGCATCCAGGATGCCGGCGACTACCGGGTCAAGGGCTACTCGAAGGGCGCCCAGAAGGCCTGGCTGGAGAAGACGCTGAAGGCTGCCCGCGCCGATGCGGACATCGACTGGATCGTGGTCTGCATGCACCAGGTCGCGATGTCCAGCGCGAAGGGCTTCAACGGCGCCGACCTCGGCATCCGCCAGGAGTGGCTGCCGCTCTTCGACAAGTACGGCGTCGATCTGGTCGTGGCCGGCCACGAGCACCACTACGAGCGCTCGCTGCCGGTCCGCGGAGCCCAGCAGAACCAGACGCTCACACCGATCCCCGCCTCGACCAGGACCGACGTCATCGACACGACCAAAGGCACCGTCCACATGATCATCGGCGGTGGCGGCACGTCCTCGCCGTCCAACCAGCTGCTCTACAGCCCGCCGAAGTGCGACGTGATCGTCTCCGCCACCGAGCGGCCCGACGCCACAACCAAGGCGACGATGACCAAGGTCACCGAGGACGCACCGTGGTTCGGCGCCAGCGACGCCGCCCACTCATACGGCTTCGCCTCGTTCGACGTCGACCCCGGCCGGCCCGGCGGCCAGACCACGATCACGGTGACCTACTACGAGGTCACCGGCCCGTACGGCACGCTGTCGCCGTTCGAGACGTTCAAGCTCACCCGCCCGCGGCGTCACTGAGCACAGTCGGTACGCCGGCCGCACGCACGCCGGCCGCCACGCACGCCAGCCGCACGCACGCCAGCCGCACGTACGCCGAGCCTGTCGAGGCGCCTCGACAGGCTCGGCGTGCGTAGGTGCGTGCGTCTCGGCGTGCGTGTGTCTGTTCAGCGCACCTTCACCTTGTGCACCTTGCTGGTGACCGAGAGGCCGGAGTTGTCGATCACGGTGAGGCGCACCTTCGACCTCCCCTGGTGGGCGAAGCGGTACTTCAGTTTCTTGCCGTGGCCGACGACCTTGTGGCCGACCCGCCAGGTGTAGCCGATGATCCTGCCGCCGGTGTTGGGGTCGGTCGCGACTGCCTCGAAGGTGACGCGCTTGTGCGGATCGGCCCTCGTCGGTCCCTTGACCTTGGCCACCGGCGCCCGGCCCGCGACGTACCGCTTGAGGATGGGGGCACTGCTGTGCCCGAACTGGTCGGCGACGCGCAACGACACCGTGTACGTGCCGGCCCGGGCATAGCGGTGGGCGGCCGAAACGGACTTGGTCGTGGTGATCGTGCCGTCGCCCCAGGCCCAGGTGTACGTCTCGCTCGGGTCCATCACCGGATCGGTCACGTGGCTGACACGGAACGTGACGGCGGCACCGGGCTTGATCGGCGCCGGCCAAGCCACGGCCGCGGTCGGAGACACCGGACGGAACGCAGCCAGGCCCTTCGGAGTGCCGACGCCGGAGGGGCCGTCATAACCGGGGCCGGCGTTGCACTGTCGGTTGGCGGTGACGGGCTTGCCGCTCGCGGTGAAGCTGCAGTCGAGCAGTCCCGCACCAACGCCGTTGGGGTTGGTCGTGTCATCGCCGGTCGCCTGCGAAGTGGCCGCCTCGCAGGCGCTCGTGTCGTCACCACCGCAGAAGCCGTTGCTCCCGACGGTGACGTCGTAGAGCGACGAGGGCGCGGCCCGCAGGTGGTCGTAGAGGTTCTCGGCGGGATAGGCGACGCCACCCGAACCACCTGCCAGGGCCCACATCGCGGCGATCAGCGGGCTGGCCAGCGAGGTCCCACCTACGGTCGACCAATGGTCGCCGGTGTCGGGGTCGCTGTAGGTCGAGTCGAGGACGTCGAAGCCGGTGAGCGGATCTGCCAAGGCGGCGATGTCGTTGGTCGCGCGCTTGCTGCCACAGCCAACCGAGGCGTAGCCCTTCACCGCCGCCTGGAAGGACGGCGCGGCATACAGGACACTGCACCCGCCACCGGACGCACCAACGGCGCCGTAGGCGAGGCCGGTCTGATCGCCGGGACCGTCCTCGTTCCAGACGACCTCCCTGGCCCGCGCACCATCGGCAGCCAGTGAGAGGGCGGTACCGCCGACGGCCACGACCGACGGATAGGACGCTGGAGCCTCCGGAGCATTGTCGGACGGGTAGCCCACGTTGGCCCAGTCCCAGTCGTACCAACCGTCGTCGCCTGAGGCCGCGGTGATGACGACTCCGGGATGGTTGTACGCCGCCATGTCGGCCGAGCTCGAGGTCGTCGTACCGTCGGCGTACTCCGCACCTCCGTAGGAGTTGCTGATCTCGGTGGCACCGAGGCGCGCTGCGGTGTTGACCGCGGCGTCGAAGTCGGCATTGCTGGTCGAGTCGGCCTCGACGAGAAGGATGTTGCACTCGTTGCAGACTGCCCGCACGGCCTCGACGTCGAGCGCGATCTCGCCCGCCCAGCCGTCGTCCTCGCTCGGCAGCGGAGTGCTCGCGCCCGCCTGGTTGACCTTGCGGAAGGACGTGGTGCTCTCCGCCCCGCCGTGCAATCCGTAATGCGCATCGAACGCGTTGAGATCCGCGGCGATGTCCGGATCGTCCTGGGCGTCGACGATGGCGACCGTCTGCGTGGCACCGACCGCTGACTTCGGATCGAAGCCGTACGCCGCCGCTAGGTCCGCGGGCGTATAGCCGCCGGCCGGCCCGGCAGTGGCTGCCTTCGGCTCGGTGTAGGCGAAGGCCCCAGGAGTGCCCTTGGTCGCTGGCACGATCCGCTCCGACAGACAGGTCTTGTGGCCCGGCGCTGGCTGACCACAGTTCGCAGTCGGCACGCCGTAGTGCAGCGCCGCACCCTTGCGCGCCAGCTGTGCATGCGGCGCGGCGGTTCCGCTCACATCGGCCCCGGCCAGCGGGATACGGTGTTGATCGGCAGCGGCGACGCTCGTCGTACCACCCACGAGGGCGACGACGGCGACGATGGCCAGGAGAGCGCGGCGCACGGGCCGACTCGGTGGCTGAAGCATGGCGGGAGTCCGTCCTTCCTTGCCACCCGAGGCGGCGGCTCAGCCTAACCGCGGCCGACGATCCGGCGGGTCGGATTCAGCCAGGAGTCAGGCGGCGGTCAGGCCCTCGCACTGGCCTCTTCCACGCCGCGGGTGGCGAGCTGGTCGGCAAGCTCGTTGTCGGCGACCCCGGCGTGGCCCTTCACCCAGAACCACTCGACCTCGTGCCGCTCGCAGGCCGCCTCCAGACGCTGCCACAGGTCGGCGTTCTTCACCGGCTGCTTGGTCGAGGTCCTCCAGCCGTTGCGCTTCCACCCGGCCAGCCACGACGTGATGCCGCTGCGGACGTAGGTGCTGTCGGTGAAGACGTGCACGGTGCACGGTCGGTTGAGCGTCTCCAACGCCATGATCGGCGCGGTCAGCTCCATCCGGTTGTTGGTGGTCGCCTCGGGCTCCCCGCCGTACAGCTCGCGCACATGCGCCCCGAAGCGGAGTACGGCGCCCCAGCCTCCGGGCCCTGGGTTGGGCCGGCAGCCGCCGTCGGTGTGGATGGTGACGACCTCCTCGCCGGTCACCGCGTCGACCGGCACTCAGGCGCTCCAGATCCAGGTCAACAGTCCTGACAGCGGCTCCGGGATCGCCTCCAGCTCGACCGCCTCGGCCATCGCCGCGGCGTAGGTGCGCTTGCGCTCGCCGTTGGACCCGACGAAGCGACGCAGCTGCTCAGCGGCGTCGGCGTCCCGGTGGGCCGGCTGATCCTGGAAGTTGCGGAACGTCTTGAGGTCGGCCCTGCTCTCCAGCAGGTCGGTCACGGCGCTCACGCCGAGGGCGCGGACCAGCTCGTCCTCGAGGTCTCGCCGGCACGCGAAGAAGCCCTGCCGGGTGAGGTCCTCGCCCTCCTGACGGTTGAGCGCACCGGCGACGAACCGCTCCTCGGCCTCGTCGTACAGGCCGCCCACCCGGCGCCCTTCGGCAGCCTTCTCGGCGATGAACCGGCCAGCGTTGCCCGCGCCGCCCATCACCACCACCTCGATCTCCTCGGTGCCCAGCTCGACGCCATAGCGCGGCGCGACCGCCTCCACGGCAGCCTTGTCGGAGTCGCCTTCAACGAGGATGGTGATCGGCTTCGGCATGCGCGGGAGCCTAGCGGCCCTCGATCACGCGCTTGATCGCGGCCAGCGTGGCCGGGATGCCATCCAGGGCGTTCTGAGTACGGGCAGCAATCTGGGCCGGGGCGCGATCGCCGTACATCTGCTGGAAGAAGGCCTGCCCGGCCGGGGTGAACTCCCACGACTCGGTCAGCTCGGTCCCGGCACCGACCGGAGCCATCGTGTAGGTCCACAGCACCATGCCCTCGTTCACCGACCAGCCGAAGGCCCGGCCTGCCTCCGCTGTCACGATCTCACTGCGTGTCTCCCAGGTGCGGTCGCCAAGCGTGTTGCGGCCGGTGAAGTGCGCGCCGACGCGAGGCCCGTCGCCTGCGTCCCACCAGCACTCCCGGCAGATCGGTGACCACTCACCGGTGCGGGTCACGTCCGAGACGGCGGCGTACACCTCTTCCGGCGTCGCCTCGATGAGGATCGACTCGGCGTGGGTGAGCGACTCGGTCACAGTTGGCTCCTTCTCGGCCGGGCAGGCGTGGGATCGGGGCCACGCTACTGGAGCGCGGACCGAACCCGCGTACTCGCTGACACGCCTGCGGAGCTACGCCAGACTGGCCGCGTGAACGAAGCACTCGTCGACCAGGTCTCCAATGCCCGTTTCTCACCGGTCCGGATGCGGGAGGGCTACGACATGGGCGAGGTGGACAGGTTCCTCGACCAGCTGGGCGAGCGGCTGAGCGCGGGCGAGCCGATCGCTGGCTTCGTCGCGCGCGCCCGGTTCACGCCCACGCGAGTGCGCGAGGGCTATGCCATGGACGATGTCGACGACTTCCTCGACCGCGTGGTCGCCGAGGCACAGGTCACCACCGGGCTTTCCGGGGCGGCGGCCACCCCGCCTCGGGGCGCCGCACCCGCTGCCGTCGACGAGCCGGCCGCCATCGCCCCAGATGTCGAGTGGGCAAACCCGGTCAGCGAGGTGCCCTCGCCTCTGGCGCGCCTGTTCGGGCGGGGCCGCAAGGGTCATTGAGCCGCCGGCCGGGGTAACGGTCCGGCATGGGCGAGATCCGGATCGGCATCTCCGGCTGGACGTACGACGGCTGGCGCGGCGACTTCTATCCTCGCGGCCTGCCACGGAGGCAGGAGCTGAGCTACGCCGCGGAACGGATGGGCAGCGTGGAGATCAACGGCTCCTTCTACTCCCTGCAACGTCCGACCTCCTATGCCGCCTGGCGCGACCAGACCCCGGACGACTTCGTCTTCGCGGTCAAAGGCGGCCGCTACGTCACCCACATGAGGCGGCTGCGTGACATCGAGGCGCCGTTGGCGACCTTCTTCGCCTCCGGCGTGCTCGAGCTCGGCCGCAAGCTGGGGCCGGTCCTCTGGCAACTCCCCGAACGCCTCGAGTACGACGCCGGTCTGCTGACCTCTTTCTTCGAACAGCTGCCACGCACCGTGGCCGACGTGGCTGCTCTCGCCCGTCGGCACGACGGCAAGCTCTCCGAGGATCGGGCGGTCACTCGTACGCCCCGCGGGCTGGGCACACAGCGGGTACGGCACGCACTGGAGTTCCGGCACCCGTCGTACTGCACGGACGAGGCGCTGGCCGTGCTGCGCGACCACGACGTCGCCTGCGTGGTCTCCGACTCGGCCGGTCGCTGGCCGATGGCGGAGGCGGTGACGAGCGACCTGGTCTACGTGCGGCTCCACGGCGACCAGGAGCTCTACACCAGCGCCTACTCCGACGCCGCCCTCGACCGCTGGGCCGAGAAGTGCCGCAGCTGGGCGAAGGACGCCGACGTGGTCGTCTACTTCGACAACGACGCCAAGGGCTTCGCTCCACACGACGCGTTACGGCTCATCGAGCGGGTGGGCCACTGAAAGGAGCAGTGAAAGAGCACCGCAGCCCTGCCCTACGGTCGGCTCCGGTACTCGCTCGGACGTCCTGCCTGACCTGCGGATCGCGCGCTAGACGTTGAAGCGGAACTCCACCACATCACCATCGGCCATGACGTAGTCCTTGCCCTCCATCCGGACCTTGCCGGACTCGCGGGCCTTGACCATCGAGCCGGCCTCCACCAGGTCGGAGAAGGAGACGATCTCGGCCTTGATGAAGCCCTTCTGGAAGTCCGTATGGATCACGCCGGCGGCCTCGGGGGCGGTGGCGCCCTTGCGGATCGTCCAGGCGCGGGTCTCCTTCGGGCCGGCGGTGAGGTAGGTCTGCAGGCCCAGGGTGTCGAAGCCGACGCGGGCGAGCTGGTTGAGGCCGGACTCGCCGATGCCGAGGTCGGCCAGCATCTCGGCGGCCTCCTCGTCGGTCATCTCGATCAGCTCAGACTCGATCTTGGCGTCCAGGAAGATCGCCTCGGCCGGCGCCACCAGCTCGCGCATCGAGGCCTTCAGCGCCTCGTCGGCGAGCTCGTCGGTGTCGCAGTTGAAGACGTAGATGAACGGCTTCGCCGTCAGCAGCGAGAGGTCGCGCAGGAGGGCGCGGTCGATGGCGGTCGCGATGATCGGCGTACCGGCCTCGAGGGACTCCTTCGCCGCGACCGTCGCCTCCAGGACCGGAGCAAGCTCCTTGTTCTTCCGCGACTCCTTCTCCAGCCGCGGAATCGCCTTCTCGACGGTCTCCAGATCGGCCAGGATCAGCTCGGTCTGGATGGTGGAGATGTCGTTGCCGGGGTTGACCTCACCGTCGACGTGGGTGACGTCGTCGTCGCGGAAGACGCGGGTGACCTGGCAGATCGCAGCCGACTCACGGATGTGAGCCAGGAACTTGTTGCCCAGCCCTTCCCCCTGCGAGGCACCGCGGACGATGCCGGCGATGTCGACGAACTCCACGGTCGCCGGCAGGATCCGCTCCGAGGAGAAGATCTCGGCGAGCTGGGGCAACCGCTCGTCCGGTACGCCGACGACCCCCACGTTCGGCTCGATCGTCGCGAACGGGTAGTTCGCGGCGAGCACGTTGTTCTTGGTCAGCGCGTTGAAGAGCGTCGACTTGCCTGCGTTGGGGAGACCGACGATGCCGATGGTGAGAGCCACGGGAGACGATTCTAGGGAGTACGGCGGAGCCGGACCGATTCGTCGGCGTTCGGCGCCGACGCGTGCTCAGTCGAGGCGCTCCTCGATGACCTCGCGCTCCTCGAGGTGCTGCTCGCCACTCGCCCTGCCCGTCTCCCGGACGACGGTGCGGCGCCGGGCGCGTGCTCGCGCGAGCGCGATGAAGGCCAAGCCGCCCAGCATGAGGATCACGCCCAGGACCCGAGTGTTCATCCAGGAGCCGTCGGTGCGCAGCGCGAAGGTGAAGATCGCGCCGATGATGAGCAGGACGATTCCGGGGGCCATCCGGAGAAGTAGCCGGGGCGGCACCCGCCGAAACGCGGGCACCGCCCCGGACGCCGAAACAGGGCGGGTCAGACCGCCTCGGCGCCCTCGAGCTCCAGCTGGCTGGCGGCCCGGGCGCGAGCCTCGGCGTCATGGTCGAGACTGCGCGAGAACAGGTAGTAGAGACCGCCGGAGACGATGAGTCCGACGGCGAACGAGACGTCTGCGCCGTCGAGCTTGTCGGCGATCGGTCCGGTGTAGAAGGACAGCGAGAAGAACGGGATCATCACGACGAATCCGACCGAGTAGGCGGTGATGCCTCGCCACGACCAGTTCCCGTACACGCCGTTGGCGCGGAAGATGTCGGTGATCGCGTACCGGCCATGACGCACCGCGTAGAAGTCGACCAGGTTGACCGCTGTCCACGGTATGAGGAAGTAGAGCATCAGCAGCACGAAGCTGTTGAAGCTGTCGAGGTAGTCCGACGGGATGAGCAGCGCCACCACCACCGTGATCACGCCGACCAGCACGAGTCCGGTGGTCCGAGCGCGCACCGTGGGCGGCACCCGCCGAAACGCGTCGAGTCCGCTGATGCTGGTGAGCATGGCGCCGTACGCGTTGACGCCCATGATGGAGACCAACGCCACCGCGGAGATCAGCACCACGATGGTGCCGAAGCCGGGGAAGAGATGGTCCCCGGTCTCCTTGAGCACCACGATGGCGTCCGAGCCGCCGAGCTTGCTCCCGAGCACCGCGCCCAGACCCATCATCCACACCGCCGAGAACGCGGCGCCCAGGTAGGTCCAGAAGATCAGCTTGGGGGCCGAGGAGTTGGCCGGCAGGTAGCGGGAGTAGTCCGAGACGTACACCGCGTAGCTGATGTTGTACCCGGCCGCGAGGGAGAACTGCACCAGGAAGGCGGTCCCATCCCAGCTGCCGGTGGTGTGCGTGGTGGTGTGCACGCTGGTGAAGGCGAGGACCGTGGTGATCGCGAAGGCGATCAGCAGGAGGTAGGTCATCCAGCGCTGGATGGCGTGCAGCAGGTCATGGCCGACGACCGCGATCACGATCGAGAGTGCGGTCAGCACCGGATACCAGAACCACTTGCTGTCCGGCAGCACCAGTCCCAGCCCCTCGGTGCCGAGGATCGTGTCGAAGACCATGAAGCCGATGTAGACGAAGACCGTCGCCACGAAGGGGACGACGACGCCACGGCGGCCGAACTGGGCACGTGACTGAATCATCTGCGGCAGCCCCATGCGAGGCCCCTGGTTCGCGTGGAAGGCCATGAAGAAGGTGCCGAAGCAGGCGCCGAGCGCCACGGCCAGGAAGGTGTACCCGACGGACAGACCCATCTCGGGCCCGATGAATCCGACGACCAGCGTGGGGAGGACGAAGTTCCCGGCGAACCAGAACGGCCCCTGGTGCCAGACCTTCCCCCGCCGTTCGGCCCAGGGGACGTAGTCGATCGAGCGGTGCTCGATGATTCGCTGGGCGCCGGAGCCGGCGTCTGGGGCGGTGGGCTGAGTCATCGCTGTCCTTTCATGGTGCGAGTGGTGCCCGAGAGGTGACGAGTGGTCGGCAGATCAGCCGAACGGCCGGTGGCCGGGAGCGGTCAGAGGCCACGGATGGGCCCGCTGCCAGAGGTCTGCGACATCGAGAAGCGCGCGGTCACTCCATCGCGGCCCCGTGAGCTGGAGGCCGAAGGGAAGCGCGCCGGCGGTGCCGGCCGGCACCGAGACCGCTGGCAGTCCGGTGACGTTCTGCATAGCGGTCGAGTACACCTCAGGCGGGAGCAGGCCGGCCTGTCCGTCGGCGGTCCGACCATCGGCGCGGATGCCGGCCACCGCCACCGTCGGCGTGACCAGCAGGGTGCCGGTGCCGAGCACCGTGTCGATCCGCGCGATGTGGGCGAAGCGTCGCCGTCGCGCAGTGAGGTAGTCGTCGATGCCGACCTCGGCACCGAGAGCGAGGAACTCGCGGCTGCTCCGGTGGAGCTCGGCGGCACCGGCCGCGACCCGGTCACGTCCCAGCGCCGCGAGATGCTCGGCGGCCGCCAGCGTGAACCAGTCCTCGTCGGGGCTGCCGTCCGGAAAGAAATCCTCGGGAGCCCACCACTCGACGGTGAGGTGCAGCACGTCCGCGAGGGCGGCCACGGCGGACCTGAACGCCGTACCGACATCTGCGGGCAACGGCCCGAGCTGGTCGGTCCGCTCCGCGGCGATCAGGCGGGTCGGTGCGGTGCCATGCGGGAGCGACACCGGCAGGGCGCTCGGATCCCCAGGCGTCGGGCCGGCGACCACATCGAGCAGCAGGCGCGCATCATCCACCCGCGCTGCCATGACCCCATCGGTGTCGAAGTCGATCCAGTCGGGTACGTCCCGGCGTCCGATCACACCCTTGGTCGGCTTGTAACCGACCAACCCACACCATGCCGCGGGGATCCGCACCGATCCCCCACCATCGGTCCCGGTGGCGATGGGCGCCAGGCCGGCGGCAAGCGCAGCGGCCGAGCCACCGCTGGAGCCGCCTGGGGAGAGCTCCGGCGCCCAGGGGTTCCGGGTGGCGCCGAACAGCGGGTTGTCGGTGAAGCCCTCGATCGCGAACTCAGGCAGGTTCGTCTTCCCCACGACGATGGCGCCGGCGGATCGCAGCCGACGTACGACGACAGCGTCCCGGCCCGCAGGCGGCGCATCGCCGAACCATCGGGAGCCATACGTCGTCCGCATGCCGGCGACGTCGGTGTTGTCCTTGACCAGGACCGGTAGACCGGCGAGTAGGCCAGCCGCACCGCCGAGGTCGACCCGGCGAGCCTGCGCCAGCGCACGGTCTGCGTCCAGCGCCACCACGGCGCCCAGATCGTCGTGCTGAGCGATGCGCTCCAGGGAGAGCTCCACCAGGGAGGTCGCCGAACGCCTTCCCTCGCGCACGGCCACGGCCAGCTCACGCAGCGTCGGCGCGTTGGCGTCGACCGACGGTGTGCTCATGGCCGGGCCGCCTCCTGGGCTCCCGATCTGTCGGCTTCAGCCCGCAGCGCGAGCAGCGAGACGAGGTCGTAGGCGACGTGTGAGGCGGCGACACCTGTGATGTCAGCGTGGTCGTACGCGGGAGCGACCTCGACGACGTCGGCTCCGATCAGGTTCAGCCCCCGGAAGCCGCGCAGGATCTCAAGCAACTCCCGGCTGGTCATGCCACCGGCCTCGGGGGTGCCGGTGCCGGGAGCGTGTGCCGGGTCGAGCACGTCGATGTCGATCGAGACGTAGAGCGGCCGCTCGCCGATCCGCTGTCGCAGCCGGTCGACCACCTCGTCGACACCCTGACGGAAGACGTCTGCCGAGGTGAGGATTCCGAAGCCGAAACGGCGGTCGTCCTCGAGATCCCGCTTGCCGTACAGGGGACCCCGCGTCCCGACATGGCTCAGGGCCTCGGTGTCGAGGATGCCCTCCTCGACGGCCCGCCGGAAGGGGGTGCCGTGGGTGTACTCCGCACCGAAGTAGGTGTCCCACGTGTCGAGGTGGGCGTCGAAGTGGACGAGAGCGACGGGCCCGTGCCGGTCGGCGGCCGCCCGCAGGAGGGGCAGCGAGAGGGTGTGGTCCCCACCGATGGTGAGCAGGCGGGTGCCGTCGGCGGTCAGGTCGAGCGCGGCGCGTTCAGCAGTCTCGATGGCCTCATTGATGTTGAACGGGTTCACCGCAATGTCCCCCGCGTCCGCGACCTGCACGGTGTCGAAGGGCGAGACGTCGAGAGCCGGGTTGTAGGGCCGCAGCAGCCGCGACGCCTCCCGGACGTGGGCCGGCCCGAAACGAGCACCGGGGCGGAAGGAGACGCCGGTGTCGAACGGGATGCCGGCGACGACGACCGCGGCCCCCTCGACCTGGTCCAGGCGCGGCAGGCGGGCGAAGGTCGCCGGACCCGCGTAGCGCGGGACAAGGGAGCTGTCGGTGGGGCCAAGCGGAGTAGGCACGCGGTTCCTCTCGTTGATGTGACGGCGGTCACCGTAAGACGACCGCCACCCTGGTGCAAGCAGATCGACATTGCAGCACGGCCCGATATGAATGATCTGCCGACACTGCTGACCACTAGCCCGCTCAAGAAAGCAAGAGATCCGCTCTAGAATCACGTTATGCCGACAGATCCGGCACGAAAAAATGTTGCATTTGAGGACGACGAGGACGGGTATGGACGACGTTGACGAGGCCATCGCCGAGCTGCTTCAGCGCAACGGACGGCTCACCCATGCCCAGATCGGCGACGCCCTGGGCCTGTCCCGATCCACCGCCGCGGCGCGGACGCAGCGGCTCCTCGAGAGCGGCCAGGTCGAGGTTCGCGGTGTGGTCCATCCGGCGGTGGTGGGACGCGGCTCGCTCGCGTACATCGGTCTCATGGTCCGGGGCGCGGCGGCCACTGTCGCCGCGCGCGTCGCCGAGCGCAGTGACACGCCGCTCGTCTCACTGACGACCGGGCGCCATGCCATCGTCGCGGAGGTCCGCGCCGGCTCGCCTCTCGAGATCGACCGCGCGGTCGGCGAGCTGCGCGCGCTCGACGGCGTCCACGGCGTCGACACCTTGTCCTACGTGGAGCTGGTCCGCGACGTCATCGGACCTGTCGGCGAGGTCCACTACGACGTCGACGAGACGGACCTCGCCCTGCTCCGCGGGCTCCAGCAGGACGGCCGGGCGTCGTACGTCGACCTTGCCGCACTCGTCGGCCTGTCGGCGGCCGGAGCCCGACGGCGAGTCCTACGCCTGCTCGACGAGCAGGTGCTCCGCGTCGGCGCGGTGGTGCGAGCAGGCGAGGGTGACAGGCATCCCGCAATGGGACTCGGCCTGCGGCTCGGCGGCGACCACCGGGATGTGATCACCGCGCTCGGCGCCATGCCGGCGGTCACCTTCGTCGCCCGGACCATGGGCCGCTTCGACGTGCTGGTGACGATGCGCGCCAGCACGACCGCCTCGCTGGTGGCCTCGCTGGAGGCAGTGCGCGCGCTCGACGGCGTCTACGACGTCGACAGCTGGACGCACCTCAGCATCGTCAAGGAGAGCTACGCCGCTGCCGGCCTCGGCGCCGGGAGTTGATCCGCACGTCGCCGAGGCCGGCGCAGCCGTCGGTCAGCCGACCTTCTCCGGGTGGTGGACGTCCATCGCACCGATGTACTTCTGCGACTCCTCGAGGCCGTCCTCGAGCGGCTTGAGGCCCTTGTTGAACACGCGATCACGCTGCTTCGCGCGGAAGTCGGGGTGCGCTTCCGCGGGGAGGTCGAAGCCGAAGTGAGCCTGCGCCTCGCGCACGTCCCACACCTTGTCGCTGATCGGCGGGATACCGAGGATCGCGGGCGCCCCGACGGGGACGGCCTGTGGCGCGAGCCAGTTCATGAAGGCGAGGCGCAGCTGCAGGTCGACCTCGAGCATCTTGTGGAAGGCCTTCATCGGCGCGATGACGGCGGCATCCACGGCAGCGCTCTGGTGGAGGCCCGCCATGTCTCGCATGTACTTCGGGTAGGTCGCGATGACCGCCTTGCGGATCAGCCCGGTCACCGGCTTGAGCGCCGTCTTCTGCCACGCGGGCATGTCGACCGGGAGCGCGATGTCAACGGGCAGGATGAAGTTGATCATGTCCTGTGCCGCCTCGGAGGCCGCCAGCCGTGGACGCCAGTCCTCGAAGTAGGCGTGCACCTCCTCGCGACTGGTGGGCACCGTGTCGGGGTCGATCGTCTGGAGCTTGGCGATCTCACGACACTCTGCCCAGTACTGGTCCTCCTCCTCCGGGGTGAGCCGACCGGGGCCGTACATCTCGTAGCACTTCAGGATCGAGTGCCACGCGGTGACGTGGATCCACAGCTGCGAAGACGGCTTGTTGGCGTCGTACTCGCCGCCGGTGACAGGGTCATGGCCGATCGCCTTCGAGTGCACCTTGACCAGGACGTCGGCGGCCTTGCAGGTCTCCTCGGCCCCACCGAACAACTGCATGGCGAAGTAGCGCATCGTCCGGCCGTAGCGGGTGGAGGGGCGGTACTTGACGCCACCGGACTGGACAACCGCCGCAGCAAGGTTGGGATCGAAGTGCTCGATGGTGACCGAGCGGACAAAGCCCAAGACGTACGTCGTCGGGTGGCTCCACACCTTCCACGAGACCGAGTCGGGTCCGAGGAAGCCATAGTCGGCCGCCGGCTCGTACTCCTTGCGCAGCTGCGCCTTCGTCTTGATCCCCAGCATGGGCCGCCTGCCTCTCAATATGACACTGCCGTAGATTCACCGTGAATCTACAGCAGTGTCATATTGTCGTCACGTGACCGGCGACAATTTTGCTAACAGGAGCAAGCGTCGCTATGCCCGCCGGATGCCTGTCGAGCAGCGCCGCGAGCACCTGCTCGATGCCGCCCTCGACGTCCTTGATCGTGAGGGGTACGGCGCCCTGACCGTCGAGGCGATCGCTACCGAGGCGGGCGTCACCCGCCCGGTCTTCTACGCCGCCTACGAGAACCTCGACGAGCTCCTCCACGCCCTGCTCGACCGGACCCGCAACGCGGCTCTCGACCAGGCCATGCACGTGCTCAACGTCAGCGGGGACCCCCGTGACGTCGACGCGTGGATCATCAACGCCCTCGACCAGCTGCTCGACCTCGTCGTCGAGCATCCGCAGGTGTGGCGCCCGATCCTCGGCGTCACTCAGGATGCACCGAAGCTCGTGCGGGAGCGGATCGCCAGCACCCGCGAGCTGATCCACGGCTATCTCACCACCGGCCTGGCCGCCGGACTCGAGCTGCGCGGCGGCCCGATGCTGGATCCCGACGTACTGGCCCGGCTGGCGATGTCGACCGCCGAGGAGTTCGGTCGACTCGTCCTCGGACATCCCGATCGCTATCCGAAGGAGCGGCTGGTGGAGATGTTCACCGCGATGCTGGCGTCGGCCCGGCCGGACAGTGTCGGCGGCGACGGCTAGCCTCTTCCCTCGTGCGCATCGCGACCTGGAACGTCAACTCCATCCGCACCCGCATCGATCGGGTGCATGCCTTCCTCGACCGACACGACATCGACGTGCTCGCGGTCCAGGAGACCAAGGCGAAGGTGGAGCAGATCCCGACGATGGAGCTGGAGGCGCGCGGCTATGAGGTCGCGGCGGTCGGCCACTCGCAATGGAACGGCGTGGCGATCTTCTCCCGGGTCGGCCTCGACCAGGTCCAGGTCGGGTTCGACGGCATGCCGCCGTACGGCGAGCCGGCCACGGCCGAGGCTCGCGCTATCTCCGCGGTGTGCAACGGCGTGCGGATCGCCTCCCTCTACGTTCCCAACGGGCGCAAACCCGACGACCCGCACTACGTCTACAAGCTCGACTGGCTCGCCCGACTGCGGGAGGCGTCCCAGGCTTGGCTGTCCGAGCCGACGGCTCTCGTCGGGGACTGGAACGTCTGCCCGTACGACGAGGACTGCTTCGACCCCTCACAGTTCAAGAACTCGACCCATCTGACCCCGGCCGAGCGGGCGGCATACTTCGCGATCGAGCAGGACTATCGCGACGTGGTCCGGCCGCTGCTGCCAGGGCCGGACGTCTACACCTACTGGGACTACTACCGGCAGCGGTTCGAGCGGAACCGCGGCCTGCGGATCGACTTCGTCCTCGGCTCCCCCGCCTTCGCTGACCGCGTGACCCGCGCCTTCATCGACCGCGACGAGCGAGACCCGGCCCAAGGCACCGGCGCGCCCTCGGACCACGCGCCGGTCGTGGTGGACCTGGCCGACTGACCGATCGCCCCGACTGGCAGCACTCGGGATCAGGGCCGCTGGAGCAGATCGACCTCGTCAAGGAGCTGTCTGCGGACGACATAGTGCATCTTCTTTCCCGTCGCCGTTCGGGGCAGCTGGTCGACGAACCGGTAGGCGCGCGGACGCTTGAAGTCGGCCAGCATGGGGTGGCCCAGGCAGTGCTTGTCCAGTTCGGAGACCGTCACCTCTTTGGAGGCGACCACGTAGGCGACCACGAGCTCGCCCCACCGCTCGTCGGGGAGCCCTACGACCACGACGTCATCGACCAGTGGGTGCGCGCCGAGCACCTCCTCGACCTGCGTGGGATGGACGTTCTCCCCGCCCGAGATGATCATGTCGTCCTTGCGGCCGAGGATGGTGACGTACTCCTGGTCGTCCCAGGTCGCCAGATCACCGCTGTAGAGCCAGCCGTCGTGGAAGCGCTGCTCCTGCTGGCTGGGCAGGTTGGCGTAGGCGTAGCCCGACTTGACCGAGCGCATGATCACCTCGCCGGTCTCGCTGCCGTCCTTTGCCACCACGTCGTCGGGCGCGGCCCGCCGGTCGTCGTAGACCCGGACCACCCGGACGTCGTCGTCGGTGCATGCCCGACCCGCCGAGCCCGCATGGTCGGGTAGGTCCACTGGGCGCAGGAAAGTGTTCCAGAAGGCCTCGGTGGTGCCGTAGCCGTTGAAGATCCGCGGCGTGAGCACCTCCTGGTAGCGCAGGCAGGCGGCACGCTCGAGCGGCGCTCCCATGGTGACGATGCCACGCAGACCGCGCAGGTCGCGGGGACGCGCCTCCTGCTCGTCGGCCAGCATCTTGAGATTGGTCGGGGCTCCGATCAGGAAGGTGACGCCGTCGTTCGCCACCCGGTCGAGGGCGACTCCGGCGTCGAAGTGGCGCATCGCCACGGCGGCAGCCCCGGCGTAGAAGACCGGCTCCGGTCCCCCGGACGAGACGCCGCCGCGGTGGAACCACGGCGACATGTTGAGCGTCTTGTCCTCCGGCCCGAGCGGGAAGTGCATCATCACGTCGTGCGCCGTCAGCACCTCGGCGATGCTCGGCAGCGAGACGCCCTTCGGCATACCGGTGGTACCTGAGGTGTAGAGCCGCATGCTCTCGTCCCAGGTCGTCGCGCCGTCGTAGGGCACAACCGCGTCGGCGTAGAGCGCTTCGAACGGCTCTGCCGCTGCGTCCTCTCCCCCAACGACGACAAGGCGGGGCGCATGGCTCGCGAGCTCGAGCGCCGCGCCGGTCGTCTCGACCAAGGAGGCGTCATAGACCAAGAGCGCCGGCTCTCCGTCGTCGAGGACGTGCGCGGTCTCGCCGGCGGAGAAGCGGAAGTTGACCGGAGAGAAGACGGCTCCCACCCATTGGGTGGCCAGATAGAGCAGCGCCCACTCGGGACCGTTGAAGAGCTGGACGGTGACCACGTCGCCAGGCCCGACCCCGCGGGCCGCGAGGCCACCCGCGAGACGGGCAACGTCGCGGCCGAGCTCGGCATAGGTCCAGCTCCGGCCGCCATCGGGGTCGATCAGGGCCGGGCGATCGGGATAGCGATGCGTGTTGCGTACGAAGCCGCCGAGGAAGGTGAGGGTCTTGTCGAAGACCTCGCGGTAGACGCTCGGGTCGTAGCGGTAGGTCACAGCTCTGCTCCTTCGATCGCGGCCGCAGGATCGGTGAAGACGGCGACGCAGTTCTGGCCGCCGAACCCGAACGCGTCGGCGGTGGCCACCCGGACCGGGATCTTCCGTGCCTGACCCGGGACGTAGTCGAGGTCGCACTCCGGGTCGGGCGTCTCCAGATTGATCGTGGGAGGTACGACGCCGTCGCGGATCGACAACGCGCAGACCATCGCCCCCAGAGCGCCGGCGGCCCCGATGAGGTGGCCCACCATCGACTTCGGACTGCTGATCGCGACCTCGGTGGCAGCGCTGCCGAGCGCGGCGTGGAGCGCCATCGTCTCGGTGCGGTCGTTGGCCTTGGTGCCGGTGCCGTGCGCGCACACGTAGTCGACGTCGGCGGCCGAGACGCCGGAGACGTCGAGGGCGCGACTGATCGCCGCCGCGGCGTACGACGCCTCGGGGTCGGGCGCACTGACGTGGAAGGCGTCGGAGGTCAGTGCACCACCGGCTACGGCGGCATAGGGCGTCGCGCCACGACGTACGGCGTGCTCGACGGACTCCAGCACGAGCACCACTGCGCCCTCACCGAAGACGAACCCGTCGCGCCCGGCGTCGAACGGGCGGGAGGCGCCCGCAGGGTCCTCGTTGCGGTGCGACAGGGCGCCCATGCTGACCAGGCCGGCGAACATCGCCGGCGTGATCCCGGCGTCCGTGCCGCCGCAGATCACCACGTCGGCTTCGCCCGAGAGGATGAGGCGGCGCGCCTCGACCACCGCGTAGAGGCCACTGGCACAGGCGAGAGCGCTGGCGGTGACCGGACCGTGGATGCCCAGGTCGATCGCCACCTCGCAGGCGGGCATGTTCGTCAGCGACGAGGACACGAAGTAGGGGCTCAACCGTCGGCCCTCGCCACCGAGCAGCTGCCGGGTGGCGGCCTCGATAGTGTCGAACCCAGCGACCGCGGCGTTGATCACGACGCCGACCCGCCCCGGGGCCACCGCCCCCTCCGTCGCTGCGGCCTCGGGTGTCGCAACCGAGAGCCGGGCGTCGGCGACGGCCTCCCGGGCCGCCGCGACCGCGAAGTGGGTGAACCTCGCCGAGCGCCGCAACCGCTTGCCCTCCAACACCGACGCGGGGTCGAATCCGTGGACCTCCCCGGCGATGCGGACCGGCAGCGCCGCAGCGTCGAAGGCCGTGATCGGTCCGACCCCCGAGGTGCCCGCGAGGAGCGCCTCCCAACTGCTCTCCCGATCCAGCCCGACCGGCGTGACAGCACCGATGCCCGTGATGACGACCCCTGTGGTAGCCGTGGCGCTTCCCCTCTCATACGGCGCCGCCGAGCGGCGTGCACCCGATCTAGTCTGCGTGGCACGTTAGCAACCGGAGAAGCGGTCCGCATCGCCGCGGTCAGGCCTCGGTCAGTTCACGGGTCGTTCACGACTCAAGGAGCCAGGAACCTGGAGCCGATCCGCGGCGCCTCACGAGCGCTCACCGAAACTGTCAGTGGTCCCTGTCAGGCTCGGGACATGGAGATCTTCGCGCTCTTCGTCGCTCTGGTGGTCGGGCTCGCGCTCGGTGCCCTGATCGGTGTGTTCTGGATCCGCTCGAGGCCGGCGGTGCTCGAGGCCGCGCTGGACCAAGCCGAGCTGATGCAAGGCCTCGACCGGCTCAGCGACCAGATGCACCACCTCGACCGCGCCCGCGCGCAGTGGCAGGGGCAGTTCCATGCGCAGGTCGACCAACTGCAGCGCGAGACCCGCTCGCTCTCGACGGCGCTGCGTCGGCCCCAAGTGCGCGGCAGGTGGGGCGAGCTCCATCTGCGACGTGCAGTCGAGCTTGCGGGGCTGGTGGATCGCTGCGACTTCACCGAGCAGGTGCGGCTGGAGGAAGGAGCGCTCCGACCCGACCTCGTCGTACATCTCGCCGGTGGACGGCAGATCGTGGTCGATGCCAAGGTGCCGCTCGACGCCCACCTCGATGCGACTAGCACCGACGAGGAGGCTGAGCGCCGTCATCACCTCAACCGGCACGCCCACCAGCTCCGCTCCCATATCGACCTGCTCTCCTCGAAGGGCTACTGGCGGGCGCTGCCCGAGAGTCCTGAGTTCGTGGTCCTCTTCGTGCCGGCTGAGTCCTTCCTCGCGGCCGCGCTCGAGACGGATCCCGCCCTGATCGAGTACGCCGGGGTGCGCCACGTCGTCCTGGCCACTCCGACGACCCTGATAGCCCTGCTGCGCACCGTTGCCCACGGCTGGACCCACGAAACACTGGCCGAGGAGGCACGCGAGGTGCACCGACTCGGCCGAGAGCTCCACCAGCGGCTGGCTACCTTCGGCGGCCATCTCGATGCGCTCGGGCGCTCACTCAACGCGAGCGTCACCCGCTACAACCAGGCGATCGGCTCTTTGGAGAGTCGTGTGCTGGTGACGGCTCGACGGTTCAACGAGCTCGGCGTGACCGACGAGGAGCTGTCCACACCACAGCCGGTCGCGCTCCACGCCGTACGGCGTGCCGCCGACCAGAGCACGGGCGAGGACCCTACCGTGGCGCTATAGGCGAAGTGAGCGAGGCCGCCGAGCTTGCTCGTGCGTGCCGAGCGAGCAAGCCATGTGCGCGAAACGCACGAGAAGGAGGGCTGAGGTGACGAGGACCATCTGGGACGAGGGGGCCGAGCCGGGCGGACGCGTTGTCTCGCTCGCGGTCGCGCTCGCCCTCTCGGTCGCCGTGATCGAGAGCCTTCTCGACGGACACATCGGCCTGCTCTTCGACGTCTGCTTCGTGGTGATCTGCGTCGGCGTAGCGCTGCTTGTGCATCCGCGCGACTTCTTCGCCATCGGCGTGCTTCCACCACTGCTGATGCTCGGCATCTTCGTGCTGTTCGCAGTCAGCAGCCGAGACGGACTCGGTAGCGCCCAGCAGGACGGCTTTCTGCAGTCGGTGGTCTCGGCGCTCGGGCGTCACGCGATCGCACTGTTCGTGGGATATGCGCTGGCGCTGGCCTGCCTGCTCGTTCGGCGTAACCGGATCAACCAGGGCTGGGTCAGCCAAGGAAGCGAGACCAGTCCCCCGCACCCTCCCGCACGACCTCAGGTGTCCCCTCCGACCAGTCGATGACCGTCGTGGGCTCCCCGGGGACGTCGCCGGCCTCGATGACGATGTCGACCTGGTGATCGAGCGTCTCCTTGACGTCCCAGCCGTTGGTCCGCGGCTCGGTCTCACCGGGCATGATCAGTGTCGAAGAGAGGATCGGCTCGCCTAGCTCCTCCAGCAGCGCCTGCACCACCACGTGATCCGGGATACGCACGCCGACGGTCTTCTTCTTCGGGTGCAGCAGCCGCCGCGGCACCTCCGGCGTTGCCGGCAGGATGAAGGTGAAGGGCCCGGGCGTCGCAGCCCGGATCGCCCGGAAGGCACTGTTGTCGACGTGCACCATCGTCCCGAGCTGGGAGAAGTCTCGGCAGATGAGGGTGAAGTGATGCCGGTCGTCCAGGCCGCGGATCGTCAGGATCCGGTCGCGGCCGTCCTTGTTCCCGAGCCGGGAGCCAAGCGCATAGCCGGAGTCGGTCGGATAGGCGATCAGCTGGTCGTCGCGCAGCGCCTGCACGGCCTGCGCGACCAGCCGAGGCTGTGGGTTGTCGGGGTGGATGTCGAGATAGCGCGCCATCGCCGTACTCCTCGCGCTCAGCGACCTGCAGCCTTGAGGTCGCGCCGCAGCTCCTTGGGCAGCGCGAAGATCAGCGACTCCTCAGCACTGTGGACCACCTGCGGCGACGGGTAGCCCCGCTCGGCCAACGCCACCAGCACGCCCTGCACGAGTTTCTCCGGAACGCTCGCACCCGAGGTGACAGCCACCGATCCAACGCCATCGAACCACGCGTCCTGCAGCTCGGAGGCGTCATCGACGCGGCGAGCATCGCGCGCGCCAGCCTCCTTGGCCACCTCGACCAGTCGGACCGAGTTGGAGGAGTTCCCGGAGCCGACCACGACCACCAGATCGGCGCCGCCAGCGATCTCCTTCACCGCCAGCTGTCGGTTCTGGGTGGCATAGCAGATGTCGTCGCTCGGCGGGTCGATCATCTCCGGGAAACGGACCCGCAGGGCTGAGACCGTCTCCATGGTCTCGTCGACCGAGAGCGTGGTCTGGGAGAGCCACACCACCTTCGCGGGGTCGCGAACGACCAGATTCTCGACATCTGCAGGGCTCTCGACGAGGTGGGTGTTGCCCGGCGCCTCGCCCATCGTGCCCTCGACCTCCTCGTGACCGGCGTGGCCGATGAGCAGGATGTCGTAGTCCTGGGCGGCGAACCGCCGCGCCTCGAGATGCACCTTGGTGACGAGCGGGCAGGTCGCGTCGATGGTCTTCAGGTCGCGGGCTGCCGCATCCTCGTGTACGGCGGGGGCGACGCCGTGGGCGGAGAAGACGACCGTGGAGCCAGAGGGGACCTCATCGAGCTCGTCGACGAAGATCGCCCCGCGCTCGCGGAGGTCCTCGACGACGTGCTTGTTATGCACGATCTCCTTGCGGACGTAGACCGGGGCGCCGTACAGCTCCAGTGCCTGCTCGACCGTCACGACAGCGCGGTCGACGCCAGCGCAGTAGCCGCGCGGCGAGGCCAGCAACACGGCCTTCTCCTCATCCGAGATCACGCGCGGTGTGCCGAGGTCGATGCTCATGCGGGCCAGTCTACGGACCGGCCACGGCCGGCACCGCACCCTCACCCGTCAGTCACTGTCAGTCCCGACCGCTACGGTCAACAAGCCACGAGGCCGGGCGTTACAGTTCAGGCATTCTGTAACAACCGCATACAGATGAGGAGGGATCGGTGGCGCTGCCAAACCCCTATACGCCCAGCGACCGCCCTCGCGTCTTCGTCGGTCGAGATAGCGAGCGTGACCGGCTGCGTGACCGGCTCGCACGCGTGTCCGCCTTCGGCGAGATGATGGGTCCACTCGTGGTCGTTACCGGACCTCGCGGCGTGGGCAAGACTTCACTGCTGCGGGACGTCGCCGCCCAGGCCGAGCACGACGGCTTCGTCGTCGCGTGGGCAGCCGGCTTGAAGCACCAGCCGTTCCTGGGCGAGATCGTCAGCGCCGTGACACGTTCCCTGGAGCGTACGGAGGTCGCCCCGCGGGCCAGGGGCACCCGAGTGAGCCAGGTCGGGCTGGAGCTCAACGCCGGCATCGCCAAGATCTCGGCGCGCTTCGACCAGCGAGCGAGCAGCACCCACTCGACCGCATTGATCGGCCCGTTCGAGGACTTCCTCGGTGATGCGTCCAGGTTGGTCCGCGAGCGGGGTGGAGCAGGACTGATCGTGATGATCGACGAGTTGCACGCACCCCTGGAGTCGCGTCGCGACCGGGAGTACGTCCCGGATCCGGGAGCGTTGCTCGACGCGGCGATTCTGCTCAATGCCGTTCAGAACATGGGCGCCGAGCGCGAGAGGTATCCGCTCGGGGTCATCGGCGCTGGCCTCCCGCCGACCAAGGGCCTGCTCACCCGGGCCGCGACCTTCGGCGAGCGCAGCCACGAGATCGTGCTCGGCGAGCTAGATGACGGAGCGGCTGCCGAGGTTCTCACCGCGCCCGCCGTACAGCTCGACGTCTCGTGGGCCCCCGCCGCACTCTCCCGGGCGGTCGCCGCGGCGGATGGCTACCCCCAGTCACTGCAGATCATCGGTTCCGCGACCTGGGACGTTGCCCGCCCCTCGGCCGGTGCCACGCTGACGCTCGACGACATCGATCGCGCCTGGCCCGATGCGCAACGCCATCTGACCTCGCTCTTCGAGGCCCGGTGGTCCGTGGCGAGCGGGACCGAGCGAGCGTTCATCCGAGCGATGGCCGCCTCGGCAGACGAGGTCGTACGCCGCGGCGCGATCGCCGCCACGCTGGGCGTGGGGACCGAGGCGCTCGGCATGACCCGCCGCAGCCTGATCAGCAAGGGCATCATCGAAGAGGCGGGTCGCGGGCTTCTCCGCTTCACCGTGCCGGGGTTCGGCGAATTCGTGCGCCGACAGAGTGGGGAGAGCTGATGGCCCTGGAGACCTCGCCTGAGTCACCCGCTCCGGTTCGGCAGATCGCCAACGCGATCGCCGGCTGGATCGATCGCCTCGGCACAGTGTGGGTCGAGGGGCAGATCGCCCAGATCAGTCGCCGACCCGGGCTGCAGACGGTCTTCATGACGCTGCGCGACACGGTCGCCGACATCTCGGTCCCCGTCACCTGCAGCCGCACCCTCTTCGACGGACTCAACCCACCCCTCATCGAGGGCGCCAGCGTGGTGGTCAACGGCAAGCCCTCCTACTACGCCAACCGCGGCTCGCTCTCCCTCCAGGTCCGCGACATCCGGATGGTCGGCCTGGGCGAGCTGCTCGCCCGGCTCGAGCGGCGCCGTCAGCTGCTCGCGGCCGAGGGGCTCTTCGCCACCGAGCTCAAGCGACGACTGCCGTTCCTCCCGGGGACGATCGGCCTCGTCACCGCCCCCAACTCCGCCGCCGAGCGCGACGTGCTGGAGAACGCGCGACGTCGCTGGCCGGCCGTCCGGTTCGAGGTCGCCTATGCCGCGATGCAGGGGCCGCGCAGTGCCGAGGAGGTCATCGGCGCGCTGCAGCGTCTAGACCGGAGCCCTGAGGTCGACGTGATCGTGATCGCGCGCGGCGGCGGCTCTGTCGAGGATCTGCTGCCCTTCTCCGACGAGGCCCTGATCCGTGCGGTGTACGGCGCTACCACTCCCGTCGTCTCCGCCATCGGGCACGAGCCCGACTCCCCGCTGCTGGACCTGGTCGCCGACGTCCGCGCCTCCACACCGACCGACGCCGCCAAGCTGGTCGTCCCCGACGTCGCAGAGGAGCTGCGCCTGGTGGCGACAGGGCGTGAGCGGCTGCGCGGCGTGCTGTCGATGTGGCTGCAGCGCGAGCAGAATCTGCTTGACTCGCTGCGATCGCGCCCGGCCCTCGCCGACCCGACCAGTCTGGTCTCCGGCCGGATCGACGAGATCGCCCAGCTGCGCGAGCGCAGCCGCCGCTGCGTCACCCACCAGCTCGACCGGGCCGAGGACGACATCAGTCATCAGCGGGCTCGCGCCCGTGCCCTCAGCCCGCTGGAGACGCTGCGCCGGGGCTACGCCGTCGTCCAAGACCAGCGCGGCCATGTGCTGGCCGGCGTCGGCGGCGCCGTTCCTGGCGATCGATTGAGCATCCGGCTGGCCGACGGCCGCATCCATGCCACCACCGACGAGATCGAGGAGAGCACGAGCGATGCCGAAGAGTGACCCCAAGGACAAGCCCGCCGACTCCGCCGCTCCCAAGCCGAGCTACGAGGAGGCGCGCGAGGAGCTGATCGACGTGGTCCGTCGCCTCGAGGCCGGCGGCACCACCCTCGAGGAGTCGCTGGCGCTCTGGGAGCGCGGCGAGCACTTGGCGACGATCTGCCAGGAATGGCTAGAGGGCGCCCGTGAGCGGCTGCAGAAAGCCGCCGACGCCCAGGGCTGAGTCAGGCCCCGCCGCTGAGTAGACCGGTCTGGCCGTGAGTCAGGACTGAGCAGCCGGGGACAGAGCGGCCGCGCTCGGGCTGACCTTGCCGATCGAAGCCTGGGTCAGCGACTGCATGAAGGTGGTGAAGTCCGCCTTGCTGGCCGACCCGTAGACGAGCAGTACGTAGCCGCCGAGCTGGGTCGCGTAGCCGGTGTCGCCGCCCCGGTCGGAGTAGGTCACCCAGGTCTTCCCGAACGCCGTGGGGATCGTCGTCTCCCCGTCCTTGGAGGCGTTCTTGTCGATGTAGGTGCTCACCAGCGAGTCGAGCGGCGACGCCTCGAGCCGTAGACCGACGAAGGTGTGGTTCGCGGTCACCGCCCCGAGGCCCCAGGCCGGCTTGGTGCCGAGCCCGTTCTGCGGGATGTAGTCGGCGCTGGTCACCCGCCAGCCCGAGGGCACCGCGTCCGGGTAGATCGGCTTCAGCGGCGCCCCGGCCGACTGCACGTCGTGGACGGCACTGCGGAAGTTGACGCTGCGAGCGGCGACCGGGTCCGGCGTGGAATGGAACGCGTTGTTGAGCGCCCAGTAGGCGACCAGAACCACCACGAGAATCACCATCGAGACGATGAGACCGTGGAAGGTCCTCGGATACCTGCTACCGCCGCCCTGCTCGCTCACGCCGACCATGGTCGCAGGTGAGTGCGATCGGACCCGCATCGGCTCCAGGGAGTGCAGCACACATCACACCTCCTACATAGGGTGGGCGCGTGATCGGTGTCGTCTGCCTGCTGGCACTGCTGGTGACAGCGCATCGCCACCCCCGGCCGTGGACCGAGGCGGCCGTCTCGGTCGTCGTGGTCGGTGTCGTCCTCGCCACTCACTATGTCGACATCGACGACGCCGGCGAGGCGCTACGCCCGCTCGCGCCGGTGGTCGGCTTCCTCGTCGCGATCCTGATCGTGGCGGAGGTGTGCGCGCGGGCAGGGCTGTTCGAGGCGGCCGCCGACGTCGTCCGCGATCACTCCCGGCACAGCCCCCGCCGACTCTTCCTCGGTGTCTTCCTGCTGGCCGCCGTCGTCACCACCGCACTGAGCCTCGATGCCACCGTCGTACTCCTGACACCGGTGGTCATCGGCGCGGCCCGTGGTCTCAATGCCTCCGCCCGCCCCGGGGCCTATGCCTGTCTGCGGCTGGCCAACTCCGGGTCATTGCTGCTGCCGGTCTCCAATCTGACCAACCTGCTGGCGCTCCCCTACCTCCACCTCACCTTCGCCGGCTTCGCCCTCCGGATGGCGGTGCCGCTGGTGGTGGTCCTCGTCGTCGAGTACGCCGGCCTTCGACTGCTCTTCCGCAGCGAGCTCACCGCCGACCCGGCGCACGCCGAGCCTGTCGAGGCGCTTGACGGTCCCTCGACAGGCTCGGAGTATGCGGTCCCGGCAGTCGTGGTCGTGCTGATGCTGATCGCGTTCGGGGTGCTCAGCCCGTTTGGCGTGCAGCCGTGGGTGCCAGCGGCGGTCGCAGCGGTGGCACTCCTGTCGTGGGGTGTACGCCGCGGCGTCCTCTCCCCGGCCGACGCCGTACACGCGGCTCATCCGTCGTTCGCGCTGTGGGTCCTGGCGCTGGGCATCGTGGTCGCGGGTCTGTCTGCGGACTTCCTCGGGGACGTCGTCGCCCACTTCCTGCCCAGCAGCACCGGCTTCGGCGACCTCCTGCTGATCGCGGTGATCGCCACCCTGGCCAGTGCGCTGCTGGCCAATCTGTCCGCGACCCTGCTGATCGTGCCGGCGCTGACGCCACTCGGGGACACCGCGATCCTGGCCGCCCTGCTCGGTCTGAGCATCGGCGCCGGACTGACCTGGACCGGCAGCCTCGCCAATCTCCTGTGGCGCCGTACCCTCGCCCGCGACGACATCCGGCCGGACAGCGGCCACTTCCATCTGGTCTCGTTGACTCTCACCCCGGTCGCCCTGGTCGCCGCCACCGCAGCTCTCGCCATCACCTGAGCACGCGCCGAAGCGATCCGCAGTTGCGGACGATCCGTGCGTTGGTGAGAAGCATTTGATCAATGCGTCACCACATCAGATCCGCAGATGCGGCATGATCAATCCCCGTGACCACCTATCGCATCGCCGAGGCAGCGGGCCTGCTCGGCGTCAGCGACGACACCCTGCGGCGCTGGATCGACGCCGGCCGGATCAACGGCTCGCAGCTGGACGGACGCACCGTCGTCCAGGGCGCCGACCTGGCTCGTCTGGCCACCGAGCTGGCCGACGAGCCGGACACGCACCGCACGCACAGCACCAGTGCCCGCAACAGCCTGGTCGGGATCGTCACCAAGGTCACCCAGGACACCGTGATGGCGCAGGTCGAGCTGATCTGCGGGCCCTACCGGATCGTCTCGCTGATGAGCTCCGAGGCGGCCTCCGACCTCGGCCTCGAGCCCGGCATCACCGCCGTGGCCTCGATCAAGTCCACCAACGTCGTCGTGGAGAGACCATGAACAAGCTGCTCACGCGGACCGCCTTCGCGGCCGCTCTCACCGCCGTACTGCCGCTGGCCGCGTGCGGCTCCAGTAGCAACAGTGGCGGCACGAAGAGCGGCGGGGACACCACCTTGACCGTCTTCGCCGCTGCCTCGCTGACCCAGACGTTCAACACCATCGGCAAGGAGTTCGAGAAGGCCCACCCCGGCGTCACGGTGAAGTTCAGCTACGGCGGCTCCTCGGACCTGGTCGAGCAGATCCAGAACGGCGCCCCTGCCGACGTCTTCGCCTCCGCGGACGAACCCAACATGGACAAGCTCGGCTCCGACGCCACCGGCCGTGTCGACTTCGCCAGCAATACGCTCGAGATCGCCGTCCCGCCCGACAACCCGGCCGGCATCACCAACGTCGGTAGCCTTACCCGGCCCGGCGTGAAGACGGTCGTCTGTGCCGCCCCCGTCCCGTGCGGGTCCGCAGAACAGCAGATGGAGAAGAAGGCGGGCCTCACCCTCAAGCCGGTCAGCGAGGAGCAGTCGGTCACAGACGTCCTCGGCAAGGTGGAGAGCGGGGAGGCCGACGCCGGCATCGTCTACGTCACCGACGTGAAGGGCGCTGGCAGCAAGGTCAAAGGCGTGCCGATCGACAAGGCCGACCAGGTCGTCAACACCTACCCGATCGCTTCGCTGAAGGACTCGAAGAACGCCACCGTCGCCAAGGAGTTCGTTGACTTCGTCGCGACCGGTGCCGGCCAGCAGACCCTCGCCGATGACGGCTTCGCCAAGCCGTAACAGGAAGGCGGACCGACTCGTCGGCACCTCCCTCCCCCGCTGGCTCTGGGTGCCGGCGGGGGTCGGAGCAGCCTTCGTGCTGCTACCGCTGGTCGCGATGACGACCCGGGTCGACTGGGCACACTTCGGGTCTTTGATCACCACCGAGTCCGCGCGCGAGGCCCTCCTCCTCAGCCTGCGCACGGCCGTGGCCAGCACCGTCCTGTGCGTCGTCCTGGGCACTCCGATGGCGGTGATCCTGGCGCGCACCCGCTTCCCGGGCCAGGGCATCGTCCGCTCACTGGTGTTGCTCCCGCTGGTGCTGCCGCCGGTGGTCAGCGGCATCGCGCTGCTGGACACGTTCGGGCGGCGCGGACTGCTCGGCCACACCCTCGACGTACTCGGGATCGACATCGCGTTCAGCACCACCGCGGTAGTGATGGCCCAGACGTTCGTGGCGATGCCGTTCCTGGTGATCGCGCTGGAGGGCGCGCTACGGACCGCCGGGGGACGCTACGAGACGGTCGCCGCCACCCTCGGCGCGCGGCCGACAACCGTCTTCCGACGTGTGACGCTACCGCTGGTGCTCCCCGGCCTGCTCAGCGGCGCGGTGCTCGCCTTCGCCCGCTCGCTGGGTGAGTTCGGCGCGACGATCACCTTCGCCGGCGCACTGCAGGGCACCACCGCGACGATGCCGATCCAGATCTATCTCCAGCGCGTGACCGACCCCGACGCAGCGGTAGCGCTGTCGCTGGTGCTGGTAGCGGTCGCCGTGCTCGTGATCGGCCTGACCCGCCAGTCGCGGAGCGCCGTGTGACCGCCGCCCACCTGAGGATCGAGGCCCGTGTCCCCGGCCGGCTCGATGCAGCTCTCGAGCTCGCGGCCGGCGAGACCGTCGCCGTACTCGGTCCGAACGGTGCCGGGAAGTCCACCCTGCTCTCGGTCGTGGCCGGCCTGCAGCGGGCTGGCGGCGGCCGAGTGACCCTCGACGGCCGCGAGCTCGGCGACCTACCGCCACACCGCCGCGGGGTGGCGCTGCTGGCCCAGGACCCGCTGCTCTTCCCCCACCTGACCGCGGCGGACAACGTCGCCTTCGGCCCCCGCTCCCAAGGAGTACGCCGCAAGGACGCCCACGACCGTGCCCTGGGCCTGCTGGCGCAGGTAGGCGTGGCGGACCTGGCCAAGCGCCGTCCCCACCAGCTCAGCGGTGGTCAGGCCCAGCGGGTGGCGATCGCTCGCGCACTGGCCATCGATCCCGACGTACTCCTGCTGGACGAGCCGATGGCCGCCCTCGACGTGGACGTGACCCCGGCGTTGCGCCAGACCCTGCGCACGGTGCTGGCCGACCGAACGACGCTGCTCGTCACCCATGACGTGCTGGACGCGCTGCTTCTCGCCGACCGGGTAGTGGTGCTCGAGGGCGGCCGGATCGTCGAGTCGGGGGCCACTGCGGACATCCTGAGCCGGCCGCGGTCGGCGTTCGCCGCGCGCCTGGCCGGCCTCGATCTCCTCACCGGCACCTGGGACGGCGAGGCCGTCCAGACAGCAGTCGGCCCGATCCACGGCACGCCCGATCCGGCGGCAGAGCTCACCGTCGGGGTCTGGGCCACCGCGCTGTTCCGGCCAGCCGCGGTGAGCATCTACGCCGCCGGCCCTGACGACGCCCCGCACGGCTCGCCCCGCAACCGGATCGCCGTCACCGTCACCGATCTCGAGCCGCTCGGCGACCGGGTCCTGGTCCGCGGCGAGGCCGACGGCACGACCCGCGGCACGCTCCTCACGGCGGAAGTCACCCCGGCCGCCGTCGCCGATCTGGGGCTGGTCCCCGGCTTGGAGGTGACGTTCTCGGCGAAGGCGACCGAAGTTGCCGTCTATGGATCGTTCAAGCGGTGAGCAACCGCTCCACACCGCTACGCTCGGGCTCATGACCGAGTCCTCGCACCTGCCCGGCTCCCTCGACGTCGCGCCCGCGGCCCCCGACCGCAACCTCGCGCTCGAGTTGGTCCGGGTCACCGAGGCCGCCGCGATGAGCGCCGCCCGCTGGGTCGGCCGCGGCGATAAGAACGGCGCCGACGGCGTGGCCGTCAACGCGATGCGGGTGATGATCTCGACCGTCTCGATGGACGGCACCGTCGTCATCGGCGAGGGCGAGAAGGACAACGCCCCGATGCTCTACAACGGCGAGCAGGTCGGTGACGGCACCGGCCCGGCGGTCGACGTCGCGGTCGACCCGATCGACGGCACAACCCTCTGCGCCAAGGGCATGAACAACGCCGTCGCGGTGCTCGCGGTGGCACCGAAGGGCAGCATGTACGACCCCTCGGCCGTCTTCTACATGGAGAAGCTCGTCACGGGTCCTGAGGCCGCCGACGTCGTCGACATCCGCCTGCCCGTCGCTGAGAACATCCACCAGGTCGCCAAGGCCAAGGGCACCACTCCGGCCGATGTCACCGTGATCGTGCTCGATCGCCCGCGCCACGCCGACCTGGTCGAGGAGATCCGGGCCACCGGCGCCCGGATCAAGTTCATCAGCGACGGCGACGTCGCCGGCGCCATCTCGGCCGCGCGGATCGGCTCGGGCGCCGACCTCCTCCTCGGCATCGGCGGTACGCCGGAGGGCATCGTGGCGGCCTGCGCGATGAAGGCGATGGGCGGCACGATCCAGGGCCGGCTCTGGCCCAAGGACGACGAGGAGCGACAGAAGGCCCTCGACGCGGGCCACAACCTCGACCCCGACTTCGTGCTGCACACCGATGACCTTGTCACCGGTGACGACTGCTTCTTCGTCGCCACCGGGATCACCGACGGCGACCTGATGCAGGGCGTCCAGTTCCGGCCCGGCGGTGCGGTCGTGACCGACTCACTGGTGATGCGCTCGCGCTCCGGCACGATCCGCAAGATCACCTCGGAGCACCAGCTCTCGAAGCTGCAGGCCTACTCCGCCATCGACTTCGGTCACTGAGCCCTGCCGCTGAGGATGCTGGCGACCGCGGTCAGATGCGCTGGCCGAGCAGCCACGCGACGCCGTTCACTGCCTGGCCCGAGGTCCAGTCGCCCCTCTTCCGCAGGTTCTTGCGACCTTCGTCGCTGAGGAACTTCATGATCTTCGCGGGGACCGAGCTGCCGCTCGGCGCGCTCGGCATCCCGTCGAGGATGTAACGCTCGCGCTGGTGCTGGTCGAGGAAGAAGAGCTCGTCGGAGTGCTGGATGTCGTAGGTCAGTGGCTTGCCGGTGCGCCAGTTGTCGACCTTCTCGTCCTGCGGGACCTGCTTCCAGAAGACTCCGAAGTACTTCCAGATGGCGTGCACGTCGGCGGGCGCCCCGGTCAGAAGCATCCAGTTGGGCAGCGACGAGTCCCGGTCGTACTGCTTCCGGTAGGCGGCCAGCTGGGCCGGTGTGTCCCGCTTCGGGTCGACCGTGAGTGTGATGAAGACGGTGTCCTTGGCCGCCGCCGGGTGGGCATCGACCTGACGGGCTGCCTGGAGCATGGTGGCGGTGTCGATCGGACAGGTCTCCTGGCACAGCGTCATCGAGTCGGAGATCACCACGACCTTGCCGGCGAAGTCCGACAGGTGCCGCACCGCTCCGGTGCTGTCCTTCAGGGGCGCCTGCAGGACCGCCGTCGGTACCGTCTGTTCGACCCGGGTGCCGATGCCACGGGCGGGCGCGGGGACAGCCGTACTGCCGGTGGAGCCGCCGCTGCCGCAGGCCGTCAGCAGACCGGCAAGCGCCAGGATCGCGATGAGTACGACGGGGACACGGCGAGACTCAGAAGGCACAGGTCAGCAGGCTAGTCGCCGGTCGCAAAGCAGCCGAATGCGCGAATGGCGCCGTCCTCGACCGGAGGACAGCGCCATTCGGCGTACTCGGGCGAGGGGTCACTCCGAGAGGCGCAGACCGCTCTCGGTGTCGAAGACGTGTACGTCGGACGGGTCGGTGGTGACGTGGATGACGTCACCCTTGGTCACCTTGTCCTTGGCGCCGACACGGACGATGACGGTCGAGGGCGTGCCCTCGACGTCGCAGGAGCCGTAGACGAACGAGTCCGACCCGAGCTCCTCGACAACGGTGACCTTGATCGGCAGGCCCTCGGACTCGCCGACGAGACGCCAGGCCTCGGGACGGACGCCGACAGTGATGTTGCCGCTCATCTTCTGCGCCGCGGCCGGGTCGACCGGCACGGCATAGCCACCGATCTTGGCAGCGCCGTTGTCGGCCTTGGCCTCGATGAGGTTCATCTGCGGGGAACCGATGAAGCTCGCCACGAACAGGTTGACCGGCTTCGAGTAGAGGTTGAGCGGGGTGTCGACCTGCTGGATCTCGCCCTTGTTCATCACCGCGACGCGGTCCCCCATCGTCATCGCCTCGACCTGGTCGTGGGTGACGTAGACGGTCGTGGTGCCGAGGTCGGCCTGGAGCTTGGCGATGTCCGTACGGGTCTGGACACGCATCTTGGCGTCCAGGTTCGACAGCGGCTCGTCCATGCAGAAGACCTGCGGCTGGCGGACGATCGCGCGACCCATCGCCACGCGCTGACGCTGGCCACCGGAGAGGGCCTTCGGCTTGCGCTCGAGGTACTCGGTCAGGCCGAGGATGCGCGCCGCCTCGTCGACCCGGCGCTTCTGCTCGGCCTTGTCGACCTTCGCCATCTTGAGCGAGAACGCCATGTTCTCGGCGACGCTCATGTGGGGGTAGAGCGCATAGTTCTGAAAGACCATCGCGATGTCGCGGTCCTTGGGCGGCGTGGTGGTGACGTCGCGGTCGCCGATGAAGATCTGGCCGGAGGTCACCTCCTCGAGCCCAGCGAGCATGCGGAGGGTGGTCGACTTGCCACAGCCCGAGGGGCCGACGAGCACCATGAACTCGCCGTCGCGGATCTCGAGGTCGATGCCGGGAACCGCAGGCGTATCCGAGCCTGGGTACCAGCGCTGGGCCTTCTTGAAAGTCACCGATGCCATGTTGAGTTGCTCCTTCACCGGCAGGTACGTGCCGGACGATCCTTAGTGAAGTGATGTCACCGCGTTCAGGTGACCTGGGTCACTCTAGGGCATGGCTGTCCTGGCATGGCCATCGGCCGGAAAGGGAACAGCGTCACCACTAGACGACAAGGGGCACACGGGTCTACACCTGTGACATAGGCCACTGCGTCGACGTACCGGGAGGAGCGCCCATGACGCGACCGCGACGAGGGAGAGGGGTCGCCGCCCTTGCGGCCGCGATCCTGGCGTCCACCACGCTTGCAGCCTGCGGCTCCTCCAGCGGAAAGCCGCAGCTCGTTTGGTACATCAACCCTGACAACGGCGGACAGGCCGCACTGGCCAAGTCCTGCAGTACGCCGAAGTACACCATCACCACCCAGCTCCTCCCCCAGGACGCCACCCAGCAGCGCGTCCAGCTGGCCCGACGCCTCAACGCGCACGACAGTTCGATCGACCTGATGAGCCTCGACCCGGCGTACACCGCCGAGCTGGCCAACGCCGGCTACCTGGCCACGATCCCGTCCGACCTGCAGGCCAGCCTGACCCAGCAGTCGTTCAAGGGCGCGGTCGCTGCCTCGAGCTGGAACGGCAAGCTGGCGGTGGCGCCGTTCTGGTCGAACACCCAGGTGCTCTGGTACCACAAGTCGGTCGCCCAGAAGGCCGGCCTCGACATGACCAAGCCAGTCACCTGGGGCCAGATCATCGACGCCGCGGTCAAGACCCACACCAAGGTGGCGGTCCAGGCCAACAAGTACGAGGGCTACGTCGTCTGGATCAATGCGCTGATCATGGGAGCCGGTGGGAACATCGCCACCGATCTCGACAAGGGAGTCGACGCCAAGATCGAGGTCGACTCGACCGCTGGCCGGCAGGCAGCAGCGGTGATCAACAAGCTGGCGCACAGCTCGGCGGCCCCGCCCGACCTCTCGATCGCCCAAGAGGGGCAGTCGGAGTCGACCTTCGCCTCCCCCTCCGGCGGGTTCCTGACCAACTGGACCTACATCTACAGCGCCCATCACGACGTCATGAAGGACGACCTCGGCTACGCCCCCTACCCCGAGACCGTGGCCGGCCAGGCTTCACGCCCGCCGTACGGCGGCATCGGGATCGGCGTCAGCAAGTTCTCCAACCACGTCGACCTGGCAATGGACGCCGTCAAGTGCCTCACCTCGCCGCAGAGCCAGGGCAAGTACGCCGTGGCCGAGGGCAACATGCCCGCCAGCGCCGCCGGCTATGCCTATCCCGCTCTGCAGAAGGCCTACCCCGCGGATCTGCTGAAGCTCTTCCAACAGAGCGTGAACGACGCCGGCCCGAGGCCCGTCACGCCGTACTGGAGCGATATCTCCGGCGCACTTCAGTCCACCTGGCATCCGCCGGCTTCGGTCAATCAGGGGACGCCGGCGAGCTCGGCGAAGTTCATCAGTGACGTGCTGCACGGAAAGAGGCTGCTGTGACCACCACCGTCGCCACCGCTGCGACACCACGCAGCAAGCGAGGCTCGTCCGACCGGGCCATCGCGGAGAACCGCCTCGGCCTCAAGCTGGTCGCTCCGGCCGTCATCGTGATGCTCGTGGTGACCGCCTGGCCGATGATCCAGGCGCTCTACCTCTCGCTGTACCGCTACCGCCTGACCACCCCCGACGACCGGGCTTTCGTCGGTCTGCGCAACTACGGCACGATCCTGAGCGATTCGCTGTTCTGGCGCGACACCCTCAACACCGTCCTGATCATGGTGGTCAGCGTGGCCGTCGAGCTCGTGATCGGCTTCATCTTCGCCCTGGTGATGCACCGGGTCATCTTCGCGAGGGGTGTCATCCGCACGTCGATCCTGATCCCCTACGGCATCATCACCGTCGTCTCGGCCTTCGCCTGGCAGTTCGCCTTCAGCCTCAACAACGGCTTCGTGAACAGCTGGTTCTCCTGGCTGCCGGGGATCCAGACCGGAGCGGACGCGACCAACTGGTTCGGTCACCACTGGCCGGCGATGTTCGCGATCGTCGTCTCCGAGATCTGGAAGACGACGCCGTTCATGTCGCTGCTCCTCCTCGCCGGCCTGTCCCAGGTCTCCGAGGACATGATCGAGGCCGCCCAGGTCGACGGGGCAACCTGGTGGCAGCGACTGTGGAAGGTGATCCTGCCGAACATGCGGGCGGCCATCATGGTCGCGGTGCTGTTCCGCGCACTCGACGCCTTCCGCATCTTCGACAACATCTATGTGATGACCCGCGGTGCTCAGAACACGGAGTCCTCCTCTTTCCTGACCTACCGGCAGGTGATCGAGCAGTTCCAGCTCGGGCTCGGATCGGCGCTGTCCGTGCTGCTGTTCATCACCGTCCTCCTGCTGGCCTTCATCATCGTCAAGCTCTTCCGAGTCGATCTCGCCCGAGCCCGAGGGGAGGGATGATGGCCCGCACCACGCGCAGGACGGTGTTCGGCACCGTCATCGGCTTCATCGTGATCCTGGTCTGGTGCCTGTTGCCGGTCGCCTGGATCCTGTCGCTCTCGTTCAAGTCCCAGGCAGAGACCAACTCCGGCAGCCCGCAGTTCCTACCGAAGACCTGGACCCTGCAGAACTACCGCGACATCTTCAACAACCACGACTTCCTCTACGCGCTGCGTAACTCGTTCGGCATCGCGATCATCGCCACCGTGCTGGCGGTCATCTTCGCGACGCTGGCGGCTTACGCGATCGCTCGGCTGGACTTCAGGGGCAAGCGGATCGTGCTCTCGCTGGCCCTCGCTATCGCGATGTTCCCGGTGGTCTCGCTGATCAGCCCGCTGTTCGACATGTGGCGCACGTTCCACCTGTTCAACACCTGGCCCGGCCTGATCATCCCCTACATGACCTTCACCCTCCCGCTGGCGATCTGGACGCTGTC